>Ga0210391_10000149_pt1 | contig 82737 bp, 72 predicted proteins | sample IncBWC12OmetaG_FD_160573 | JGI IMG/M metagenome (GOLD analysis project Ga0210391, IMG submission 160573) | Forest soil microbial communities from Barre Woods Harvard Forest LTER site, Petersham, Massachusetts, United States - Inc-BW-C-12-O ...
ATCTTCCAGCATCAGTTTACGTAGATGGGTCACGGGGACCTCCTGTGACCCAAACTTATCTTAGCTCTACGGCAACCGCCTCTCCGGACATCCCACGCGAAGCGTCCGCCGCTGGGCGGCTACGTTCTAACCGACAAATCAGGCATGGGAGGTCAGAATAGCCAGCCATCATTTTTCGGCATGCATCAAAGCATAATAATGAGGGAAAAATACCTTCTCCGCGAGAAATACAATCTCCGGGGATACTGAGTATATTTCGCGGACTGTGGAACCTTCAGTCCAAACAAGAATAGTCAAAGGTTCACCTTCCTTCTCAGAGGAAAGAATGGCAACCATCCTCTCACCGATAGCGGGGCCGTTCTTGACTTCGACGAGCGGTTTTCGCTCGCTTATCTTGGCTCCCTTGAGAAGAGTTTCGTTGACCCACGTCGCAGCATCCTCGCTCGATTTGAACTTGCTGGTGACCACACTCACTTCTTTGTTATTCGGTCCGACCCACGTTCCTCTATGAAACCATACGTCGTCTTTTACAACTCCGTCTGCAATGGTCTTGGGCTTGAACATCTTCTGTTCTTCCGAATCGGAGCTAACTGGAATTGTTGGTGTCCTCTTCTCATGACTTGGGTCAGATTGGTTCGCCGTTATCGCTGATATTCCGGATATAGACGCCGCACTAACAACTGTCCAACAAACGGCGGCTCGCCACACGCGAGAAAAACCACGGATTGGCCTCGAATATTCATAGGTGGTTGAGTCCACTTGCACCTCCCACTACTTGTCGCTGCCTTCCTCTGGTCTGTCGGCTATGGGTTGCGCTTCTGAGACCGTCTCAAGCACCTTGCGTGCTGTCGCTGCATCTTCTTTATTCACGAGCAGCTGATAATACGTGCCGTCATCCCGGACCGTTACGAAAATGCCGGCGGACAAAAGCGCGCCTTGCGCAACGTCCACTTGGGTCTGCGTTGCATACTTTTGAAGCAGCACGAGTTCATCGTTTTGGGGCAACGCAAGAAGGCTTTGCGCCGCGGCTGCGTCCTCTTCGCGCACAAGCACCCGATGTCCCAGGCCGCTCCATGCCAGATGCTCTCGCATGCGACCAGCGGTATCCGCCTGAATCATCGCATCGATGCCTGAGGACTCAAGGAGGCCCTTCGCAACCTCGGCCTCGCCCTCGGTGCCGTAAGACCGGACAATAACTAAATCACATTGCGACATGCGCCCAGTATACTCCCTAGATAAGTCCTGTATTGAAAGCGAATGAAACGAGTAGATTTCGACCGAGCGGAAATCTCGAAGTGAAGAATTGGACCGGTAAGGCCAGTAGCTCCTGGTGAACGCGGTTACGGGAGAACTGGATTTTATTCCTGCGGTACTCTGAAGGCCGGATGCAACGAGACCTTATTTCAGCGAGAGAACGTCCCTAATGAAGAAGACCGAACCTAACAAGATTCCGACAGCTTGCACTAAAACGACCGTCCAATAGAGAGCTGGCCGTTCCTTTCGAGTCGTCCAAACTTTCCAGTTGCGGTCCAGTAGCTTGCCTGCGCCGAGTTGGTAGAGCAAAAGGCCCCACATCACGGAAAAAAGGAAGAAACCAAGACCATAGCCGATGTTCATCTTCTTCTTATCCTAGCAGCGGATTCCGTCGAAAGGGCGAAACGAGGCTTCTGCGGTTACTGGAGACGTGGAGTCCTGGGTACGCGGAAGCTGTGAAGAAACCCTCTGAATTTCATTCTTGCAAAACAAATAGCGTGCCGTAAGCTCGCGGCATGAGCCAAGAAAACGCGAACAACAAGCCGTTGATCCGATGGGTAAACCGACAACAAATGAGTTGGCGTGCGGTGGACGTAGAGAGACTGGTCGGCGAGGATCATCCGGCGCGTGCTATCTGGACGCTGATTGGGCATATGGACCTGAGTCAGTTCTATCAAGGCATCGAGAGCAGCGCGGAAGAAGGCGGGCGGCCAGCGTTCGATCCGCAACTGCTGATCAGTTTGTGGGTATATGCCTACAGCCAAGGGATCGGTTCAGCGCGGGAAGTGGCGCGGCGCGGCGAGTACGATCCCGCATTCCAGTGGTTGACGGCTGTCTTAAGGTACGACAACCTGAAGAGTGCGGTGAAGAAGATTTTGCGCGGGCATCAGCGAGAGGAGACCACGCGATTCATGGCCTTTCGATCTCACTGGGGTTTTGCGTCAGAGTTTTTCACGCCCGGCGAAGGGCACGAAAAGGGTGGCGTGGAAGGAGAAGGCGGATACTTTCGCCGGAACCACATGGTGCCTGTTCCGCAGGTTGCGAGTTGGGAAGCGCTGAACCTCTTCTTGCTGGAAGCATCCCGAAACGATGAGCAGCGTTTGATCGGCGAGCGGGCCCAGACGGTTGGTGCAGGAATGAATCTGGAGCGAGAACACCTGCGTGCACTGGCGGAAGAAGGTTTCGATCTGGCGGCGATTCACTTTCCGCATGTGAACACCAGCGGCTGCGTGAAGGTACTGACCAACTTCACTCCGTTCCGCTACCCGTCGGCGTCGAAGTGCAGGCCAAGGTGCATTCGTCCTACGTGGAGATTTGGCACCAGGGAGAGTGCGTGGCGCGGCACGAACGCTGCTTCCATCGGCAGCAGAGAGTACAACAGAAGCTCGCGGAGCTTCGGATATACGACTCGACCAGGCGATTAGGATCGGTAGCTGTAACTTTTGCCTGATGTGGTATGATGGAGCCATCATGATGGCAAAGACTCAGATCACACTTGAAACTGAGATGCAGCGCCGTGCGCGTCAACGTGCCAATGATCTCGGGGTGTCTCTGGCAGAGTATTTTCGCCGTCTACTCGCACGTGATCTTGCTCGTCCCGAGACGGCGCCTAGCGTAGATCGTATCTTTGATCTCGGGGCTTCGGGCGGCTCAGACATTGCGAGCCACAAGGATTCCATGATCGCCGAGGCTTTCCGATCTGCGCGCAGGAAACCGCGCCGCCGCTAGCGCTCTCGCCATATGAGCTTATTTGTCGACACTTCCGTTTGGTATGCCGCGGCAGACTCTTCCGACCGCAACAACGCTCGATCAAAAGCAATTCTCAAGTCCGGTGAAACACTGATGACCTCGGATCACGTTTTGGTCGAAACATGGACGTTGCTTCACCACAAGCTTGAACGCAAAGCTGCGGAGCGATTTTGGGAAGGCTTGCGGAGCGGAATAGCAGTGATCGAGACGGTTACTTTGGCGGACCTTGAGGTTGCGTGGGACCTTGGCGCTTCCTGGCGCGACCAGGATTTTTCCATCGTGAATCGCACGAGTTTTGCTGTGATGCGACGTCTGGGTATCGACCAGGTCGCGTCCCTCGATGCTCATTTTGCCGTATTTCGCTTTGGTCCAAAACGGCGCCAATCCTTTCATGTTCTTAGATAATGTAAGCCGCTCCTCCCGAACGCCTGCCTTGGGCGCACGACACTCGACTCCAACAACTCCGTCCATTACTTCTAACTACTAACGTTCCAACAAATCGGGGAATCTGCTTTTCGCTCCAAGATAACTCGAATAAATTGAAAACGTTGGATTCGTGCACAGTTGATGCACAGTTGCGCAATCACCCTGTGTGTTAGAGTTTATTGGAGACGGCGGTTTGCTAATTTTCCCTGCCCTGTTCGTACACACCACGCCTCAGCGGTATTGATCGCCGCAAGCGCCGTTACGACATACCAGTCCTTTTCGACGAGGACCGGGCTTAAGCTCTCCAGCGCATCGCGACCGGAGATCTTGGGAATAGATTCCACGCCATCCACTCTGGAGAGACTTTTCAGGCACCCGGAAACTACGTCGCGCCGTCCGCCCCAGTTCGCGTTAACATGCTTTGGAGCAGCTCAATAGTCCCGAACGGAGGATGCGCCGAAGGTAGGAAGGTTGGACACGTTCCAGCCTCCTCCCAGTGCCTTGATCAGGAGCACGCTGGCGTCCAATCGACGACGCTGAATATCAATGGCGTTTCGTTCGTTAGCGAGTTCGATGGTCTGCGCGGTGATAACCTGAAGGTATGTGTCGACACCACCCTTGTATCGATTCGTAAAAAGTTGAAGGGATTCCTCCGATGATGCAAGAGCCTGCTGTTGCTGTTGCGTTTCGTTCTCGAGAATGCGCAAGGCGGCCACGTTGTCCTCGACTTCCTGGAACGCTGTCAGCGAGGTCTGGCGATAGGTTGCGACGGTAGCATCGTAGTTCGCGCGCGCCGATTCGGACGTGGCACGACGACGTCCGCCGTCGAACAGAGTCTGGGCGAGGGCGGGACCGACGGCCCAGAACCCGCTCGGCCAGGTAAACCAGTTTGAACCCTGCGTGCCGGCGAAACCTGCGAATCCGCCGAGGGTCACGGTGGGAAAATACGCCGCGCGGGCGATGCCGATTTGCTGATTGGCCTCCGCCACTCGGCGCTCCGCGGCAGCGATGTCCGGGCGCCGCTGCAAGAGTTCAGAAGGCAGTCCGATCGGAATGCTGGGAGGTTGGTAGTTGAGCGGCGCGGCTGCGAGGCTGAAGTCCGCAGGCGGCTTTCCGATCAGAATCGCGATGGCATGTTCAAATTGCGCTCGTTGCACGGTGACATCCGTGTCCTGCACGCGAGTGGTATCAAGCTGGGTTTGCGCTTGCGCAACATCGGCCTTCGGGGCTACGCCTCCCTTGAAGCGATTGAGCGTGAGTTGCAGGTTGTCGGTATAGGCTTTCACGGTATCGTCGAGAAGCTGCTTCTGAGCGTCGGCGCTGCGCAATTCGAAATAGTCCAACGCGAGCTCCGCCTCGAGACTGAGCTTGGCGGTCTCATAATCGGCAGAGGTCGCTTGCGCTTCTTCCCGCGCGGCGGCGACCGAACGCCGCACGCGGCCCCAAAGGTCCAGTTCATAGGAAAGATCTATGGGCAGCACGAAATTGCCAGTGCTGGCCTCTTGTACCTTGGACGGAAGGTTCTGGGAAAAGTCTGAACTCTTGACATAGCTGGCACTCGGCGAAGTGGAGATAGCCGGAAACTGCGAAGCCCGATTGAAGCGAATCGCTGCGCGAGCTTCGCGGAACCGGGCTTCCGCTACTTTCAGGTTCTGGTTGGAACCGGCGATCTGCTCTTCCAGCTCATTGAGTTCCGGATCGCCAAAAATCTCCCACCAGTTTCCGCGGCTCGTCTGATCTGCGGGATGCGCGGGCTGCCACTGGCCTGATTCCTTGAAAGACGTTGGTGGTTCTTCCTTAAAAGTTGCTGACGTGGGCACGGTGGGCTTGACGTATTTGGGGCCGACTGTGCAACCCTCGAGAGCTATGATCAGCAGTACTAAAAGCAACGCGACTATGCCGCTAAGGAGAAAACGCATGATGGGAAAGAAGTACCTCATCGGCCGGGCCCACTTGCTGATTTATTACTTACGCGGAGCGGCATGCCGGCTACCAGAGAGTCCGATGGATCGACGATGACGGCGTCCGTTGGCTGCAGGCCTGAAACGATTTCGACGCTATTGCCGTAATCGCGGCTGATCTTAACCGGGACCAAGTCGGCTTTGCCGTCGCGAACCAGTCCGACTTGCAAGCCCTCTTTGCGGAAGATCAAGGTATTCGAAGGAATGGTCACCGAGCGAGTCTCCTCAGGCAGCTTAAGATGGACAAAAACGTAGGCGCCTGGCAGGAGTTGTCCGCCTGGATTGTCCACATCGACCTCGGCAAGCAACGTACGCGACGCGATGTCAATCGAATTGGCGTTGCGGACGAGAGTCCCATGAAAGGTTTGGGCCGGGAATTCATCGAGGGTCAACACGGCTTCAGCACCAGCGCGAGCGGCTCGGGAGTACACCTCGGGAACTGCGACGTAGAGGCGGAGCGTGCGGATGGCGGCGATGTGAAAGAGCTCTCTCGGCTGTGTATTGGCCCCAGCATCGATGAGTGCTCCGATGTCTGTATTGCGGGCCGTGATGATGCCATCAAACGGAGCATAGACCTTTTCGAACGACTGGAGCTCCTCGAGGCGCCGCACATTCGCGGCGCTCGATTCGGCCGCAGCCTTGACTGCGCTCAGATTGCTGACTGCCTGGTCAGTTTCCTGTTGGGAGACGGAGCCTGTGCTTACCAGGTCTTGCCAGCGGCTGGCGGTGATTTTGGCGATGTTCAGGTTGGCCTGTGCGGTATCCAGGTCCGCTTGAGCCTGCTGGAGCTGCTGATCGACTTCCGGGGTTTCGATCTCCGCCAGCAACTGTCCTTTCCGCACGTGCGCGCCAATATCGAAATACCAATGCCTAAGATAACCGCTGGTCCGCGCATAGATGGGTGCGTCGCTAAATGCCTGGGTATTACCAGGCAGGACTATTTCCTGTGTCGGGGCACCTTCCCGAGGAAAAACCACGGCCACAGTGGGAATTGCGGCTTCTTCTGTTCGTTGTTTGAGTCGCGACTCGGCTGCTGCTCGCGAATGTATGCCGGAGTAAATCAGGAAAGCAAGAGCACCGACCGCGGCGGCGACAAGGATTGCGATTCTGCCCCGGGCTCCCGCGCGAGAGTGAAATTCGCCCGCGTTCGGCTGCATGGTCTGCGCTTCGATCATTTCTGGTTCCGGAGTGGTCGTCACATTTTCCTCGCTCGATGTCATTGATATTTCTTAACTCATACGGAAATGGGTTCAGGGTCGCCCTTGGAGAGATCGCGCCGTCGGTGAAGCAAGCTGAAGACTGCGGGGACGAAAACGAGGGTGGCCACAGTGGCGCACAACAGACCGCCAATGACGGCGCGTCCGAGCGGCGCATTCTGCTCGCCGCCCTCGCCGAGCCCGAGCGCCATAGGAATCATGCCGATGATCATGGCCAGAGCCGTCATGACCACCGGTCGAAAGCGGGTGAAACCGGCTTCGATGGCCGCCCTGACAGGATCTCCGTGGTGCAGCAGCAGTTCTTTGGCAAAAGAAACGACGAGAATACTGTTCGCCGTTCCGACGCCCATGCACATAATGGCTCCCATCAAGGCCGGAACGCTAAGTGTGGTATGCGTGAGGAACAAGAAACCGACGATGCCGGCAAGGGCGGCAGGAAGTGCGGTGATGATAATGAACGGATCCAGCCAGGACTGAAAGTTCACCACAATCAGCAGGTAAACGAGAACGACGGAGAAGACCAGCCCGCCCAGCAAACCGAGGTACGACGTGCGCATGGTTTCCAGCTGTCCGCGAACGGTGATGAAGCTGCCGCGTGGCAAGGATTTTCGGTTGGCATCCACAATGTGCGTGACATCGCGGCCCACCGCTCCTAAGTCGCGGCCTTGGACGGCGGCGTAAATATCGACCACCCGGCGAATGTTGTAATGCGAGATCACTTCCATTTCATTCGTCCGTTTGATGGAAGCGACGTCCGCGAGAATCTCAGGGCGCGTAGCAGTCGCGGCATTGATTGGAGTGTTCTGGAGGTCTTGGAGGGATTGAATCGAGTATTGCGGAGTCTGGGTCACCAGGTTGTAGCTGACGCCATTGTTGAAATTGAGAAAAAACATGGGCGTGATCTGGAAGCTGCCGCTGAGGGAGTTCAGCATGCTGTTGGCAACGTCGCGCTCGGTGTACCCGCCCTGGGCCGCCTTGGTGCGATCCACGGCCACATCGAACTCCGGGTAATCAAACGCTTGCTGTATGCGCGCATCGGCAATACCCGGAACCTGCTCGATCTCATGCAGCATGCGGGCTGCGACTTGGCGATTGCCCTCGATATCGGTTCCCTCGATTTGGACATCAATGGGTGCCGGCAGGCCAAAGTTCAGGACTTGCGTGACGATGTCCGAGGGCAGGAAGTAGAACGTGGTGCCAGGGTATTCGCCGGGCAGCGTATCTCGCAGGCGCTGAATATACTCTGCAGTGGCGTGATGATTTTCCTTGAGGGACACCAGAATATCGGCGTCGCCCGCTCCGATGAGGCCCGACGTGCTGTGCACAAAATTAATCGTGCTGTAAGGCAGCCCGATGTTGTCCAGGATGTTGTCCGTCTCGCGCTCGGGAATCTCACGCCGTATCGAGCCTTCGACGAGATCGCACAACTTCGCGGTCTCTTCGATTCGCGTGCCGCTCTTGGCGCGAAGGTGGAGGATGAATTGACCGTTGTCGCTGCTCGGAAAGAAGTCCTGGCCGAGCCACGGGACAAGGAGGAACGCAGCAAGGCAAATCAGAAGAAAGGTGGGGATGAAAAGGGCCCGGCGATGGACAAGCGCCGTGAGTAGGGAGTGATAGGCGCCCCGAACCCGTTCGAATCCACGCTCGAACGCCCGCTGGAACCGCACGAAAGGATTCCGCGAACTGGCGGCCTTGCCCTGCTTTGCTTTCAGCAGGTACATCGCGAGCGTAGGCACGAGCGTCCGCGACAAGATGTACGAGGCGATCATCGCGAACACAACAGCCTCGGCGAGAGGAACAAAGAGGTAGCGGGCCACGCCACTCAGCAGGAACATCGGCAGGAACACGATGCAGATGCAAAGCGTGGATACCAGCGCGGGTACGGCGATTTGCGCCGCGCCTTCCAGGATGGCGTCGCGCTGGGCATGTCCCTCTTCGAAGTAGCGCTCGATGTTTTCAATCGTGACCGTGGCGTCGTCGACAAGAATTCCAACGGCGAGGGCCAGGCCCCCGAGTGTCATGATGTTGATGGTCTCTCCGAGAAAGCTGAGGACCATGACGGAGGTCAGGATGGATAGCGGAATGGAAATGGCGATGATCAGAGTGCTGCGCCAGCTTCCCAAGAACAACAGAATCATCAAACCCGTGAGACAAGCAGCGATGACGGCCTCGCGAATGACGCCGTTCACCGAGCCTCGGACGAAAATGGATTGATCGGCCAACGGCAAAATCTTGAGTTCGGGGGGAAGCGTCTGCGCGACACGCGGTAGAAGGCCGCGAATGCCCTTCACGACGTCGAGTGTCGAAGCATTGCCAGCCTTGAGGACGGACACCAGAGCGCCGCGACGACCGTCCTGACGCACGATGTTGGTCTGCGGCGCAAAAGCGTCGCGCACATTCGCTACATCACGAAGATAGATCGTGGAATTGCCGACGACCTTGACCGGGAGGTCATTCAACTCGGGGACGGTCCTGGTGCTGGCGTTCAGCCGAACATCGTATTCGAATGGACCCATCTTGGCCGTCCCGGACGGCAAGATCAAATTTTGCTGTTGCACGGCCGTGAGAACATCCTGTGGCGCAAGGCCCTTCGATTGCATCCACCCTTGATTCAGATCAATCATGACCTGACGTTGTTTTCCGCCGTACAAGTACGGTATGACGGCCCCAGGAACAGTCACCAGTTGGGGCCTCAGGAAATTCTGTCCCAGGTCGTTCAGCTGCTGCTCTGAGAGTCCATTCCCAGAAAGTCCGAGCTGCAGAATGGGTACGCTCGAAGCGCTGTAGTTGATGATCAAGGGAGGAAGGGTGCCCGGCGGCAATTGTCGAAGTGCGGTTTGCGATATGGCCGTCACCTGGGCATTGGCGGTGTCTAAACTCGCGCCGTGCTGCAGGTAAATCCTGACGATGGCTTGGCCATTCACCGTGGTCGATTCGATGTGTTCGATGTTGTCGACCGTAGTTGTCAGTATTCGTTCATATCCGCTGGTGAGCCGCCCTTCTAGTTCTTCGGGATTCATACCGGTGTACTGCCAGGCAACCGCAATCACTGGGATATCGATATTCGGGAAAATATCGGTCGGCGTGCGCAAGATCATGACCGGGCTGAGCACCAAAATGAGTACGGCAAGAACGATAAAGGTATACGGCCGCTCCAAAGCGACTCGAACAATCCACATAACTGGTACTCCTTACACGGCAATCGCGAATTGACCGCTCAGTGTCGATGCCTCGGACCGATAAGACCCTCCGGCCCGGTCAAACATAGGAATCCCAAAATCGCCAATACCGCGAGGAGCAAAAAGGTCATCATGATGGCTGCCTTCGTCCCGTTCTCTAATCGCCGGCATTGCAGGCGACCGGGTCTTGTAAGACGCGTCTGCTGTTGCCGATCGCTTGCGAGGCGTCTCTTCCATACCTCCAAGCTGATCCGACATGCCGTTTCAATCTCTCGCGCAATTTCCTTCTCCCATGAAACAGTCGAGCCTTCACCGCGCCAACGGAAATTCCCATCATTCGGGCCGTCTCTTCGGTCGACCGCTCGTCAATCTCACGCAATTCGAATGCTTTTCGCATTCCTGGAGTTAGGCCGCTCATGGCCTCTGTGAGAATCTGTCGCCGTTCCTCTTGTGAATACAGTTGCTCGGGGTTCAGGCCTTGGTCTTCGACGTCCATCTGGGAAGACGGCTGTTCAGGTTCGGCCGGTTCATCCAGCGACACCTCCCCTAGCCGGTGCTTTTTGCGCAGTTTCATCAGCGCTGCGTTGATGGCAATACGGGACAGCCAGGTCGAAAACCGGGAATCACCGTTGAAGCTGTTGAGATGAATAAAGGCCCGCTGAAAGGACTCCTGCACGACATCCTCAGCATCCTCGTCGTTGCGCACTATTCGCCGGGCCACGCGAAAGACCGTGTTTGCGGACTGCTTGCAGAGGACCTCGAAAGCAACCGAATCGCCGCGTTTTGCGGCGGCAAGCCGCGTGTATTCCTCTCTTAGATTCCCGCGCCGGCTGCCCGGCCCACCCGTTTCTTTCCTGTCATAATTCTCCACACTTTGCGTAGACATTGGGCTGCTCCTATCAGGCAGTACCAATCGTTGTGGCCTGCCGTATTCACTTGAGTTACGGGTCGTTGTCAGGGATTCATTCGCGTTTCCATGGATCGAACCGCGCTCCCGGCCCGCATCTGCGATCACCTCGTAGGAAGTTCTCCCACGGTCATACTGCGCCAACACGAAAAACTCTGCGGTCTCAGCGTTCTTACTCGTTTCTAGCCAGTTCAGTTCTTCTCTTTTCATGGCGCATGCCTTCTCTCACAGAGCACGATCCGACTTTTTCCTCTCGATGTTCTGCACGACATACCGGGTGTAACAACCGGTTGCGATGAGTTCCGCGCCTCCTTTGGACAACTCGGCCAGCGCCTTCTCACCGCCTTTGTCGATGAAAGTCACCCCTGTAAGGTCCACCACGCACTTGCGTTCCCGGCGGACGGCTTGTGTTCTCGCCCAGTTGGATTTCAGTTCCGAAATCCACGGCTCAACGAGTCGGCCTTCAAGCGTCCACCTTTGCTCGGTCAGTGTCTCGGCGATCGTGATTCGTAGCATTCCCATAACTCGCGCTTTTTCCACCGGTGGTCTTCGCTTGACGACCAACCGGTTTGGGGCCTCAATTTCGGGCTCTTCCCGAACATTGATCATCACGAACGGAACCCGGTTCGCGAACGCTTGCGCATATGGACTTCCGATCCGCGGCGCTCAAAATGCACATCGTCCATATACGCCTTCATCAGCTGGATGCCGCGTCCGTGTTCCGCAGCGGGGTCCGACGTGCTGCCTTTACCCACTATCTTTTCGAAATCGAATCCTTTTCCCTGATCCGTCACTACGATTGCTATTTCCCTGCCGGGTTGGCAGCGGCAGCGGACGTGTACTTTTGTTTTTGGATCTTCCTGATTGCCGTGCACCACGGCATTTTCCAGCGCTTCTCGGAGTCCCAGCTCGATACCGAACTCTTCTCCTGGAGCACATTGCGATTTTTCAATCAGTGTCATCAGGCGGTCCACGAGCGGGGAGATCGCTCGAACTTCGCTGGGCATCCAGGAATCGATTTCCAGGACAGAAGATCGGGAGCGCTTTGCTGGAAGCGCCGATTGAGAATCCGATGCTCCGTTCAGGCTTCGCATTCCATTCATGTGAAATGCCTCACGGGCTAGGAGAATGCATCGACCGTGCCAAAGCCCGCAGGCTTTCCAAGCCTGTGGAACTTGATGATTTGTAGCGGGATAGCCAGCCGAGAGCGCGCTCTTTAGTTCACCTGCCACCGTGGCAGTGCCACCGACGTGGCCGTCTGCCCGTTTCAGGGCACCGAGGAAATGAGCTGACGGCGGGAATCATTTCGGACAAAGTTTGAAGGAAGTAGGGAGCCGACTACGCAGAGACGCGCACAATTCCGAGCTTGTGGATTCGCTTTTGGAGCGTGGATCGCTTCATTCCAAGACGCGCCGCCGCGCCACTCGGGCCGGCCACAACCCAATTCGACCGCTGAAGGGCCTCGAGGATGTGTCCGCGTTCGGTTTCCTCCAAAACGTTGTGGAGCGCGCCATTTGTCGATTTCGGCGAGGCGGATTGTTCTACGGTACGGCTGTCCCTGGGAAATCTAAGGTCACTCACATCGACGCTCAGCACGGGACCTGTCGAGATAATTACGGCGCGTTCGATCACATTCTGAAGCTCCCGTATGTTCCCCGGCCACTGATATCGGCACAGCGCATCAATCGTCGCCGATGGGATCGTTTCCATGACCTTTTTCATACGTCTGGAAAACTGCTGTGTGAAGTGGCGCACGAGGAGCGGAATATCCGCCTGGCGCTCCCGCAGCGGCGGAACATGGACTGGAAAAACATTCAAGCGAAAGAAAAGATCGGGTCGGAACTTCTGCTCGCTCACCATCGCTTCCAGATCGCGGTTCGTCGCAGCAATCAGACGTGCATCCGTGCTAAGGGTGCGCGAGCTTCCCAGCCGCTCGAATTCTCTCTCTTGCAGCACGCGGAGCAGTTTGGTCTGCAGTTCGAGAGGAATTTCTCCTATTTCATCCAGGAAAATCGTACCACCATCCGCTACTTCGAAGCGCCCAATGCGTTGCGAAATTGCTCCTGTAAATGCGCCTTTCTCATGTCCGAACAGCTCGCTTTCCAGCAAGCCCGTCGGAATGGCCGCACAGTTGAGCTTGACGAACGGCTTCGAGCTACGGGGACTGAAATCATGAATGGCACGCGCAATCAGCTCTTTTCCCGTGCCGGTCTCTCCATAAATCAGCACGGTCGAATCCGTCGGCGCTACGGTTCTGACTTCTTTCAGTACTCGGCGCAAAGAAGCACTATTTCCGATGATCTGCGCAAAATTCATTTCCGTGCGGATTTCATCTTCCAGATAGAGTTTCTCCTTGGAAAGTTGCTCTTTCAGTTCCCGAATCTCGCGGTAGGCAAGCGCATTCTCGACGGCGAGAGCAATCTGGTTTGCAATCTGGCTAAGGAAACTGATATCAGCCTGACTGAAGGCATCGTCTCGGAGCCGACCGAGAACCAAGACACCAATTGCGCGATTCCGGCTGATCAGCGGTAAACAGCATACAGACTTCAGATCTTCCCGCGCCGCGATCTGAGCGATGGGGGAATCGAGCCAGCCGGCGAAGGGGCTCTGGAGCGTCAGAGGTTGCATAGTTCGAAATGCCGTACCGGAGGGAGATCCCTCGATCGAATAGAGCAAGTCTTCCTGCAGAAAACCTTTTCCGTCCGGAAAGTCAACTGCGTAAAGCCGCAGCTGATTGTTTTCCGCATCCGAGAGCGACAACCCCGCGTAATCGCACTGCATCACGCGCCTGACGTCGTGTGAGATGGCGCGCAGGAGATCGCGAAGCTCCAAATTTGAGACAACCTGATTCGTGACATCAAGGAGCAACTCCAGCCTTCCATTTTTCGTTTGAAGTTCCTCAGTCGCCCGCCGCAACGCCGCCAAATTCAACGCGTCGTCGAACGCCAGCGCAATATAACCCGCCACTTCGGACACGAATCGCACTTCGTCTGGCGAATAGGTATCGAGCTGTCTGCTGCCGAAAGTGATGGCGCCCAGTTTGCGGTGCGCCGTCGTCAACGGTAGGGCACAGATGGAGCGAATATCGAGCCTTTTCAGGATCGCTCGCAGCCGGGCACAACACGGCTCCATTTCGTTCGTTGATCTCAGCACGGGTTCTTGGCGTTCGTAAACCCGCAAGGTGAGCGTCTCCTCGGGCGTTAGCTTCTCCTCGGGAATCAGCTCTGTCCGGCACGTCATGTCGATGAAATAATTGTGAAACGGATCGGAGTCTTTGTCGCGAAATGAGACCCCGATGAAGTCAAACTGCACTACTCGGTGCAGTTCGCTAACCAGCACACCGAAGAGTTCTTTCGGGTCGCGGTGCGCAGCGATCGCATGGGACACGCGGACGAAAGTCTCGAATCGAGTTTCAAGCGCCGGGACGGGAAGAATTTCCGAATCGTTGCCCACGATTTCGCACCACCGAAGCACGGCTTAGAATCCAGTCCATCGGATGCCCGACCTGGGACAAACGGTACACGGGTTTCATCGGTGAGGAAGGATTATGGGATGGGCAGCCTTCCGCATAGTTCGTTAAGATCTGCGCGCCGCCGGCCCCCGCCAGCTACCTGCCAAAAATCTGTCATTTTGTGCTGGCTCCCTTGCCGAGAAGCATCCCCTACACGTCAACCTCCTCCTAAAGCTTGGATCCGCCGTCCACGGGGATGCTGGCACCGGTGATCCAGCGCGCCTTGTCAGAAACCAGGAACGCGATTACATCTGCCACGTCCTCCGGCTTGCCGATTCGCTTTAGGGCCTGCATACCAAGAGTGGCCTTCTGACCTGCTTCCGTCTTGGCGAAGTTCGACATGTCCGTCTCAATTACACCTGGCGCTACCGCGTTCACGCGGATCCCGCGGGGACCCAGAATCGCGGCCCAGTTCTTGACGAGAGTTTCGATCGCGCCTTTGGTCGCCGCATACAGAAGAATCGAAGAATTCTCCAGATCAGGCCTCCCAACAACAGCTCGGGCTGCCAGAGAAGAGATCAACACAATGTTTGAGCCATTCCCAAGGACTGGCAGGATTTGTTGGACCAGGAAGAACGGACTTCGTACGTTCGTCGAAAAGAGATTGTCGAAGTCCCCGATCGTGTGATCTTTGATGGTGGCACTCTTGCTCACGCCGGCATTGGCGACGAGTATGTCCAGCCGGTCGCCAACAATTGAGCGGACCTCTTTGACGAGCGAACTTGCCCCTTCCGGGGTTGCCAGGTCCGCCCTGATCGCTTCCGCGCGGCCTCCCATGGACTCGATATTCTCGACCACAGACTGAGCTTCCTGAGCCGAGCGGCCGTAGTGAACCAATACATGTACACCCGTCACAGCAAGCGCCAACGCAGTGGCTCGTCCAATTCCGCGGGAAGCCCCTGTAACCAATGCAGTTTTGTTGTTCTGAACCATTCTTACTCCCCAGCAGGCACCGGATTGGATACGAGGGCCAGGATCGCCGCCCCATCCATCCGGCTGAAAGCTTTCAGATCGCCGCGGTCATCGAGAATCGCTACGTTCTCGCTACAGAACTCGAATTCCCTCGCCCCGAGGGTCACATTTCCGAGATGGCCGTTCCTCCTTCATCGTCGATTCAATTCGCCGTTAAGCATTCATTCCGCCATCCACGGTAAGATTTGCCCCAGTAATGTATGAGGACTCCGGACCGGCGACGAACGCCACCAGGGCCGCAACCTCTTCAACGCGCCCATAGCGGTCCAGCGCTGTGACGGCCTTCTGCGGTGCGGCCCACTCGCCGGCTGCGGGATTCAAATCCGTGTCGATCGGGCCCGGCTGCACGTTGTTAACCGTGATGCCGCGGCTCCCGACCTCTCTCGACAGCCCCTGAGTAAATATCTTCACGGCTCCCTTCGTGGCCGAATAAGGCACGAGCCCGGGCACCAGGACACGCTCGCCCACGGCTGAACCGACCATAATGATGCGACCGCCGCTCTTCATGTGCTTCAGGGCCGCCTGCGTCGTGACAAATACGCCGCGCACGTTGATGTCGATGACACGATCCATCTCCTCGAGTGTGGTCTCCTCGAACGCTTTCGGAATGGCCGTGCCGGCGTTGTTTACAAGCACATCCAGTCGGCCAAAAGTTGCAACGGTCTTTTCGACCGCGGCTTCGACCGCACCGGCATTCGTGGCGTCGGCCTGAATTGCGATAGCCTTTCCGCCATCGCGTTCAATCGCTTTGACCACGCCTGAAGCCGCACTGGCGTCCTTCGCGTACGTGATGGCCACGCTCGCTCCATCCGCGGCCAGCCGTTTCGCGATCGCTGCGCCAATGCCCCGCGAACCGCCGGTAACGAGTGCCACTCTTTGGGTTAACTTAGACATGTAACCTCCTGTAATTTTCTGCGAGCGATTCACTGCTCTAGTGAAGCAACTGGCTCCTATCTCGCCCGCAGTCCTTAGTCCTCCTATCTGATGTGTGATTCCTCTCAGCAGATTTAGCGCTATGGGGAATGCCAGCTATTCCTGATAGGAATGCATAACGCCGAGACCTCGCTTAGAATCCATTCCATAGAGGAATAGGGAGGATGCCGTGGACAAATTCGATGCAATGCAGATGTTTGTGCGAGTCATTGAAAAAGGGAGCTTCTCCGCTGTCGCCAAGGAACGTGGAATTGGTCAACCGGCTGTGAGCAAGCAGATCTCCGCCCTCGAAGATGAACTCGGCACCGAACTCATTCACCGCACCTCTCGTTCTATCGCGCTGACTGAGGCAGGCCGCGAATTTTACGAGTCTTCCTTGCGCATTCTCGACGACCTTGAAAATGCGACTTCACGAATCGGGCGAGGCCAGACTGCACCGAAAGGCCTCCTTCGTGTGACCGTCGCTCCCACGTTTGCCCGCCTTCACATGGTGTCAAAGCTGCCTGCTTTTTTTGCTGCTTACCCGGAGATGGCCGTGGAGATGGCGGCATCGGAGAGCCCGACAACGATCATCGAAGACGGCTTTGATTTGGCTATCCACTCAGGTGATCTTCCAGACTCGACTCTCGTCGCGCGAAGATTCGCGCAGACGATCACCATTCTCGTCGCCACTCCTCAATATCTCACACGCTTTGGCGCACCAGAATCCCCGAAAGAACTCAAGAACTTTCGATCGGTCGTCCTTCTCGAGCGGGGCTCCGTGCTGCCGTGGAACTTTGGCTCCGGACAGAACGCCGCGCGTGTTATCCCCACAGGAGTCTTTCGCACCAGCGATATTGAACAGATGCGGATGGGTGTCCTTGAACATCTGGGGATCGCCCAGGCGCCAGCATGGCTCTTTGCCGCAGAACTCAGAGAAGGCACTGTCATCCGTCTTCTGACTGCCTTTGAGCGAACCGTGCCAATCCTTGCCGTACGGCCCGCCAGCCGCCGGCTGTCCACCAAAGTTCGCATTTTCATCGAGCACTTGGAGAACACTTTCGCCCTCTGTTCGCAGTTCAACCCGCGACCCGCCTAACCCTGTGGAGCGATGCTCGTCCGTCCAGACGGCTTAGCTGTGGTCCTCTCATGGGTCGAGTCTCCCGGGGGCGAGCCCTTCTGGTCAAAAAAACTTGTATCTACATTGTGCTATTCAACATCACATATGCTGTAAGGAGATCCGATGCCCGCGACGAGCGTACAATTCACGGTTGCAGCCCACATCATGTCAGCCCTCGGTTTCCGTCACGGCGAGGAACTCCCTTCGGCCATCCTTGCGCAAAGCGTCGGTGCCGATCCGACTTTCGTCAGGAAATCGCTGTCGAAACTGTCCAAAGCAGGTCTGATCGTCACCACGCGCGGTAAGAACGGGGCGAGCAGGCTCACGCGTTCCCCTATGCAAATAACGCTTTTGGACATTTATCGGGCCAGTGCGGCACCGCCGACATTCGCGATTCACAACTACCCTGTAGAGAAGAAATGCCCGATCAGCCGCAACATCAAGGCGTGTATGTTGTCGGTCCTAAGAAAAGCGCAGAGCAGCTTCGAGAATTCTCTCAATCGAATAACCCTCGCCGATGTCGTAGGCGAAATTCGTCAAGGGAAACGGTGATTTTTTTTGCCTACATATGTGCCTCTTATGAGCACATATTGGCGACCGTTGCTTCAAGCGACGAACGGTGTGCCTAAGGAAAGGATAAATGAATATGAACAGTCTTAGAGACAAGGAAGCTGTCGTAACGGATGCCACGTATGTGATCTTGGGGGCAACCGGGAACACTGGTTCGATCATCGCCGATGCCCTGCTTTCGGGGCGCAAGAAGGTACGTGTCGTAGGTCGCGACGCTGGGCGACTGCAGCGCTTTGTGCAGAAGGGCGCGGAGGCGTTCACGGGCGACGTGAGCGATGCGGTTCTACTCACCAAAGCCTTCAGAGGCGCGCAGGCAGCCTACTTGATGCTGCCGCCGATTACCTCCCGGGAAGACCAAGAGCGCGAGAGCGATGCGATTGCGAAGGCCGCGGCGGAGTCCGGCCTGCCGTACGCGGTGAACTTGAGCAGCTACGGCGCGCATGTCCCGGAGGGCACCGGACCAGTCGCGGGCCTGTATTCTTCGGAGCAAAAACTGAACGGGATCACGGGTTTGCATGTTCTGCACCTGCGAGCCGCCTATTTCATGGAGAACAATCTGGCGGCGATCAGCATGATTCAGGAGATGGGAATCTTCGGACATGCACTGCTACCAGACCTGAAGCTGCCCATGATTGCGACCCCGGACGTCGGTGAGTACGCCGCGCAGCGCCTCCTGAACCTGGATTTCTCCGGCAAACAAACGCGCGAACTGCTTGGCGAGCGCGACCTGTCGATGACGGAGGCTACCGCGGTGATTGCGCGCGTCATTGGGAAACCGGATCTGCGTTACGAGCAGTTTCCGTACGACCAGGTACAGCAGGTGTTAGAGCACATGGGCATGTCGTCGAAGAAAGCCGCGGTGTACATCGAGATGTTCAAGGCCATCAACGCAGGACTCCTTGCTGCCGCGGAGCCGCGTTCCCCGCTGAACAGCACACCGACTTCGTTTGACAAGTTTGTGCAGCGCGTTTTTGCGCCTCTCTATCACGGGAACGCTGCCACCGCCTAGGCCGAGCGCCCGGGTGGCGCCGGCGCGCCCTTGTGTAGACCAGAATTTCGGGAAGCAGCTTATGAGAATTGCCGATGGGGAGATCTAGCCATGAACAGAACGGCTTCGAAGAAAAGAGAACTGCCCAAGGGTGGTAAGAAACCGCGTACTTATCGTCGTATCGTCACGGGAAATGTAAACGGAAGGGCCGTCGTCGAAAGCGACGAACCGTTGCTGGCCTACGAGTTCAAGACCGTTCCCGGCTATGAGCACACGCTCCTGTGGGTCAACCCGGCGATTCCGGACCTCGGCACGGAGCAGAGGTTTGATCGGTATCCCGACTCCGTCGTTCCAGGACCTGGCGGTACCAGCCTGCACTTCGTGACCTTTCCGCCTGGTTCAGTCTTCGCGGACCCCTCCTTTGACGCCGGAGCCGCACAAGAAGAAGCGCTTGTCCGTCTGCGAGGACTGGCGGATCACTTCGAAAAGGCAGATCCGGGGATGCACAAAACAAATACCGTCGACTATGCACTTGTCTACGACGGTGAGATGTGGCTGGAGCTGGACGACGGCGCGACTCTGCATTTGAACCGCGGCGACGTGGTCGTGCAAAACGGTACGCGCCACGCATGGCGAAACAAGGGCACTAGGCCCGTCACGATGCTCTTTTTCTTGAACGGAGCAAGAGCTCGCGAAACCTGGCAATCCTAATGGAGGACCCGATGACCCCTGAAGATAATTTCCTGACCGTTAGCCAGTTCGACGGCAGCGCGTACAAGAGCTCCGAGGCCGCAGAGCTGACCCTGAACACGGCAATTCTGCGCGCCGAAATCGCCAGGAGCTACGAAGAGTTTCTGAATATCTTTGACAAGTTTTACGCCGATGATCTCGAGGTAAGCAGTGCAGATTCGCCGGAGACAGTCCGTGGAAAGGACAGAGTGCGCCCCTTCCTGCTGAAATTTCTGATACCGCTTCACGTGATGGCTGAAATTGCCGGATTGTCGATATCCGTCGAGCAAACTGCGATTCCTCGAGACGCCTCGAATGAGACGCATTCCAGATGGAAGATCGACTTCACCGCCATCGGTGGGAGACGGTGCACATTAAAGTGGAACGCCGTTAGGAGATGGAAGGCGTTCAGGGTCGTGTACGAACACCACTACGATCATGAGCAGATCGGCGGACCCTTGACCGAGAACGACCTGCATTTGGATTGGGGGCATCCAGAGGCTGCGTTTCCGTTGCCCTCCTAAGGGTTGAAGGGAACAGACGCTAAGTGTCGCTCGCCATTTAAGGGCGGACTTACTTCACCGGAGCATCTCCCATCAAACTCCTTTTCCGGATGCACCTGGAAGCAGGTTGGGGACTCAGAAGAAACAGGAATCGGATCCTGGACCGATTTTTCAGGACTGGAGGAAACAAGCAATGGCCAGCGAACTCGAGGAGAAGAACAAGGCGCTCGTACTCAGGGCTTTCGACACGCTCTTCAACAAGCGTGACTACGCAGCGGCGGAGCAATTCTGGTCACCGCAATACATTCAACACAGCGCTCACATCGCGCCCGGTCGTAAAGGCCTGTTCGATCTCGTCAAGAGTCTTCCGCCATCATTGAAATACGAGGCGGGAACGATCGTGGCGGAGGGAAATTCCGTCATTGTGCACGGACGGTTTTCGGAATTCGGCGCCCCTGCAAATTGGATCGCAGCCGACATCTTACGCATCGAGAGCGGATTACTCGTCGAACACTGGGATGTGATTCAGAATGAGGCCACAGAAGAGCAATCGAAGAGTGGCGCGCCCATGTTCGGCGGGACTTTTCCACAATACAAATGAAACAGAGAGGTTCAGAGGAGACCGACCCATGGGAAACGAAGGCTCTTACGTGGTTCTGGGGTTGAAAACATGGAACGCCCAAATTGATCGCGCGGACAAGCTTTTTGGAGGACTCTCCTCCGAGGAGGTTCTGCGGGAAATAGCGCCTGGCAGGAACAGGCTTCTTTACTTGTGGGGACATCTCACAGCCGTACATGACGCGATGCTCCCGCTATTGTCGCTGGGAGAACGACTTCATCCCGAGTTTGATGTCGCCTTCGTCTCGAATCCCGACAAATCGCGAGCCGAAACTCCCTCGCACGAACAGGTCCGCCAGGCATGGAACGTTGTCAATGCTGAATTGCGGAAGGGGTTTGAAAAAATGTCTTGGTCCGATTGGCTCGAGAGGCACTCGGCCGCATCGGAAGAAGATTTCAGAAAAGATGCTTCGCGCAATCGTTTTGCCATCCTGCTGGGCCGCACGAACCATCTCTCCTATCATCTCGGCCAGGCGATGCTCGGCCTCAAGTGATCGAGAGGAAAGGATCGGAGGCGGCAGGTTCGGAGATCGGTAACAACGGAGAAAACGAATGACCAAAAAGCTCGAAGGCAAGATCGCTGTCGTCACCGGCGGCACAGAAGGAATTGGGTTAGCTACGGCACAACTTTTCGTGAAAGAGGGCGCTTATGTCTTCATCACCGGCCGCCGCGAGAAGGAACTCGACGAGGCAGTCAAGGCCATCGGCACCAACGTTTCTGGCGTTCAAGGAGATATTGCCAATCTGGCCGACCTTGAGCGTCTCTATGAGACTGTCGCTAAGTTAAAAGGGAGAATCGATATTGTTTTCGCCAACGCAGGCGTTGGCGAATTTCTCCCCTTCGGGGCGGTCACCGAAGAGCATTTCGACAGGCTCTTCAATATCAATGTGCGGGGAACGCTCTTCACAGTGCAGAAGGCCTTACCGCTGTTGAAGGATGGCGGCTCTATCATTCTGAATGGTTCCGTCGCGAGTGTTAAGGGTACTGCGGCTTTCGGCGTCTATGCCGCAAGCAAGGCTGCCATCCGCTCCTTCGTGCGAACCTGGACTACAGATCTGAAGGAGCGTCGCATCCGCTCAAACGTTGTCAGTCCGGGTCCGATCAATACGCCTCTGGCAAACCGGCAATCTCGAGACGTCCTTGCACGGATTGTGTCCACCATCCCGATGGGACGCATGGGGGAACCCGAGGAAGTCGCCAAGGCGGCATTGTTTCTCGCGTCAGATGATTCCAGTTTCGTCACGGGGATCGAACTGTTCGTTGACGGCGGCAGAGCCCAAATCTAGCCGAGGGCGGGGGGCTTTTTCCCGGAATCACCAGACAGGTGCGGCCGGCGGAGCCGTGGAGCCAAGGCGCTGTCTAGACGATTTCTTCAAGTGTTCGCGTGCCCTGGTAAAGCCATCCGCCATCGCCAGTAGCTTGCGCTCGACGTTCATCCGGAAGAGCCATTCAGCGCGCTCCATGCAGCCAGAGAATCCATGTAGTCCCTCCAATGAACAATTTTTCTGTTCTCGATCGTGATGACCGAAATGAGCCTGTTGTCGTAGGACGCACCGCCCGAGAGAATTGTCCCGTGCACTTCGTATTCGAGGATCACAACGCGGCTATCCTGAGAACGATGCACGACAAGCGCGTCGCCGGAGTGAAGCCTGATCGTCTTTCCGTATCCCGCGAAACTAGCCATCAGACCAGCTCGTCCTCGAATCGTCAGAGGCCAGCCGGGAAAGCGGTATCGGAACTCGAAAAATGCGTCTTCGGCAATCGTGTCGAAATAATGGTCGCCATCAACGAATTCGCGTAAGCCCTCCATGACGACTTCGAAGAAGGGATTGAGAGCTTCAAAAATCTCGTACTCGCCCTTCGGCATCACCATGTCCTTTCCGATCACGGACCATCGCGCGGAAATGCCTCACGCTTGTACAGGAGTGACGCTTAGCTCGCTCCGGACGATAGGCGCCACTTGCGTGCCGAGGATTTCTATGGCGTGCAGCATTTTGTCGTGTGGCAGCGTAGAAACACCCATTTGAAATGTGATGCGCGAAATGCCGCCGAGAACCTCATTCACATAAAGGATCTTCTTTGCGACTGTTTTCGCGTCGCCGATTAGCAGCGCGCCGGTGGGTCCGCGCAGGACGTCGAACTGAGCGCGTGTGGCGGGCGGCCAGCCGCGCTCCTTGCCGATTTCGGTAAAGGTGTGCGCATAGCCTGGAAAGAATATTTCTGCGGCTTCGTCCGTAGTGTCTGCGAGAAAGCCGATGGAGTGAAGACCTACGGCGAGTTGCCCGGGAGAATGACCGGCGCGGCGCCCGGCCTCGCGATAGAGGTCTATAAGCGGCCTGAAACGTCTGGGCTCGCCGCCGATGATGGCCACCATGAGAGGAAGTCCGAGCATGCCTGCGCGAACGAAAGATTCGGGCGTCCCGCCGACACCAACCCATATGGGGAGCGGATCCTGCAGCGGCCGAGGGTAGATTGCCTGGCCGGTGAGGGGCGCGCGGTGTTTTCCGGACCAGTGCACTTTGGTGCTTTCCCGGATTTTCAGGAGCAGCTCGAGTTTTTCTGCAAAGAGCGAATCGTAATCTTCAAGACGCAGTCCGAAGAGGGGATACGACTCAACGAACGAACCGCGACCGGCGACAATTTCGGCGCGGCCCCGCGAAATCAAGTCGAGAGTCGCGAACTCCTGAAAAACGCGAACGGGGTCGGAGGCGCTGAGAACCGTGACGGCGCTGGTGAGGCGGATATTTTCTGTGCGTGTAGCAGCGGCGGAGAGGATTACAACGGGTGCTGAATCGAGGAACTCCGCCCGGTGATGTTCGCCGATACCGAAGACGTCGAGGCCGACCTTATCGGCGAGCTCAATCTCCTCGAGTAGATGGTGCATACGGTCCACGGGACTGAGCGTGAGACCCGTGACCGGGTCGGAAATGGCTGCTGCGAAACTGTCGATTCCAATCTGCATTCAGGTCACTTCTCGAGGATAACTTTCATTTCGATTCCTGGGCGCACTACCCCGGTAGGTCACCGTTGGCTTAAACACTTTGGATTGACTCCGGTCCCCAGATTCTCGGCGCGCTTCCCAATCTTCTTCAACATCGCTTCCAGAGCTCGCAACTCTTTCGGGCTGGCATCGGCAAAGACCTTCCTGATTTCGGCAGCATGCTTGCGAAAAATCGGCGCGATCAATTCTTTGCCTTTGGGGGTGAGCGATACAATCCGGACTCGCCGATCCTCAGGACTCTCGACGCGGCTGACCAGTCCTCTATCCAGCAGACGGTCGATGGCCACACTGATCGAGCCCGGCGTAAGGTACACCTTCGGGCCGATCGTATTCACCGGCAAAGGCCCTTTGTTGAGGAGCGCTTCAAGTATCCGGAAGTCGGTATCGTCGATTCCTGTCTCCTCAAGTCCCGCATAAAGGTATTTCGCGGCCGCGCGAAAGGCCTTGACCAATACCAGCCAACAGTGAACCGGGTCTCGCGGGTTCTTGTCCATGACGGCACTATTTTGCACTTTTGCATAACCGATGTCCAGCACTATGTATCTATATCAATAGAATTGGCATCAATGGATAGTGGAAAGAGGCATTACCTTTAGTGAGAAACGAAAGGAAGCGCCTTCAACCGTGCAGACAATCCCGGTTTGCGCGGTTACTCGGAAGGGGACTCAACAAGCAAAAGGAGGAAGCACATGGCAACGAATTCGATCGCAATTTCTAAAAACGTGGAGGCAACAAGCTTTTGGCAGGGGGCGGTAGTCGTCTTGGGGCGGTTTTTCTTCGCACTGATTTTCCTGATGGCTGGCGCCAGCCACTTTTCCAGGCAAACCATCGGCTTCGCAGCCTCCCAGGGGGTGCTTTTGGCTCCTATCGCGGTTCCCTTTTCGGGCGCGCTGGCCATCGCAGGCGGGCTCAGCGTTCTGCTCGGCTATCGAGCAAAAGTTGGCGCCTGGCTTATTGCGCTCTTCCTGGTTCCGGTCACTTTAGTGATGCACAGGTTCTGGCTGGTGCAGGATCCTATGATGGCGCAGATCCAGATGATTCTGTTCATGAAGAACGTCTCCATGCTCGGCGGCGCCTTGCTGATTTCTCAGTTCGGTGCAGGGCCGTTCAGCCTCGATGCCCGGCGCTCGCGCTGAACGAGCCTAGAAGAAGAGCACCAAACTGCAGGCAGTTGTGTCGAGCCGTTCCGTTTGCTAGTTTGGCGGAGATGCCGACGCCTGTGCCCGAACAACTCAGCAGCACCATTGAGACTCTTTATCGAGCGGAGTCGGGGCGGGTACTGGCGACACTGGCGCGTCTGCTCGGAGATTTGGATCTCGCCGAAGAGGCCATGCAGGAGGCATTCGCCGCCGCCCTGGAGTCCTGGCCCCGGACTGGTGTTCCGGAGAAGCCCCGCCCCTGGCTGATTTCAACCGCGCGCTTCAAGGCCATCGACAGGATCCGCCGGCGAGCGCACTTCGACAGAACACAGAGAGATTTTGCGCTCTACATGGAAGCGCGCATCAACCAAGCTGCGCTCGAGGACGAGGAGATCGAAGACGATCGCCTCCGTTTGATCTTCACGTGCTGCCACCCCGTTCTGCCTCCGGAAGGGCAAGTTGCGCTCACCCTGCGCGAAATCTGCGGCTTGACCACGGAGGAGATTGCCCGGGCATTTCTCGTTACGCCGGCAACGCTCGCTCAACGCATCGTGCGCGCGAAGGCTGTCATCCGCGACAGGGTCATTCCGTACCAGGTGCCAAGCTCCCAGGAACTATCGGCGCGGTTAGGAAACGTCCTCCTAGTCGTATATCTGATCTTCAACGAGGGATACTCGGCTGAAACGACAGGCGCGGAACTCAGCCGCGAGGCGATCCGTCTGGGCAGACTCGTGCTCGACCTGCTCCCGGAACCTGAGGTGATGGGTCTGTTGGGGCTCATGTTGTTGCAGGAGTCAGGCCGCGCCGCCAGAACCTCGTCTGACGGAAACTTGATTCTGCTCGAGCAGCAGGATCGGTCGTTGTGGAGCAGGGATCAGATCGCCGAGGGCATCTCGCTTACCGAGAACGCTCTTCGATCGCGCCGCTTCGGTGCCTACACTCTGCAGGCGGCCATTGCGGCCGTTCACGTCGAAAGTTCCTCAACGGCATCCACGGACTGGCGTCAGATTACACTGCTCTATGACCAGTTGCTTCGGATTCAGCCATCCCCGGTTGTAGAACTGAACCTCGCGGTGGCCGTTGCGATGTGCGAAGGTCCGGAGCACGGTCTTGCTCTTATCAATGACTTGCTGGCGCGCGAGCAACTCTCCCACTATCACCTGGCGCATTCCGCCCGTGCCGACCTGTGCCGCAGACTAGGGCAGATTCCGGAGGCCCGTGCTTCGTATGAGAAGGCGCTTGCCCTGGTGTCACAGGAGCCGGAGCGCCGTTTTCTCGCCAGGCGGCTTGCGGAATTGAAATAAAAAAAGTTCGCCCTGCTGTCGATTCTTTCTATGCGCAACGACTATAGGATGAACGATCCAGCGCGCAAGGCCGTGTTGCTGGCCCGAAAAACGTTCTTGGAGAAGTCATGACGCAATATTTGGTTGCTATTCACCACCCCGACGACTATGACCCGTCCCGCGAGGGTGCAGCGATGGAACGCGACATCGATGTGCTGAACGAGGAGATGGAGGCTGCCGGTGTCAGGATTTTCGCAGGGGGCCTGCGCCCGGCAAGGAGCGCCAAGTCCCTGCGAGCGCAGTCCGACGGCAAGGTGCTCATCACCGACGGGCCGTATCTGGAGACCAAGGAGCACATAGGCGGGTTTTGGGTGCTGAAAGCTGCTGACCTGAACGAGGCGCTGGAGTGGGGGCGTAAGGCCGCCGTCGCCTGCCGGGCGCCAGTCGAGGTGCGCCCGTTTCACTGACGGAGGACCCAATGGAAGTAGCTGAACGGTCTGGACCCTGCGCACAGAGCGGTGCCGCTGGCTCCCACCCCAGAAGAGAAGAACGAGGAGAAGAACCATGAAATACATCTGTTTGGGATACATCAAACCGGGAACATTCGAAGGCATGACCGAGGACGAACGACACGCGGTGCTCGACGAATGCTTCGAGCACAACGACCATCTGCGCACCAATGGACATCTGGTTGCCGAACTACCTCTCCAACCTCCGGAGACCGCATTGACCCTGTACTGGAAGGACGGCAAAGTCGCGACGACCGACGGCCCCTATGCGGAAACCAAGGAACAGCTCGGTGGCATTCAGATCCTTGAGGCGCGAGACCTAAATCATGCCATTCAGCTTGTCTCGCAGCTTCCTGGCTTTAAGTATGGACTCGGACCGATTGAGATACGGCCGACTTTGGACTTGAACGAAATGCTGAAGGCAAGTGAGCAGCGCCGGCGAAAGAGCACCGCACAATGAAGATGGCTTGACAGAAAAAAGCATTGGTTTCGAGGCTTCGCTAGCTTGGCGGCAATCATCCAGGTCAGCTGGGTGAGGTTCGCTGGGCGTTGCTTTACGCCGATCAAGTACAAAGAGTCGAGGAGAGAACGAAGATGTCGCAGGTTCGGGTCGCGGGATTTGACTGTCGCGGGATTTGACCTTTCGCTGACGGTTTCAGAGCCGGGATCGAGCGGAGCCTCAGTGACCCCATTCGGTAGCCGCGGTTGCTTTGGCCATCGCCATTGTGGGTGCGGCGGGCGTGTCGCGGGAGACTGACGACCTTCGGGTTATGAGCTAGTACAAATGCGCATGGCCCGCAGGTTCTGCGCGATTTAGCTGGCAATCAGCCAACCTTACTTCTTGCCGATTCTTTCCCACGAACCGAATCAGCGTCGGACACCAAGCGCGACCAGAATTTCCTGCAAGAGGGCGTTTGTCAAGGGCACGATATTCGTGGACACTACTTTCGTATGAAAAATATTACCCTTAGTGCCGATGAGCAGCTGATAAAGCAAGCGCGCCTGCTGGCCAAATCGCAGCATAAGACGCTCAATGCCATGTTTCGCGAATGGCTGGAACAATTTACAGCACAGAGCGGCGGTACGCAGGAATTTGACGCTCTGATGAAGCGACTGAAGCATGTACAAGCGGGGCAGCGTTTTAATCGGGATGAGATGAATGAACGGTAGATTCTTCCTCGATACAAACATCCTTGTAAATTCGTTTGACGCAAGTTCCCCGGAAGAAGGCTACGGAATCCAGGAAGCTGATCAGAACTGCGATCGCGACCGGTGGCGGCGTTGTCAGCTATCAAGTGGTGCAAGAATTCTTTAACGTTGCACTACGCCGTTTTTCAAAGCCTATGAGTAGCGTCGATGCAGAGCAATATTTGTCGACGACGTTTCGACCACTCCTTTCAGTACATTCTTCGCAAGCTTTGTATGGAGAAGCGCTACGAATTGGAGCGCGGTTTCAGTTGCCTTGGTACGATTCGTTGATCGTCGCTTCTGCAATCGAGGGTCAGTGTGGAGTTCTTTACAGTGAAGACTTTCAGCATGGGCAGCAAATTGGAAGCGTCACGATCTCCAACCCGTTTGTCTGACAGCAGAACTTCTTGGGAATTCGATCGCTGAAAAAGATCTTTGCGCTCTCGCGGGCAACCTCAGTACCCGACCCCATTGCAATACCGACCGTTGCTTGCGTCAGAGCCGGCGCATCGTTGATTCCATCGCCCAGTTCTTGGAACAAGGGAAATACGTTGCGGTCGTCGTGGACGGAAAAGCTCATCCGCTACAAGCGGACGTGCCACACCGAGCGCTTCGCTCCCCCTACGGCCAAACATTTACCAATCTAAGTACATAAATGTACAGACAGCCGCTTTCAACCTGCCCACACTAGGGACGTTGGAGCATTATGTCGAACACATTCGAAGCGAACTGCACTCGCAAGGCACTATCTATCCGTAGGCAGGGCGGCTACGGTCAGTAGGAAAATCATGAAATCACCATCCCTCTTCAATTGGTACTTAATTCTACGAACACACCATCAGTGGACAATGTTTCAGGCGATTCGCTATGCTCTGTGGCTTGCTCGTTAAGCGGCCACCTCTAGATTAACGCCAGGACAGGGACCCGGTGTTCCGGGCGAAGTACGCCGCAGTTCCCTAGCTCGATGAAGAAGTCCGCAGAATAGATTGGTGCACAGAATGAAAGTCGAGATCCTCCACTGCCCGACGTGACACGGCAATCAAGTAAAAGCCGCGAGTTTCGCGGCTGCTATTAAGCAGCGGCTGGGCGTGGAACCCATCCTCATCCCCGGCAAGACCGGCCAGTTCGACGTGATCGTAGACAGCGAGAAGATTTCCGAACGCGGAGGGAACAAGCTTACACGGATGTTCGGTGCTGGCTATCCCGACCTCGATAGCGTGGTGGAGCAGATCGAGAAGCACCGCACAAGCGGCACAGCCTGACTAACTCGGCTGGCGGGAATGGAATCCTGCCGCGTTACGCATTTCCTCGTTTCCAGCGTAGGCCCCGATTCCCAGCATGTATCCGAACTCATACCAACGACCGTTATTGCTCGTCTCATAGATGCTCATGTCGCTTGCGAACAGGCTGACGATAAATGGGATCGGGGCGATGATCCCGTGCCAGAGCCCGACACAAATCGGAGCGCCCTCACAAAAAGGCGCCCCGATCCTTCCTCTTTGGGGTGTGGTCAGAAGAAGACCTTAATTGCCATTTGCGCAATGCGGGGATCCGCCGCCTGCCCTGCGCGGAATGTCCCGAACGAGTTGCTGCTGATCTTGTCGAAGGATGTAATGTTGTCCGTGCTGTTGACTGTGCCTGTGCTGACGCCCTCGGGCGCAAAGTTCGGATGATTAAAGATATTGAAGTATTCAGCCCGTAGCTGAATCTTCCATCGTTCGGTGAGCAGGATATTCTTCGAGAGACTCATGTCCCAGTTGGCGGTATGAGGCAGGCGCAGAACGTTTTTACCGACGTCCCCAAACGTGCCATAGATGAGGGGATTGATGACGCCGCCTACTTTGGTCGGCTGAAAGGCAGCCGGGTTGAGCCAGCTGACGCAGCCCACAGTCGTGCCGCAGGTCGTCGAGCTATATGGGCTCACCCCTGAAATAAACGTCCCGCGATCGTTGCCGATGCCCGTGCCAGAGAGTTCCGTGCCTTGCAATACGGTGATCGGACGGCCGCTGGCGGCCGATACGATTCCGCCCAGTTCGTAGTCACCGAAGAGGTGGTGGATCAGCGAGCTGTGACCGCTGAGAGTCGGAGACTGCCAAACGTACGAGCCGGTAAAGACATGGGTGTGATCGAAACTTGACGGGCCATAGTCGAACGCATGGCGGCCTGGATCGTTGAACGGAAGGGCGGAGTACCCGGTATCAAAACCGGTTACGCCCTCGCCAAACGGAAGGTCGTCCAGGCTCTTCGAGTACGTGTAGTTGGCCAGCAGGGTAAACCCGTGCGACATACGCTTCTCGAGGGAGGTTTGCAGCGCGTTGTAGTTCGCATTCACATCGTCGATATCTGCCTGAACGGTAGTGGAAAAAGTGTTGGGCTTGAAAAGTGCCCCGCTTAGGTTGGCATTGCCATTGCACGATGCGACAGTGCCTCCGGTAGCCTCGCAAACCGTAAGGTTTGCCAGGCCGACGTTGGCCTTACCGTTGCAAGGAACGAAAGACGCTGCGGAAGTGCAAGGGACGCCTGCGTTGTAATACTCGGTTTCCAGGATGTGCAGGGTTCGCGAGCCGACGTAAGCCGTACGCAATAGAAAGCCCGCAGGCAGCTGCCGCTCGAGGGTTAGGTTCCATTCATACACCGTCGTGACGTGATAATCGCCGCTCGGATCGTAGGTCACAGCAATCTCGTTGAACGGCGGATTGTAGGCGAAGTTCGTCGGCGCAGGGAACGGGCTTGGAAATGTTGGGTAGGACGTGGCTTGAGCACCCGAACACTTCAGGGCGGCCTGCGTAGCAGGCAAAGTGCAAAGTGGATCGCTGAAGGAACCGGCCGTCGAGCCGGGAGTGGGAGAGCTATTGCCGGCGGTCGAGAGAATGAACTGAGGGCTGAACGGCCATTCATCCACAAAGCGGTTACTCAACATGCCCTCCGCGCGCGTGTCGTAGAAAATTCCCGCTCCGCCGCGAAGGCTGGTTTTGCCGTCGCCGAAGACGTCGTAGGCAAAGCCGATGCGCGGAGCGAGATGATCGTAGCTCGACCGCAGCGCATTCTTCGGCATCCCCGGATCGCTGATGCCATTCTGGGGAGAAAAAAAGATTCCCGGAGGCGCATTGGGATAAACCTTTGAGGTGATATCCGCTGCCATGGCCGGGAGGTTCACCTGTGCCCAGCGATCGCCGTTATCGCCCCAGGGAATGGCTGGCTCATAACGCACGCCAAGATTCAGCGTCAGGCGATTGCTCACGTGGTAGTTGTCCTGGATATAGAGCGCCGGGAATTTATCCCGGTTGGCTTTGAACTCGCCGGCGCCCTGCTGAAAAGCGTAACCGTTGCCGGAGGGGCCGCCGTCGCACATCGTTCCGCCGAGAAAATTCTCGTACGCGGGTAAACCTGCCGGCTGGTTGAGGTAGGTATCCTGCGCGCAAAAATTGACGATCCCGGGTTGATTGAACTCATTGTTCAGGTCTACCTGGCTCCACTCAATCGACCCGCCGAAGTGGATATCATGCTTCCCTCTCTCCCAGCTGACGTCATCGGCGTAGGTAAAATTATTCCTGGTGAATACGCCGGCGGGATTGTCGCCGAAGCTGAATCCGTTTTGCACGCCTATGCCCTGAATGGCGCTGGGCGTGGGCTGAAACGGCAGGGCCGCGGTTTCAAATGTCGCAAGGTCCGCGGCGTTCGGCGCTGGGCCTCGGGTCGAGACCTCACGCGAATAGCTGGCGCGGAAGTCGTTGATCAAAGTAGGCGTGAAAATGTGCGTTTCGTGAATCAGAGCGTTCTGCGCCACGATCGAAAAAGTGGCATCGGTGTAGGCGACGAGTTCGAGTGGATTGAATACGGGAGCCTTCGCGAAACGGTCAAACTCGTAACGGCCGGTGATCTTGTCGTTTTTTCCGATGGCATGATCGAGCCTGCCCATACCGGAATCGTAATTCTCGATGTCCGGCTTGGAAAAGGCCACGGTCGGATTCGAGCCCGCCGGTATGGGGCCAGCCAGGCTGAATTTTGCCGAGGAGCCCAAATACGCTCCGGTAGCAGGATCGATTCCCAGCATCTTGGCCACTCCGGGGTCAATGGTCCCCGGGGTTCCTCCAGGACCTCCTGTCGCCAGGAAGTTGGTGATGTCCGTCTGCCCGACTACGTGGGAACTGCCAAGCACGAGATTGCGAAAAGCGGTGCGCTGATACCCCGCAAAAAAGAAGGTTTTGTCATGAATCACTGGTCCGCCGACGGTGCCACCGTACTGGTTGCGCTTGATGCGATCAGGGGTAGTAGGCGTAGCGAAAAAGTTCTGAGCATTGAAAATCGGATTGCGCACGAATTCGAAGGCATCGCCATGAAAACTGTTGCTTCCAGACTTCGTGATGACGTTGACCACGCCGCCGGCGTTCTCGCCATACTCGGCGCTATAGTTGCTCGTTTGCACGCTGAACTCCAGCAAAGCGTCCGGGAACGGAAAAGGCTGGTTGACGTTCGTGTATTCATCCACGTAATTGCCGCCATCCAGCTGGTAGCTGATGCTGTCTTGCCGCGTGCCGTTTGTCGAATACGTCACCGCACCCGGGAAGGTCTTCGTGGCGCCTTGATCGGCGCCCCCGTTGGGCGAGTTGACGGCGCCCGCGACCAGCAAAGTGAGTTGCGCCGCATTCCGGCCGTTCAAGGGCAGTTCAGAAATGCGCTGCTGCTCGATGACTTGTTTGAGCGAGGAGGTCGCCGTATCCACTTGAAGCGTATTCGTGGTCACCGTGACAATTTCGGTCACCGCTCCCAGCTTCAGGCCCATGTTCACCGTTAGGGACTGATCCGCAAGCAAAGTGATCCCATGCTCCTTGGTTGTGCTGAAGCCCTTGGCCTCGACGGTGAGGTTATAAACTGCGGGCTGAAGAGACGGGATGACGTAGAAGCCGTCGGCATCCGAGGTGGCAGCGCGAGAAAATCCCGTGCCCTCTTGTGTCGCAGAGACCTGCGCACCGGCGACCCCCGCACCGGCAGGATCCGTGACGCGCCCGAGGATGCTTCCGAGGCCTTGCGCGTGAGCATACACAGGGGCGAACAGAAGCGCGAACAGAGCAGCAAGTAGGTTCCTCTTCATTTCCGTTTTTTCCCTTTCGCAGGCCGTCCGAAACAGCTGCCTCGGATATGCCCGCCAACCGCGGCGTGCCGTGTACCCCCGACCACACGTGGACGCGCCTCGCACCGCGAAATGAACCGGAAGCACACAACGCCCAGCTCCAGGACAGAGCAAAACCAGCGAGCCGCCGACTGATTATTTTTTTAGGTTCTCTCTATCCACTATTCCAATGGTTGTTCCGTACTTAGAACCAGCCGTGAGAAGTTGTCAAACTCGAAATTCTAAAGATTCGCTTTAGCAGGGTTAAACGACGGGTGGTTTTGCGGTATTTACTTGTCCTGTAATTTCACTTCCACGTTGTATGTGGCGGAATAAAACACAACAATCTGTTTAGCAATACTCAACGCTCGAAGTCCGCGCTCCACCTTACAATCGTCTCGAGCATCTTGCTTCCTGTTCCACACCACTCTGACCTTGAGGAGCGCTTCATGAGCTATCCCCTGCTTGATCTTCGGAATAAAACAGCGGTAGTGATCGGCGGAACCAGCGGTATCGGACTGGCGCTCGCCCTCGGGTTGGCCCAGGCCGGGGCGAATGTCGTGCCGACAGGCCGCCGCGAGGAACAGGTACGAGCCGGAGCTGCTCAGATTGTTTCTCTGGGGCGACGCTCGCTCGTGCTGACCTGCGATGTCACCGATAACGGCAGCCTCGAGCGGCTCTTGCATTCCACTTGTGCCGAATTTGGCAGCGTCGAAATCCTGGTGAATTGCGCCGGCCGCACGAAGCGAATGCCAACACTCGATTTTCCCGAAGCTGACTGGAACGCCATCCTCGAAACAAATCTGAATGGAACTTTGCGCGCGTGCCGCGTCTTTGGCCGTCACATGATTGAGAAGCGTTACGGGCGCATCATCAACATCGCCTCGCTGTCCTCCTTTGTAGCCCTCTTTGAGGTGGCCGCTTATAGCGCCAGCAAAGCGGCCGTCGCTTCCCTCACCAAATCGCTTGCAATCGAATGGGCGACATCGGGCGTCTGCGTCAATGCTCTCGTGCCAGGTGTCTTTCGCACGGACCTGAACTCCGCTTTGCTCGATGGAACCGATCGCGGGCGAGAGTTTCTCATGCGCACCCCCATGCGAAGATTTGGCAAGCTCGAGGAGCTGACGGGCGCCGCCATTTTCCTCGCCTCCGACGCGGCGAGTTTTGTAACCGGGCAGCTATTGGCGGTGGATGGCGGCTTCCTGGCAAGCGGCGTGAATCAATAACGCGCCAAGTGCGGGGCACTGGCGGACGGGGAAAAAATCATCCGTGGCGGCGACACTCAACAAAAGGCCTTCCCTATCTTTGCCCTGGCGTTGAGGTGCGCGCGGCTCTAGCTTGCCCGAAGCACTTGCCGGCAGTGTAGAATGCACTGCATCCTCTGACGGATGCGAAGACCAGTGTGTCAGTTCGCGCGCGAGCCCGCCAGTGTTTGCTCAGGGCGCCAATCGGAGCAGGTACATGGATATCCACCAACTCGAGCTGTTCCTCGCCGTCATGGACTCGCCCAGTATGACGCGCGCGGCAGAAAAGATTCATCTGTCTCCGGGCGCTGTCAGCCTCCAGCTTCACAATCTTGCCGACGAACTCCACACGGAGCTTTTTGTGCGGCGTGGAAAGAAGCTCGTCGCTACTCCCGCCGCATTGCGTCTTGCCGAGCACGCCAAAGAAGTCGTCCGGATGATGGGCCACATCCAGCAACTTTTTGAAAATGACCTTGCCAAAGATGTGCGCCCTTTCCATTTCGCCACGGGCGTGACCACCTTGATCTACCAGCTGGGTGGTCCTCTTCGGCAGCTGCGCAAACGCTATCCCAATGCGGAAATCCGCGTGACCGTCGGCGTAACCGAGGAAATGGTCGCCGGCATCCTCGATCGACGATTCGATTTGGCGCTCATCTCGCTCCCCGTTTCGGAAGCTAAGCTTCGCCTCATTCCGCTTTTTGACGAAGAGCTGCTCATCGTGCGCCCCTCCGCGAATAAAGTGGGCAGCGGTCACGTCGGCTCGATGCGATCCGCGGAGCTCGCCGATGTTCCTTTTCTGCTCTATCCCAAACGAAGTAACGTGCGCTTGGTCATTGACAAGTTCTTCGCCGAGATTGGTGTGACGCCACGTGTGGTCATGGAGGCGGATGACACGGAAGCGATTAAGCGCCTCGTCGAATCCGGTTTCGGCTATTCGATCCTACCCCAGCACGCTCTTCGCGGAAGCTCACACTTCTTTCAAAAGTTTCGTGTCGCCGGCCATCGATTGACGAGAAGTTTGGCGCTCGCCACAGCACAGACGGATTGTCCGCGCAGACTTACGGAGTCGATTGCCAGTTTTCTGCGCAGCACTCTGGTCGAGAGCGACTCAAGCGGCGGGACTGCTTGAGCCTCACTCTACCCCTTCGACGACACCGGACCAGTGATTCCGCCGCCCGTCCTACTCTTCATGGAGCAAACAGGCTCCTCGCCCCCTGGAATGTCATCTTTGTGGCTCCCTTAAAAGGGACGGTCAGTTTATGCAGCTGTGCGTCGTACGTGAAGCCGCTTCCTTCGCGCAGCTTCGTTCCATTCTTCGTCACGGCGCTTGGCCTCAGGCAGTACACTTCCAGCCCTCCTTCGGCGCCCAATTCACCAAACTGAATCGCCAAATTGTCTCCCTCTGCCGTGGCTGTGATCTTCTGCACTCCATCCCCTGTGAAATAATCAAATTCGCTGGAGGTCTTGCCCGATGGAAAGATCTCTATCCGCAGCTTTGGACTCCAATTCTCAACCCAGTTGTTATTCAACTTCACCACGTCTCCTCTGACGACGATCGCTCCCTCGCGAACAAACAACGGGATTGTCCCCAGAGGAGCAGCCACGGTGATGGCTTTTTTCCCTTGATACACCGTGAGCATGTCGTTGTAGTCCATCCATCGGCCTTCCGGCAGGTAGACCTTCCGGCTGACACCTCCCGCAGTCGTCACCGGGGCCACCAAAAGACTGTCGCCATAGAGATATTCGTCCCAGGTATCGCTGAGGCTGTCGTCGCCCGGGTACGCAAACGCCAGGGCCCTCATCACGGGCATGCCGGTCTGCGTAGCCTTGTAAAGGTAGGAGCGCGTGTACGGGATCAGATCATGATGCGCTGCGACATATTTTTTTGTGATGCCCACCAGCTCGTCGTCATAATCATCCCAAATCGTTCTCTTTGGCCCGATGAGAATTTCCATCATCGGGCTAAAGGCACTGAATTCCAGCCATCGGGCAAACACTTCCTTCTCTGGAACCCGGATATAACCGCCGGTGTCCGATCCCCACATCGGAAAGTTGATGGCGCCGCTGCGCAATCCGTTTTTTATCGAGACTTCAAGGCCCGCGAAGGTGCTTCGCGTATCTCCATTCCAGACGGCGGTGTATTTCCGCCCGATGTCGTTCACATTGCGCGTGAAGTTGAAAAAGTCGCCTCCGTAGACGTCGCGCAATCCTTCTGCCGCCATTTTAGGAAACAGAATGGCGTTCAAGTTTTCATCAGACAGCGGCATTTCATCTTCTTCGCCGCGATCGATCTTGTACCCCTTCACGCCGAGCCGCACATACTCGTTCAATTTGTCCTTGAACCATGCGTAGGCATTCGGGTTTTTCATGTCCGCCGCCGACGCTCGCCCGAAATACAGATATCCTCGAGCTGAACCCTCCACCTGCAACTGGTTCCAGGAACGATTCGCAATCCAAAGGAGTAAATTCATGCCGCGCTCCTGCAAATCCCGGATCATTTTTGCCGGGTCGGGGAACGACGCGTCAAAATCCATGTTCCCCCAGCCCATCTCGCCAGTCCCAAACGGCCGGTCAAGCCAGATGGACCCCGCCGGAATGCGCAGTGCTCGAAGTTTATCGGCATCCTCGATTGTTTTTTCCTGAGCGTTTGTGGCTCGCCGCAGGTCGTCGTGATTGTCGTCTCTCCACCAGATGCTTCCAAATGCCCACGCCGGCGGCATGATCGAAGGGCCCGCTATCCTGTTGTAGCGTTCGAACACTTCCGCATAAGACGGTCCGTAGATGACGTCGTATTTCAGCTGGGTGTCAAAAAACGAGAAGCTGGTTTTCCCATCCTTGGCAAGCGAGAAATGCCCTTGGGCAGTCGATTCCACATATACGCCATATTTCTTCGAAGTCACATAAAACGGTGCGCGGGCGCTGGAATAGTTGACGTCCGCCTGGTGCCGTATCCCCATAAAATCATGGTCCGCACCGCGATTGTCGAGGTTCCCGCCAAACGGCATTTCCCAGATACCGTAGTAGTGCTCGCCCCGATCGGCGAACTCTTCTTTCATCTCGGCAGGCACGCCATTCTTGAACGAGAAAACTACCTGCAAGACCTCCGGCTTGACGAACGTGAAGCTCGCCTGCGCAACCTCCGACGTTCCTTCCAGATGAACGGTCGCGCGCATCGAGCCGTTCGCTTTTGTGACGTCGGTTGCGTTTCTCACCGTGTAACCGTTTGAAGTGAAGGTAATTCCGCCGGTCTCTGAAACCAATACCTCGCCGCCAGACTTTTCAATCACCCGGAACGAATACGGGCTGGTATTCAATTCAAGGCGCAGCGCCGGGGATTCCAGCGTTTCCGCTGCCCTGCTGGGCAGACCCAAGACCAAAAGAGTGTTGCCGAGCAAAACGCTCCACACGAAATACCGCACCATCCTGGTTTCCCTCATCGGCTTTCCCTTGTACTGAATTTACGCGCAAACGTCCCTAGGCCATCGCTCGACGGCAGCGTCCAGAACGGCGGCGCCGTTTGCCGTTACGTCTTTGCGCGTTCGTTTTACGGTTGTGAAGTCATCCACGCTATGGTTTCTATGGCGGCCAGTCCCCGGAGTCAACGCAAGAGTGATAAACGATTCCTTTAGAAAGTCTGAACACCTGATCGGCTTTCGATGAAGCTTGTTTCAGCAATGGTGATCAAGTCCCTAGCCCTGGCTTGAACTAGTAACCCTTTATCTTCACCACAAAATACGTAAATTCGTGGGCCCCATCGAGCAACAGCTGGTGCGGCACGCGCGCTGGAATTCGGACAACGTCTCCCGCCGTGAGTTTCTGCCGAGTGCCGCCTTGAATCGTCCCGTTGCGTTTTTCGTGCGGCGCAACCGTCTCTCCGTTGAGCAGTGTGCCTCCGACAACGAGCGTCGCGGATCCCGATTGCACGAAAAACACATCGACTTGAGTTTCGTGCCACTCGGGCGGGCCATCGGCTTCTCTCCGAACAAACAAAAATGAGTCGTTGGGGTAGTCTGAAAGCTGTTTGACGGCAAAGTGATGGGGATCAGAAGCGGCTTCGGCGGCAAGTGCCCTTCCAAGGCCCTGCGTGGAAGCGAGCGCCCAATGTTCAAAACCTGCCGGGACCGGCTCGTCAGACTTCACTGCCGGTAAAGGAATCGCCATCAGCAGGAGCAACAAAAGTTTCTTCATATTCCCTCTCCTCAACACTTCCTCGAAGCCTTCCCGCCATCCTTGGCCTCGGCGGCCGGCCGATAGCCTACATCAGGACTCCCCCCGGCGAACCTTCCAGAATTCCTAAACTTGTTTTTGAGCGGACCTGAAGGGTGGCAGGTCCAAAAATCCTTTTGAACCGATTTTGGTTCTATTGTAGCCTCCGATGGAAATGAAGACTCTTTGTGTGGTTTTGCTCGTCCTGCTGGCGGTGCCGTGCGTTGCCGCGGACCTGACCGGAAACTGGGCTGTGCGCGATCCGCTCCCGGACGGGACATCTCGGAACACCTACTTGGATCTCCACCAGGAGGGCTCTCAAATCACTGGAACGATCCGCAGTGGCCAGTTTTACTACCGGATTGTCGAGAGCGCCGGTGGGCCTGACGGCTTCACGCTTACCGGCAGCATGACGGACGGAGCCAACGAGCGCCATGTGAAGTACGAAGGCAAGCTCGTCGGCGACGAGCTGCACCTTCTGACCCGGAGGAGGCCCGACTCCGAGCTTATCGAGATGGTCGCTCACCGCGCCCCCGCGGGCGAAGGAGCGTATCCGTCGAGGCGGCCTCTCCCCGAACTTCATAAAGTTTCGGCCAACGGACTGGCAAAAACGCCGCCCATGGGGTGGAACAGTTGGAACAAGTTTGCCGGTCGCGTGGATGACGCCGCCGTGCGCGCCATGGCCGATCGGATGTCTGCCAATGGAATGAAAGAAGCCGGCTACGAGTACGTCAATATTGACGACACCTGGCAAGCCGGCCGCGACGCACAGGGCAATATCACCACCAACAAGAAGTTTCCCGACATGAAAGCTCTCGCCGATTACGTGCACGGCAAACACCTCAAGATCGGCATCTACTCTTCGCCCGGTCCGAATACTTGCGCCGGATACGAAGGGAGCTTTGGCCACGAGGAGCAGGACGCGCGGACGTACGCGGCGTGGGGCATCGATTATCTGAAGTACGACTGGTGCGGTGCGCGCAACATTTACACCGACCAGGAGATGCGCGCGGTGTACCAGATTATGGGCGAGGCGCTTCTCAAAACGGGGCGTCCCATCCTCTTCAGCCTTTGCCAGTATGGCCGCGCCGAAGTGTGGAAGTGGGGACCCGACGTCGGCGGCAACTCCTGGCGCACAACAGGCGATATCCGCGACACCTGGGACTCAATGACAAGCATCGGTTTTGCACAAGATGAGCTCGCGCCGTGGGCCGGACCTGGACACTGGAACGATCCGGACATGCTCGAAGTCGGAAACGGGGGAATGAGCGAGGACGAATACAGAACGCACATGAGCTTGTGGTCGATTCTGGCCGCACCGTTGTTGGCCGGAAATGATTTAAGAAATATGACGCCCGCGACTCTGGAAATCCTCACCAATCGCGAAGTCATCGCTATCAACCAGGATCCCGCCGGACAGCAGGGCCGGCGCGTTTCGAAAGAAGGCGATCAGGAGATTTGGACAAGACCATTGTCGGATGGCGGGCTGGCCATCGGCGTGTTTAACCGCAGTGCCACGCCGGCGAGGATAATCCTGAAGTGGTCAGACCTTGGCCGCAAATCCCCACCCGCGCGTGCAAGAGATCTATGGGCCCACAGCGACGTGAATCTGGATGGCGGGGAGTACGCGGTGATGGTGCCCGCGCACGGCGTAGCCATGCTGCGTGTGGCAAAGTAAGAGGCACTTACTATCGCCGCCCTGCGTCTTTCAGAGGAACGAGTGTGTGCCAGGTTTACCGTGGAGCTTCGGAAATGATCGCCCGCGAGCCCATCCAAGCTTCGGCGTTCGAGCGAAAGAGGCGCGTAATGTCTCCCTGAATGCTCCTACGCGTCACACCGCGGCCATCTTCTGTCAATAGCCGGTAGGACTCGGAAAGGATCGGTCCGATTGTCCTGCGCGTGTTGTTCCATTTGTAGATCACTTGCTCGAGCACGCGCGCATCGGAATGTTGCGGAATAAAGCTCGTTCCGAGCATCTCGAGGCGCTCGCGGGTAATCTCCTCCACAATCGAAGGGTTGTTCATAAACCACCAACAACCGAACGGCATCAAGTTGTTGAATTTCCGCGCGTAGACGCAGAGTTCGTGCTGGTTCTCCCGGCTGAGCACGCTCACCAAGAACCGATTTTCCGGGAACTCGCGGCAGAGATTTTCGAGAGCCCGCAAATCGGCTTTGCCCACCGCGTCGCCCGCCAAACGCAGCGAAGGATTCACCTGCTTGCGAACTCCGATCATCAGCGACAGCGGAATCTGCATTTCGCGGCAGGCAGGCAGCACTGCCTCCTTCAACAACCGATTCCCAGCCGTTTCCGAGGGATATTGGAAGGTGTCTGGCAAGGAAACGGCCATGTATGCGGGCCGCATCCGCTCGGCCCACTCCATCAAGAAACGCCGCACTTCCTGTGCCGACTTCCCTGAAGCTTGTTGGTCAACCTGAAAACCTTGACTGGCCAGCACCTGCCAATGCGCCGGCCACGTGATGAGAATCCGATCCAGCCGCAGCACCGCGCGAAATTGATTGTGGTTCGCGACGCCACTCAACCAGATCTCTCCCTCCGCCGGATCCAGCGGATCATTCGTCATCACCACGAGGTCAATACCCGCCATCCGAAGCACTCTCTCGATGTGCGCTTCAACGCTTTGCGCTTCGAAGAAGGACCTTGCCTCGGACAAATCCGCACTGTCGGTGGGCAATTGGAAAGCCTTGAGCACGGCTATGACCCCGCGCGTAGCTTCCGAGATGGGATTATTCTCAACGAAAAGAGCCTGCCAGATCCGATCGGCTTGTTCGCGCTTCGAGAGCGCCCAGTACTGCTGCGGCGTGGTGTCGGAACTTCGGAAAAACTCTGCTTCGAGATAATGATAAGTCAACAGCTCATCGATGCCCCAAAGCCCCAGCTTGCCGAAAGCGGGAGAGTACAAGTGCGTATGAATGTCGACAAATTGCGTGGACGCCAGCACTTCCTCTACGACCTTGGGAATCTGAGTCTCCGCGAGCAGGTCGCCATCGCTGGAGATTGCCATCTGGTCCGTTGATTTCAGATACGCCGTCTTCATACCTTGCACCAGTTCTTGCCGCTCCCGGGCGCCCTTCTGAATCCGCGCTCAGGACGCATGCGCCTCAGAGTTCCGCTATGTAGTCGGTTCGGATGCTGCCGCAACTCGCGATTCGGGCAACCGTCCCCTCGCCGTTGCAAATGTTGAAGACTATAAAGCGTTCGATGGCGTGTCAAATTGTTAGATTTGAAGATAATATTCAGCGAAACTTAACGAAAGTCACCGGCCTTCCCGGGCGGACCGCGAAGCTGCCATGGCTGCTCTCGCGCCACGCCCAATCTTAGGCCCTGGCCGTTGGCGATTGCACAGCAGAGGCCCCGCGTTTTCTTGACGCCGGACCGTCACTCCGCTAGCGTCAAATGTGCGGAGTGCCTTCCCACTTCGCGGCGCGCAGCGCGCGCAGAACACCCGGGCGGGAGAACCTCGTGGCCAACGCGATCATCACATTGACGACCGATTACGGCACCGACGACCATCTGGTCGGGACCGTAAAAGGAGTCATTCTCAGAATCAATCCAGAAGTCACCATTGTTGACATCACCCATCATGTGACGCCCTTCGATCTGCTCGATGGAGCGCTGGCCATTGGCGCGGCCTACTCTTATTTCCCTCCTAAGACCATCCATGTCGTGATCGTCGATCCCGGCGTCGGAACGGAACGGCGCCCGCTTCTCGTCAGCGGCCAGAATCATTATTTTATCGCACCCGATAACGGCGTGCTTTCTCTCGTCTACGAACGCGAACCAAACCTGGTGGTGCGGCACGCCACTGCGGAACACTATTTTCTGCAGCCGATGAGCAAGACGTTTCATGGGCGCGATGTGTTTGCGCCGGTAGCGGCGTGGCTCTCCAAAGGCTGGCAAACTCCCGCCATGGGCGACGAGATTCACGATTACAAAAAAATGGCGCTGCCTCGGCCGAAGGCCGGCGCGGCAGGTGTAAAAGGCCTGGTCCTCAAAATCGATCCATTTGGAAACCTGGTGACGAACTTCCGGGCCGAAGATTTGTCGAGCGAAGCTCAGAACGGCGACGGGCTGAACATGCAAGTGGGAACCCATGCCGTCAAACGGCTGGTCGATACATTTGCGCGAGGCAAGGCGGGCGAACCGGTTGCCTATATTGGGTCAAGCGGCTATTTGGAAATTGCTATCAACAAGGGCAACGCTGCTCGCACCTTTAGCGTCGGCCGCGGAGCGCCTGTAATTCTCGCCGTAAAGTAGTTCCCAGTCCGTCCCACAGCTCCATTCGAACCCGAGCAGCACTGCTTAGCGCGAGTGCTCGAGCGCGGCCATCTGCGAACGAGTGCGCGGGTCCATCCAATCGCGCCACGCATCGCCCAGCAGATTGAAAGCGAGTACCGCAGTCATCACCGCCAGAGCGGGAAAAATGACCAGGTGCGGTGCGTCGAACAGATGACTCCGGGCATCGTTGAGCATCGAACCCCAGCTCGGAACCGGCGCCAGTACACCCAGCCCGAGGAAGCTCAGTGTTGATTCGGCTAGAATTGCTCCAGCCATCCCGATGGTCGCTTGAATGAGAACTGGCTGGAGGATATTCGGAAGCAAATGCCGCAGCATGATCCGCAAAGGGGAAGCGCCAAGCGAACGAACGGCAAGGATAAACTCGAGTTCCTTCACCTTCAACACCTGGGCGCGGGCAAGACGCGCGTAGCCAGCCCAGCCCGTGATAATCAGGGCCAGAATAACCTTACCTATGCCCGGGCCGAAAAATGCCGCAAAGGCGATCGCCAGCAAAATACCGGGAAACGACAGGAACGCGTTGATCAGCAGGAGATTTACGAAGCGATCGAACCATCCGCCAACAAATCCTGCGAGCAATCCGATAGCAAGGCCTGTCAGACCGCAACCGAGGACGACAGAAATTGCCACGAAAAGGGAAACGCGTGCGCCGTACAGGGTGCGCGAAAGGGTGTCGCGTCCAAGCTCGTCCGTCCCCATCCAATGCGCCCGGGACGGAGATTCGAGCCGCGCAGGGAGGTTTTGGGCAGCGGGATCGTCCGGGGCAATCCACGGCGCGCAGAGAGCCGAGAGAAGAAGCAGCAGGGCTGCCGTAAATCCAGCGCGGGCGAGAACGCTTTGGCGAAGAAATTGCCGAAGGCTGCCAGCGGAGTTCATGACAGCCGGACCCGCGGGTCAATCACCGCATAGAGAAAGTCGGTGAGCAGGTTCACAAGCACGTAGGAAACGGCAATCACCAAAATGCATCCCTGCAGCAACGGATAGTCGCGCGAGGAAATGGCCTGCACGGTAAGACGCCCGATACCGGGCCAGGAAAAAATCGTCTCGGTGACAATGGTACCCGCAAGAAGCGTGCCAAATTGCAGGCCGAGAATAGTGATGATAGGGATGAGCGCGTTACGAAAGGCATGGCGGAATAAAACTGCCCCTGTCGAAAGCCCTTTCGCGCGAGCTGTGCGCACATAATCGCTCGAGAGTTCTTCGAGCATTGAGCCCCGCACCATCCGCGTCAAAATAGCGGCCAGTGCAGCACCCAGGGTCACCGCTGGGAGGACGTAATAAGACGGCCCACCACGGCCGGAGACGGGCAACCAGCCAAGCTCAATGGAAAAAAGCAGAATCAGTACAGGCCCCAGCGCGAAATTCGGCACGGCAAGCCCTAGCAGGGTGAAAAGACCAATGGCCCGATCCGCGGGACGCCCTCGGCGGTGCGCAGCCAGAATGCCCGCCGGGATGGCGATGGCCACGCAAACCAGAAGAGCCACGAAAGCGAGAGCAAGCGTTGCAGGATAGCGTTCGAAGATAATCCGCCCCACGGGCGCCTGAAACTTCAACGACTGCCCAAGATCGCCATGCGCCAGTCGCTCCAAATAGCTGCCGTACTGCACATAGAGGGGCTGATCGAGGCCAAGCCCATGGCGCAATTGTGTGATTTGTCCGGGCGCTGCACCCTCGCCAAGCATCTGTTCGACCGGATCGCCGGGGACGATGTGAATCAAAAGAAAAACGAGCGTCAGCACCAGCCAGAGCGCCGGGAGCGTGAACAGGAATCTTTGAAGGAGGTGGCGCGCCATTCGTCGGCTGGGACTAAGAATCCGCTCCAGCGGCCTTCCTGCTATTCTCTGTTTTCGCGGCACTCACCGGGGATTCCAGTGTTCGTTCCTCTTCAGGCGCTGGCCGTACCCTCTGGATTTTGACGCGTGCCACGCGCCGGCCGTCCATTTCGACGACCGTGAATCGATACTGCCCGTACTCAAAGCTTTCTCCCCCGCGGGGAATAAATCCCAGCTGCGCCAGAACGAATCCGCCTACGGTCGCATAGGCTGGATCTTCCGGCAACGAAATGTTGTACTGCGCATCCAAATCGCGCACATTGAGCGCGGCATCAAAAATCACCGCGCCATCGGCCAGCGTCAGCGGACGTTCGACGACGTCGAACTCGTCGTGAATCTCTCCCACCACCTGCTCCATGATGTCTTCCAACGTCACGAGCCCGAGTATGCTGCCAAACTCATCGACAATCATGGCCATGCCGATGTGTCGCGTGCGAAGTTCCTGGAGCAGCTCACTCGCCGGTTTGGTTTCCGGAACGATGAGGACTTCGCGCAGCACGCGTCGCAAATCGAACGGGGGCGGCGGGAGATTTTCCTCCATCCGCCGCTCGCGATCGAGCAGAATCCACAGCATGTCCTTGATGTGCACGAAGCCGAGTATGTGATCGCCCGAGCCGCGATACACCGGAATGCGCGAGCGCTGCGAGGTGGCAAAAACGCGCATCACTTCGTCCAAGCTCGCTTCCACAGGAAGAGTGTGCATATCTGGCCGAGGCACCATGATCTCGCGGACCTGCACTTGCCCGAGCTCGATGGCGCTCACGATAAATTTTTCTTCGCCCGGTGCGATCAAGCCGCGTTCCCGCGCCTGCTGAATCTGGATTTGAAGTTCTTCTGTAGAGTGCACTGCGCTATGGCTCTGGGGTGAGGAGACGCCCATCGCTTTTACGATGACCCCGGACATGCCATCCAAAAGGTCGATGGCCCAGCTAAACGTGCGCAGAAACCACTGAAACGGCAACGCCACGAGCAGCGCAACGCGCTCCGCCTTCGCGAGGCTCACTGTCTTCGGCACCAGCTCGCCCAGCACCACGTGCATCGCGCTCAGCAAAGCAAATGCGCAGGCCAGGGCGACAGCATGGGCGAAAAACGCCGCCCGCGTGCCCGCAGTCCCGTGCCAGATTTGCTGAAAAGCCGTGGCAAGAGTGGCTTCGCCGAGGGCGCCAATGGCCAGGCTGGTCAGCGTAATGCCGACTTGCACGCCGGAAACCACCCGATGCAAATCGGCAAGCAGGCTTTCGACGACGCGAGCGCGGATGTCACCTTTGGCGACGAGCTGGCGAACCCGGGAAAGTCGCACGGCAACGAGAGAAAACTCCGCGGCGGCGAAAAAGCCGTTCAGCGCGACGAGCGCCAGCACACCAATCAGCCGCACGGCAAACATAGTTTCTTAGTTGTCCCCTAGCGGCATTGTAGCAGTACGCGCCGGGTACGTGAGACGCCGCTCTTGACGGGCGTGCCTTGCCTACACACGCGCTATCGTGACAAAGATATCTTCGCCGCCGAGCGCCAGCTTGACGCCGCCGTTCTGAACGGCGCTCATCTCCAGCCGCTCGGCAAGCAGCTCATTGCGCAAAAAAGCCTCGTGCGCCGCAATCGCTTCCGCAATTCGCGGGGAGGCGGAAACGCTGACAACGATCCGGTCGGAAATGTCGAGGTTCAAAGCCTTGCGCTGGTCTTGCAACATACGGTTGAAGTCTCGCGCCAGGCCTTCCTGTAACAGCTCCGGCGTCAGCTGTGTATCGAGCGCAAGAAAAGTGCCTTGTTCCAGGCTGCACTTGAGGTTTTCCGGGCCTTCAAAGAAAACCACGATCTCTTCGGGCGCGAGTACAAACGTCTGGTCAGCTAGCGCGATCGAGAACGGACCGCCCTTCAGCACCAGTGCCGCGTCGGCGTTCTCTAGCGCTTCCCCGATGGCCTTCAGATACCTTCCCGCACGAGGACCAATCTTTTTGGCGTCCGGTTTCAGACGCACCTTCACAAGCGTCTTCTCATCCTCAATCAAAACGAGCTGCTTCAGATTGGTTTCTTCCAGTATCTGCGCGACGTAGTCGGCATTTTCTAGGACACGCCGGTCCGCGACATCCTTCGGTCGCACATAAAGCGTACTAAGCGGCTGGCGAATCTTGACCTTGCTCTGCGTGCGCAGGCCCAGCGCCAGGTTCTTGATGCGGATCACTGCCGCAATGCTTTGTTCCAGACCTTCATCGATGAGGGCGGCATTTACCTGGGGATACTCCGTCAGGTGAACCGACAGCGGCGCGGACGGGTCGACGGTGCGAACCAGATTTTGATAAATATCCTCCGTCAAGAAAGGCAAAGCGGGGGCCATCACGCGCGCAACCGTCGTCAGCACCGCGTACAGCGTTTGATACGCGTCTCCTTCGCTTTTCCAAAAACGGCGCCGCGAACGTCGCAAATACCAGTTGGAGAACTCCTCGTCAAACGCCTGAAAAGCCTCGACCAGCTTGTAGTGCTCGTAATTCTGGAATGCACCGTTCGCCTCTGCCACCAGGCGCTGCAGTTTGCTCATCACCCAGCGATCCAGTTCATTGGTTACCGGCAGTGCAGGACCACCAGGCTTCCAATCGTCCGCGCCGGCGTACATCACAAAGAAGCTGTAGCAGTTCCAGAAGGTCAGCAACTTGCGTCGCGCGTCGCCATCGATCGTTTGGCCCGCGTTAGTGGCCGGATGAAGATCGGGAAAGTTAAGATTCTGCGCCGTCTTCTGTTCGGTATAGATATAGCGCATCACCTCCGCGCCCAGCGCCTCCGCCGCTTCATCAAACGCGATCGAGTTGCCCTTGGACTTGTGCATCTCCTCGCCGCGTGCATCGCGCACCAAGGCGTGGCCCAGCAGAGCCTTAAACGGAGCGCGACCATCCATCATCGCGCTCATGGCCAGCATCGAATAAAACCAATTGCGGAATTGCCCCGGAAAACTCTCAAGCACCAAGTCCGCCGGAAACCATCTTTCCCAATACGCTCTGTCCGTCGAATAGCGCATCGTGCTGAACGGCACAATCCCCGCGTCCAGCCATGGATTTCCCACATCTTCCGTGCGCTGCGCCAGGCCACCGCACTTCTCGCAGCGAATCTTTACGGCATCAATGTACGGCCGGTGCGGTGAATTTCCTTCGAAGGTTTCCCAACCCTCGACCGCTTTCTCCTTCAACTCTTCCCTGCTGCCGACAACCACAAAGTGGCTGCAATCGCCGCACACCCAGATCGGCAGGGCCAGTCCCCAGAAGCGCTTCTTCGAGATCATCCAGTCGCTCATGTTTCTAAGCCAGTCCAGCTCGCGCGCTTCGCCATCCGGGGGAATCCACTTGATGCCCGGCACCACGCGCTGAATGCGATCCCGCCAATCCATGCGGATGAACCATTCGTCGACCGGCCGAAACACCAGCTCTTCCTTACAGCGCCAACAGTGCGGATAAACGTGCGGATATTTCTCGCGGGCCACGAGCATCCCCGAAGCCTTCAGGGCGGCAATGATGTCATCCGCCACTTCGTTCGCGTTGCGCTTGGTGAATTGCCCGAAGCCATCGAGAAAGACGGAGCTGTCGTCCAGCGGCGCAATGAAGGGAATCCCATTTTCTTTCCCCAGCTGCTGGTCTTCCGCGCCGCAACCAGGCGCGATGTGAACGAGTCCTGTGCCTTCTGCCTCGCTAATCTCTTTCCAAGCGATAACCCGGTGCGCTTCCGCCGCGCTCTTACCGCCGCCCGTCTCTCCAAACGGGAAAACGCCTCCCGGCGTTTTCTGCGCTGGCAGTTCGTCGAAAGGCCCTTGATAGGTGAGTCCCAGCAAATCCTTGCCGGGAAGTTCTCCGATGACTTCGACCCCGCCGCTTCCCTTCAAAATCGTCCGAATCGACGGCAGCTTGTGCGTCTCGTGCTTCCCCTCCACTTGCAGGTCCTGCACGCGCTCGTGCTCGAAATTCCCTTTCGCCACGTAATAGAACCAGTCGCCGTGCTTTACCTTGAGATAGGTCATCTCCGGATTCACAGCCACAGCCACGTTCGAAGTCAACGTCCACGGAGTCGTCGTCCAGATCAAAAGAGCTGTCCGCTCCTGTCCCTTGATCGGAAAACGCACGAACACCGAAGTATGTACCGTAATCCGGCGGCCTTCGGCGACCTCCATCTGCGAAAGCCCCGTCCCGCAGCGCCCGCACCACGGCATCACGTCATGCCCGCGGTAAATGAATCCTTCCGTGTGGCACTTCTTCAGAAACGACCAGATGGTGTAGTTATTTTCATCAGAAAAGGTAAAGTAGCTCCCGCCGTACGCCGCAGAGCCAAGTTTTCGGACGATTTCGCTGGCCCGCGCCGTCTCGGTATGCCCGCTCGGCAATTTTGCGGTGATCACGCGATCCCCGTCCGCCAGCGCGTCGCGCAACGCGATCAGCACTTTGGGATCATCCCAGTCGCACCAATATCCCAGACGAATGGATTGCTCCGTCTGCCGCGCCGCGTACGTCAGTACACGTTCCTTGCAAGCCCGCACGAACTTCTCAATGCCAAAATCCCGAATCTCGCGCTTGGTCTTGAGCCCCAGACTTTTTTCGACTTCAACTTCCACCCACAATCCCTGGCAGTCGAACCCGTTCTGATAACGCAGCGCCCTCCCGCGCATCGCGTTATACCGCTGATACATATCCTTCAGCGAGCGTCCCCAGGCGTGATGCACGCCCATCGGATTATTGGCGGTTATCGGTCCATCCAGAAAAGACCAATGCGGGCCGCTGGCGTTCTGGTCTCGCAGCCTCTGGAAAATCCCGTTCTCCGCCCAGAAGCGCAATATCTCGCGCTCCATCGCAGGAAAGTCGGGCACTCGTGGCACTGGTTTGTACATGCTCATAGAAATATCTTCAAAGAATATCACAGCCGGCAAACACCCCGGCGCTAGGGACAACAGGAGCGCCAGAACCTGCATGGCGTGATTTCTGAGGCGACCGGAAGCCGGGTCTCTTCTCGCCCGGTTGCGCCCTCCACGCATGTCCACTACACTCAAGTTTTACTTGGAAAGCTCCGGAGATTGCTTGCGGACCATCCTTCGTTTTCTAGTCTGGACACTTCTGATAATTGCGGTTGTTGCTGGTGGGACGGCGTGGTGGTTCGTCTACCGGCCGCTTCCGCAGCTCGACGGTTCCATTTCCCTTCCCGGACTAAAGAAGGAAGTCGTCGTGGAACGCGACAATTGGGGTGTCCCCCACATCCGCGCGTCTTCCCTCGAGGATGCCGTCGAAGCCCAAGGCTACGTGATGGCCCAAGACCGCCTCTGGCAGCTGGATTTGATGCGCCGGGCCTCGCGCGGCCAGCTCTCGGAGATTGTCGGTCCGCTCGCGCTAAAATCCGACAAACAATTCCGTACCTTCGGCTTCTCCCGCGCCGCCGATCGCGATTATGCGGCCATGGACAAGGATTCCGTAGCACTCATGGAAGCTTACGCCCGGGGCGTGAATCGCTTTATCGATCAGCATCAGAACAGCTTGCCCCTTGAATTTTCTCTTTTGAAATACAAACCCCAGCCATGGCAGCCCACCGATTCGCTGGTCATCGCTGGCTACATGTACCAAACGCTGACCGACACCTGGGAGCGCGAGCTGGACCGCGCTAAAGTCGAAGAGCGCGTAGGCGCCGACCGCTCAAAGGACCTGTTCGCCGTTGACTCCCCAATGGATCATTTTGTCGTTGGCGATCCCGGCGTGCCCAATGACGGCTCCGAAGCCTCCCGTGTCGATCCCGATGAAGACGATGATGACGACGACATGCCCACCGACACCATCCTAAAAGCCGATGCCCGCGGCTCCCCTAATATTCGCACGCCAGAAACCTATGCGGACACCACCTCCGCGCTCTGGCCTGCCATCGAGGGCTACCTCGAGGAAACGCAAAGCGAGATTCGCAAAGGGCTTGGAAGCAACAACTGGGTCGTCAATGGTGCCCACACTCTAAACGGCAAACCCATTCTAGCCAACGACACGCATCTCGAGCTGTCTATTCCCCCGATCTGGTACGAAATTCATCTCAGCGTGCCGGGTTTCAATGCCAAAGGTTTCACTCTGCCGGGCGCGCCGCTCATCGTCATTGGCCACAACGATCAGATTGCATGGGGTTTCACGAATAACGGCGCCGACGTGCAGGACCTCTACATCGAAAAGTTCAATCCCGCCGCGCCCGACCAATATCAGGTCAACGGAAAATGGACAAATGCCCAGGTATTTGACGAAGCTATTCGCATCAAAGGTCAGCCGGACGAACATTTGAAAGTCATCGTCACGCGGCACGGCCCGGTCGTCCATCAAGAAGGCGACAAGGTTTACTCCCTGCGCTGGACGGCACTCGAACCCGGCGGTCTCGGAAACACCTACAACTGGCTTTCCACGGCGAAAAATTGGCACGAATTTCGTGAAATCATGAAGCGTGTCTGGGGCCCGGGACAGAACGCCGTCTATGCCGACGTCCAGGGCAACATTGGCTACATCATGGCCGCCCGCGTCCCCATCCGAAAAAAAGGCCACGGCGAAGTCCCCGTTCCGGGCGCTACCGACGAATACGAGTGGACGGGCTATGTTCCCTTTGAACAACTTCCTCAAGCTCTCAATCCAGAGAGCGGCCTGATCGTCACAGCCAATGCGCGCGTGGTTGGGCCAAACTACAAGCCGTATCTCACCGACCGCTGGGAAGAACCGTATCGTACCGCCCGCATCTACGATCTTCTCCACGACAAAACCGATCTACGTCCCATCGATATGCTCAAAGTCGAAACCGATACCTACAGCTTCCCGCACGCTTTTCTTGCCGACCAAATGTCTTCCGCGGCAAAAACAGCGCAGCCGAAGGATCCGCGCGCCAGGAAACTCGTCGACCGGTTGAAAGACTGGAACGGCATCGCTGACGCTGATTCTGCGCTCGTGTCTTTCCTCGTGATGGCCCGCCGCGCAGCGCTCGATTTGATCCTGGAACCCTATCTGGGAAAGGATACGAACTTGTACGCGTGGCGCAGCACCGTCTTCCTCCAAAAAGTCCTGGCCGACAGGCCCGCAACGTGGCTGCCACCCGCCTACAAGAACTACGACGAATTGCTGGCCGCGGCCGCCGATCGCGCCGTCATCCTGCTTGCAGAACAGACAAAAAGTGAGCGCGTCGAGGATTGGCAATGGAGGGAACTCGATTCGCTGGACATGCTGCATCCGCTCGGCCGCGATGGTTTCTTGAAGCATCTCCTGAGCGTCACCGGAAAACCGCAATCCGGCACGAGCTACAGCGTTCGCGCCGCGACCAAGCGCCATGGGCCCTCCATGCGATTCATCGCCAATCTCGCCAACTGGGATGAGTCCATACTGCTCCTCCCGGCAGGCGAATCCGGTCAGGTCGGCAGCAGCCACTATACCGATCAGTTTTCCTATTGGTATGAAGGCCAGCCTATCGTTGCTCCCTATAGCGATGCAGCCGAAGCCAGAGCGCGCAAACACACGCTGACTCTGAAACCATGATGGCCAGTCCAAACGGTTCCCATTCAAAATGCCCGAATTGCCAGAAGTAGAAGCCGTTGCCCGGACTCTCCGCCCCCTAGTCGAAGGGCGGCGCATTCGATCTGTTCACGTTCTTCACACGATCGCCACAAGACCCCAAAACCCCTCGCAAATCGCGCGCCTTGTTCAAGGCCAGCAAATCAAATCCGTCGAGAGAAAAGGCAAATATCTCTGGCTCCAGCTAACGCAGGGCATTGTCACTCTGCATTTCAAGCTCGACGGCCAGCTGCTGTGGTTCCCGAGCGCCAAGAAAATGTTCGAAGTCGCCAACAGAAAAGACGCGGGCGTCCACGTAGATGTCGCCTTCGAACTGGAGAATGGCATTCTGGGTTTCGCTGACGGGCGCCATTTCGGTCGAGTCTACGTTTACAAGTCCGGGGACGCTTGCCCCGCGCTAGCGGGTTTGGGAGTGGCTGCCCTATCACCCGATTTCACGGCTTCGCGCCTTTCCGGCTTGTTGGTAGCTTCCAGGCGTCCGCTCAAGGAATTCCTGCTCGATCAATCTCGCGTCGCCGGCATCGGCAACATCTATTCCTCTGAATCACTCTGGCACGCCAGGCTGAACCCGTTCCGCCGCGCAAACTCCCTGAGTTCCGCCGAAGCCCGGCGCCTCCACAAAGCGATTGTTTCCGTTCTCGCGCGTGCCTTAGAATGCTGTCTGCATCCGCCGCCCGATTTTCGCGATGCCAGCTGGTGGTTTCAGGGCCTGGAAAAAATCCTCCGCGTCTACGACCGCCGAGGAAAACCATGCCGCCGTTGCGGAAACGAAATTGAACGCATCGCGCAAGGCGGCCGTTCCACTTACTTTTGTGCGCACTGTCAAAAATAAATAGCAAGGACACAGGCCGATCGCTTGAATTCACCCGCTCCCAAGAAACCCGAACCGCCGAAGAAGCCCGACTTTGAGCGCTCTCTCGCTCGCCTTGAAGAGGTCGTTCGCCGCCTCGAAAGCCCCCAGCTTTCCCTTGACGACGCAATGAAGCTCTTTGAAGAAGGCGTTGCCCTTTCCCGCGAATGCCAGAAACAGCTCGAAGAAGCCGAAGGCCGGGTCGAAATCCTTCTGAAAAAAGCCGACGGTAAACTCGCCGCAGAGCCGTTCGATCCCGAAGTCGAGAGCGAATCGTGATCGCTTCTTCCAACGCTATCTTCGCGATCCTGCCGTGACAATGAAGCTCCCCTCGTTTTTTGAAGAAGACCGCATAGAGGTAGATGCGTCTCTCGACCGCCTGATGCCCGCGGAAACAGCCCCCCCACCCTCGATTCACCAGGCCATGCGCTACAGCGTCTTCGCCGGCGGAAAACGCATCCGCCCGATTCTTTGCCTGGAAACCGCCCGCATCTTCGATTCCAATGTCGCGCCCGCGCATCATCCCGCCTGTGCCATCGAATTCATTCACACTTACTCGCTCATCCACGACGATTTGCCAGCCCTGGATAACGACGACCTCCGCCGCGGCAAACCCACCTCTCACAAAAAATTTGGCGAAGCCGCAGCCATTCTCGCCGGCGACGCCCTCCTGACCCTCGCTTTCGAAACGATCGCCGGAACACCGGTCGACGCCGTTCGTCGCGTCGCCATGCTCACCGAAATCTCCGCCGCTGCAGGCACCATCAACGGCATGGTCGGCGGCCAGGTCGCCGACCTGGAAGCCGCCGGCAAACGTATCCTTCCGGAAGTCCTTGAATACATCCATCGCTCTAAGACCGCCGCCCTCATCCGCGCTTCTATCACTTCCGGCGCCCTCTGCGCCGGCGCCTCCCCAGAAAATGTCGCCCGCCTGCGCAACTTCGGCGAATCCCTGGGGCTGCTCTTCCAGGTCACCGATGACATCCTCGATGTTGAAGAAACTTCCGCCGCCCTCGGAAAAACCGCCGGCAAGGACGCCGCCCAGCAAAAAGCCACCTACCCCGCCGTTCACGGTCTCGAACGCTCCCACCAAATCGCCAGCGACCTCGCCGCAAAGGCCATCGCCGAACTAAGCCCCTACGACGAGCGCGCTTCACGTCTCCGCGAAATCGCCCAGTATCTAGTCCAGCGCCGCGCCTGACGCGTCGACGATCGCTGCCGGTCTTGCGAGATTCCTCCGCAGCTCGGCAGTCTAGGTCCTCTCTCGGACCTCTGTGTTAAGATCTCGACGCTCCACTCCTCCCCTTTCTCCTTGCGGGAGCGCGCCGACCTCATGAAATCCAAATACCCTCGCACACGCCTCGATCTGGCCCTAGTCGAACGCGGCCTTGCCGAATCCCAACAAAAAGCCCAAGCCATGATCCTCGCCGGCGAAGTCCGTGTGAATGATATCGCCGTCCAAAAAGCAGGAACACCCGTCGCCAGCGATGCGCAACTCGAAGTCAAAAGCCGCCAGCTAAAATACGCCAGCCGCGGGGGCCTGAAGTTAGAAGGTGCTCTTGAAGATTTTCAGATAGATCCGGCCAGACTCATCTGCCTCGACGTCGGCAGTTCCACAGGCGGCTTTACCGATTGTCTGCTGCAAAGGGGGGCAGCCCGCGTCTACTCCGTCGATGTGAACAGCGCCCAACTCGCCTGGAAACTCCGGCAAGATCCCCGCGTCATCATGATCGAACGCAACGCCCGCGAACTCCGCCCACAGGATGTCCCCGAGCCGGTCGACCTGGTTGTTGCCGACGTTTCCTTCATCTCTGTCTGCAAAATACTCGGCCCCGCCTCTCTGTGCGCGAAGCCAAACGCCGATTTCGTCGTCCTCATCAAACCCCAATTCGAACTCCGCCGCGAAGACGTCGCCTCCGGCGGCATCGTCAAGAACACCCGCCTGCACGAAAAAGCCATCGCCAGTGTCCGCAAATGCGCTGAAGCCGCCGCACTCACTTGCCTAAAAGTGTTTCCAAGCCGCCTCACAGGTGCTGAAGGCAATCAAGAGTATTTTCTCCACGCTCGCGAAGGACACCTGAAGTAGAATCCCAAATAATCATGCCGCCCGCTCTACTCTTCAAAACCATTGGCGTCATCTCGCGCCCCCGCCGTGCGAATCTCTCCGTCGTCGTCCCGGCTCTTCTCAAATGGCTCGCCGAGCACGGCCTGCGCGTGGTCTACGATGAAGAAACCGCCTGCGCCCTCCCCGCTCCCGCAAGCGGACTTTCCCGCGACCAAGTCGCAGCTCAGTCCGACCTGCTTCTCGTCCTCGGCGGTGACGGCACGCTTCTGGCCGCCGCGCGTGTCGCCGCCCCTCGAGGTATCCCGATTCTCCCCATCAACATGGGCAGCCTCGGCTTTCTCACCAGTTTCACCGTCGACGAACTCTATCCCGCTCTCGAAGAAACCCTGGCCGGTCGTTCTTCGGTCAGCGAACGCGTCATGCTCCAGGTCGAGCTCCTTCGCGGTGGTTCTCCCGTCGACCAGCAGCACGTCCTCAACGACGCCGTCATCAACAAAAGCTCCCTCGCCCGCATGATCGAACTTGAACTCCTCATCGACGGTGATTTCGTCTGCCGCTACCGCTCCGACGGCCTGGTCGTCGCCACTCCCACCGGATCGACCGCCTACTCTCTTTCCGCCGGCGGGCCTATTCTTCATCCTGCCGTTGAGGCTTTCGTCATCACCCCGATTTGCCCGCACACCCTGAGCGACCGCCCCGTGGTGGTGCGCGATTTTTCCTGCATCGAAGTCAAACTTGCCAGCAATGCCGAATCCGCTTTCGTCACGCTCGACGGCCAAAAGGGCGTCCCCATGGCTGAGCATGATCGCATACGAATCACGCGTTCTCCGCAATGCCTCAAACTCATCCAGCCACCGAAGAAATCTTATTTTGAAATTTTGCGAAACAAACTGAAGTGGGGCGAAGTCTAGTCGCCCACTTGGAGTGCGGCAGGCTCGTTGCCGCCTTTATTCAGGGACTCCCTGGAACTTAAATCGCAGCCTCTACGCCAGAGCCAAATTCAAATTCTCAATCGCTTCGTCGATCTCCCCGGCGTTCTTGTAGCCGACCGTCACGCAATCCACACCGGCATTCCTGAACGCGAACCGCATGGCCGCCTGGCGATCCTCGCGGTTGAACGTCCCCTCTCCAACAAGTTTCATGCTGATGACGCCCATCCCTGACTTGCGCGCCTCTTTCACGTGCGTAACAACTTCCGGAACGTTGCCCAATCCGTCCGTGTTGTAGTCCTCCGCGTCCATTCGCGTCCCTTTATGATTCATCCGGATCATCGCGACGTCCAGCCACCTGTTCTCAGGCACTTGCCGCAGCGCCGGAAGCCCATGAACCGACGCGCCGTGACTCACAATAGCCTTCCTCGACTGCGCCTCCAGAATTCCATCCTGCCACCTGCTCGAGTCCGTTGGCCAGGTCGCCGTATGTTGCCAGTGCAGCAGCATGATGTCGAAGTATTCCGTATTCGCCAGTTTGCGCAGCTCGTCGAATTTCTCCTGTGGATTCACACCCGCCCGCGTCGTGACCTTGGACATAATCCGATAGCTATCCCGCGGAATGCCCTTTAACGCCACTCCCAGCATCCGGTGCATCTCGCTGTAAGACTCCGCCGTCTCAAAGAAGCGTATTCCGTTGTCGTACGCGTAGCGCACCAGCCGGGTAAAACCGTCCTGCCCCAAATCCCGCTGCACCTGCCCGCTGAAGCTGCCCGTACCCATCGCTAGCCGCGTCACCTTCACTCCCGATTTCCCCAGCGTCACCCAATCCGTCGCCGTCTGCCGGGCCGCGCCGAGCGAAAAGCTCCCGGTCACGGCAAGGCCCCCTGCGGCGAGCCCCGTTTTCAGGAAATGACGTCTATTGATATGAGCCACGACTGCACCTCGAATCTCGCAAAGGACCGCAGAAATCGAACGGAGCGGGCAAGCCGCTTCGGCGGAGAACGACTCGGTAGCCAAAAACCATGGCAACCCAATCGTATTACGAAAACCGAATATCGGGTATACCCAACCCACGGGTTCAAGTTGCCGAATTCGGCGCTGCAGCGTGCGCTCCTCCACTAGACCGAATCTCTGATAAAGTTCAGCCGCGCAACCCTCGCCCCGGTGCCAGCACATCCGTTCGCAGCAGATCGTCCTGCGTCTCGCGTCGCCTTATCAGCTTACTGTGAGTCCCATCGATCAAGACTTCCGCCGGCCGCGTTCGCGCATTGTAGTTGGAAGCCTGCGTCATTCCGTAAGCTCCGGCGACCCATATGGCCAGCACATCGCCCGGCTTCACTTCGCCGAGCGGCCAATCGTGGAGCAGACAGTCCCCTGTCTCGCAAACCGGTCCGACAATGTCCACGCGATCCCCTGAAGCCTTCTTGACGTCCCCAGTGCATGAGATGCGGGTGATCGGATGTACCGCTCCATAGAGCGCTGGCCGCAGCAAATCGTTCATCGCCGCATCGGCGACAACAAATGTCTTCCCGCGGTTCCGTTTTGTATAGATCACTCTTGTCAGCAATACGCCGGAGGCGGCAATGATCGAGCGGCCCGGCTCGAGCAGCAGGTGTAACCCGAGCGGCCGGACGAGGCCCGCAACCATCCGCGCATAGTCAACTCGCGAAGAGTTTTTTTCGTTCGTGTACCGCACACCGAGTCCGCCGCCCAAATCCAGATAACTCAGCTCAATGCCCTCTCGGCGCAATTCCAGAATGTAGCCTGCGATGCGCCGGAATGCTCGCCGGAACGGCGCGAGCGAAACAATCTGGGAACCGATATGCGCGCTGATTCCCTTCCAAGCCAAATACTTGGAATCTTTGTGAGCGAGGTAAAGCCGGCGGGCCGCCGGCCAATCCAGCCCGAACTTATGAGTATGGCTTCCGGTAGCAATGTGCGGGTGGCCGCCCGCTGCAACATCAGGATTCACGCGAATCGCAACGGAAGGAATTCCGCCCCCGCGTCGAATATGGCGCCCGGATTCTTCGAGCAACACCTCGAGCTCTGCTTCGGACTCGACGTTGAAGAGAAGAATTCCCTCGCCGCTCCGCCTGCTGCGTTTACTCGCTCCAGGGCTCTCGCCAGGCGCATATTGCAGCGCCCCCTGAATCTCCTCGCGCGTCTTACCTACACCCGAGAACACAATTCGGTCTCCGCGCACCCCAAGATGCCCCAGATGTTCCAGCTCGCCACCGGACACGATGTCAAATCCGCTCCCCATCTTGGCTAGATGCCGCAAGATGGAAAGATTCCCGTTGGATTTCACTGCGAAGCAGATGGTGTGCGGAATTTCGCTCAGGCCGCGATCGAATTCTTTGTACGCATCCGAAAAAGCTGCGCGGCTATAAACGTAAGTAGGCGTTCCAAAGGAGGCCGCGGCGCCGGCCAGGTCCACTCCTTCGCAGAACACGTGCTGAATGCCCTTGGAGTGCGAGGATTTCTTCCAGGCGAACTGCGGCGTGAATTCCGCAGGGTCGATAAATTTCAAGTTCTTACGGGACCTCGCAGGTTGCGCGCTCATCGCACCTTCAGCACCACCAGCGTCCGGTCATCCGCCAGCGGCGCGCTCTGCGCAAACCAATCCACTTCGCGCAAAAGCAAATCCGCCAATTCCGTCGCGCTCAGTTCATGCTGCTGCTCGATGAGCAGGCGCAGCTTCTCCGTTCCAAAAAACTGCCCCTCGCTATTGCTCGTCTCCGCGAGTCCGTCCGAATGAAAAACCATTATATTTCCTGGGTCGAGCGTCACGCCCCACTCGTCGTAATTAACTTCCTCAAAAATCCCCAGCGGAAATCCCGTCAGCGCGATCTTGTCGCAGCGTCCATCCTTATAGAGAAGCGGCTGCGACTGCCCCGCGTTCGCCACGCGCATCTTGCTTCGGCCTCTCTGCCAGGTCGCAAAACACGCCGTCATAAATCGCCCTTCGATGCGCCGTTCACCGACAATCTGGTTCATCTGCTTGAGCATTTCCGCCGGCTGAAGCTTCTGCGGCGCAAGACTCCGCATGATGCCGATAGCCACTGCGCCATAAAGCGCCGCCGCCGTTCCCTTCCCGCTGACATCTCCAAGCGCAATCCCAAGCTGCTGAGGCCCGTAGCGCAAAAATTCGTACAAGTCTCCACATACTTCGCGAGCCGAAAGATATCTCGCGGCGATATCCAAGCCGAAATCCTCTGTCGGCACCGGCCGCAAAAGCGCGCCCTGAATCCGCTTTGCCGCCTGCAGATCGCGTTCCAGACGTGCCTCGTCGCGAGCCACTTGCTCATACAACCGCGCATTTTCCAGCGAGACGGCCAGGTTCGCTCCCAGAATCGAAAGCGTCTGCACGTGATCCTCGGTAAAGTAATTCAGCTGCGGGCTCTCCAGGTCCAGCACGCCGATGACTTTTCCCTTGTGCAACATCGGAATGGCCATCTCCGAGCGCGTCTCGGGATTCACCATCAGATACCGCGCATCGACTGTCACATCCGGAACCACGACCGGCTCTTTCAACACCGCAGCCGCGCCTACGATCCCCTCGCTCGCCGCCACGCGCATCTTTCCCTGGACGCGCTGCCCGTGCTTTACGTCCACACGGTGGCGAAACACCTTTTGATCCTCGTCGTACAGCATGATGCTCAAAATCTGGTAATCGATCACGCGCTTGATCTGTTCGGCCGCACGCCGCAGCAATTCCTCGACGTCCAGAATCGAGCTCGTCTCTCGACCAACTTCATTCAGCAGCAGCAACGTTTCCGCCTGCGCCCGCACGCGCTGGAACAAGCGAGCATTCTCAATAGCCACCGCCAGGCGACTCGCCAGAAGCGTCAGGATGCTCTGCTGATCGCGAGTGAAATAATCCAGATGCCTGCTTTGGATGTCCAGCACACCCACGCATTTCCCCTGCAGCATCAGCGGCACAGCCAGTTCAGATCGCACGCTTTCGATGGCATTGATGTAGCGCGAATCCTTCGACACGTCGCTCACCCGCACCGAATGCCCGGTAGCCGCGGCCGTCCCGGTAATTCCCTGCCCGATTGGAACGCGCAGATTGTCCGCAAGCTCGCGCGGGTAGCCAATGGAAAATCTGTGTTTGAGATACGCGCCGTCCCCTTCAAGCATCAGCACGCCAAAAATTTCATAGTCGATGTGCCGTTTGATGAGCGCGGCGGTGCGTGCCAGCACTTCGTCCAGATCGAGCGATGCATTTACCTCCTCGCCGATCTCGGCAAGCGTGCTCAGGACTTCGGCAGAGACCTCCGCTTTTACTGCTTCAGGCGTTTCGGTGGCCGTCGCCTCTGTATGTTCGTTGTCGGGATTCATGAACTCCGATCATTATAGCAGGCAGCTGGGGAGCGTCTGCGGATCGCCTCTCGTAATGACTATCCTGACATCATTTCTGGGCTTTCCTCGAGGAAAACGCGCACAGGCTGCGCCGGGGTATGGCCAGCCGCCCAACACCACGATCTTCCTGTCTCTTATTCTGGTTCTATGATTTTCCGGCCTTGTCCTGGGCCTTCAGCGAGAGCACTCCGACTCCCTGTAGATTGCGATACCGTTCCGCATAGTCCAGCCCGAATCCGACCACGAATTCATTGGGGATGCTGAATCCAACGTAATCGGCTTGCACCGCGGCGATGCGCCGTTCCGGCTTATCCAGCAGAACCGCGACGCGCAGCCGCTTCGGCTTGCGCTGCTCAAAAATCCGCAAAAGATACTGCAGCGTCATCCCGGTATCCAGGATATCTTCCACAACAATGACGGTACGGCCCTCGATACTCGCGTCCAGATCTTTTGTCAGCCTCACTTGCCCGGAAGTTTTGGTGTCTTTCCCATAGCTAGACACGGCAATGAAGTCCAACGACACCTCGCCTGGAATCCCGCGCGCCAGGTCGGAAAGAAAGAACACCGCCCCCTTCAGCACCCCCACCAGGAGGAGCGGCTCTTCCGGAAAATCCCCGCGAATCTGTTTTGCGATTTCCAGGATGCGCCGGTGAATGCGGTCCCGCGTTATCAGGACCTTTACCTTTTCGCCGGGCCTGCCATATTTGCTGCGAATCGTTTTTTCTCTGGCCGCCATGACCTTCCCCAAAGTTGAACCGCGACTCTAGCGCACGTCCTCATCCGTGAGCAAGGCTCATCTGCTGGTTTGTCAAAATCAATTCTTTTGGTTTGTTTGCAATCTCCATTTCGCGTGCCAGAATGAAACCGTTCCGGGTGCGCTTCGAGGTTGCACGGTGCCGAGGTCGGCATTGCCTCATAGAAAGGCCGTCGCGAATGCTGGATAAACCCTCTTCCGAGCCCTGGCTGCGAGGAACACATTCCGATGTTCCTGCGGTTCCCCGAGCCGTCTTGCACGCGCTGGAGCTTGCTCGGGAAGACTTAGAGCGCTGGTGTGGCCAGCTTAGCGACGAGCAGCTGAATTTCCGTCCAGCGCACATCGCGCCTGTCGCCTTTCACATGCGTCACATCGCGCGGAGCCTCGACCGCCTTCTGACCTATGCCGAAGGAGCCTCATTGAACGAGGCTCAGATGGCCGCGCTCAAATCGGAATCCGCCGCCGGAGCAACCCGCGGCGAACTGTTCCTGGAGCTTTCCGCGTCTCTCGCAACCAGCGCAACCCGCGTCCGGCGCTTTTCTCAAATCGATCTGGAGTCCCCGCGAACAGTCGGCCGCAATCTACTGCTTACGACGTTGGGGGGCTTGTTGGTTCACGTCGCAGACCATACGCAACGCCATGTGGGCCAAGCCATCACTACCGCGAAGATTCTTCTCGCTGAAGAGGTGTGAACATCTTTTCCCTAGCCTTTTTCCCGGCTATCACATCAAAGGCTTGTTTCGCCTTATGACCTCGGTATCGCTCGTCAGCTATACTGCACCTCCCGGAGATCTCGCTTGCTCGAAGCCGCCAAAAGCACACTGCTGATTCTCAGCGCACTATTTCCCATCGTCAATCCGCTGGGAGGCAGTCCTATTTTTCTGACGCTGACGCGGGGCTATTCGGCTTCCGCCCGCCGCGCCCTCTCGCGCCGTGTTGCCATGAACAGTTTTTTTCTTCTCGTTTCTTCTTGCCTCGTTGGAACACACATCCTGAGCTTCTTCGGGATTTCACTTCCCGTCGTCCAGGTCGGCGGCGGACTTATTGTGATTTCGACTGGCTGGGCCATGTTGAATCGCAGCGACGACGAGGATGACGACCGCGAAGGAAAAGTCCGCAAACGGCTCACTCCGCGCGATGAATTCAAAAACGCGTTTTATCCGCTGACTCTGCCGCTGACCGTAGGCCCCGGCTCAATTTCCGTCGCCATCACTCTTGGAGCCAACATGCCGCACCGCCTGGGCTGGAACTTTCTCGAATTGCTTGCGGTGCTGATCGGCTGCGTTATCATCGCGATCAGCATTTATCTCTGCTACGGTTTTTCCGATCGGCTCGCGCAGGCTCTGGGGGCGACGGCCATGGGCGTGATCATGCGCCTCTCCTCGTTTTTGCTGGTCTGCATCGGCGTGCAAATTCTTTGGAATGGCGCAAAAGCACTGCTCGCCACCCTCCCCGGGATGGGTCATTGATCTAGAGCGTTTCGAGCCCGGGGAAACGCTCCCTCCCTCTTTTTTTGCGCGCTATAACGCCGCGTTTCCTGGCGGCCGGTTAGTAGTTGAGATGGAAGTTCAGCAAGTGCCAGTGGTAGATGAACCAGAAGAATCCCACGCAGCCAAGCGCAAGAAACGTATTCCAGAGTTTATTCCAGAACCATTGGCCGCCATCGCCCCAGGACTTCAGGCTGTTGTAAATGGCCACCAGAGCGCCCAGGCCAGTTAGCAATCCAAGGACCTGGAGGAGATGCAGCCCAAAATCGCCACGCTCGGAAAGGCCAGAAGGATTGTTTGTTCTGCTGACAAACAGGAGCAGCCCCACAACAAACGCAACAATACCGATAGAAACCAGGCGCACCAGCATTCGCAGCCGCCTCGCGCCGGCGTCGAGCGTGAGCGGCCTTCCATAGTGCTTCCGAATCATCGCGCCGATGGGCCACAGCAGCAGGGTAAGAGCGATGACCGTCAGGCTGAATCCGATAATGAAATAGTTCACGCTCTGCTTGTCGAATGTATTGTTCACTTGCTGATACACCATGAACGGATAATCGATATAAGCCACCCGCCGGCCGGTCGCATCGTTGACAAAGGCAACTTTCTCGTCGCCGTCCACCGCGCGAAATACCATCGGCGCGATCTCACGAAAGTGCCGCGGCTGTTGATTGAGACCTTTCGTGCCTCCCATGGAGATGGTGTTGTCCTTGGGATTGACGGTGACTTTCGTCTCTCCAAGGACGGTCGTCAACGACAGGACGTTGGTTTCAAATCGCCTGCTGACCTCGTAGGTTCCAGCGACGCTGGCTGCATCCTCGGCTGCAGTGGCAAGCGTAGGCTCGTTTTTGGGCGGCGCCGGGAAGTACCGCTCCATGAACTTTTCAAAAAGCAGGCCGCGCGGATCAATCTCGGCGCGTCCAGGGCTGTTGTAGGACACGAAGAGTCCAGCGTTGGCATCCAGAATTAAATGCAAGTTGCTATGGAAAGAAACCGTATCTCCGCCGTGGCCGATGCTGCGGTGGCCATCGCGCCACTGCTCGTAAAACCCGAGGCACATGGCATTCATCGACGGCGGCCATCCGTCCTGCCGCGCATGCATTTGTATGGCGGTTTCCGGTTTCAAGATTTGCGCGTCGCCGTAACGCCCGTTTTGCAGGTGCGCGATCATGAAGTGCGTCATATCCACGGCAGAGGCAGCAAGCGAACCCGCGGGCGCAACCTGGACAAATTCGTAGGGCTTCGGTTCACCCGACCCGAGAATGTAGCCGTCGGACATAAACGGCTTGAGGGCTTCGGGGAGAGGCTGCCGGAACGTGGCGTACTTCATATTCAGCGGCTTGAAGATGTGTTCTTCGACGTAGTCGTTAAAGTTCTGCCCGGAGACGCGCTCCACGATGTAAGCGGCCATGGTTGTCGCATAATTCGAGTAAGCGGGAGTCGTTCCCGGCGGGAAAATTCTGGCGGGCATGTGCACTTGCAGATATTCGCCGTTGGGGCGCAAATCGCTTTCCGCGCCGACGAACAAATCTTTTGCCGTCTCTTCGAAGCCCGTGCTGTGCGTCATGATGTTGCGCAGCGTGATTGGTTTTCCGAAGGCGGGCGGAATCTTGAAATCGAGATAGTCATTAACGTCGCGATCCAGATCCAGCTTGCCAAGCTCGACCTGCTGCATCACCGCCGTCCAGGTGAACAGCTTCGAGATCGAGCCGGGACGAAACAGGGTGGTCTCCGGCGAGACCGGCGTTTTCTTGGCGACATCCGAATAGCCGTAGCCCCTGGCAAAGAGCAGCTTTCCGTCTTTCACAACCGCCACGACAGCGCCGGCGATATCCGCGTGCTGGATCTCTTGCGGCATGAGACCGTCGAGAAAAGCTCCGACGTCGTCAGCCGTCAAATCGTGCCCCGCCGGCGAGGTGTCCCCGGAAACGGCGGTTTTGGAAGGAGTGGCCGGGGCCTTTCGGTCCGTCGCCTTGGGGGCTTGCGCAAAAAGCGCGACGCAGCCGAACGCCGCCGCGCACGCCAGCCAGAACATTCTCGGAACTATCGATTTTCTCACTGTAAAAGCCTCCCGCTTTTCCCTGGTCCCGCCCGGAAACGACAGCTCTTCCGGAAGCCGGCAATACCGGCGCGCGAACGAGTGAAACATTTGTTGCATTCTTGTGTGGGGGAGACTAAGGACCAAAGCCAGGATTGTCAAGCAATTTGCTGGGCGAAGCAGGGGCTCGAACCGGACTGCTCCCTGTCAGCTCGCATAAAACACCTCGAGCGGCTGTCCCTGGCGAGGTGTCCGTGGTTCGCCTTCTCCGCATCCTTTGGCGGCATTTTTTCAAATAAGCCGACAAGTTTGCCTGCTGCAGAGACCGCCGGCCGATACAAGCGTTGACACTGTGCTTGGCGTCTTTTCGAGGTAGCGATCGTAAAGCGAGGTGTTGCCGCCAGGAGAACGAGGGACTCTAGGCTGCCGTCCGCTGGCTGTTCCAATTGTTTGTCCGCACGGTAAGCTGCTCGATTCTGTCGCGCCTCACGGCATAGCCGATACCGGGCGTTTTCGGCACGTGAATGGTGCCCTTCGAAGTCACTTCCACTTCGGGCTCGATGATGTCCTCGTTCCAGTAACGCTTGCTCGCCGAGACGTCGCCCGGAAGCGTAAATCCCGACAGCGTCGACATCGCAATATTGTGCGCTCTTCCGATGCCCGTCTCGAGCATTCCGCCGCACCACACGGGGATCGAATGCGTCCGGCAGGTATGCTCGACGCGGCGGGCTTCGCTGTGACCGCCGACGCGGCCAAGTTTAACGTTAATAATGCGGCAAGCCTTCAGTTCGATCGCCGTCAGCGCGTGCCTTGCATTGTTGATGCATTCGTCGAGACAAATCGCGGTCTGGATTTGCGCTTGCAGCTTCGAATGCGCATAGATGTCGTCCCAGTTGAGCGGCTGCTCCATCATCAAGAGCCTGAACTCATCGAGTCTTCCCAGATGCGCGGCGTCTTCGAGCCGATAGGCAGAATTGGCGTCAACGGAGAGCAAGATGTTCGGAAATTCCTTGCGCACTGCCGCAACGTATTCGAGATCCTTCCCTGGCTTGATCTTGAGCTTGATGCGCTGGTATCCGCTCTTCAGTTCCTCTTCCACGCGCCGCACAAGCGCAAGCGGGCTCTCCCGAATGCCGAGCGACACGCCGCTAGCAATCTCCTCCAAAGTGCCGCCGAGCAGCTTCGAAAGGGAAACTCCCTTGATATGCGCTTCCGCGTCCCAGAGAGCATTCTCTACCCCGCTCTTGGCCATTTCGTGACCGCGAATCGCCGCTAGGAGAGCGGGACACTCCGAGGCGGCCGAGATCGTTTTCCCGATCAGCGCGGGAGCGACAAAATCGGAGATGACGTGCCACGCCGTATCCGTGGTCTCTGAGTTGTAGCCCGGCGTTTCGCTGGCGGTGACCTCTCCCCAGCCGCTGACGCCGTCCGCGACAACTTCGACGAGAATGATTCTGCGGTTGTGCGACACGCCAAAGCTGGTCTCAAACGGCGCTTTCAGCCGCATTTGTACTTCACGCAAAGTGATGGATTCAATCTTCATAACGCTCCAGAAGGTAGGTCCCCTGCTCTTTGTCGAACTCGAATCCCACGGCCGCGCGGCCATCGGCAATGTTTGCCAGGAATTGCTCGCGCACCCCGGTTTGAATTTTCTCCGCGACCAGCGGTTCCTCCCGGCAGATCTGGCGAATGGCGGCGGGGATGGCGATGCGCTCAGAATCCAGGCTGGCTTCGCGCGGCCTCGCGGCTAGCACATCCTCCACACGCTGCGAGCGCACCCACCATTCCGCCACCAGACGGTCGGTTGGCAGGCCGGCGTGCAGCGGGCTGGAGGTGCGCCCGTAAAGATTCGGAATGTAATGGCGCACGATTGCGCCGAGCCTTTCGATGTTGAAATGAGCGTTCTTCAGCTGCAGCGGGTCAAACGTCCACTCAATCAGATTGATTCCGCGCTCGAGCGCATCCTCGCGCTGTGCCAGTTTCAGCAACCGGCCCACACCGCGGTTCTGGTATTCCTCGAGCACCCCAACCATGTGCGAATGCAGATAGGTAAGCCCCTCGCGCATCGCCGCAAACGCCAACGCAAAGCCAACCGGCGTATTTCCGTCGTAAGCGGTCATCACCTGCCCGCCGGTTTTCCTCGCCACAATAAAAATCTGGTCCGGAACGGTATCGAGCGGCGCGTATCCCCAAATGCGCTGCTGCAATTCCACGCACACGCTCATTTCCTGGGCATCTTCGATCGCCCGAATCCGGATCCCCTGCTTCACCGCCGACGTTGTCGCGTCACTCATCCACAGTCCTCTCGACTACCCCAAGTCCTTGCCGTTTTCCGGCGCCCAATACCAGCGGTGGTCGGCGCTATCTTCTTCCGCGCTGCGACGCAGCAAGGCGAGTGTCCGCGAGGTCTGCGTGTGCGCGCAGGCAATCAGGATCGCTCCGAGGACCGACATCGGCGCAACGTAAGAGCTGCCGAACGACGGACTGGCCACCGAAGCGAGACAAAAGCTGTCGCACACCCGCGCGATCGGAGTTCGTTCGCTGTCCGTAATTCCAAATGTTGGCACTCCCTGCCTCTTCGCGCGCATCGCGGCTTCCACGGTTTCTCTCAAGCACTGCCCGAAGCTGATCGCGATCAACAGATCCTTCGACGTAAGCGTACGGACCCTTCTCTGCACATTGCCGGTACCGCCGACGGGCGCGTCCGCCGGAAATCCCAGATGCACCAGGCCGTAGGCCAGGTGCCAGCTAAGCGAAGCGGCGAGATCAATTCCGACGACCATAATGCGCCGTGCGCGCTTCACCAATTTCGAAAGCGCGATGATATGCAGCGGATCGAGCGTCGTTCGCAGCGATTGCATGTTCCGAAGATCCATCTCCATGCCGTGCCGGATGCGGTCAGCCAGCGAGCGCCTTTCTTGAGACGCCGCCTTAAGCGCCGTGTACGGCGTAATGCGCATGATGAAGTGAGACCGCAGGTCCGCCGCAAATTCCGCAAACTTGGCGTAGCCCAGCGCCTGGATGGTGCGCACGATGGTCGCCGCATCCACGCTGTACCGCTTCGCGAGCTCGCGCGAAGAAAGGAAGAAAGTGTCTCCCGGATTTTCGAGAATCATCCCCAGCATTTTTTTCCTGCTGTTGCTGAGCTTGGCTTGCGACCTCGCAAAACGGATTTCAAGCGGTGTCCGCCCTACCGTCTGCGTGCTTTCTCCCGGCGAACCTTGCGGATCGGGGTTCTGAGCGGTCTTCACCAATTTCATTGGCCTCGCCCACGCAAGGGATCGCCAGCGCCCTCGCCTCTTCGCCCGGCCATTCCTTTTCGACCCGAGCTTTGCCGCCGTACCAGAAAGCACTGCCAAACGGCAGTGACGCAATTACAACGTATGTTGCATTCTGTCAAGATGCCTCACTTTGGGTTTTGCCGCTATCATTTCTTTTTTTGATTCACTGCATCAGTTACGCAACATCTGTTGCGCACTCAATGAATTCCATCGCCATTTGAAAGAACAAGTTGACATTCAATCGCTCCACGCCTAGACTCACGCGCAATGTATGGCTTTTATCTTACTGCAACACTCGTTGCATTGGCGATGACTTTTGAGCTCTGCGCGATCGCGTGGTGGCGCTGCGCGCTGTTCCAAGGGGGTTAGAGGAGGGGATTATGGCGATTCACAAAACGCATTCCAGCGGGCGCTGTTCCAGCGTGCGGGGGATTTGGAAACATTCGATGCTCCACGTTTTTGGCCTGGCATTCATTCTTTTTCTATCCGCGGTCCATCTGGCCGCGCAGACCACTTCGACGATCGAGGGCACCGTCAGGGACAACCAGGGCCTCGCCGTTGCCGGCGTGCAGGTTCACGTGACGAGCAGCGAGCTCGCCATCGACCGCACGGCGACCACTGATGCCGACGGCTCTTACCACATCGCGACTTTGCCGCCCGGCGTCTACGAGATCAAAGCTTCCAAGGAGGGATTTCAATCGGAGGTGTTCAAGAACCTGGAAGTCACACTCAACAGGACTCTTTCTTTCGACATCGCCATGCGCGTCGGGGCTTTGAGCCAGACGGTCACGGTCGACTCTGCAACCCCCCTTCTGGAAACCGCCGCTTCCTCGACGGGCAGCACGATCACTCCCCAGCAGATCGAGGACATGCCCATCAACGGCCGAAACTATCTCGATCTTTTGCAACTCGTGCCGGGAGTCTCGCTGAATCGTCAAGCCGACCCGGCCGGTGATGACGCCACCCCGATCCTCGGCGAGCGCAGCGGTAATGCCCTCTTTCTGATCGATGGATTGCCAAACCGCGACAATTTCAATGGCGGCCCTTCGGCGCAGTTCAACCAGGATTCAATCCTTGAGTTTCAGGTCATCACGGGCGGGTATAAAGCGGAATTCGGTCACGCTTCAGGCGGTATCATCAACGTTGTCACACGCAGCGGCACCAATGAGTGGCATGGCGGCGTGTCTACTTTTTTCCGCAATTCCGTGTTTGACTCCAACGACATTCCGGGAGCAACCGGCGGCGCGCCCTTCCTTAACCGATGGGATCCCACCGTCTATTTCGGCGGACCGATCATTAAGGACAAGGTTTTTCTCTTCGGCTCGGCCGAACGCATCCAGGAGAGCCGCAACCTGAATTTCGTGTTTAACCCCAATATCCCCACTACCCTGGTCGATTTTGAAGCTCCGTTCAACAAGAACTCTCTCACCTATGACACCCGCGCGCGCCTGAAGCTTGATGAGATTCTCGGCAGCCACCGTTTGACCGAGCAGATGAACTACACGAATACTCACGTCTCAGACTATCTGCCCCTTACGGCCTCCTTGAATCTTCCGGACACACGGGAAAATTTGGACGGCCGCACGCTGATGCTCGGATTAAGCGATCTCTGGACGCTAGGCGATACTTCTAACCCTTGGATTTCTAACGCCTATTTTCAGTATCGCGCCGACCCTCTTCGCACCAGCCCTTCGCATCCACAGGCCGGCATTCCCAACACCCTTTTCAATCTTTTTAGCACCTATACCAGCGGTGACGAGTTCGGCGATCTCGGCCAAGTTTCCTTCGGTCCGGGCTATAACTCATTCACTTTCTATCAGAAGTATTTCTCCGCTGGGGACAATGTCAGCAAGCAGTTCGGCCGTCACACGATCAAGTTCGGTTGGGATTTCCAGAACACGAAAGTGGACGGAGCGGAGCCGAACAACTTCTTTACTCAGCTTTTCGCCACGGTGGGCGATTTCAACGAGTTTGGCCCCATCAATTCGGGAATCAACCTCATCACGCTCCAGTCCGGGCCGACGCCCGAGGACAATCTGGTTCACATCCACGACAACTACAACGGCCTCTATCTTCAGGACGACTGGAAACTCACATCCAAAATTACTGTCAACGGCGGCCTGCGCTGGGATTACGATTCCGCGTTTCCGAATAAAACGGATTTCTCGCCGCGCATCGGGGCTGCCTGGGCGATTACACCGAAGACCGTCGTAAATGCCAGCTTTGGCGTATTTTACGATCAGTTCCGCGAAGGGGTGGCCAGAGACATTCCCGGGTTTGGCGGCGCGAACATCCAGCGAGAGCGGCTCTTGTCTTTCCCGCGGCTCTTCTACGGAAACCCCACTATTCTCACGAGTCTCTTCCAGACGCTCGGCCGCCCCACCGTCTGCGTCTCGAACGCCATGACCGAGGCGCAGGTGCAGACGGCAGGAGCCAAGTGCCCCAATGGTCTAGGCACGACTCTTTACGGCATCGACTACCTGAACAGCGTGGTGGCTCCGGGCCACGCGCCGATTCCGGCAAACTCGCTCGTCAATATGGGCAATATTCAGCAACTAAGTGGCTTCACGCCCGATCAATTCCTCGCCGCCGCCGACGCTGCCATCGCCAACATGGCCGGCACGGATGCGAACATCGCCGTGCCCGCAAACTACTGGAGCTGGGATCCTTTCGGAAATCTCACCACCATCGGCGGGATTCTAGGGACGGCCGGAGAAGTTCCCATCAGCGTGGACCCCAACTTCAAGGTTCCGCACACCTTCAACTATCACGCCGGAATCCAGCACGAGATCAGTCCCGGCATGGTCGTGACGTTTGACTACTATCATAAAGACATCGCCGATATCACCACGGTTCGCGCCACCAACCTGGCATTCATCGCCAGGATGCCTGGGTTTGCCAATACCCTCGACCCCGGTACGGGCACGCATCGCATTGAAAGCTTCGGGCCGTGGGGCGCGGGAACTTACGATGGGTTTACCGTCGGATTCGAGAAGCGCATGTCGCACAGCTTCACGATCCAGGCGAACTACACGTTCACGCACGCCAACGATGACGTCCTCAATTCCACACTGGCTTCCGAAATCCAGAACGGTGAAGGCGTAAACTTCCTCGCCATCGCCGGTCTTTCCGATAGCTACGTGGGAATTGTTCCGGCGGTCACCGATGCGAACACCGGACAAACGAATACCAACGGTCCCTTCATCAACAGCGAAGGCAATCCCGTTCCCAAAGCGGGCACCTATTACAACGGTGCGACCATCGACAAGGGTCCCTCTGATCTCTCGCTGAATCACACTTTCCTGCTGCACGGCATCTGGCAGCTTCCCTGGAAATTCGAGTTTTCCGGAATCTTCCGCGCCCAGAGTGGATTTCACTACAGCGTTTCGCCTGCGGACGGCGGGTCCGACTTCGACGGCGACGGCCTCTTCAATGGTCAGGGACTCGATTTCGCCGGACAGGGATCTCTCTTCGCGCGAAACTCACAAACCGCGCCCGCCTTCGTTAATTTGGATATGCGCATTGCCAAGCGTTTTAATATCGGTGAGCGCGTTAAGGCGCAGGCGCTATTCGAAATGTTCAACCTCTTCAACCGCGACAATCCGGCGGCAGTGCAGACGCTCCAGGGCGGGAATCCAGCTTTGGGTTCCACGCTGCAGTATCTCCCGGGCCGGGAGGGCCAGATCGGGCTCCGCTTCGAGTTCTGACGTTGAGTCATTTTCCGACCACCCAGGAGAGCGGCCACGGACTGTGGCCGCTCTTCTCTTTCCACTTCTCCCCTGCTTGCGGGTGAACTCGATTCGTGCGATTCAGACAGGTGAATCTGAGGTCAGACCATGAGGCGCCTTGCAATTTTGATTCTTGCTTTGATGTTATTGGCGATTCCCCGGGGCTTCGCCGAATCGGAAGCCTTCGATATCGTCATCTCCGGCGCGCACGTTATCGACGGATCCGGCAATCCCTGGTATGCCGCCGACCTCGGTATCCGGGGCGGTCTCATCGTTGAAGTCGGAAATCTCTCGAAGCACGCTTCCACGCGCGTCATTGACGCCCGCGGAATGGTGCTCGCTCCCGGGTTCATCGACATGATGGGCGGCACCACTCTTCCCCTCCTCTTGGATCCGCTTACGGCCCAGAGCAAGTTGCGCCAGGGCGTCACCACCATGATGGCAGGCGAAGGCGACTCCATGGCGCCTCAAGACGAACGCACCATCAAGGAACTAAGTCTGCCCGGGGATATTCCGCACTGGACTACGTTCAGAGAGTACGACCGCGTGCTCGATGCAAAAGGCATCGGCATCAACGTGATCCATAACGTCGGCGCAGCCCAAGTGCGCCGCGTCGTAATCGGCGACCAGGACCGCGCACCCACGCCCGAACAATTGGCCAAAATGAAAGACATCGTCGCCGAGGCTATGCAGGACGGCTCCGTCGGCCTCTCCACTGCCCTGATCTATCCCCCGGGGACGTACGCGAAGACGGAAGAGATCATCGAGCTCGCAAAAGTGGCCGCCGAGTACAACGGCGTCTACTTTTCGCACATGCGCAATGAAAGCGCCCAGCTGCTCGAAGCCATTCAGGAGACAATTCGTATCGGCGAAGAGGCGCACATCCCTGTACACATCTATCATCTGAAAGCTGCCGGGCAGGACAACTGGCCGCTGATGACCAGGGCTCTTAGGCTCATTCAATCCGCGCGCGATCGAGGCATCGATGTTACCGCGGATATTTATCCCTACATCCGCAACGGAATCGGCCTCGGATCGTTTATTCATCCCAAGCACTACGCCAATGGTGCGGAGGCTTTCTTGCCGACTCTCTCCGACCCCAAAATCCGCAGCGAGCTTCAGAAGGAAATTGAAACGACTACGGATTGGGAGAACTGGTATCACCACGTCGGAAAAAACTGGGACAACGTACTGGTCGTCCAGGTTCCCCCAAAGGTGGACAAACGCTTCGAAGGAAAATCCGTTCAGGAAATCGCCGCGCTTCGAAAAGCGGATGTCTGGGACACTTTTTTCTATTTGGTGCAGCAAGGCGGAGTGGATGTCGATCCCAAGAGCATGAACGAAGAACAGAAGCAGCAAGCCTTGCGGGCTCCGTTTGTGAGCATTGGCTCGGATGCAGAACCAATGAATCCCCTGATTTCCACTTACGCGCATCCGAGGACCTTCGGAACGTTCCCGAGAATTCTCGCGAAATACGTCCGCGAAGAAGAAGTCATCCGTCTCGAAACCGCCATCCGCGAAATGACTTCCCTGCCCGCCAATCAGTTGCACTTGTGGAATCGCGGCCGCATCGCTCCCGGTTTGGCTGCCGACCTCGTACTGTTCGATCCCCAGAAGGTCGCTGACACGGCAACCTTCGAGAAACCGCTCTCCTACTCCGTAGGCATGGAATATGTCTTTATCAACGGCCAGCTGGCGATCGATAAGGGGCAGCCAACAGGCAATCTGGCCGGACAAATCGTTCGCGCTAACCGCTGATACCCGTGTTCGTATTGGGCGGAAAACAGTTTGAGGAGAATTCATGCAACTGAATCGAAACAAATTTCTCGTCTGCATAATCGTTGCGGCTGGTCTTTTCTTCGCAGCGCCGTCTTACGCGCAGTCCTCTCAGGCGGCTGGCGCCAGAGATCAATATGACTACGACATTGTCATTCGCAACGGCCGCGTTCTCGACGGCGCCGGCAATCCGTGCATTTTTGCCGATGTGGCCATCAAGGATGGCCGCTTCGCGAAGCTCGGCAAGATCGGAGGCCGCGGCCGCACGGAAATAGACGCCAGCGGCCGCTACGTCTCTCCCGGCTGGATCGATATGATGGACCAGTCCGGCATCGCGCTCCCTCAGAACGGCCTCGCCGAAAATAAATTGATGGAAGGCGTCACTTCCGCCATCGGAGGCGAAGGCGGAACGCCCGTTCCCGCTGAACAAATCCGCGATTTCTGGACCGGCCTCGAAAAAAGCGGAATCAGTTTGAACTGGGGCAGCTATTTTTCTGAAACGCAGGCGCGCATCGCCGTGCTTGGCTATGATTCGCGCCAGCCCACTCCCGAAGAACTCAGCAAAATGAAAGCTATCATGGAAACCGCCATGCAAAATGGCGCCATGGGGATGACCACCGCGCTCATCTATCCGCCGAGCAGCTACGCGACAACTCCCGAACTCATCGAGATGGCCAAAGTGGCCGCCAAGTACGGCGGCATTTATGCCAGTCACATGCGGGGCGAAGGCAAAGAGCTCGTGCAATCGGTTGACGAGCTCATCGAAATCTCTCAGAAGGGCGGCTTGCCCGGCGAAGTCTTTCACATGAAGGCGGCCTACAGCCCGGGCTGGGGCACCCTGATGCAGGAGGCTGGCCGCCACATTGACGCAGCGCGGGCCAGAGGCGTTGACGTTGCCGCCGATCTGTATGTCTACACCGCCGGAGGCACGGGATTGGAAGCTGTGATTCCCTCGTGGGCGCACGATGGCGGCAAGGAGGCCCTCCTCAAGCGTCTCGCCGATCCGGAAATTCGCGAACGTCTCAAAAAAGAGATCGTCACCGGCTCGCCCGGCTGGTGGAACATTATTGAAGCGTCCGGCGGCTGGCAAAACGTGGTGCTCGTTAACGCACAAAATCCCGACAACGCAAAATACCAGGGGCGCTCGATCGCGGACATCGCAAAAGAACGGAACAAAGATCCCGCCGACACGGCTTTCGATTTTGTGGCCCAAGCAAAAACCGGCCGCGTGCTCGCGATCTATCACATGATGAGCGAACAGGACATCGAGACGGCTCTGAAATTCCCATGGACCAGCATCGGTAGCGACGCCGGATCGGCTCTCGTGCCCGGCGGCGACGATGCGCTCGGCCTCGCGCACCCGCGTAGCTATGGAAATTTTCCGCGCGTGATTGCCCGGTATGTGCGCGAAACGCACACGCTGACGCTCGAAGACGCGATTCGCAAGATGACTTCCTGGCCGGCCACGCGGATGCGGATCGCCGACCGCGGCCTCATTCGCGAAGGACTCTGGGCGGACGTCACAATCTTCGACTACGACAAAATTCAGGACCGCTCGACTTACGAGCATCCCGACGTCACGCCGGACGGAATTGATTTTGTGATCGTGAACGGCCAGGTCGTGATCGACCATGGCAAACACACCGGTTTGCGTCCCGGCAAAATTCTCTACGGACCGGGCTACGCCAAATGACAATTTCACAACAACCTCTCCGGCGGAAGTTCACAACCCTTTCAAACCCTTTCATAAAACCGGTTTAATAGTGCGTTTTCCACATCCCGGCGTTAGAATTCGCGGCGACGTGGGAGGAATGAAAATGATTCATCGTGGAACGCTCGCGTTTCTGCCTCTATTGCTGGGCGCGATGAGCCTGCTGGTAACGACGCGCGCACAGGCGCAGGCGAAGCTTTCGCCGAAGTGGGAGGAATTGACGGCGGCCGACTTTCGCCGCGGCATAGAACAATCGAAAGGGGCCTGCGTGCTGCCTTTCGGCATTTTGGAAAAGCACGGACCGCATCTCCCCCTGGGCACGGATCTGTTGAACGTGCGCTACGCTTCGCTGCAAGCGGTGGCGCAGGAATATGCCGTCGTTTTTCCGGAATATTATTTCGGACAGATCTTTGAAGCAAAGCACGAACCGGGAACCGTGGCCTACAGCCTCGACCTGCAGCTGAAATTGCTGCAGGAAACAACCGACGAGATGGCACGCAATGGATGCAAGAAAATCCTTATCGTGAACGGCCACGGCGGCAATGAATACCTGCTCCCTCTTTTCGCGCAATCGCAGATGGATAAGCCGCACGACTACGTCGTTTATGTGATCGTCGGAGAACGAAGCACGCCTGGCGGGCCGGCGAAGAAGTCCACCGGAATTGACTACCACGCCGGGGAAAACGAAACTTCGAACACGATGGTCTCGCACCCCGACCTGGTGCACCTGGACCGCGCGGCCAGTGAATCGGGGGCGGACCTGAACCGCCTGAATTTGCCGGAGGACGTGTACACAGGAATCTGGTGGTACGCGCGATTTCCGAATCATTATTCCGGTGACGGCTCGGTCGCGACCAGAGAACTTGGCGAATGGAACATGAAGAATTGGATCGAAGCCATTGTCGAGGGCATTCGCGCGGCTAAGGCCGATGACCAAAGCTTGAAAATCCAGAACGAATTTTACGAGAAGAGCAGACACCCGCTGGGCACTCCGCAGTGAGGCGGTACAAGCCATCTCATGACTGACTCAAAAAAGACCGTCCCGGGCGACCGTTCGATCGGGATGGATCATTCCATCACGCGGCGCGATTTTCTGGGTTCGACGCTGCTGGCTTCGGGCGCGGGCTTGCTCGGCGGGCGGAATCCGGCGGAACTTCTTGCGCTGGCAAGCGGCTCCCCTGCCGCTGCCGAGAGAAAGGATTGGACGAGTTACGGAGGAGTCGGCGAGTACAGCCGCTCGAATGGAAATACGTTTGAGGTGATAGAAGCGGGGCACAAGATGCGTGATGGCGCGTACACTCCGCTGCCTCGGGACGCCATCGACACTGGAGAAACCTACGACTGCGTTGTCGTTGGAGGCGGAATCAGCGGACTGGCTGCGGCGCTTTTCTTCGTTAGGCAAACCGGGCAAGGGCAGGCCGGGCAGGCCAGGTCGTGCTTGATTCTGGAGAACCACCCGATTTTTGGCGGCGAGGCAAAGCAAAATGAATTTGAGGTCGATGGAAAAAAGCTTGTAGCGCATCAAGGCTCGGCAATTTATCTGGTTCCCTACCCGTACAGTTTCATTGCGCGATTTTACGATTCTATCGGGCTGCACGCTCCCAAACTGACGTACCAAAAATGGTCCGGCTCCGGACCGGAGATGGCGCTGAGCCACACGCCTTATGATTCCGCGGGACTGAGCCGCGGGCAGTATGGCCTGTGGTTCGGCGCGAAGTTCGGACAGCAGCCGGGGACGTGGCTCATTGACCCGGTCGGTAAAAAGATGGACGGTGCGCCCGTTTCGCCGGCTGCGCGGCGCGAATTGCTGCGATGGTTCTCCGGAGCGGCGGCAGGCCAGTCGAACTTTGATCCACCGCGCTACGAAGGTGATGAAATTTCGCGAAGACTGGATGCGATTTCGCTCGAGCAGCACATGATGGAGCGATACGGATTGAGCCGCGAGACGATCCGGACGTTTCTATCGCCGGTCGAGGGCGGCGGCTCGGGGCTGGGCCCGGATGCGCTTTCCGCATTCTCTGAATACGCTGCAGATTTGCTGCATCCGTGGGACGACGGATCCGGCGATGTGGTGCAAATGTTCCCCGGGGGAAATACGGTGATCGCGCGGCTCATGGCGAAAGCACTGCTTCCCGCTTCGATCGAAGGACCCGCGACGGTCGAAGGAGTGAGCCGGGGCGCTGTGAATTTTGGGGCGCTGGATGTCTCCGGCTCGAACGTGCGGCTGCGCCTTTCTTCGACGGCAGTCTCCCTACAGCATGACGGGGATCCGGCCAAGGCCAGTTCCCTATCGATCGCTTACGCCAAGGACGGAAAAGTGTTCCGAGTGAAGGCGCGGTCGGCCGTGATGGCCGGAGGAAGCTGGACGACGAAACACATCATCACCGATTTGGGAGAAGCGCAGCGGAATGCGTACGCGCAATTTTACCGGTCGCCTTGCATGATGGCGAATGTTGCGGTGCGTAACTGGCGGTTTCTAGCGAAGATGGGGATCACGGGATGCAGATGGTTTGATGGCGTTGGAAATTATTTTGACGTGCGCAGGGTGGCGGTGTGCGGCGGAGTCGAGCCGACGATAAGCCCCGATGCGCCGATTGTCTTGACTCTGAAAGTTCTCTATTCCTATCCGGGCCTTTCGACCGAAGACCAGGGGCATCGCGGGCGTGGCGAAATGCTGACTACGTCGTTTCGCGAGTACGAGCGGCGAATACGGCAGCAGTTCATGGATATGTTTGGCGGCGCGGGGTTTGATGCTGAGCGCGACATCGCGGGGATTGTTTTGAATCGATGGGGTCATGCGTATCTCAATCCGCAGCCGGGATTTTTCTTTGGGAAGGAGGGGAAGCCGGCGCCGCGGGACGTCTTGCGGAGCGCGCCCTTTGGCCGAGTCGCTTTCGCGAACACGGATTTGGCCGGAGCGATGGATCATCGCTACTCGATCCTTGAGGCGCATCGAGCGATAGAACAGTTGTTAGACCGGGCGGTGACTTGAAAAAAGGAGCAGGCGAGGACAGAGACGGGCTATTTGAAATTTATTTCCCCTCCGGGTCCAACATGCGGTTCGGGAAATCGGTGTGCAATATGCGTAGGGGATGGGTGATTCACTTTGGAGCGTCTTCCTTCGGTTTCTAGCCGGGCGTGGGCTTCGAGCCAAGACGGAAGAGCTGCATTTTCCTGAGTCCAATGAACGAGAGCGGCTTCATCGCACCAGTAGAGAAGTTTGCGCATGGCCAGGCCGTGGACTCCTCGGACCATGAACCGCTTCATCTCGACGTCCGAGGTCCAGAGGGTTGCGGTCCAGAAGGTGCGGTTCTGATCGCGCAGTAACCTGGTGGCGAGATTGCCGTCAGAGCGCGAGGCCTGCCGGGTGGATCTCAAGGCATAGAAAAAGAACATGGGAAGAAAGCGCCAGGAGCGCACGCGAAGGCGGGTGATGGAGACGAGAGGCATGTTCCTCAGCCGAGGTTAGCAGATAGACAGCCAAAAAGGCGAAGGGCTCTCGGTCGGGAGAGCCCTTCGCTTGCGGAATAGACCGAGCGGAGAAATGAGCCCCGCCTCAAACGGGTTATTTGTTGCGTGTGGTATTGGGAGTGCCGATGCCGGTACACGCATCGTAGCCGAGAAAGGCGAAGACGGCGTGCTCGCCGCACGTGCCGTAGACGATGTCGTTGAAGGAACCGCCGAAGATGTGATTGTAGAGCTCGCGATTTTCCTCCTGGCTGGAATTTCGGAAGCTGCCTGCGGCATTGACGATACCGGCCAAAGAGGGCGCGGAAACGCTGGTGCCACCGACGACGAACCAGCCCGGTCCGAAAACGGGGTTGTTATCGTAGACCCAGACGCCTGTTGCGGGGTTAGCGTCGAAGGAAAGATCGGGCGTGCCGCGAGAATTACCGACGATAAAGCGGACGCCGTCCTGGAACCCAGGGCGAGGCTCAAGCAGACTGGACCCTTGACCGGCGTTCTGCCAGGTGTTCTCGAGAATGAAGTCACCCGTATTCGGGCTGCGCGAAATACTGGTGCCGCCCGCCGAGACGACGTTCGGAGAAACGCTGGGATATTCGGTGCCGGGGCTGTCGCCGGAGGAAGCAAAGAAGACGACGCCGGGGAAAACGAAAACGGGGTCAAAATCGGTTTCGGGAACGGTACTATTTTCGAGCGTGGGGCCGAATTCGCCAGTGCCAAAGCTCATGGAAACTTCGCCGCCACCGGCGGCCGCCACCAGGCTGGCTCCGAGCTGAGCAGCGCTAAAGAGATTGCCAAGGCCGTTGTTGGGGGCTTCGATCAGAAAAAGCTTGGCTTGCGGAGCCATGGCGTGAGCCCATTGGAGGTCCAAAGCAGTTTCCAGGTGAAAACCGCCGGTGGGATCCAGTCCAGGTTCCTTGCCGGTGAGGTAGGTCACGGTCAGATCCGCAGGCGGCAGCCCAAATTGTGCGGAGAATATCGCAAGATCCGCGGCGGCCGTCGGATCGTCAAAACCTTCGATGAGGGCGATAGCGCCGGCACCCTTGCCGGCGTTGGGATTCTCGGTGGTGACGTCCGGATTGCAGCCTGGGACTTCGTGATGGACAAGGTGATAGATACATCCGAGCGAAGCTGGAGTCTCAAAGAAGGCGCCTGGGAACGGTTCCAGTTCGTTCGGCCGGGCGGCAGGACCGAAGTTCATTCCAGTCGGTGGAACGAACAGGCGGAGATGCGTATGAGCCTTGACTCCAGCGTCGCCGGGCTCGGTAACGCTCGATTTGGGGGTCACGACGTGGCCCTTGAACGCGGGGCCAGCCGCTTGCTGGGCCGAACTGAGACCAGCAGACAACAGCAGAGCAACAGAACCTACGAACATACCTGCAGATAGTTTTCCGGTCATTTGACACACCCCTTGCTTTGTCCCTGAATCGTAACTAGGGACAATACGCACGATGTTAAGCGCTGGATTCCCGAAGTCAACCCTCATCCGCTAATTTTTACAGTTCAGTAATGGCAGGGTGTGAAAGGACCTGGGGGGGTAGTCGTGGCGCAGCCGGTTGATAACGGCTGGGGAGCCCTTATCGTTCGCGGCGAAGTTGGTCGAGCCAGCGATTGAGGATCGAGTTGGAGGAGGATTCGATGTCGAGAAATTCGAGGCCCATGCCGATGCGGGGTTTGACGATGCGGACCATCGCGAGGGCTTCGACGCATTCACCTTTGCGCTTTAGCGTGACGCGGGCGCGGGATTTGACGGCCAGGGGCTTGCTGGTACAGACAAAGCAGCCACCGAGAGAGATATCGGAGGTGACGCCGTCGGAACGAGAGCCAGATTCGAGGTCAAGGACTTCGGCGTCGGCGGCGAAGGGGAAGCGAATAGCGTACCGGCGGTCTCGCAGGCTAACTTTGTGCGACACCCCATCGGACGATCGATCGTTCATGGTAATGACGTTGCCCACTGTCAGTTAAACCGGGGAAGAAGAGTCAGGAGTATCCGTCGGAGCGTTCCCCTCTATCCAATAAGGGTGCCAGAGAAGTCTGAAAATAGGGAAAATGTGAGAAGAGGGAGGGCGAAAAAGGCAACAGGGCGACGCCCAAAGACGCCAGGCCAGGCATCGTCAATCTGCGAATGATTGGGGGGACTCTAAAACCTCCATATATCGTGCCCCGAGGGACAACACCCTATCGTGGGATGTGGAGTCGTGGGCAGCCTGAGACGGGGCACGACGCGAGATATTAGTTGGTACGACAAAGGGAGGTGACGCGGGCGCGAGCGCGCGGGGAGAGGATGCTAGTCTGGTTGGGAAGAATGAATTCATGCTAAACGACACAATGAGAAGCGACGGACTACGGCAGAGCGACCGCGTGAATTTCCGGATGCCGGTGGAAGCGTCGTGGACGACCACCGTTGGCGAAGCCGTCAAGCGCATCGCCGAGACGCTGCTGGTCAGCCGCAATGGCGGAGTGTTGCGCCTGGAGGAAAAGCTGACGGCGGGGCAAGAGATTACACTGCGTCGGATGGAAGGCGATTCCGTGAAGACCACGCGGGCGCGCGTGATGGCGGAAATCGACCAGGAGCCGGACGGCTTTTTGTACGCGATTCAGATTACTGAGCCGAGAGCGGATTTCTGGGATATCGACTTCCCTGCGCCCTACAAGGCGGACGAGGCGCTGGCGCGGCTCTTGATGGAGTGCGGATTTTGCCAGCGGCGCGAAGTGGTCTATTTGAACGAGTTGGAATTGAAGTCATTTGAAGTGCGGAGATGCGTGGCGCGGCTTTGTAAGCATTGCGACACGCCTTCGATTTGGATTGAGGCACAGGCGGAGATGAAGACGGCGGAACGGGGCGCGGCACATCCGCAATCCGTTGAAGAGCGCACCATTCCGCGGCGCAACCGGACGCGCGTGAAGGCTCGGGTTTTGGCTTGCATTCGCCGGAGGGGATTTCAGGAAGAAGTGGCGGTTTGCGAGGATTTGTCGAAGGGTGGGTTGAGTTTCCGGAGCCGGAACGAGTATCCAGAGGGATCGCGTGTCGAGGTGGCGGTGCCATTTACGCCGGGGAGCGGCGCCATTTTTGTGCCGATACGGATTGTGTTTTCGCAGGCGATTCCGGCGGCAGGCTTGTACAGGCACGGAGCGGCGTACATTCGTCCGCCGAGTGATTCGGCAGATTGAACCTCTCGGCTGGGAACGATCCTACGTGGAAGCTTTTCGAGCGACAATCCAAAACATCCTAAACCCGAGAAGAGGCCAGTAGCGAAAAAGCGAGGCCCCCACCAGAAACCGCAGCCGGCTTTTGCGGAAACGAACTGTAAAGCGGTCGAGGACTCAGCGCCACGCAGAGCCTGGTGCCCAGTTCCATCTCCCAGTAGCCGGGCAAAAATGGCTACGGCAAAAAAGCTTGAATGGCGTTCGGGATCGACGTCAGGACCAGCCTGGTAATAATGCTCGTGGCGCCCCAGGAGGGCTGCTACGCGCTTTCAGTCCACACTGATCGCGGCGGAGTCGCGTTCGTTGCGGCGGCGATGGAGATAGTGCATAGAGATGTTTAGATAGGCCTGTCCGCAAGGGGTTTCGATGGCGATGACCATGGCCTCGGTATCCTGGCTGCCAGAGAGGCCCTCTTCGTTTATGTGAATTTCTGGCGGAAAAACCTTAAAACGAAAGCCTTGATCGTTGAGAAGAGTCACGGAATTGCCGATCACCATGTTCGCGAGTTCGCAAACGGTTTCGCGGACTACCTGATCGCTGCTGGGAACTTCTTCGCCGGCGAGATGGCTGGCCACTTTCATCGCGACTTCCGGCGAAAGATCCAGGATGACGCGGCCTTCGATGTCGCCCTTGATGGCGATGAGGGCGGCCACGCCTTTGCGTCGATAGGTGTTTTCATCCATCGAGAGGTCGAGGATTTTCGTCGGCGACTGCAGCGATTCGGCGAAAACGGCGTCGGCGGCGTTGATGAACGGCTGAATGAGTTCCATTCTCATGCGCGATGCTCTCCCGCGAAGGCGACGGGCGCTCCTGCGGCGTTGGGATCGTCACTGAGAACATAACGGAGAATTTCGTAAAGGACTTCGGGCTTGACGGGTTTTTGCACGAAGTGTTTTGCGCCCTTCTGGAGAGCGGCCAGGATGTTTTCCTGGTAGCCCACCGAAGAGACCATGACAATGCGCGCCTCGCCATGCTGGCGAACGATGCGCTCGACGGCCTCGATGCCTTCCATCTGCGGCATGGTGATGTCCATGAGCACGATGTCGGGCTTGGTGCGATTGAACTCCGCGATGGCGGTGAGGCCGTCGCCGGCTTCTCC
>Ga0210391_10000150_pt1 | contig 82295 bp, 77 predicted proteins | sample IncBWC12OmetaG_FD_160573 | JGI IMG/M metagenome (GOLD analysis project Ga0210391, IMG submission 160573) | Forest soil microbial communities from Barre Woods Harvard Forest LTER site, Petersham, Massachusetts, United States - Inc-BW-C-12-O ...
CACCACCGTAAAATCAAGCACCTGCCCGGGCACTCGTGTATGCTGCGCCCCGGATCGTGATCTTTAGAGCCTTGTTTGCAACGACCTTTGTCCACACCGACCTTCAGTCAAACCGACAATCGGCTGCGCCCAGGCGGGCGCTGCTTCCCGTCAAGAAGCCGCACCTCAACCAAAGTATCCGCGAACCAGGAGGCAGGTCTTCCTGCCGGATGTTCTTTTTTATTCGTGAGTAACTGTTAGTGACCAAATTATTTGTTGGAAATCTTCCCTTCTCCGCAACTGAAGAGGCGGTCCGCGCCCTGTTCGAGAAGCATGGTACGGTCGAGAAGATCGCGCTGATTACCGATCGCGAGACCGGTCGTCCCCGCGGCTTCGGCTTCGTGGAAATGGCGAATGCCGATGCCTCACGCGCCATGTCGGCGCTGAATGGCACCGACTTCGAAGGTCGCAGCCTGAAGATCGACGAGGCCCAGGCGCGTGAGCGCACCGGCGGTGGTGGCGGCGGTGGCAACCGCGGCGGCTACGGCGGCGGTGGCGGTGGCGGTGGCGGCGGTCGCCGCTACTAAGCACTGCGCCTCGGTTCCGAGGCTCTGAGCTGGCGGGCTTCCGGCGCCTTCGGGACCGGAAGCCCGCAATCAATTTCCCAACCCTGGATCGTCGTGATGAAGACGAAGAGCTACCTTGTCCAGGACGATTGCCGGCGCATTATCGACGCCGCAACCGCCCATGCCCGCGCCAGGAACTGGGCAGTGAGCATCTGCGTATGCGATGACGGCGGTCATATCCTGCGCCTGGAGCGCCTGGATGGCGCGCCACCCTTCACCGCGCAAATGGCGATGGCCAAGGCCAGCACGGCGGCGCTGGGCCGCCGCGAATCCAAGACCTTTGAAGAAGCCATCAACCAGGGCCGCACGGCGCTGGTGACCGCTCCCATCCAGGGGCTTCTGGAAGGTGGCGTTCCCGTCATCATCGATGGTCAGGTGATTGCGGCCGTCGGCGTCTCCGGCGTCAAGTCGGTCGAAGATGCCGAAATCGCCCGGGCCGGCATCGCGGCCCTGACTGCATAGCCGCCTTCAAGGCACCGCTTCGATCACCGGCAGCGGCCTGCCCTGCCAGCGGAACCGCCAGGTCCTGCCCTTGCGCAAATGGCTCACCAGCGCCGGCCTGAAGAGCGCCAGACAGGTGCCCCCTTTGCGCCTGACGCTGGGATAAATCACGCCCTGGGACCCGGCTGCGAGCAGCCGTTCGGCCAGCAGCTGCGAAGCCACGTAGCTGTCCGGTGCCAGACAATTGCCAAACGGCGGCGCCTCACGCAAGTCGTGCAATGGCGCACTGACATCGGCCTGGTAGTCATCGTAGGTGACCACGTCCTCGAAGCGGCCGATCTCGGCCAGCTGCACGGCCTTGTGAAAGGCCACCTCGGCCTGCGCCGTGCGCAGTTCAAAGGCCGCGTACCAGGCGCCGCGTTCCGGGCCATTGAAGCGACTGCCATAGGGATGCGCATGCGTGAAGGCGGCATTGACCACGCGGTAGTACGGCACACCGAAGATGAGTTCATGTACGCCGATGCCACCCAGACGCTGGTTCTCGGCCAGCAGCCGATCGTTGGTGGCGTGGTCAAGCTGGAAGATATCGGCCAGATGTGCCTCATCATCGGCGATGAGCGCCAGGACGCTGCCGGGCTCGCTGTACTGGGAGGGGATGAGCCGATGGGTATCGTAGCGCCGGACCAGGGATACCGCGGGCAGCGCGGGTGCCACCGTCGCTCACACCCCGCCGCGACGCGCGTCGAGCAGACGGCGCACCGTCTGCAGCGCCGGCACTCCGCCGCGCACCATATAGGCCAGCGGCGTATCACCGCCGAACAGCCGCTGGCTGTTCGGCAACTGCACCCACTGATCCGCAAGCGCCCGCGAATGCAGAATGTGCAGGGCCTTGAAAATGCCGATCAAGTACGACACGCGCAACAGCCGGTCGGCCTCCAGCACCTTGCCCGCCGCGGCGCGCTTGAGCTCGTAATAAGGGCCGTTGCTGACTCCGCCCAGCAGCGCCCGGGCATCCTCATCGCGCACCTGCCAGCGCTCCATGATGTTGAAGAAGGCCTTGAGGGCCGAGGCGCTGAGGCGTTCGCGCTCGGCACGCGAATTCAGATCCACCAGCGGCGAGGGTTCGTAACGCGTATCCGGATAACTGAGCCCGGCCATGCAACTTCTCCTATACGGAATAGATTACGCTCCTGATCAGGATAGATCAAACCCAGCCACCGCAGCGTGACCATTGCCGGCGGCAGAAGTTCCACAGGCGAAATTGGGCTTGCCGGCAACCAGCAGTGCTGCGAGCATTGCCGCCCACCGTTCGCAGGAGCCTCCATGTTCAGTCCTTCCGTGACCCGCCCCGCCACCCGTGTGTGGCTCCTACTGCCCGTATTCGCCCTGTCCAGCTGCGGTGGCAACAACACCGGCGCGATCATCACCGTGCCCAATTCGGTGGTGGTGGCGGATACCAGAAATAACGGCGTTCTGGACATCATCCTCGCCTCCGCGCAGATCGATGAAACCGGGCTCACCCAACCGCCCGGCCTGCTGGATGTGATCCTCAACTCCGCCGCCACGCCCGGCACCTTCGCGGCCGGCGTCACTTACGACAGTTCCGCCTCCCCGCCCTCCGGTTTGGCTGTCGGGGACCTGACCGGCAATGGCAGCAAGGATATGGTGGTGGCCAATATCACCGCCGGCACGCTCTCCGTGTTCATGGAGACCTCACCCACCTCGGGGGCCTACAGCCCCGCCACCATCATCACCGTGGGCGGCCAACCCAATGACGTGCAGATCGCCGACATCAATGGCGATGGTCTTCCGGATCTCATCGTCGCGGACAACACCGGCAAGGTCACCTATCTGCTGCAGAACCCCGCCAGCCCGGGCACCTTTCAGGCGGGTGTCAGTCTGCCCATCAACAATCCGGCCATCACCGCCGAGGGCTCGGCTTTCAGCACCCGCGCCATCGCGGTGGCGGTCGGGGACCTCAATGGTGATGGCCTGCCGGACCTGGCCGTGACCAGCTTCGACATCAACGGCAACCTGGGTCAGGTGACCGTTTACTTTCAGGATCCGGCCAGCCCGGGCAGCTTCATCACCACCCCCACGGTTTTCAGCACCTACTGTGAACCCACCCAGATCCGCATCGTGGATGTGAACAAGGACGGCGCCAACGACATGGTGGTGGCCTGTCAGGGAACGGGGACTTTCGAGGACGCTAACGGCGCCATCGACGGCAACCCTCTGGGCCAGATTGCCGTGGCGGAATCCCTGTACGGGGCGATGGTCATCCTCCAGGATCCCAGCAGTCCCGGCACCTTTCCGCCACCGGTCGTGTACCCCACGATACAAGGATCCCTCAGCGTGGCCGTCGCCGATTTCAATATGGATGGGTGGCCGGATATCGCCATGAGCAGCCTCTTACAAGAGGGTGAAGGCACCGTGGCGACATTGACCCAGGACCCCGCCAATCCCGGAACCTTCATCAACCTGGCCACCTACCTCGGCGAGGGCCAACCCTCATCGATTGTCATCGGTGACGTCAACAACGATGGCCTGCCCGATCTCATCACGGCCGATTCCACCAGCGCGGTGTGGTATACGAATTCAAGCTCCGCCCCCGGCACCTTCGGCTCGCAGGGCCAGGTCGGGTTCACCGACTAGGGGTTCAGACCGTCGCGACCCGCTGCAGCTTCGAGCGGGTCGCGCCGTACAGGGCGTAGACGGTTGCGCCGATGCACAGCCACACCACAAAGCCGACCCAGGCCAGCTTCGGCAGTGTCGCCATCAGGCCCGCGCAGCACAGCGCCCCCGCCAGAGGCACCCACAAGCCGCCGGGTGCCTTGAAAGGCCGGGGCAGGTCGGGTCGGATTCGGCGCAGCACCAGGACCCCGCCGCAGACGATGCCGAAGGCCAGCAGCGTGCCCATGGAGATGATGTCCCCCAAAAGACCCAGCGGCAGAAGCCCGGCAGCGATGCAGGACACCAGGCCGGTCACTATGGCGCCGATATGGGGCGTGCGCGTACGCGGATGCACGCGGGCGAACGCCGCCGGCAGCAGCCCGTCACGTCCCATGGCATAGAAGATTCGCACCTGGCCCATGAGCGTGACCAGCAGCACCGAAAACAGGCCCACCAGAGCGACAAAGGCAACCAGGGACTTGGCCCAGAGCACCGCAGGTCCGGCACGGTCCAGCGCCAGATACATCGGATCAGGTACATCCAGGTCCCGGTACCCGACCAGACCGGTGACGACAAAGCTCACCGCCAGGTACAGCACGGCGCAGATAGCCAGCCCCAGCAGCAGGCTCAAGGGCACCGTGCGCTGCGGATTGCGCGCCTCCTGCCCCATGGTCGACACCGCGTCAAAGCCGATATAGGCGAAGAACAGGATGGCCGTGCCCTGGAATACCCCGGACCAGCCGTAAACGCCAAAAGTGCCGGTGTTGTGCGGAATGTAGGGATGCCACAGCGCGCTATGCACATAGCGCGCACCGACAAAGACCACCACCAGGATGGCGGCGACCTTGGCCACCACCATGACATTGTTCAGCCAGGCCGAGGTCTTCAAGCCCCACAGCATCACCACCGTGCACAGCACCGTCACCAGCACGGCCGGCAGATTGACGAGGGTGGGCGTGCGGTAGATATGCCAGGCATCCTTGACATCAAAGGGGGCTGACAGCCAGCGCGCGGGCAGATCCACGCCCAGCTGGTGCAGGGTCGAGGTCGCATATCCGGCCCAGCTGATGGCGACCAGGGAGGCCGCGAACAGGTACTCGAGCATCAGGCACCAGCCCACGGTCCAGGCAATGCCCTCGCCCAGCGTCGCATAGGTGTACGAATAGGCGCTGCCGGCCACTGGAATCATGGCGGCAAGCTCCGAGTAACACAGGCCGGCCAGCAGACACACGATGCTGGCCAGCAGCAACGACAGGCCCACGGCGGGCCCGGAATGCTCGGCGGCGACATTGCCCGTCAGCACGAAGATGCCCGCTCCGACGGTGCCGCCGACGCCGATGCAGGTCAGGGCGAACACCCCGATGCTGCGCGGCAGGGCGCTCACCTCCCCTGCCACACCGGCCTCGGCGCACAGCTCCTCGACCGGTTTGCGGGCCCAGAGATTCAAGCGCCCATCAACTGCGGATCAGCCGCAGCAGCTCTTCGGTCTTCTCCTGCATCAGCGCCGTGCTGCCGCGCGACTCGACATTCAGGCGCACCAGCGGTTCGGTGTTCGAGCCGCGCAGGTTGAAGCGCCACTGTGCAAACTCCACCGACAGGCCATCGGTGAAGTCGACGTTCAATGCTGCGCCGGCATAGACCTTCTGCACCCGCGCGATCACCGCGTGCGCCTCGCCTTGCAGATGGGTATTGATCTCGCCGCTGGCCGGAAAGCGCCGCATGCGCTCGCCGACCAGCTGCGAGAGGGATTTGCCGGACTCGCAGATCACCTGCAGCACCAGCAGCCAGGGGATCATGCCGCTGTCGCAGTAGGCGAAGGAGCGATAGTAGTGATGCGCACTCATCTCCCCGCCATAGGCCCCATCCACCTCGCGCATCTTCTGTTTGATGAAGGCATGACCGGATTTGGAGAGCACCGGCACCCCGCCGGCGGCGCTGACCACATCGATGGTGTTCCAGGTCAGGCGCGGATCGTGCACGATGCGCGCGCCCGGCTCGCGCTTCAGAAATACTTCGGCCAGCAGGCCGACCAGGTAGTAGCCCTCGATGAAGGTGCCCGCCTCATCGAAGAAAAAGCAGCGGTCATAGTCCCCGTCCCAGGCCAGCCCCACAGCCGCGCCATGCTCGAGCACCGCCTGGCGCGTGGCATGCCGATTCTCCTCCAGCATGGGATTGGGAACCCCGTGCGGGAAGCTGCCATCGGGCTCATGGTTGAGCTTGATGAACTGGAACGGCAGATGCGCCTCCAGCAGGTCCACGATCAGGCCGGCCCCGCCATTGCCCGCATTGACCACCACCTTGAGGGGCTTGAGGCGGCTTAGGTCCACGTAGCCCAGCAGGTGCCGGATATAGCGCTCACGGATGTCCAGCGGCTGCTGGGTGCCCGCCCGGGCCGCCCGCGACGGAAAGGTACCGGCGGCGATGGCGGCCTGGATGTCCTTCAGCCCCGTGTCGGCGCTGATCGGACGGGCGTCCTCGCGCACGAACTTCATGCCGTTGTAGTCCGGCGGATTGTGGCTGGCGGTCACCATGATGCCGCCATCCAGCTGCCACTGCGCGGTGGCAAAGTAGCTGCCCTCGGTGCCGCACAGGCCGATGTCCAGCACATCCACGCCACACTCGTTGAGGCCACGCTTCAGGGCAGCGGCAAGCCCCGGGCTGGTCGTGCGGATGTCATAGCCCACCGCCACGGTGCGCGGCTTCACGAAGCCCGCATAGGCCCGGCCGATGTCATAGGCCAGGGGCTCATTGATCTCATCCGGGATGCGCCCCCGGACGTCATAGGCCTTGAACGCGGTGAGCTTGGTCATTCGTCCGTCCTAAGGGTCCTGGCGGCCGTACTGGTCCTGCAGCCGCACGATGTCATCCTCGCCCAGGTAAGAGCCGGACTGGACCTCGATCAGATACAGCGGGATCTTCCCCGGGTTCTCGATGCGGTGGCTCACCCCTATCGGGATGAAGGCGGACTGGTTTTCCTCCAGCAGGAAGACCTCCTCGCCGCGCGTGACCCGCGCGGTGCCCGATACCACCACCCAGTGCTCGGCGCGATGGTGATGCAGCTGCAGGGACTGGCTGGCACCCGGATTGATGCGCAAGCGGTTCACGACGAAGCGGGCGCCACTTTCGATGCGGTCATAGCTGCCCCAGGGTCGAAAGACCTCGCGGTGCAGGGAGTGCTCGTAGCGTCCCTGCTCCTTGAGCCGATTGACCAGCTTCTTCACATCCTGGACCCGATTCTTGGGGGCTACCAGGACCGCGTCCTTGGTTTCCACCACCACATGATTCTGCAGTCCGACGGTGGCCACGAGGCGGCTTTCGGCATACAGGTAGCAGCCGACTGAATCCTCCTGCAGCACATCGCCATGCGCGACATTGCCGTCCGCGTCCGCCTCACTGGCCGCATGCAGCGCTGACCAGGAGCCGACATCGCTCCAACCGGCGTCCAACGGCACGACCACGGCGCCACGGGTCTTCTCCATGACCGCATAGTCGATGGAATCGCTGGGGCAGGCCTCGAAGGCATCCACATCCAGGCGCGTGAAATCCAGATCCTCACGGCCCTGCTCGAAGGCGGCGCGGCAGGCCGCCGACATCTCCGGGGCGAGCAGCGCCAGCTCCTCGAGATAGCGCCCGGCCCGAAACAGGAACATGCCGCTGTTCCAGTAGTAGTCCCCGGCTTTGAGAAACTGCTGGGCACGGGCCAGGTCCGGCTTCTCAACGAAGCGGGCAATGCTGAAGACGGCCCCCTGCGCCTGGCCGCGCTGGATATAGCCGTAGCCGGTCTCAGGGCTGTCGGGCACGATGCCAAAGGTGACCAGCTGCCCCTGCTCGGCGGCGGGCAGCGCGGTGCGCACGGCCTGCTGGAACAGCGCCGTATCGCGGATCACATGGTCGGCCGGCAGCACCAGCAGCAAGGGATCAACGGCGCCGGATTCACGTAGCGCCGCCAGCGCCGCCAGCGCGATGGCCGGCGCGGTGTTGCGGCCGAAGGGTTCGAGCACGATGGCGCGCGGCTCGAGCTTCAAGGCGCGCAGCTGCTCGGCCACCAGGAAGCGATGGGCCTCGTTGCACACCACCACGGGCGCCGCGCACTCCAGGCCCCCCACCCGCAGCGCGGTCTGCTGCAGCATGGTTCGGGGACCCAGCAACGCCAGCAGCTGCTTGGGGTACAACTCCCGCGACAGCGGCCACAAGCGGGTTCCGGCACCGCCGGAAAGGATGACGGGGATCAGCATGGCGGGGATTGTAAGCTCTGCAGCACCCGACGCAGGCTCACCCGCCAGTGCTGATGGTCCACGGGCATCAGCGCCAGCAGCGCGCGCTTGTCCAGGACGCTATAGGCGGGCCGTCGGGCCGGTGTCGGGTAGTCGGCCGTGCCGATCGCCGCCACCGTGATGTCCGGCGGCAACAGTCCCAGCAGCGTCGCTTCTTCGCATATGGCCATGGCAAAGTCATACCAGCTGGCCACCCCGGCGTCCGTGAAATGGTGCACCCCGCAGATCTGCGGGCGCTGCGCCAGGCCCCAGAGGACCTGCGCGAGCGAATCCGCCGCCGTGGGGGTGCCGACCTGGTCGGCGACCACCCGCACCTGCCGTTTCTCGGCCATGATCCGCAGCATGGTGCGCAGGAAGTTCGCGCCCTGGGCGGCATACACCCAGGCCGTGCGCAGCACCACCGAGGCCTGCGGCAAGAGCTCGCGCACCGCCTGCTCACCTTCCAGCTTGGTCAGCCCATAGACCCCCAGGGGCGCGGTGGGCGCATCCGGGGCATAGGGCTGGCTGGCGCGGCCATCGAATACGAAGTCGGTGGAGATATGCAGCAGCCGCGCACCCTGGGCCCCGGCTGCGCGCGCCAGGTGGCGGGGACCCTGGCTATTCACCCGTCGCGCCGCGTCGACCTCGGTTTCGGCCCGGTCCACGGCGGTGTAGGCGGCGGCATTGATGATGACGCTGGGGCGATGCTGTTCCACCATCCGGCTGACGGCCTCGGCATCCCCGACATCCAGCTGCGCATGGGTCAGGCCAACCGTGGCCACACCCACCGGCGCGGTAGCCAGCAAGCAGCGGCCCACCTGGCCCTGGGCGCCGGTGATGAGCACCTTCACGGGTAGACTTCCGCCTCCCGGAAGGCTCGTGCGGCCGCATCCCGCCCCGAAATGACGGGACTGACGCCGGCCGGCAGGGGCCAGCGGATGCCCAGATCCGCATCATCCCAGCGAATCGCGCGCTCATCATCGGGGTAGTAGAACTGCGTGCATTTGTAAAGGAAGTGCACCGATTCACTCAGGACCATGAAGCCATGGGCGAAGCCCCCGGGCACCCACAGGATGTGATGGTTGTCGGCGGTGAGCTCGGCGCCCACCCAGCGCCCGAAGGTGGGGGAGCTGCGGCGCAGGTCCACGGCCACATCAAACACTGCGCCGGTGACGACCCGCACCAGCTTGCCCTGGGGTTTGGTCAGCTGGTAGTGCAGTCCGCGCAGCACATGCCGTTCGGAACGATTCTGGTTGTCCTGGACGAACTTGAGGTCCAGTCCCGCTGCCGCAAAAGTGCGCTCGGTCCAGGATTCGAAGAAGTGGCCGCGCGCATCCTTGTAGACCTTGGGCTTGATGAGGACCACATCGGGAATGGCGGTGGGTTCAAATTCCATCCCGCACCTCGTCTTTCAGGACTTCAAGCAGGTAACTACCGTAGCCGGACTTCGCCAGTGCCGCGGCATGTTTTTCCAGCCGCGCTGCATCGATGAACCCCATGCGATAGGCGATCTCCTCAGGACAGCACACCTTCAGCCCTTGGCGCTTCTCGATAGCCTGGATGAACATCGCTGCCTCCAGCAGCGACTCGTGAGTACCGGTGTCCAGCCATGCCGTTCCACGACCCAGGATCTCCACATGCAGATCCCCGCGCGCAAGATAAGCGCGGTTCACGTCCGTGATCTCAAGCTCGCCGCGGGCCGAGGGCTTCAGGGATGCGGCGATCTCCAGCACGTCGTTGTCGTAGAAGTACAGTCCGGTGACGGCGTGGTGTGACCTGGGCCGCTTGGGTTTCTCCTCGATGTCCAGCGCATGCCCCTGCGCATCGAAGCTCACCACGCCATAGCGCTCCGGATCACTGACGCGGTAGGCGAACACTGTTGCGCCCACTTTGCGTGCAGCCGCTGCGCGCATCTGTTCCGGGAGCCCGTGGCCGTAGAAAATATTGTCCCCGAGCACCAGCACACTGGGGTCGTGTCCGATGAAGCGCCGCCCGAGTGTGAAGGCTTGAGCGAGCCCTTCAGGGCGCGGCTGCTCGACGTAGCTCAGATTGACGCCCCACTGACTGCCGTCCCCGAGCAATTGTTGATACAGCGGCAGGTCCGTCGGTGTCGAGATCAGCAGAATCTCGCGCACCCCCGCCAGCATCAGCGTCGACAGCGGGTAGTAGACCATGGGCTTGTCGTAGACCGGCAGCAGCTGCTTGCTGATCCCCAATGTGACGGGATGCAGACGGGTGCCGGAGCCTCCGGCTAGGACAATCCCTTTGAGTGCCATCCGTTGAGCTTACTGAGCCTTGCCGCTGCCGACCAGCGACTGGCCCCGGCCGATGGCGTAATAGGTGAATCCAAAGCGCTCCATGATGGCCGGGTCATACAGATTGCGCCCGTCGAAGATGACGCCGGCTGCCAGGCTGCTCTTCAGGCGGTCGAAGTCCGGGCTGCGGAACTCCTTCCACTCGGTCGCGATGATCAGGGCCGCGGCACCCTGCGTGACCTCGTAGGCGCTCTTTGAAAGGCTCAAACCGGCACGCCCACCAAAGATGCGTTGCGCCTCTTCCAGCGCGACCGGGTCGTAGGCATGCACCTTCGCGCCCGCTTGCAAGAGGGCCTCGATGATCACTCGCGAAGGCGCCTCGCGCATGTCGTCGGTATTGGGTTTGAAGGCCAGGCCCCACACGGCGAAGGTGAGGCCCTGCAGCTGATCCTTGAAGTGGTGGCGGATCTTGCGCACCAGGGCATTTTTCTGGCGATCGTTGACGGCCTCGACCGCCTCCAGCAGCTGCGGCTCGTGGCCCACTTCGTGGGCCGAACGGATCAGGGCCTGCACATCCTTGGGAAAGCAGGAACCGCCATAGCCAATACCGGGGTAGATGAAGCTGTAACCGATGCGCAGATCCGAGCCAATGCCCAAACGGACTTTCTCGATGTCCGCACCGACCTTCTCGGCCACATTGGCCAGCTCGTTCATGAAGCTGATCTTGGTCGCCAGCATGGCATTGGCCGCGTACTTCGTCAGCTCCGAAGAGCGCACGTCCATCACGATCAGACGTTCGTGGTTGCGGGTAAACGGGTCATACAGCAGCCGCATCAGTTCCACAGTGCGCGGATTGTCAGTGCCGATGACCACCCGGTCCGGACGCATGCAGTCCTGGATGGCCGCGCCCTCCTTCAGGAACTCCGGATTGGAGACCACGTCAAACTCGATGGCGGCCTGGCGCTCGGCCAGCGTGGTCTCGATCTGCTTGCGCACCTTGTCGGCGGTACCCACCGGCACCGTCGATTTGTTGATCACGATGCTGTAGCGGCTCATATGGGTGCCGATGGTGCGGGCCACGGCCAGGACATAGCGCAGATCCGCTGAACCATCCTCATCCGGGGGCGTACCCACGGCGATGACCTGGAACAGGCCGTGCTCGACCCCCTTGGCCGCGTCGGTGGTGAACTCCAGGCGCCCGGACTCCATGTTCTTCTTGATCAGGGCGTCCAGACCCGGCTCATGGATCGGGACTTCACCTCGATTCAGGCGCTCGATCTTGCCGGCGTCCACGTCCACACAAACCACGTGGTTACCGGCATCGGCAAAGCAGGCCCCCGTGACCAGGCCCACATAACCTGAACCAAAGATCGTTACACGCATACATAAGCTCTTGAATTTAAAAGATTTACAACTGTCCGCGGGTCAGGCGGACCTGGAGCGGATATTACGGGATTTGGATGACAAAGTTCACGCGCATCGGCATGCGTGTGGGGTCCTTTTGCCCAAGATTTGCGGATATGCAACAAAATGACCTGGCCGAGCATGCTTTATCGATGGCATTGCATAGTCAATTTCTGTGGATTCCATCGCGCCTTGAACTTCCGGCCCATGGATACTTCTAATTCAGACACTTGGGATTTGTCAGTGCTGAATCCGAACGCCGAAATTGCCCCCATGGACGAAGCAGCAGCCGAGCCGCAGATCGGTCCGGAACTGTCCGTGCGCCTGTGGCAGCACCGCAAGGCTCCGCCACCGCCATTGCTCACTCCCCAAGAGGTGGATGCCACCTTGAGCCAGGGAGGTCTGGTCGGATCCCTTGCAAAAGGCGCTTCGGCAGTGCCTCTCATTCACCATGCTCCTCGCCATCACGCCTTGCACGGAACTCTGCGACACCAGCATCCGCAGGCCCACAGCCAACCCGGTGAGGCGGCAAAACGCGTGCTTGATATTGTAGGAGCGCTACTGCTTGCGGTGCTGTTATCGCCTCTGCTCCTTGTGGTGAGCATCGCGCTCGCGCGTGACCGTGGACCCATCATTTACAGTCACTCCCGAACCGGGCGTCATGGCCGCGCCTTCGGTTGTCTGAAGTTCCGCACGATGGTGCCCAACGCCGAGCAGGTCCTGCGCGATCTGCTGCACCAGAATCCGCAGCTGCACCAGGAATGGCACCGCGATCACAAACTCCGCGAAGATCCGCGAGTCACGACAATCGGCCGGTTCCTGCGACGCACCAGCCTTGATGAACTGCCGCAGCTGTGGAATGTCATCAAAGGCGACATGAGCCTGGTTGGCCCACGCCCGGTCGTGCGCGAAGAATGGCGACGTTACGGGCGTCACTTGAACACCTACCTCGCAGCGAAGCCCGGCGTGACCGGCCTTTGGCAAGTCATGGGTCGCAGCGACTCGTGCTATCGACGCCGTGTGGCGCTCGACAGCTACTACGTCAGAAAGCGCAGCTTGTTGCTGGATATACTCATTCTATTACGAACTGTAAAAGTCGTGCTCTACGGCCGTGGCGCATATTGAATCGAAGTAATCGATTCAAACATTTCCCGCCATTCATCTTCGCAATTCGCAATGTCCTGCATCAGTACGGCACATTAGCGAATGTTCATTTTTTTCACTTGCGCAAGACTACCTACCATCATAAAAAGCCGTTAGCTGCGGCCTCGCATCGTCACAGGGCTCGAAGAGCCCGACGGCGATAACCGCGCTCAAGAACTGCAGCCACGCAGTCTTGTCAACGATCGGTCGCGGTACGCGTTGCACTGACCGCGGCAGGTCCAAAATTGGGGCGGCGATAAGAATGAATGGTCTCATCCGAACAGTCGGACCCACACGTCTCGGATTTGCGGGCATTGCCTCGAGCGTCTTGGCGCTGATCTTGTCGGGCTGTGGCGGCGATGGCGGCGGATCATCTGCGGCGGCCGGCGCGAATGCGGTTGCGCCCGGCGGCTCTTCCTCCCTCAATCTCACGCCACACGATGATGCGAATATAAGCGACCTGCAGTTAGTCGGAGGTGAACCGTTCGGTTCGTTCATTCAGCGGCTCACCCTTCACGTCAATTCCACAGCAAACCTGGCGTCCGTGGAATTTAAGATCCAGCCAAAAGCCGGATCCGTCTCCGCACCTGTCGACGTGAGTTATACGAGTGCCGCCTTGGTCGCGCGGGGCTATATGTCCGCAGCGGGCACGAGCCTCACGTTGCCGATCTTCGCACTTTATGCCGGGTATACGAATCAGGTCACTTTGAATTTCAGCTTTCGAGACGGATCCACCCGAACTCTGGTCACCAGCATTACTACAGAGGACTACGCCGATCCAACCGGAATTTACGAAAACCCGACAGTACTGAAGCAGCGTTCCCCCGGGTCATCGCTGGGATTCAATTTCTTCTTCATAAAGTCCGCGTTGGGTTCGCCGGTCATCATAGACACTGACGGAGAGGTGCGCTGGGCGATTCCGGGTATTGTGGGTGATTCGTTGTCGAGCGCGCTGCAGAACGACCAGTTTGTCATTGGTAATGCAATCGCTCCAATCGTCTATCAATTTCGGCTGGACGGTGCCGTCACACAAAACACAGTGGACTCGCCTTCCATTACGTTCTTTCATCACAACATTGACCACGGCAACAACGGGTTGCTTGCTGATGTCGAAACGCAAACCGATGGAGTTCAAAACATCGAATCAAACGTCGTTGAGATGACTGCCCAAGGATCCATCCTTAATCGATGGGATCTGGCTGCAATCATCAGTAAATACATGCAGAGCATGGGTGACGACGCGGCCGCATTTGTTCGGCCGGGCGTCGATTGGTTTCACAATAATGCGGCTACCTATGACCCCAGCGACGACAGTGTCATCATTTCCAGCCGCGAGAATTTCGTGATCAAACTGGATTACCAAAGCGGCAATATCATCTGGATTCTGGGCGATCCGACCAAGTACTGGTATACGTTTCCCTCACTAAGGGCCAAAGCGCTTACGCTGGCGCCCGGAGGGCTTTACCCAATCGGCCAACACGCTGTTTCCATCACAACTGATGGCCATTTGTTGCTTTTCAATGACGGGCTCGGCAGCCAGAATCAGCCCGAGGGTGCCCCGCCCGGCGAATCCCGCACCTTCAGTGCGGTCTCTGCCTATTCAATTGATGCGAGCACCATGACGGCTACGAACGTCTGGAATTTCGAAGATGGGCAAGAAGTCTTTTCTTCTATCTGTTCCAGCGCATACAAGGCGCCCGGCAATTCCCTGCTAATCGATTACGCCACGGCGGACGAAGACACAGAAGCACTGCTTGTGGGGCTGGACGCAAACCGCCGTATCGCCTTCGAATTTCAATATCCCACCCAGGGGTGCAATACCAGCTGGAACGCGGTGCCAATTGCGCTCGAGAGCCTGACTATCGATTGACCTGACTCAGAAACCATTCGTAGGTTGAAGCTATACCCACCAGAAGCGGAATCCTTGCCGTCCAACCTAAGGCTGAAGCGCGCGAAACGTCCAGCAGCTTTCGGGGTGCGCCGTCGGGCATCGAGGTGTTGAACCGCAACGATCCAGAATATCCAACCGTGCTGGCTACCAGCGCCGCGAGCTCCTCGATTGAGACATCCGTCCCCGAACCGATATTGACCAGCCTTTCGTCGGAATATTGCTGCATCAGGTAGACGCATGCGTCCGCCAGATCATCGACATGCAGGAACTCACGACGCGGCTTGCCTGTTCCCCATATCTCAACTTCCGAGGCGCCACTGTGCTTCGCTTCGTGGAACTTGCGGATCAGCGCTGGCAATACATGCGAGCTGCGCAGGTCGAAATTGTCGCCAGGTCCGTAGAGGTTGGTGGGCATGACCGCGATGGCATCGAAAGCGTATTGGCGCCGATAGGCCTGGCACATCTTAAGTCCAGCGATCTTGGCAATAGCGTACCACTCATTGGTGGGCTCCAGAGGGCCCGTCAACAGGCATTCTTCGGACATCGGCTGCGCCGCGTACTTGGGGTAGATGCAGCTGGAGCCGAGAAACAAGAGTTTTTTCGCCCCTTCCCGATAGGCCGAATCGATCACATGGGTCTGAATCGTGAGGTTCTCATAGAGGAATTGCGCGGGATACGTGTCATTTGCCAGGATGCCACCGACTTTCGCAGCAGCTAGGAATACGTATTCTGGCTTGGTCTGGGCAAAGAAATCCTTGACTGCATCCTGTCGCGTGAGATCGAGTTCGCTGCGTGAACGCAATACCAGGTTCTGAAAACCGGCGCCTTGAAGGCGGCGCACAATTGCCGATCCTACGAGACCACCATGCCCTGCTACGAATATACTGGATTCAGGCGTCATTCCAGACGCCTGAACGTCTTGAACCCCTCGCGAGCGATTGCCGCATCGCGTCGCGCCAACTGCAGATCTTCCGTGACCATTTCCTGGACCAGGGTCGCGAAGCTTAATTCAGGTATCCAACCCAGCTTGGTGCGCGCCTTGGTGGCATCGCCCAATAGTGTCTCCACCTCGGTGGGACGGAAATAGCGTGGATCAACCTTGACGATTACCGCGCCCGTCTTGCGGTTGATACCCTGTTCATTGATACCCTGCCCACGCCATTCCATCTCAATGCCTAGGTGCGTGGCGGCGGCAGTGACGAATTCGCGTACTGAATGCTGTTCGCCAGTCGCAATCACGAAATCCTGCGGTTCGTCCTGCTGCAGCATCAGCCACTGAGCACGCACATAGTCCTTGGCATGACCCCAATCGCGCAAAGAGTCCAAGTTGCCGAGGAACAAGCAAGATTCCAGATCCTCGTGGATACGGGCCAGAGCACGGGTGATCTTGCGCGTGACGAAAGTTTCGCCACGAATCGAGGATTCATGGTTAAAAAGAATCCCGCTACAGGCATACAGGCCATAGGCCTCACGGTAGTTGACCGTAATCCAATGCCCGTACACCTTGGCCGCCCCGTAAGGGGAGCGGGGATAGAACGGCGTCGTTTCGCGCTGCGGAGTCTCCTGGACCTTGCCGAACATTTCGGAGGTAGAGGCTTGGTAAAAGCGCGTCTTCCTCTCCAGACCCAAGATGCGAATCGCCTCCAATAACCTTAGCGTTCCCAAGGCGTCCGCGTTGGCCGTGTACTCGGGGGTCTCGAAAGACACCGCCACGTGGCTTTGCGCCGCCAAGTTGTAGATTTCGTCCGGCTGCACCAGCTGGACAATGCGAATGAGATTCGTTGCATCTGTCAGATCGCCGTAGTGAAGGTGCAATCGCACGCCACGCTCGTGGGGATCCTGGTACAGATGGTCAATGCGGTCGGTATTGAAGGACGAGGCCCGGCGCTTGATGCCATGCACCTCATAACCCTTGTGCAGCAGTAGCTCAGCCAGGTATGCACCGTCCTGTCCGGTGACTCCCGTGATTAGGGCCTTCTTGGTCAAGATAGTCATTTCAAAGCCTTGGAAAACAGTCGCGATTCTACACAAGCGACCATTACAGCAGATGGCAGCGCCCAAGGCAGCGGAGGTATGCGAAGCGCGTGTTAGTAGGCTCCGCTTCCGCCCAGAACCACGTAGGTGGTCTTGAACAGAATGTACAGATCCAGAATCAGATTCTGGCGGCGCACGTAGTAAACATCCAGAACGACACGTCGCCGGTAATCAGTGTTATTCCGACCATTAACCTGCCAAAGGCCGGTAACACCAGGTCGGGCTGCCAGGTAAATGCCGGCACAGCGGCCATATCGCAACAGCTCCTCGCGAACCACGGGGCGCGGCCCGACCAGGCTCATTTCGCCCCGAATGACATTCCACAACTGAGGCAGCTCGTCGAGACTGGTTCGCCGCAGAAAGCGGCCCACGCCGGTGACGCGCGGATCATCCCTAAGCTTGTGGTCCCGCAGCCATTCTGCCCTTAGTTCAGGGTGCTGTTCCAGCAGCTCACGCAACACGCGATCCGCCTCAGGCACCATACTGCGAAACTTAAGACAATCGAAAGCTTTACCGTGGCGCCCGACGCGGCGATGGCGAAAAATGATAGGGCCGCCCTCGCGGCGCAACAGCACGGCAATGACGACAATTAGGGGGAAAAATACGACCCCGAGCAATACCGCACAAAGCACATCAAAGACCCGCTTCAGAGCCTCTCTGACGGCTCGGACTTCGCCGGGTCTCGCCTGCCCAGCGAAATGGTTGAGCGTCAGCGGGTGATCTTGCTCAATAACCCGAAAGTTCGGCCTTGTTGATCGAGTACCGGGCCGTGGAACTTGTACTGTCTCCGCTTCCTTGCGAAGGCGTCGATCACCGCTCATTCCTTGCAACATCAGAGTCGAGGCGTGCGCACTGAAACCGGGCAATTCCTGTTCCGGCGACTCGCCAAGTTGAAGCGTCGGCAACTCAAGACTCCTTACTCCCAAATTACGGACAGCTGTTGTCGCCAATCAGCGACGCTGATAACTTCAACACAGCGGAGCCGATAAAAATGTACCGGTGATCAAGGGGCAAAACGTGCAGCCAGAGCGTGCGTTGACATTGGTCGCAACGCTTGTTTCTGCGATATGGCGCGAGGATGACGTGCCTTCCATATGAAACTTGTCCACAACTGGGCGCCGGAAGAATGGCCTTCAATCATAGAACATGCAACTGTCATGCCGTCACACTGGTCCGGCTAACCCCCACTACCCTGCTGCGAGCCGGGCAGTCGCTACCGAGCACTTACGATATTCCGTGACATAAAATTATACATATGATGTGGTGCCTGCCGCCAGTCACGTGAAGAACTGGTAATGATCGCTCAGTTGAGGGAGGCACCGAAGCAGCGCCTTGCGCGGCCACACGAGTTTTCGCTTTGCTCCCGCAGCGCGCCATTCGCGGCTAGCGCATCGCAGGTCGGCCGCACAAGGCAAGCCCTCAAGCCACCTGAACCCTCACCCGAACCCCGAGACTATCTGATTCAAATCCTCAGAGATTGGCCACGACTTTTGCACCTTCGCGGTCAATATGAAACCGGATCTCGCGTAGCCCCTCTAGTTTCATCGCTTCACGAAGCTCCCGCTTGCCGCTATCGGCGTAAAACACCAGAAACCCCCCGCCGCCCGCGCCCATGAGCTTGCCGCCAAGTGCCCCGTTCGTCCGTGCCATCGAGTACCAACGATCGACATCGGAGGTCGAAATCTTACTCGACAGCTGTTTTTTGGTTTGCCAATGGACATCCATGAGTTCACCGAAACGACGGATGTCACCCTGGAGAATGGCTTCGCGGACCTCGAATCCGATTGCCTTGATGCGGTCAAGCCGCGCCACGACTGCGCTGTCAGACTCCTTCGCCTGCGTATCCTGAGTTCTCAGAATGTCGGAAGCACTGCGACGGATGCCGGTGTAGAAGAGCAAGAGGTTGCTCTCGAAATCGTCATGCGCGTGGTCCGATAGCGCAACGGACCCGACCTCAACCCTGCCAGCGGGGGTGATGTCCATCGTTACGATGCCGCCGTAGGCCGCCAGATATTGATCCTGCTTTCCGACCGGCTCATTCAGGATCTCGCGCTCAATATGGTAGGCCTCTTCGGCGAGCGCCTGGGGACCGAGATGCTCGCGCTTAAATGCGTGTAGTGCCTGCAGAAGGGCCACCGTAAAGGTACTCGAAGATCCCATACCGGTGTTAGCCGGTAGGTCGGCAATCGAGGTAATTTCTATATGTTCGGCTATCCCAAGCTCGCGCAGCGCCTCGCGCACGATCGGATGTTCAATCGCGTTGACGTTCTCGGCGATCTCGGTCTTGGAATAACTCACCCTGATTGAAGATTCGAAGCGCCTGTTAATCGTGATGTATACGTACTTGTCAATTGCCGCACTGATGAGTGCTCCGCCACGGTGCTGATAGTACGACGGAAGATCGGTGCCCCCGCCTCCCAGCGGGATGCGCAAGGGTGCACGCACGATAATCATTGCTCACTCTCCGCGAAAAGTTTGTCCTCGAGTTCTTTGAGTCCCGCGAAGGAACCAATCTCGAAAAACCTCTGGTGTGTCTCCCACGCGACCAACGCGCCGCGCTTGATGATAGGCTGCAGGAACTGTTGAAGCGAGATAGGCTTACCCGCGCCGATCTCCCCGATGCTGTCGCGCCGGATGATGTGCAGCCCATCATTGATGTAGCAGGCACCCGGCAGCGGAGGCTGCTTCTGGTAGGCCCGCACGCGCGCCCCTTCGACAAAGACATCACTGGTATCGAACTGATTGTCGTTCCGGTAGACGACCATCAAGGCCTCTCCTCCCGAGCTTTGATAGTCGTCCCAAATGCGCTGATAGGGCAAAATGAGATATGAGTCACCGAAGGTCAGAAAGAACACCTCATCCAGGAGTTCTAGTGCCTGGCGCACAGCACCGGCCGTGTCGAGCCTTTGTGACCCCTCGTCGCTATAACGGACACGAACGCCGAGCCGTGAACCATCCCCTAGATGGTTTCTGATCTCGTCGCCCATATGGCCGACCAGCATAACGATGTCATCTATTCCACTACGCCTCAGGAGCTCTATCTGCAAGTCGACGAAGGGCCTGCCGGCGACCGGTACCATGGATTTGGGAATTGTCTGGGTAACGGGGTAAAGCCGCGTTCCGAGTCCGCCCGCCAGGATCACGCCCTGCATCAGGCGCCGTTCCCCGCCCCGACCTCCGCCAGCATCGAACGGATCGCGGCATGCATGGCCCCGCGCGTGCTCCGCTTGGCGTGCCAGCCGCCACTATGGGCCTTGGAGAGATCAAAACGGACTACCGGAACGTCTCCGGACCAGCCGCGGTCTCCTCCGGTGTAGTCGTAGGCGACGCCCTTAAGGCCCATTTCGGTGACCACAAGGTCCGCGATCTCGGTGACGGTGAGATAGTCGTCCGTCGCTAGATGATAGTAGCTGTAAGGTCCTCGATCCTTATCCACGAAATTCTGGATGCCGGCAACAATGTCATCGACATGAATGTAGGACTTGCTCTGGGTACCGTTGCCGAGAATGCGCAAGCGCGCCGGAGCCACCTTGAGGCGACGGATGAAATCGTAGGCAACCCCGTGAGTCTGGCGTCCGCCCACGACATTGGCAAAGCGAAACACACGTCCCGTCATCTTGAACATATGCGTATACGCGTGAATCAGCGCTTCACACGCCAGCTTGCTTGCGCCGTAAGTCGAGATCGGCAGCATCGGGGTATGGTCTTCGGTGACCTCGAGACTACCGAAATCGCCGTACACGCCGCTACCGGAGGCATAGACGATCTCCTTGGTGCCTGCGATACGCATGGCATCGAGTAGATTCTGGGTTAGATATGTGCCTTCCCAGAAGTCCACCGACGGATCAGTCATGGCCTTGGCGATGTCGGGGTTTGAGGCAAAGTGATAGACCCGCTCCATTCCTTTCATCGCCGAGGAAATCGCATCGAATTCGCGCAGATTGCCGCGGACCATCCTGAAGCGAGGATTGTCCTTGTGCTGATGAAGATGCCAAGCCTGACCGGAGGAGAAATTGTCAAAGACCGTGACGTGATGCTCGCCTGAGGCAAGTATCCTGTCGGTCATATGACTGCCGATGAATCCAGCTCCGCCAGCAATCAGAATCTGCATGAATTGTCCACTATCGAGCGGCGACGGGTTCGACGACTGACTCCCACTTCATGGCATGGCGCACCAGCTTGGGATGCGAGACAACCATGTGCCAAACCACGGCCTGAAAACCTTCCACCTGGGGAGTAACCGTCTCGCGATTGAGTGGCGGGATTACTATGCATGCATCCGCGACCTTTGCTGTGTAACCGCCGTCTCGACCGACGACACCGATGATTTTTGCACCGACTCTCTTTGCGAGCTTCAGCGAGGAGACAATGTTAGCGCTAATATTGCGCTCCGCGTCACCGCCGCCGACCGAGAACACAAATATGCCATCCTTGCTGTTGAGGCGGCTGGTTTCGAGCCACCGAACAAAAGTCGACTCCCAGCCATCGTCGTTCGTGCGCGCGGTCAGTTCTGACACGTTATCAGTAGGTGCATAGGACTCGATTCCGGCAATTTTGCGAAAGTCGTTCACCGCATGGCCGGCATGGCCCGCGCCACCGCCAACTCCGAGAAAGAACAGCCGCCCGCCGCCAGCCCGCACGCCGTCGATGATATCGACCATTCTCTCCACGGTCCCCGCATCGATCAAATCACAGATTCGCTTCGCCTCTTCGAGAAACTCTCTGACGTATGTCATTTTTAGAACCTTGGGTTCGGAAGGATCGGGGCAGGCGAACACGCGAAATGCGCGGATTGTATGTTGTAGGGATAGGAAACTCAAACCACCCGCACCCGGTCTCAAGGCGTCGCAATGGTACCAGTAACGAGCAATAGAACACTGCCATCTGCCGCAACTCGTGAACGGCACCCAACACCAGTGTCAGAGAATCCGGAGCCGGCCCGGGCTCTCGATTTTGCGATCATAATTATGCGCAATCTTGACTATCGTAGCCCGCTCTGGGAGAGTCTCCGCGGCCTTTAGGCGGGAGTACGGACCGGAATTTAGCCTGGCGCCGGAACCGCGCCGCTCGCGCCCTCGACTCGACGACGATCGACTTGTGTCTGCCTCAGAATCTCACTCGCGCCTAATGCATCCGTGAGCCAAGCTCAGCATAATCGGGCGGTCTTCCTCGACCGCGATGGGGTGCTTATTCGTGCGATCGTTCGAAACGGCAAGCCCTACTCGGTGCAGGCGCCAGAGCAGATCGAGATTCTCGATGGGGTATCGGCGGCCTGCAGCCAGCTTGCCGAGCTCGGCTATCTGCTCATCATGATTACCAATCAACCAGAGATCGCTCGGGGCACGATATCGCAGGCTTTTGTTGAGCAGACCAATCGTAGGATTGCCAACTCCCTCCGGCTCACCGACTTTCGTGTCTGCTCTCATGACGACTTCGATCAATGTGAATGCCGCAAGCCGTTGCCGGGATTGATTACGCAGGCGGCAAAGGACTACGCGGTCAATCTGGCCTCGAGCTATGTGGTCGGTGATCGCTGGCGCGACATAGAAGCCGGCCGCAGGGCCGGATGCAGGACTGTTTTCATCGACCATGGCTATAACGAGCCGCGGCCGAGCTCTCCCGATCATAGCGCGGCTTCGCTCATGGCCGCCGTGAATTGGATTCGATCGCAAACCTAACTATGGAAGGTTGCCAGCATGCCCCATGACCTTAGAGTGAAGATCTTTGCCGATGGTGCCGACAAGGGCGACATTCTCCGCCTGTACGAAGATAAGCGCATCAAAGGCTTCACAACCAACCCGACGTTGATGCGCAAAGCAAGCATCACCGACTACGGGGCCTTTGCCAGGGATATTCTCTCTTCCATCAAAGATCGTCCCATCTCCTTCGAGGTCTTTTCCGACGAGTTCGATGAAATGGAGCGCCAGGCACTCAAAATCGCCGGTTGGGGCTCGAACGTCTATGTGAAAATTCCCGTCACCAACAGCCTGGGACAACCCAGCTTCGATCTCATCCGCCGCCTTGCCAGACGCAAAGTACAGCTCAACGTGACGGCCATTCTGACGATGGATCAGGTGCGCGAGGTAAGTGGCGCTCTCGAGAATCACGCCCCATCAAACGTATCGGTATTCGCTGGCCGCATCGCCGATACCGGGCGCGACCCAGTTCCGATGATGGCAGCTGCCGTCGCCATGTGCGCACCGTTCGACAAGCAAGAACTCATTTGGGCAAGCCCACGTGAACTTCTGAATATATTTCAGGCGGACCAGGTCGGATGTCACATCATTACGGCGACCCCGGACGTATTGAAGAAACTCGCGCTTGTTGGCAAAGATCTCGGCGAGTATTCGCTTGAGACAGTAAAGATGTTCCGAACTGATGCGGTCGCAGCCGGGTTTACCCTGTAGTCCGGCGCGCTCCCGATGCGTGCGGCCAGCGTGAGAAACGCACCAACGATCAGCGTAGTTGTTCCTGTTTACCGCGCCGCGCGCTATCTCGCGGCTGCGGTCGATAGTATTCTTGCCCAAACGTTTGCGGACTTTGAACTGATCCTGGTATTCGATCACTCGGACGACGGAACCGAAGAAATCCTGGAATGCTATGCCAGGGCGGATTCGCGCGTGCGGGTCATCGAAAATTCCAGTAAGAAGCAGCTAGCCGCTGCCCTAAATGTCGGCCTAGCCGCGGCACTTGGGCGATTCATCGCACGGATGGACGCCGATGACATTGCGAGCCCCACCCGGTTTGCCGCGCAGATCGAGTTCCTGGAGCAACACCCAGACATTGCGCTGTGCGGAACTGCCGCCGACATCATAGATAGAGAGGGAAGAGTCGTGGGTCATTTCTCGCCGAGCACCGGCACGGAGCGCGTCAGGATCGCTGCAGAATACGCGCCGCCCCTATTTCACCCAACATGGATGATGCGTCACGAGTTGGCGCGAAGTCTAGGTGGGTACCGGGATATGTCGCATGCTGAGGACTATGATTTCCAACTGCGTGCGCTTGATGCCGGCTTCAAACTCGATAACCTCCCGATCATTGGTCTCACGTACCGTCGTGATCCGAGCCACCGTGCGCGCATTGTGAGCCACAAAGCTGCGAACTACGGTTACGCGATGCATCGTCGCCGGCAGCGTGGTCTATCGGATGGTTTCAGCGCGGAAACGTTCAAAGCGACAATCGCGCCTGCTTCGTGGTCCGCGGCTGAGAAGCTCGGTCAAGGCTGGGTCGAAAAGGGCTTTGCGATGATCGACCAACGTAATCCGTTTGCACCTCTTGTGCTGGGCGCCGGCTTGCTGTTGGTTCCGGCCTCCGCCTATCTCACATGGCGACGACTGAAAACTGCCATCGCCTTAAGGCTCTATGGCCTCACGCACGGTGGCATCTATGACGCACGCCGCCGAGGCTAATTACGCAGCCTAAAGGAGACTGGAATGGGCAAATGAGAACTCTCTCCCTGCCGCCGAAATATCGAAAATCATGTATCCGGCCGAGTGCAGCTTTTGCACCGCGGCCTTGGTGTCTCTGAGTTCAGCGATGTTCCAAGCGTGATGGAATTCGACAAGAAGCTGTCGCGGAAAGAGCATTTGCGCGAGCATATCATCGATTACTCCATACTCCTCGCCTTCGATATCCATTTTTAAAAGGTCAATATGATCGTGGTGAAATTCTTGCGCAAGAGATGATAGCCGACGTACGGGTAATCGAAGGGCGCTATTGTCATCGAATTGCGTACTGAACGAAAAATCACCTTCAGTCGGCGCGCCAAATTCCTTTTCTCCATCGAACGTCGAAAGACCGACCGTGTGAACATGGAATTTAGGATTCGGACCGAGCGAACGCACGTACTCCAGACTAATTGGAGTCGGATCGAAGCCATGAATCTCGCACCCGACGTCCCCAATCAGTGACAGCTCGAATGAAATGTCCCGTCCCAAGCCAAAGGAATAGACAATTGAGTGCGAATTGAGATATTGCGGCGCAAGGACCCAATCGGCCCAATCACGGCCATATCGCCTCTTTGGCAGAGTGACATCGCACGCCATTAGGTGATCCTTGCCGACCGCAGCCTTAAGCGCCCTGCGCGCGAGACGCGCGGCGCGCTTGACAGGCATGGGGATGGATTTGCGAAGGAGACTGATATTTGTCATTTAAGCGAATCCATACGCATCCCGTGAGCTACCGACAGTGGTGGTGGTGGGCGGGATTATAAGGGCATTGAAGCACATCTGTTAAACTGAAACGACAAGCAGCATTCGATCATTCCACTTCAGAAAATGACCCAAAAGGGGCCAAATTACGCGGGTGCCGAGTACCGCTACGTCAGCACTGCGGTAGCGTAGACGTGTCCACGATCCTGATCCACAAAATGTCGAACCTCCGGCGGAGCAGCTTGAACAACCGCGCGATTCCGAATTAGATGGATATGTCCTGCGAGACTTTTGACGACATGCGCGGCCCTGCGCTCTCGAATTCCATCACGCCCTCTGCGTCACTTCCTTATCCAAAAGCCCCCTTGCGATGACATTTGAAACAATCCCATCTAACAGGCCTGCCATCTCTGCCGTCGTGGCCACCTATGAAGGAGAACTAGCAGCTAACCTGAACGCCTCACTGGAGTCGCTAATTCATCAGACTTATAGTCCGGTAGAAATCATTGTTGTCGTAGATGGACCGGTGGCGGCCGACCAGGATGCCATCTTGGATCGTGCTCGAGAAACGTCTGTTGTACCTGTCAAAATAGTTCGACTTCCGATCAACGGAGGAAGAGGACATGCACGGAACTGTGGGATTGCCGCATGCAGCGCAGATTTTATCGCTCTGATGGACAGCGACGATGTTTGCCTTCCGGATCGACTCGAAGTGCAATCGGAGTTTCTGGGCAAGAATCCCGACATCGACATCGTCGCCTCTTGGACGCAGGAGTTCGAGGATGACGATTTACAAAAACAATGGATCAAATTTACGCCGACCAGTCACAGGGATATCGTGAAGGCACTCAGGTGGTCTAATTGCGTGGCGAATCCAACAATTGTATTTAGAAAATCTGCCTGGGAAACCGTAGGCATGATGCCGAACTTCAGGCAGATGAACGAGGACTACCTATTCTTCCTCCGCTTATACAGCGCTGGCTTCAAGTTTGCCTGTATTCCGAAGGTTCTTGTGCGCGTGCGAATTGATGCGCGGCAAAGACAACGCCGCAAGGGATTTCGACTGTTGATGGAGGATTTGCGCTTCCGCTGGGCTTCCTACCGCGAAGGCCATCTAAGCCTTGGTACTACGGCGATTGGAATATGCCTTATATCGGCTCGGCGCCTCGCTCCTGCTGCGGCGCAGTCCCACTTACAAGCAGCCTGGAGAAGGCTGGGCAGGATTTTGTATTCCAAAAAGTAGCGAGAACGTCGGCACTTCCAATACGCCCCGGGAATAGCACATTGGGCTCGACAGGAATGACTCTAGCAGGACAATATCGTACACACCTTGGTCTACCCCGCCTTTGGGGTCTCTTCTACGCGGTTTCACCATGCTGACTACAGCCGAGCTTGACGGGTACTCGACCGCGCATTCGGGACGCATGCGAATGGCCACACCAAATCTGGGGGCGCTGGTAGTAACACTGCTGCTCGTCCTCTACGGCCTTTATTTCGTAGCCGCTGGCAGGCTCGCGACACCCGAACTAATGGCCGAAACGAGCCTGATTCCAACGGACTCCCTTGACTACGCCCAAGGAGCTGAAGAACTCAGCGCGACCGGAACTCCGCCGATAGAACTGTTAACTGGAGGCCTGAATTGGTTAAGTATTCCATTGGCGTTCCGTTACTTTCAGGATCTAGGCGGTTTCGGACCGATGGCTTTCGTATTAATCAACGGAGCTTGTCTGTACGTATGGCTTAGCGGAGCTGCGGCCCTCTTCGGCCTTTATGAACCTTTCCGTTCGCTCTCATGCGTGCTGTCAGTGGCAGCGGCACCTTTCCTTTTTGGGTGGATGCTTGCGCCAAACAAGGAACTCCCTACAGCAGCCGCGTTGATTCTCATTCTGCGACAGATTCAAAATGATCGCACCGGTCGAGTATTTGTGCTGTCGATATTTACCGCCCTATTCAAGTACCAAATTCTGATTGCAGCCTTACTATATGTCTTTGGGCGCCGCCTTCGCCATCGTCGAACCCTCACGCTCGTCGGGGTGTCGCTGGTCTTGCCGTTTCTATTACCCTTGATTGACGCCCTGAGCATCACAAACTTCCTGGAAAATCAGGAAAACCAGGTTAATTCGGGTGCAATTTTTGCCGCGCTCGATCAAATCAACGCATGGCCCTTCGGATTCGTTCTTGTGGCACCTTTACGTATTGCTGCAAATATATTTGCCGGACTTATACCGTTACGTGTATTCGCTTACTCCGAGGCTGCCGACCTCCTCGCCTCATTGACGTCGTTCACCCTGGGATCTCTCGCGATCCTTTGCCTACTAAAAGCCCTTACCGGAAGAACGCTACAGCGACAATTGCGCAACACAAGCAACTGCGGATACTTCTTGTTTTGTGTTGCTTTGGCCTTCAGCCTGGTCCCTTTCCTGCAGGTCCGATACTATTGGTGGGCAATCCCATTGATGGTTGGCTACCTTCTCAGAGAGACCCTAATTCCAAAAGGCATGGGTGTCCAGACCGCAGACCACACCGCCGCTATCACATAACGTACCGGTCAATTTGAATTCTCATCGAGCATGGGTTCTAGCAACCATATCACGAATAATCGACCATGCGATTCCAAGGATTAGCCCGAGGACAGCACCGACTATCATCAGGAGCATGCGTTGTGGACGAAATTTCTCCTTGGGAGCAGTAGCCTTGTCAATTATCTTGAATGCGTAGTCAGCACCGCCGCGCGTAAGCAAGACCTTGCCCATTTCTGTCTCGAGCAGTCTACTCAAAGATTGCTGCATCGCTGGAATGTTCGTCTTTACTAACTCGCCCTTTAGGTACTCGACATTCCGCTCGGCTTCGTTTTGAGCCGCCTCGCGCAATTTAGCATCCGCCTGCATCGCGAACGCATTTGCCCATTGAGCTGCAACTTCCGGATCTGTCCAGATTATCGCCAACCGTAGGACACCTTCCTTCTTATCATCCTCTACCTGGCGGACCTGTCGATCGAAGAACCGCAGCGCGTCGCGGGAATCCGGCCTCCCATTTGTCAGGCCCGCAAGTGCTTTGGACACAACACCACCCCGAGCGGCCTCAAGCAATAGAGGTTCGACCCGCTCCTGCTCGATGAACTCCCTTGCCAAGTCGCGCGATTTCAATACCGCCACACGAGCTTGCGATTTTGATGCCCCTTGCGTAGATATTCCCGCCAGATTTGCCAGATCACCGAATCTTCCAAGCAGATCTTGAGAGTTATCTTGCTCAACTTGGACCAATACAACCTCTGCCCGGTACCAGTGCGTCGCCGTAAACGCGTAGACGGCGAACAAACCACAGATGACCAACATGCAAATGGCGACTAGACGCTTCGATCGCCACACAATTAACGCTAGATCAATAACGTCCACGTCAGTGGCCCTCTGCCGGACAACTGAACCACTCATAGTTCCACCGCCTTCGCCTCACGAAGGCCCGCGATCATAGGCGAACCCACGTTTGCGGGCATATCGAGCTCGCACCTATGGAGGCGAACCAACGTTCCGGCGCTATGACAAACTTTCCCTGATTTGAATTCAGCCACGCCGCCCACCAGCTGAATGTGCTGTTTGCGATCACTTGGTGTCTGCAGCCGCTCATAAGGCGCATGTCATTGAACGCAAGTCCGTCTCGATTAATGTCAACATAAGTGCACTCCGCCGGCAGTTTAATGTTATTGCGCGCCCAATCAAGATCATCGGAAAACAGGAAAAACCGGAGATTCTGCCGTCGGCGCGACAACCATTCGACCGCTCTCTCGTAATAGGAGGGCGGAACCAGCCCATGACACGTCGTGATGGACCCCACTTCCGCATAGTCCCCCCGTCGAATATGGATAGCCACTGATTCGCAGGAATCCATTTCGCGCAGTAGCGCTGCATTGGCCGCGTCGGGCGGAACAAAGTTCAACCTGTCCCGCAGCTCTTGTGTCACATTTAGAAAATAGCTCTCCGATTGCCAATAACCGACCAGATAGACGGGACGCGCGAGTCTGGCAAGCGCCGGCGAAAAATCCGGGCTCCGCTCCACCACCACCTGCTTCCCCCATAGAAAGGCTGCCGCCGGTCGCCCCATTACACTGCGAAAATACACCCGCCATCCAAGTACAGCGTGTCTATCTTCCGGCGTAGCCGACTGGAACGGGCCGACGAAAGCTTTATCTAATTCAAATTTACGGGGAGCCAAACCGCTACCGACAAAATCGGTGTCAAGAAGCAACCTCCCTCCCAACCTGGTGGCAACGGCAAGTCCCATGGCATACTGGAAAATCTGATTGCCCAGTCCACCGACCAGCCGGACAACAACAGGCGGCAATTCTTTCATTTACGACTTTCGGGCGAGGCAGTGGTAACCCAGCACAGCGACATCGGTTGATCGACTGCGATTGCCCAAAAATCCGGAAACTCTCGCAACAACCAACATCAGCAGAGTAACCGGCATGAATGCTATGGAAACCAGCTTGCTACGCCTCGCCAGCATGGCCGGAAGCCGCGCAATCTCCTGCGAAAGAAACTCATACCAATCTCCATTCTCCTCCAGTTTGACCAATTCAAACCCACGCTGCGCCAGGTGATGCTGGTACCAATATCTGCTGAAGCCGCTGGAAAAGTAGTAAGGAGCGAAGTGCACCAGAGAGGCAAACGGCGCGGTGAGAATCAGGGCGCCACCAGGTTTGAGCAATCGACGAAATTCATCCAGTGCTTCAAGCGGATCTGAAATGTGTTCGAATACTTCTGTACACAATATAGCATCGAAGGACGCATCTGCTTCCGGAATATTGGTGATGTCACAAACGATATCTATACCTAAGTAGCTCCACGACCCCGCCTGTAGGCCACATTGATCTCCTTTGCCATTATATTGCCCAAAATCCTGAGATACATATTGAAGGTGCTGACAGAACTTCCGGTACTGCTGAGGTCCGGCACCTGCGTCCAGCAATCTGGTTCCGCGAGGAAGAGCCTCGAGCTCGGTTTTCACCCAGGCGATGCGCGACAGCTCGTTCCGGCCGAGACCAAGGGCATTCTTCAACAGCGCCTTCATACGACCTTCCTGAAGATATAGACGCACAACGAATACTTGCGCCGCGCAAGCTCTCGTAACCGGTCCGATGAAATTCCGGTCTCTTCGAAAAGCCCTTCGGATGTGCAGGTAACGAGACTCTCGACTAGCAGGCCCACGCCACGGGCAAATTCCACAATTTGCACCGGATCCAGCACTCGATGGCTGTCAAAATCAACGCGATATTTCCCCGTCGGACAACCAAGGTACAAAATCCCGTCCCGGGCCAACAGTGAAGCAAGACCGCGCAATCCTTCGAGATGCCCGTCTACATTAATCGGGTCGCCGTAACGACCAAGCCCGAAATGCTCCAGCGCATGCAGGCACGAGAGCGATGGCGTCATGCCAAGTAGCCCTGCCGCTGGCCGCATCATATCCGCTTGCATGAAACTGACATTGGGAATTTTTACCCTCATGGGCCTGACATCGAGAACCTCCACGGCCCGGAACGAGGCGAGGTGAGCAACAAAGCCGTCAATGCGCGACCCGACATCCACATGCCGAGCCGGCTTCGCCGTGAAAATCTTCTGCGCGACGCAGAGATCCTGCCAAAAGTATTCGCTTCCTACCGCACCCGCGGTTTCGCGTCGGTCATGCAATGAGGGCCGGAGGTGCAATGTGCCTCTAAAGGATTTGCGGAAATGCCGTAGGTTCTTTAGATATAAAGGCAATTCGACGATTGCCCGGACCGTTGCCCGTGGATCAAATCCGAGCTGAAGCATCCACCAGTAAATCGCAGACAGAACTCGACTGCGTTTAGCGGCCGTTAACGACATCTGAAATCCAATCCAAGCTCATTATGAAGATGCACAGCTGGGCGGCCGACCAGGCTATTGCGGCCCCTTTCAAACCTATTTTTGGAACCAATATCAACGTTAAAGCGATGACCATTGACAGCGCAACTATGTTGACGACCAGTACCTTCATTCTTCGATCGCGCGCCAACCAATTTATGTATCCGACGTTGCAGAGCGCATTGCAACAGACCCCTACTAGTAGCACCGACAGGATTGGCGCAACTTCCGCCGCCCTTTGATTGCCAATCCACAAGCCAAGAAGCTTTCTGCCCACCAGCCAAACGGCGCCAATCAGCGCCATACCCAGAACTAGAATCACGCTGAAGAGCCGTAACTGATCACGACTGCGCTGTTGGCGGTTTTCCGCCGGCCTAAGAAGAGCCGGCAGCATTGCAGTGATCATCGGAGAAAAGACTTGAAGCGTACCCATTGCCACCTGGGAAGCAATGTAGTACGCCGCCAGTGCGGCGATCGGTATCGTTCGGGAAAGGATGGCCTTATCCATCTGAATGGTGATCGCTCCGATTACCGCGGCAATCGTCCACGCTCCCATGCCAGCAATCAATTGTCTCAATTCCCCACGGGAATAGCTGGCAGTCGCCCTTCCGCCTACTACGTGCCATGCCAAGATCGAGCGCGCGGTGACCTCGATTCCGAGCATTGCGACAAACCATACTAGGTAAACCTCCAAATGTGGCCAACGAGAAACGACAACCGCGCCGCCACCGAAGCGAAGTATCGCGCCCGCCGCAACAATCATGTTGAACCGAACTTGCTCCTCGCCGGCCATGGCCACGCCGCGGTACAGCGAACCGGGTACGTATAGCAGGCATAGCAATCCCCCACCCACGACTGCGATCGCACCGAGATTTCTACTGCCAGCCGGTAATTTGAGCCAGTGATCGGCAACGACTCGAGACAAGACCACCGCTGTCGCAAGCACCACACAGAGAAGCAAGAAGTAAAACCGCTCGCAGCTTCGAAGCAGCGCCGCCGCGCGCTGCGCGCCGGCGGCGCCCGCGCTCAGCCGTACGGCAAACTCACGAATCAGGACCTGCGAAAAACCTGCGTCGGCAACGATGAGCAGGGCCTGCAAGGTCCCCATGAAGCCAACCAGACCCCACTGTAAGTTTCCTAGACTCGATATGTACGTTGGGATCGTGACAATCGGAAGAGCGGCGAGAACCGCCGCTCCAAAGTAGTTGGCCAATGTGCTCTTGAAGAGCCTGCGCTTGGCGATAGACCCCATGAAGCCTTCAACTCTCAATTCATGGGACTCAAAGGTTCGTGCTCCACCGGCGCCACCTTCAATCCAGCATCTGTACTCAGACACTCGAGTACATGTGGAATTTCGCCACACTGAAAATCCATGGGCTCGCTACAGTGACAATGAATGCACCGCCGCAACCGAGACTGCGATGTTGTAAAGGATCTGTGTAATCGCCTGCCACATCGGCAGCGGCGGCAAGCGCTCAGTATCCAGCGGCACCACGATGGTATCTCCCGGATGGATCTTTACAGCACCCGAATTGATACGGAAAAACCCACCAGTACTTGCTACTACGCTGCCATTTGCCCGAACGACGTAAATCTTTGAGGCATCGGCGTGGAGGGTCATCCCGCCGCTCAGGGCGATGTAGTCGGCTCGAGTCAGATCCGAGCGGTACAAGTGTGAGGTCACGCTCTGCACCTCGCCGATAACCGTGACCTCCTGTTGATAGCGCGGAACGATCAGTTGATCACCATTGCGTAGCACCACGTCATCCTCTGACCCGATGGGCTCACTGATGACGCGCGGCAGATCGATTACAAGGCGTCCTATCGCTTTTGCGGCTTTCAGCTGCGACAGCAGTGTCTGGCCAATAGCCAGGGAGGCCGTGGGATTGCCACCCTGCCCGTTCAACTGGGACGCGGCCGAGGCCTGCAGAGCCATGGTCGCGATATCGGTCTGCATGCGCTGGCCCAGAAAATCAAGTTGCTGCTGCTCTCGCTGCTGCAGTTCCGTACGCGTGAAGACGCTGCCCTCTGGGAAGGCATATTCCGTCAGTCCTCCCGCGCGCGCCAAGACCGATTTAAGCGTTTCGCCGTGCTTGATGGCATAAGTGCCAGGGAAACGGACCTGACCGGAAAGAATGACCTGCTCTTGCTCTCCCCACAGAGAGATTTCCTTGATCGACAGCTCATCGAAGGGCTGCAAGGGGATATTGGCCGCGGGATCCCCGCGCTGCACTGCCGTCAAGTCGATATCAATGACCTGGGTCTGGCGGGACTGCCCATCCACGATCTGGTAGCGTGCCAGTTCGGCCAGGCCGCCGTAAGCTGAATCCGCAAGACTGCCGCCCGCGCGAATCAGGTCGCTGACGCGCATACCCGGCTCAAGCGGATACTCACCCGGCACCTTTACTCGCCCATCGACGCGAACCAAAGGGGACGGTTGCGTGTAGCCCGCCTGCCGTCGTAGCTCGTCCATCAGGGGCGCTAGGACACGCGAGCGATCGGACTGCAGATCGAATACCGTGATCGCATCACGCGCCATCAGGGGCACGTTCGCAGCCGCGTCGGGATTCGCCAGGGCCATCGCCAGGTCCGTCGATAAAGCCTCGATGTGTCGGTCCGGTGGCACTTCACGCCGAATCAACACATAGTGCAGATCTGCATCCGGCCGCAGTTCATCGACTGAAGGCAGCACGTCGGTGAGCTTCATGCCCTGGTGCCAGGCCACTGCTCCAGGAGTGTAGATATCCCCCTGTATGCGCACGCCTGCGTCCAGGGTTGGGATGAGGCGCGTCACCCGTAGCAGATCGCCATTGCGCAGCGGCTGAGCACTTGAGGCGGCGACGTTCAGGCTCACAGCGAGAACGCGCCGCTCACCACGCTCATCGATGCGGGTGAGTTGCGCCTGCGCTTGATCGGCCTCCGGGGTCATGCCGTCCGCCAGCCTGACCAGCTCGGCCACTGTCGCACCGGGGCGAATCTCATAGATTGCCGGCCGGTTGACCTCGCCTTCGACGCTGGCCGTTTCGCCAAGCGGAGGAATGAATACCACGTCTCCGGGTAGCAGCTTCGCGTCGTCGGTGGTGTCACCCCGGATCAGAAGATCGTAGAGATCGAGATGCCTGACGACGGTGGCGCCGCGCTTCAACTGGATGTCGCGCAACGACCCAATTCGTTTGATCCCCCCGGCCGCGTATAGGGCGGATGTGATCGTGCCCAGCCCGCTGATGGTGTAGGAACCGGGCACCTGTGCTTCACCCAGTACGAACACGCGGATAGAGCGAGTATCGCCCATGCTGACACTGGCCTTTACGCCGATCATCTGCCGCGCTACACGCTGCTCAAGATCCTCCTTGACGCTGGAGAAGCGCTGGCCGGCGACGCTGATGGGGCCAAGTTCCGGGAAGTTCACCCGCCCGTCGCGGTCGACCGGCAGAGTCAAGTTGCGGTTCTGATTACCGTACAGCTGCACTTGCAGCTGATCGCCGGACCCCACAACGTAGTCGGCGGGTACCGGCACGTTAGTCACGGGCGAGAACGTGGAGGGGTCGCGCTCGAACAGGTCATAGCCGAAGGGTTTCAGCCCCTCGAGTCCCATCTTGCGCAATGGCAAACGCGTGATGCGAAAATACAGACCCGACAGCATCGGATCCGCTTCCAATCGCAACGTCGCCTGCATCTCAGTGAGCCCACCGAGCGGCATCGCGGCAAGCCCGGGCAGCGTCAGTACCCCTTCGCGAGACAACGTATAGGGATTTTTCAAGCGGATCTGCAAGATCATTTTCTGCTGGCTCGCCCGCTGCTGATCGGTCATCGAAGCCGCGTCATCCGGGGCCGTCTGAGTTTGCGTCTGCGCTTGTGCTTGTGTTGCAGCCTGAAGCTGCAGGAGTTGCGCCTGGGCCAAGGCCTGAGATTGCTGTATCTGCAACTGTTCGCTATACGTGCTCGAAGCAAGCGCAGAAAAGGTGTCTACTTGCCGTGGTTTGAGCGGATGCGTGTCCACTTCCACGACCACGGAGTCCTGGCCGCGGAAGCGCGGTGGGCCGGCATTGAGTTGCTGACCTTGATTCTGCTCCGCATTCTCCTGATCCTGGTCTTCGTCACGCCGGGTGCGGCGTTGATTCTGCTGATCGGGAGACTGCTGCTGTTCCGTGTTGCTTCCACGGCTAGGCGTAGTGCCCAGTGTGCCGCTGCTTCCAGATGAAATCCGCTGCAAGATTTCCTGTTGCTGTTCAGGCGACAGTCCCTGAAGGATCCCCAGGGCGTCAGTGCTTGAACCAGTCCCGGTCCCGGAAGTGGTCTGGGCTGACAATGTCTGCCCCATCAGGGCTCCAAAGATAGCCGCCACAGCGCAGATACCTGCCCGTCGCGCCGCTTTGCGTTGACCCATATGAACTGAGCTAGACATCCCCATCCTTATCCTTGCTCATCAAATTAGCGCCCCCGCCACTGGCTGATGCGCGCCAAGGCACCCTTGACGGTGCTGCTCGCATCCTTGGCCAGGGCCGGATTCTCCACCAGGGGCACTAAGGACTCGGCCAGCTTCTTGCCCAGCTCCACGCCCCACTGATCGAAACTGTTGATACCCCAGATCACGCCCTGCGTGAACACCTTGTGCTCGTATAGCGCCACCAGCTTTCCCAGCGTGGCGGGATCCAGCCGGCTGAAGAGTATCAGCGTGCTGGGCCGGTCGCCGACATGAACCTTGTGCGGTGCGACTTGGTCAATGCGGGCGGCGGACATGCCCTGGGCCTTCAGATCGGCGCGCACCGTCTCTTCGGACTGGCCGTTCATGAACGCCTCGGCCTGCGCCAGGCAATTGGCCAGGGCCAGGTTCTGGTGATGCTGGTCCCCGCAGGATGAGTTCACCGGGGCGATGAAATCCAGCGCCGCGCGCATGGTGCCCTGGTGCAGCAGCTGGAAGAAGGAATGCTGCGCATTGCTGCCAGGCTCCCCCCAAATCACCGCGGCGGTCTCCCAGGCCGTGCGCTCGCCATCCTGGGTGACCGACTTGCCGTTGCTCTCCATCTCCAGCTGCTGCATGTAGGCCGAAAGGCGCTTGAGCCGGTCGTCGTAGGGCAGCACGGCCAGGGTCGGGAGCTTGCGGAAGTTGATGTTCCACACGCCGATCAGGGCCATCAGCACCGGCAGGTTGTCCGCCCATCCGGTGGTCCGAAAATGCATATCCATCTCATTCGCGCCGGCCAGAAACTGCTCGAAATTCGACTTGCCGATGGCGATGGCGAGTGCCACGCCGATCGAGGACCACATCGAATAGCGCCCACCGACCCAGTCCCACATCGTGAAGCGGTAGTCCTTGTGCACGCCGAACTCGTCCATGGCCTTGTGATTGGTGGACACGGCCGCGAAGTGCTGGGTGACGATGCTTTCACCAAGCTTGCCGACCAGCCACGAGCGCGCCGTGCGGGCATTGGTCAGCGTCTCAAGAGTCGTGAAGGTCTTGGAGGAAATGATGAACAGGGTGGTCGCGGCATCCGCATCCTTCAGCACATCGTAGAGGTGGCAGCCGTCCACGTTGGAGACGAACTCCACGCGCGGTGCGCCACCGGTGTACTGCTCAAGGGCCAGAACCGCCATGGCCGGCCCCAGGTCCGAGCCGCCGATGCCGATGTTCACGATGAGCGTAAAGGGCTTGCCGGCGCTGCCGAGGATGCGCCCGTCGCGCACCGCGGCGGCGAAGTTCAGCATGCGGTCACGCTCGGTGATGACCTCGCGGGCAATGTCGTTGCCACCGATCGAGCCCCCGCGCGGCTGGCGCAGCGCCACATGCAGCACGGCACGGTCCTCGGTGCGGTTGATGTGCTCGCCGCGGAACATGCCTTCGATGTGATCGCGCAGCTGCACGTAATCGGCCAGTGCGTACAGCTTGTACAACGCCTCCTGGTCGATGCGCTGGCGTGAGAAATCCATGGACAGCCCCAGGGCCGCACGCGAGAAGCGCGCATAGCGGGCCTGGTCCTGTGCAAACAGGTCGCGGGTGTGCAGGGAGCTCAGGCGCGATTCGTGGGCGGCGATTTCTCCCCAGATCGGCGTCTGGGGTCCGGGAATATCTGTCATGTTGTTACCTCGGGCAGCCGCGGACGGATCGTGAACCAAGCGCCCCTCAACCGTAAAACCGCGCGATGCTATCGACGACATACTGCAATTGTTCGGGGACCAGCTCCGGATAGATGGGCAGTGCCACCGTTTCCAGCGCCGCACTTTCCGCATGGGGAAAGGCACCGGCGGTATGGCCCAGGTAGGCGAAACACTGCTGCAGATGCAGCGGCACCGGGTAATAGATCTCCGATCCCACCGATCGTTCCGCAAGATGCTGCCGCAGCGCATCGCGCTTGTGCGCACGAATCACGTACTGGTTGTAGATGTGCCGGGCGCCGGGCGCTGCATGCGGGGTGCGGACCGCGCCGCCCAGATTGGCCCTGGCGAAGGCGCTGTCATAGAAGGCCGCATTGCGCTGGCGGGCCGCGCTCCAGTCATCCAGGTGCGGCAGCTTCACATTGAGCACTGCCGCCTGCAGCTCATCGATGCGGAAATTGCCACCGATCAGGGAGTGGTAGTACTTGGGTTTGCCGCCATGCACCCGCAGTACGCTCATGCGCTCGGCGAGCTGCGCATCCTGGGTGACGCACATTCCGGCATCCCCGAACGCGCCCAAGTTCTTGGTCGGAAAAAAGGACAGGCAGCCGATGTCACCCAGGCTGCAGGCGCGGCGCCCCTGCGCATCGGCGGCGCCGATGGCCTGGGCGGCATCTTCGATGACCTTCAGGCCATGGCGGCGCGCCAGGGCCAGCAACGGCTCCATATCGGCGACCTGACCGTACAGATGCACGGGCATCAGCGCCTTGACGGTGCCACCGGTGGCGCGATTCACCAGCACCCCCGCGCGCACCTCGCAGCCGCGCTCCAGGAAGTTCTCCAGCGCCTGCGGGTCCAGATTGAAGCTCACCGGGTCGATGTCGCAGAACGTCGGACGCGCCCCGGTGCGCGCGATGGTGCCGGCGGTGGCGAAGAAGGTGTAGGGGCTGGTAATGACCTCATGCCCCGGGCCCAGATCCAGCGCCATCAGCGCCAACAGCAGCGCATCGGTGCCCGAGGAGACGCCTATCCCGAACCGGCACTGGCTATAGGCGGCGACATCCTTCTCAAGCTTCGTGACCTCCGGACCGAGGATGAAACCCTGGCTGGCACAGACCCTTTCAATGGCCGCGAGCGCCTCGGCCTTCAGGCTGGCGTATTGGGGTTTCAGATCCAGCAGGGGAACTTGCATCGTGGGCTTGGGTTTCACAGTGACAATCGTCGCGCCAGTCTAATCGACTTCGAGCTGCTGCCACAGACAGCGTCCCTTGCTGGATTTGCCGATCAGGTCCAGGAAGGCCTGGTGTGCCAGCTCCTCATCGGGCGTGGCGGCGATGACGCACAGGCCGCCGCTGGGCCGCAGCAGCGTCCGAGCCGCCTCGCCGGTCTGGCGGTCGCGCGCCGCGCCGCTCTCCCCCAGCCTCAGTGCCACCTGACCGCCGGTCATCGCCAGGTAGACCTCGCCCAGCAGCTGCGCGTCCAGCAGCGCGCCGTGCAGCTGGCGCCCGGAATTGTCGATGTTGTAGCGCTTGCACAGGGCGTCCAGGTTGTTGCGCTGACCCGGGTGCATCTGGCGCGCCAGGATGAGCGAATCCACCACGGTACAGATCGATGCAATGGTCAACGGCTCACCGGGCAGGCGCGCGAACTCGGCATCCAGGAAGGCCACATCGAAGGCCGCATTGTGGATGATGAGCTCGGCGCCACGCAGAAACTCGATCAGCTGCGCGGCAATCTGGGCGAACTTGGGCTCGGGCTCCAGCCGTGCGCGGGTGATGCCGTGCACTTCGACGGCGCCCTCATCGATGTCCCGTTCGGGGTTCAGGTACTGGTGAAAATGCCGTCCGGTGGGGCGGCGGCTGAGCAGCTCCACACAGCCTATCTCGATGATTCGATGGTCCTGGCCGGCATCCAGGCCCGTGGTTTCCGTATCGAGGATGATCTGACGCATGCACGCTACCTCAAGAGCGCTGGGGTTGTTCCAGCATGGCATCGATGGCCAGATTGGCGAGTTCATCGACGCGTTCGTTACCCGGATCCCCGGAGTGACCCTTGACCCATTGCCAGGTCAGCTCGTGTTGGCCCACGAGCAGGTCCAGCCGCTCCCACAGCTCCTGGTTCTTCACCGGCTTGCGATCGGCGGTGCGCCAGCCGCGTGCCTTCCAGGTGGGCAGCCATTCGGTGATGCCCTTGATCACGTACTGGGAGTCAGTCTGCACGGTGGCCTGCGTCGGGCGCTTCAAGGCGGTAAGTCCCATGATGACGGCCGTCAGTTCCATGCGATTGTTGGTGGTATCCGGTTCCGACCCGGACAGTTCCTTGACCGTGCCGTTCCAGTTCAGCAGCACCCCCCAGCCGCCGGGGCCCGGATTGCCGCGACAGGCGCCATCCGTGTGAATCACCAGTGCCACACTCATCTCAAGGCTGCTGCCGGGTGGTCGGCTTCACCAGCTGACCGATGACGGCGGGCTGCTTCTCACGCAGGCGCGGCCGGATCGGTGTCAGGGCGCGGATGCGCTTGCGCGCCTTCAGGATCCAGGCCCCGGCCGGCAGGGGATTGAACCAGGTGCGGCGCAACAGGGGCGAGTGATCGGCGCTGTCGGTCGCCTCGGCGGCCCCCTTGCCCCAGGGGGTGCAATGCAGGTAGCTGCGGGTGGCGACGATCTCATAGCCCAGCAGCACCAGCCATTCGCGCACTCGGCCGACAGAAAGAATGCGCCGCATGCCCGGCGGAAACCCCGCCGGTGAACTGCGTGCCCGGATGCCCCACAGGCTCAAGGGCTGAAAGCCCAGCACCACCAGCTGGCCTTCTCCGGAGAGCACCCGGTCGACCTCGCGCACGATGGCATAGGGATCCGAGGCGAACTCCAGGGTATGGGGCAGCAACACCGCATCGACACTGTCGCGGGCGACCGGCAGGGCGGAGGGTCGGGCGATGATGTCGGCGCTGCTGCTGAAGGCACCCGGGGCCACCACGATCTTGCGGCGCGTGCGGCAGCCGGCCAGCAGTTCACGTCCCTCGCCCCAGGCCCCCACCTGCAGGAACTCCCAGCCGAAGACATCCTCGAGCGCCTCGCCCAAAAGCTGGGCCTCGGCCGTAAGCAGGGATTTTCCCAGCGGCATTTGCCAGAAGGCGCGCAGAGCGGTGTAGCGGTCAGACACGGATAGGGGTCCTGGAGGGGTGATGTTAAGTATCGGTGAGTTATGTGACTTCGGCCAATTAAAGGCTGGCCTTTCTGTGAAGTTACCAGTTACAGTCGCCCCCAGAAATACGTATGTTCGTGTCCCGGGGGGCAAGTCCCACGGAGACCGGCCGATCTTCCGAACTTACGCCTGTAGCGCTCCAGCGTCCGCAAGACCCTCGCTGGCCGCCTGATGACTATGCCATCCGCCTCGCGAGGGACCGGACTTTGACATCGACAGTACTGCGCCGAACGCTCCAGACCCTGCTTGCGGGCACCCTCCTTTCCCTGGCGGCCTGCTCCACGCCCCCGCTGGTGCAACCCGAACCGATCGCCCTGCAGCCCGTTGCCGTGGTGCCCGTCACCCCGATCGCCACCCCGGAACAGGTCCCGCTGCCGGCCAGCGCCGTGGCCGAAACCGCCAGCGCCGCCAATGATGCCATCACCCAGGTCGGCGCCGAACCGGGACTGAAACCCGCCGACTACAGCGACCTCTTTGATCGCATCCGCGCCGGCTTCAAGCTCCCCGACTCGGACCACAGTGCCATCGATCGCGAACTGGAATGGTACGCCGGCAATCCGGACTACCTGGGTCGGGCGTTCAGCCGCGCCGACCTGTACCTGTACCACATCGTCACCGAGCTTGAGGCGCGCGGCATGCCGCTGGAACTGGCGCTGCTGCCGGTGGTGGAAAGTGCCTTCGAACCCTATGCCTATTCGAAGTCCAGCGCCTCGGGACTGTGGCAGTTCATTCCGGGGACCGGTTCGCGCTACAACCTCAAGCAGGACTGGTGGTACGACGGCCGCCGCGATGTCACCGAATCCACCCGCGCCGCCTTGGATTACCTGCAGGCGCTGAACACCGAATTCAACGGCGACTGGCTGCTGGCCATCGCGGCCTACAACTGCGGCGAGATGAATGTCGAGCGTGCCGTCGCCCGCAACCAGGCGGCCGGACTGCCCACGGATTTCTGGAACCTGAAGCTGCCGGCAGAGACCCGCGCCTATGTGCCCAAGCTGCTGGCCATGGGGCGTGTGGTCGCGCATCCGGAGCGCTATGGTCTGTCCTTCAACAAGATCCCCAACCAGCCCTACTTCGCCAAGGTCGACACCAAGGGCCAGATCTCCATGCACGTGGCAGCCGAGATCGCCGGCCTCTCCGATGCGGAACTGTATGAGCTGAACCCGGCGTTTCACCGCTGGGCCACCGATCCCAGCGGACCCTATGCGCTGCTGGTGCCGGCCGACACGGCCGAGGCTTTCCGCACCAGCGTGATTCAGCTCACCGATGATGAGCGCCTGAATGTGAAGAGCTACGCGGTGCGCCGGGGCGACACCATGAATGCAGTGGCGCGCCGCTTCCATACCACGACGCAGGAACTGCGCGAAATGAACAGCCTGCCCAAGGGCGCGCTGCTGGTGGGCAGCGCACTGAAGGTGCCCTCCGAGTCCAACCTGCTGCCCGCCAAGGCGCTGCGTGCCGCGGCGCTGGTGGATGGCCGCGCGCACCGTTCCCGGCGCGAGCGTTCGCGCATCGTGGTGCGCCGTGGCGAGACGCTGTGGGCCATCGCGCGCAAGCATGGCGTGGATGTGAATGCCCTGGCGCTCATGAACGGCATGCAGCCGAACACGGTGCTGCGCACCGGTCAGCGGCTGCGATTGGGCACCTCATCGGGCAGCGCCAACATCAGTGTTGATGACGAGGAAGCCGCGCGCGGCGGCGGCGAAGGCGCCAGCGCCCGGCAGCTCACGCACGTGGTGCACGCCGGGGATACGCTGTTTCATGTGGCGCAGGAATACCATGTGAGCGTGGCCCAGGTGGCCAGCTGGAACCGCCTCTCCAAGACCCGACTGGTCCCGGGACAGAAGCTCATCATCCGCCAGTAGCGCTCGGCTTGAGCGTGTTGCACCCCCCGGTGCAGACCGTACACTGTCGCCCCTGATACAGCTTATCGCGGAGTCATCATGGGTTTTCTCTCGGGCAAGCGCGCGCTCATCGTCGGTGTCGCCACTGACCGGTCCATCGCCTGGGGCATCGCCCAGGCCATGCGGCGCGAAGGCGCAGCCCTCGCCCTCTCCTACGCCAACGACAAATTCAAGGAACGGGTCGTGCCACTGGCCGAAACCGTCGGTGCGCTCACCCTGCCGCTGGACGTGGCGCGCGATGAGGAGATCACGGCCGCCTTTGATTTCATCCGCCAGGAGTGGGGGTCGCTGGACATCCTGGTGCACGCCGTGGCCTTCGCGCCCCGTGAGGCGCTCGCCGGCAGCTTCCTCGACAACACCTCACGCGCGGCCTTCCAGGTGGCTCACGATGTGTCCAGTTACAGCCTGACGGCGCTGTGCCGCGGCGCGGTACCGCTGATGGTGGGCCGTGCGGGTGCGGTTCTGACCCTGTCCTACCTGGGAGCGGTGCGCAGCCTTCCGAGCTACAACGTCATGGGCCTGGCCAAGGCCAGCCTGGAGGCGAATGTGCGCTTCCTGGCCGCGGATCTGGGTCCGCGTGGCATCCGCGTGAACGGCATATCGGCAGGGCCAGTGAAGACGCTGGCGGCTGCGGGCATTGCGGGCTTTCGCAAGATGCTCAGCCGCGTGGCCGAGGCCGCACCCCTGAGGCGCAATGTGACCTTGGAGGATGTGGGCAATGCCGCCGCGTTCCTGTGCTCGGATCTGGCCGGCGGCATCACCGGGGAGATCACCTACGTGGACGGTGGTTTCAACACCGTGGGCATGAGCTTTCCGGAGGACGACGCCGCCGGATGAGGCCGGGCGCCTACTGCTGATCGAACAGCCCGATGTTCTTCTGCACCTTGGCGTTCTTGCGCACCTGCTCGACATAGGCTCGGGTTTCATCATCGCCGTACTGATCGCCAAGTTCGCGCACCTCGGTGGACATCTGCTGCTTGTCCGCAGGCTGCGTATCGACCCGCACCGCCAGCACGCCCAATATCACGGCGCTGCCATCCGGCTGCGCCAGGGTCTCGTACACCGCCTGATGTTCGCCGGGCTTGGGCGCCTTGAAGGCGGCTTCGCGCACCTGGGCGGGCACTGAAGGGTCCTCGCGTCCCACATAGCGCGCCGCTTCTGCGGTGACGCCCAGGTCCTTGGCGACGGCATCGAAATCCTTGCCTGAGCGCAGGCTCTTCGCGGCGGCATCGGCCGCCGCCAGCGCCGCCTGGGTGCCGGACTGCTGGCGCAGCACGGCGACGATCTGATCGTGAACCACGGACAGCGGTTTCGCCGCCGGCAGGGCATGTGCAAGATCTTTGATCAGCACCAGCCGGTCATCGCCGACCAGTATCGGCCCGCCGATTCGGTGCTGATTGAGCACGGTGTCGCTGAACACCAGGGCCTGAAGTTCCTTGCTCGAACCCAGGTCGCCACCACCGGTGCCCTTCAGGTAGGCCGGGATATCCCCCAGCGTCAGCCCGAACTCCTTGGCCAAGGTATCCAGCGACTCACCCGACTGATCCACCTTTTGCTGGATCTGTTCTTGAATATCACCGAACTTGTCCGCCGCGCGATCGTGGCGCAGCTGGTCCAGAACATCCGCGCGCGCCTCCTCGAAGGTCTTGCCTTTGGCCGGCACGATCTCATCCAGACGGATGATGTGATACCCCTCCTTGCTGCGCACCGGGGCACTGACATCCCCGGTCTTCATGGCGAACAGGGCATCACCGAACGGGCCTTCCAGACTGCCGCGTTCGGCGAACCCCAGGTCACCGCCCTGGCCGGATGAGCCCACATCATCGGAATACTGCTTGGCCAGGGCCTCGAAATTGCCGCCGGCCTTCAGTTTGGCCTCGATGTCCTGGGCCTTCTTCAGCGCTGCGGCCGCGTCCACCTTGGGGTTCACCGCCACCAGGATGTGATGCGCATGGCGCTGCTCGGTGGAGATGTAACGGTTCTTGTTCTTGGCGTAATAGTCCTGCAGATCGGCATCCGCAACGGTGATCTGCGCGCTCACCTGGGCCAGGCCCAGCTGCGCGTACTGCAGATGCACCGACTCCGGCGTCATGAACTGCCCCTGGTGCGCGGCGTAATACGCCTGGATGGCCGCATCCGTGATCTGCACGCCGGCAGTGAATTTATCCAGCGGCAGCACCGCATAACGGATCTGTCGCTCCTGGTCATTGAGCTCATGCAGGCGCTTGACTTCCGTGGGCGTGATGAACTCGGAAAGCTGCAGCCCTTCGGCGAGCTGGCGGCGCTCCAGGTCGTTTCTCAGATCACTGGTGTAGCGTTCCTCGGTGAGCCCCGCCTGCGCCAGGCGCGACTTGGCCACCTCGGCGTTGTAATGGCCATCCAGCTGAAACGCCGGTTCGGCACGCAAGGCATTGGCCAGGTCAGCATCGGAAACGCGATAACCCAGGTCGATGGCGCGATCGGTCAGCAGGGTGTCGCGCACCTCGGACTCGAGCAGCTGATCCTCCAGCAAGGAGCGCTCGCCGGCAGGAATCTCACCGCCGAAGCGTTGCTGCCACTGGTTCTGTTCGCGCTGCCAGGCGGCCTTCACATCCTCATAGGCAATGGTGTGGCCGTTGACCTTGGCCACATAGCTGCTGGTCCCAAAACTAAGGTTGGAAATGCCATAGGCGCCCCACGCTGCGAAGATCAGTGCCAGGGCACCGAACACCGTGTACGTGAGCCACTTGTGGCCCTTCAGGCTGTCACCAATTTGTTGCAGCATCACTTCGGGTCTTGAAGTTGGCGGAGCGGACGGGACTCGAACCCGCGACCCCCGGCGTGACAGGCCGGTATTCTAACCAGCTGAACTACCGCTCCAGCTTTAGGGGAGCGGGATTGTACAGGGCAAATTTGCAGGATGCCACGCAACTTTCACTTCACGGCTGCCAGCCGCCGCCAAGCGCCTTGAAGAGCGCGATCTGATCCTGCGCCACGGCCCCGTCAGAGGCCGCCACGGCCGCCTCCGCGCTCACCACGGTGACTTCTGCACTGAGCAGATCCAGGTTGCTGGTCGCCCCGGCGAGGAACTGCTCATGGCCCATGTCAAAGGCCTGGCGGGCCCGGTCGCGAGCGGTGAACAGATCCTGGCGTCGCGACAGCTCGGCGGCATATGTCGCAAGCGCCTGGTCGGTTTCCTTCAGCGCCTGCAATACCACACCGTCAAAGCTGGCCACGGCCGCCTGCTCCGCCGCCCGCGCCTGGCGGATGCGCGCCCGTACCGGGGACTGATTCGGAAAGCTCCAGCTGATCTGCGGCCCGATGCCCCAGGTCAACCCGGCGCTCTGTGGCACCTGGCTGACCTGAGTGGCGATACCACCATAATTGCCCAGCAGCGCGATGCGCGGATAAAGGTCCGCCGTGGCCACACCAATGCGCGCGCTCGTGCCGGCCACGCGACGCTCCGCCTGGCGCACGTCCGGGCGCCGCGCCAGCAATGCCGCGCCATCCCCCACCGGGATCAGGGCCTTGAGAGTAGGCGGCCGTACGCAGTCCTGCGCGTTGCGCGGTACGCCACCGGGCGGGCGGCCCAAGAGCTGCGCCAGCTGGAACAGCGCCGACTGACGCTGGCCCACCAGCGGCGGCAGCGCCGCGCGCACCTGAGCCACCAGCGACTGCGCGCGCACCACGTCGAAGTCCGCTGCCGCGCCCGCATCGCGCCGGTCCACGGTGATCTGCTGCTCGTGAGTGACCACCTCGATCGAGTGCCGCGCCACCTCGATGGCCTCACCCAGGGCACACACCTGCGCATAGGCGCGGGTGGTCTCCGCCGCCACCGTGACGGTCACGATGTCGCGCGCCGCCATGGCCGCATCGGTATCGGCGCGTGCCGCCTCGATGGCGCGGCGCACATGACCGAACAGGTCCAGCTCGTAGGACACATCCAGCGTGGCGTCGTAGAACCAGAAGGTCTGAGGCGGACGTCCGGTGAGCTCCAGGATCTCATCGGTTCCAGCATCGCGAGCACGCTCGGTGGCTACGTCCAACTGCGTTTGTGGATAGCGCGCCAGGCGCGCGCCTTCCAGTACCGAGCGTGCCGCCGCCAGATTCGCGGCCGCGACGGCCAGATCGGTATTGGCGCGAAACGCCTCCCGCACCAGATCATCCAGTACCGGATCCTGGTACAGCTGCCACCATTGCGCGGGCGGTTCGCTGGGGGTGGCCTGAGCCTCCGTCAAGCCCAGCAGCGGCGCTGCGGCGCCGGCCGGGGGCGGGGGGGCATGGTAGTTCGGGCCGACCGTACAGCCGCCCAGCAAGGCACAGGCGATGCAGCGCACCGCGATTTTCATGGCAGACGCGCGGCGCGCCGCGCCAGCAACGGCACATGGGAGGCGGGACCCTGCGGTGCGGCCCCGCGGGTCACGACCAGCATCACGGTGATGGCCGTGGCGGCGGCCAGCACCACAAAGGCGTCCAGGATGCCCTGGGTGACGGCGGTGGCATGAACGACATTGTTCAAGATCGCCGCGCCGCGCGTGCCGATCGAGGTCGGATCCCCGGCGCGTGCCGTGGCGGCGCCGTAGGTCTGGATGCGCTGCAGAACCTGCTCGTCGCCGATCTGCACATGTTGCCCGAGAAGATTCGAGGCCACCTGGCCGCGCACCCTGAGGAAAGTCGTGATGAAGGCCAGGCCGATCTCACCGCCCATGAGGCGCGCGGTCTGAATCGCCGCCCCGAAGGTCAGCGCGTCCTGGGGGCGCAGATGCAGGATGGCAAAGAACACCGTCCCGGACAGTGCAAAACTCTGGCCCACCGCCTGCACCAGCTGCGAGGGCAGGAACTGGTTCGTGCCCCAGTTCGGGGTCAGGCCATGCGCCACCATCAAACAGCCCACGCAGATCAGAATGAACCCACAGGATGCGACGAAGCGCGGGTCCATGCGCCGCATGCTGTAGCCGGCGATGAGACAGATGAACAGCTGCGGAATGGCCAGCCAGATCAGGGTCTGCCCGACCTCAAGCGCCCGGTAGCCGCGCACGGTGATCAGGAACTGCGGAATCAGGTAGGCCGTGGACAGGATGGTGAGGCGCAGGAAACCCACCAGCACCAGCAGCCGCGGCAAGGGCGCGGTGAAGGCCACGCGCAGATTCAATCCCGGATTGGCGGACAGGCGCTCATTGACCAAGAACGCCACCAGCAGCACCGCGCCGGAGGCCATCAGACCCCAAACCAGACCCGAGTTCTGCCAATCCAGGCGATTTCCCTGATCCAGGGCCGCGTAGATCAGACCCAGGCCGATGCCGCCCGCCAGCAGCCCGAACCAATCCGGAGGCGGATGCGCCGCATTCAACTCCTCCGGACGCGCGCCGACCTTCAGGCAGTACCACATCCCCAGGGCCAGGGGCACGTTCTGCCAGAAGATCCAGCGCCACGACAGGTGCTGGATGTACCAGTCCTCCAGCGAAGCAGAAATGTTCAGCGACACCTCGAGATTCAGCGCATACAACGCAATGCCGTAGGCCCAGACCTTCGCCGGCATGTTGCGCAGAACGAACCCCAGTGTCAGCGGAATGAAGAACCCGGAGGCCAGTCCCCCCACGAACTGCAGGCCCAGCAGGGTCTGGATGTTGGGCGCGTAAGGTTCGATCAGGCACACCAGCGCGAAGGCCGCGGCCGCCTCCATCAGTACACGGCGCGCGCCATACACACCGCCCAGCCAGATCGCCGCCGGTGCGATCAGCATCTGCGCCACCGCCTGCGCCGTCGTGATCCATGCGCCCTCATCAAAACTGGCATGCACCGCGCCGCGGATGTCGGCCAGCCCGAAGGTGGACAGTCGCGAGTTGACGGTGGACACGAAGGTGCCCAGCAGCACGGCGCCCAATCCCAGCCAGGGGATACGCGGGGCCGGAGCAGCGCTTGCCAGCACCGAGTCGATGTCGGCCGTGCTCACCGCGCGCTGTCCTGCGTGTCCACCGTGGCCACCACCGACATCCCGGGCCGCAGCCGATCGAGCAGACCAGCGGCATCATCGATGGAGATCTTCACCGCCACCCGCTGCACGACCTTGGTGAAATTGCCGGTGGCATTGTCCGGTGGCAGCAACGCGAATTGCGATCCTGCACCGGGGGCAAAGGCCAGGACATGGCCGCGCAGCAGCCGCCCGGGGAAGGTATCCACGGCAATTGTTGCCGGAGCGCCCAGGTTCATATGGGTGAGCTGGGTTTCCTTGTAGTTGGCCAGCACCCAGATGCGCGGCAAGGGGGTGAGCGTGGTGATCTGCCCGCCCACCCCCACCAGCTGCCCGGGCTTCAACTGGCGCTGACCGATGAATCCATCCTCCGGCGCCACGATCCGGGTATAGGCCAGGTTGATGCGCGCCAGCTCCAGGGCCGCCCGCTGCGCACTGAGGGGGGCCTGCGCCTGTTCCTTCTGCGCATCCAACACCACCAGCTGGTGGCGCGCGGCCCCTGACTGGGCGCGCGCCTGCTGCAGCTGTGCGGCCAACTGCGCGGAGGCCGTTTTGAGTTTCTCGCCCGCCTCGGCGGAGGAGGATCCGGTGCTCAGGAGTTTCTGCTGGCGCGCCAGATCACGACCGTTCTGTTCGATGCTGGCCTGCACCGACTGCACGGCGGCCTGAGCCGCCTCCACATTGGAGTCCTGAAGGGCGCGCTGCGCCTCAATGGTGCCGATCTGCGCCGCGGCGGCGGCGACGCTCGCCGTCAACTGCGCCACCGTCGCCCGGTAGTCATCATCCACCAGCTGCGCGATGAGCTGGCCCTTGCGGACATGATCGAAGTCCTGCACCGGCATGTCGCGGATGTAGCCGGAGACGCGCGCGGCGATGGGCGTCAGGTCCGATTGCAGATAGGCATCATCGGTGCTCTGGCGCGTAGCGTTGGTTTCCCAGGTACGCCAGCGCGTGGTGATGAGCAGCAGCACGCCCAGCGCCAGCAGAAAAATGATGGCGCGCCAGATCCAGTCGGGCGCTGCCCTGAAAGCGGCCAAGGGGTCTCTTCCGGACATCGGCTACGCTCCGCCTGTGGACCTGGCTGCGATACTGGTGGGTGCTGACGGGATCGAACCGCCGACATTCGCCGTGTAAAGGCGACGCTCTACCAGCTGAGCTAAGCACCCGCCGCGATCAAATCTATCACGCTAGGCGAGGAAATTGGTCGCCGCAACGACGCCACCGGCAATGGCCGCCAGGATGCCGATGACGGGAAACAACCGCTGACGCGCCAGGAAGAACAGCGAGGTGAGCACCAGGCCCAACTCGAGCAGCCCCTCCCCCAGATCCAGGCGCAGACCGCGGGCCTCCTCGCGACGACTCTCGGCCTCACGCGCCTTGGCATCCTGCTGGGCCTGGGTCGCCTCAGCGAGGTATTTGTCCCGGCCTTGCGCATATTTGGCGGCCAGGGCCTGCGCCTTGTCCGCCTGCGTCACCTGGACTACGCCCAGCAGCCCCGCGGCCACGTCCATCAGGTGCTCGCGTTCCTTCTGGGAGTCGTAGTAGGACCACTGGTCATTGGCCTCGGTGCGATGGATCACCGCGGCGGTGTGGGCGCGGTGCGAGGCAATGGTGACGAAGGCCAGCACGATGCCGATCACCCCCACCATGACGCTCACGCCCTTGGTAAAGGCATCCCCGCCGTGCTCGTGCGAGGTATGGATCTCAACTTCAGCCATGGATGTCTTCCGCGGGAAAGGGGTAGCCCGCCACTTCCTTCAATGATGCCAGCACGATATGCCCCAGGGCGCGCAGATCGGAGGTGGGCGGGGTCAGGTCCGGTATCTGGATCACCGTCATGCCGGCCGCATGGGCCGCGCGCACCCCGTACTCGGAGTCCTCCAGGGCCAGGCAGTCCCGCGGATAGACGCCAAGCTGCCGGGCGGCCGTCAGGTACACCTCCGGATCAGGTTTGGGCTTGTGCACCTGGTCGGCGCCGATCACCGCCCGGAAGCGCTCCAGCAGCCCCGCCTGGCGCAGCTTCTCCACCGCATGCTCGGTGCGCGAGGAGGTTGCAATCGCCAGCGGCAGGCCCAGCTGCGCCACGGTATCCAGCAGCGCCAGGGCGCCCTCCTTCAGCGGCGTTGGGGTCTGTCGGCCAAGTTCGGTGAAGTAACGGCTCCAGGCGGCGAAGAACGCCTCGGCATCGAAGTGGGGGCCATAGCCCTCCTGGATCACCCGGCGGGCAATGGGCTCGGCGGCCCCCACACAGCGCAGCAGCAGATCGGTGCGCGGCGTGACCGAAAGTTCGGCGCAGGCGCGAAAGAAGGCCTCCTGCGCCACCCGTTCGGTGTCCAGCAGGGTGCCATCCAGGTCGAAGATGACGGCGTCGAAGTGCTTCATGCGCAGGGCGCCCCTTGCAGCCAAGGGGCGCGCGATCCGGCCGATTGCAGGTCCTGTGAGCCTAGTGCGCGGATGAGGGCTTCAGGGTGCGGCGCGCGGCGCGGCGCGCCGGCTTGGCGGCTTCCACCGACGCCGGCGGAGTCACCACCGCGGGCACCGGCTGACTCACCAGGGCGATCTGCAGCACCTCATCAATCCACTTCACCGGTTTGATGCTGAGGTTGCCCTTGATGTTGTCGGGAATCTCCGCCAGGTCCTTCACGTTCTCATCCGGGATGAGCACGGTCTTGATGCCCCCGCGATGCGCGGCCAGCAGCTTTTCCTTCAGGCCCCCGATGGGCAGCACCTCGCCGCGCAGTGTGATTTCACCGGTCATCGCCACATCCGACTTCACCGGAATGCGCGTCAGCGCCGACACCAGCGCGGTGCACATGCCGACGCCGGCACTCGGACCATCCTTAGGGGTGGCGCCCTCCGGCATATGCAGGTGGATGTCGTTCTTCTGGTAGAAGTCCTGTTCCAGTCCCAGTACCTGGCTGCGGCTGCGGACCACGGTCATCGCCGCCTGAATGGACTCCTGCATCACCTCGCCCAGATGGCCGGTGTGCTGCAGCTTGCCCTTGCCCGGCACGATGGCCGCTTCTATGGTCAGAAGCTCACCGCCCACTTCCGTCCAGGCCAGCCCCGTGACCTGACCGATGCGGTCACTGTCCTCGGCCTTGCCGTAGCGGAAGCGCTTCACGCCCAGGAATTTCTCCAGGTTGCGCGGGCTGACGCTGATGGTCTTCTGCTCCTTGTCCTCCAGCAGCAGCTGCTTTACCGACTTGCGGCCGATCTTGGCGATCTCGCGCTCGAAGTTGCGAACGCCGGCCTCGCGCGTGTAGTGACGCACGATGTCCAGCAGCGCCGGATCCGATACCTTGAGCTCATCATCCTTGAGGCCATTCGCCTTCATCTGCTTGGGCACGAGGTAACGCCGGCCGATGTTCATCTTCTCATCTTCGGTGTACCCGGGCAGGCGGATGACTTCCATGCGATCCAGCAGCGGCCCCGGAATGTTCAGGGTATTGGCCGTGCACACGAACATCACCTCGGACAGGTCCAGGTCGACCTCCAGGTAGTGATCGTTGAAGGTGGCGTTCTGCTCCGGATCCAGCACCTCCAGCAGCGCCGATGAGGGGTCGCCACGGAAGTCCATGGACATCTTGTCCACCTCATCGAGCAGGAACAGCGGGTTGTGGACCCCGGCCTTGGCCATGTTCTGTACGATCTTGCCCGGCATCGAGCCGATGTAGGTACGGCGGTGGCCGCGGATTTCGGCCTCATCGCGCACCCCGCCCAGGGACATGCGCACGAACTTGCGGTTGGTGGCACGCGCGATGCTCTGCCCCAGCGAGGTCTTGCCCACGCCCGGCGGTCCGACCAGGCACAGGATCGGTCCGCGCAGCTTTTCCACCCGATGCTGCACGGCCAGGTATTCGACGATGCGTTCCTTGACCTTCTCCAGGCCAAAGTGATCCTCGTCCAGCACCGATTCGGCCTTGGCGATGTCCTTGAGGATCTTGGTGCGCTTCTTCCACGGCACCTTGACCAGCCAGTCGATGTAGTTGCGCACCACGGTGGCTTCCGCCGACATGGGCGACATCATTTTCAGCTTGTTGAGCTCGGCACCGGCCTTCTCGCGCGCCTCCTTGGGCATGCCTGCCTTGGCAATCTTCTGCTCCAGGTCGGTGAGCTCGTTGCCGCCCTCGTCCATCTCGCCGAGTTCCTTCTGAATGGCCTTCATCTGCTCATTCAGGTAGTACTCGCGCTGCGACTTCTCCATCTGCGCCTTGACGCGACCACGGATGCGCTTCTCGATCTGCAGCACATCCATCTCACCTTCGATGGCGACCAGGATGTGTTCCAGGCGCTTGCGAACGTCGAGGATCTCCAGGACCTTCTGCTTCTCGCCCAGCTTCAAGGACATGTGGGCGGCCACGGTGTCGGCCAGCCGACCCGCGTGCTCGATGCCCGCCAGTGCCGTCAGCACTTCCGGGGGCACCTTCTTGTTCAGTTTCACGTACTGCTCGAACTGCGAGATCACGGAACGGCCGAGCACATCCATCTCGCGCTCGTCATAGGTCTCGCCATCCGGCTGCAGGCTGACATCGGCGCGGTAGTAGTCGCCGGCCTCGAGCCGCTCGATGCGCGCGCGATCGATGCCTTCGACCAGCACCTTGACGGTGCCGTCGGGCAGCTTCAGAAGCTGCAGGATGGTGGCGATGGTGCCGATGCGATACAGATCCTCGACCTTCGGATCATCCACATCCGCCTGCTTCTGGGCGATGAGCATGATGCGCTTGTCGCCATGCATGGCCACATCCAGAGCCTGGATGGACTTCTCCCGACCCACGAACAGCGGAATGACCATGTGCGGATAGACGACCACATCGCGCAGTGGCAATACCGGGACGCTCGGGGCGGTCGTTACCTTGGGGCTCGTTGAGACCGGTTCGGACATGGCGAATTCCTCGCTGATGCAAAGGTTAAGGCATGCGCGGGACGACCGTGCCCGACACATGTCACATGACTAATATAACGGGGATTTGGGGGCCCGCCACACCGTTTCAACGGTGCCGGTCCACAGTTTGTGAAGCGGACCTCGGTTTCCCGGGAAGCGAGGTGCCCGGGAGACCGCTCACTGCAAGGTTCAGTGTGCGCTGCCAGAGGCTCGCCGCGGTTCGTCTTCGGTTCGATACACCACGTAGGGCTTGGACTGCCCCTCGATGACCGTCTCATCCACGACCACCTTCTGCACATTACGCAGCGTCGGCAGGTCGTACATCATGTCCAGCAGCGCCGTCTCCAGAATGGTGCGCAGTCCGCGGGCGCCGGTCTTGCGCTGCATGGCCCGGTGGGCCACCGCCTTGAGGGCTTCCTCCCGGAACTCAAGCTCGGCCCCTTCCATTTCGAACAGCCGCCGGTACTGCTTGGTCAAAGCATTGCGCGGCTCGGTGAGGATGGACACCAGCGCCACCTCATCCAGCTCATCCAGGGTCGCCACCACCGGCAGGCGGCCGACGAATTCGGGGATCAGGCCGAACTTGATCAGATCCTCTGGTTCGACATCGTGGAACAGGTCGCTGCCGTGCGGGCGGCTGGTGACATCACGCACCTCGGAGGTGAAGCCGATGCCGCCCTTCTGGGTGCGGTTCTGGATGATCTTCTCCAGCCCGGCGAAGGCACCACCGACGATGAACAGGATGTTGGTGGTATCAACCTGCAGGAATTCCTGTTGCGGATGCTTGCGGCCCCCCTGGGGCGGGACCGACGCCACCGTACCCTCGATGAGCTTCAGCAGCGCCTGCTGTACGCCCTCGCCGGAGACGTCACGGGTAATGGACGGGTTGTCGGATTTGCGGGAGATCTTGTCGATTTCGTCGATGTAGACGATGCCTGTCTGGGCCTTCTCCACATCGTAGTCGCACTTCTGCAGCAGCTTCTGGATGATGTTCTCGACATCCTCGCCCACGTAGCCCGCTTCGGTCAGCGTGGTCGCATCGGCGATGGTGAACGGCACATTCAGCAAGCGCGCCAGAGTCTCGGCCAGCAGCGTCTTGCCGCAGCCGGTGGGACCGATCAGCAAGATGTTGCTCTTGGTGATCTCGACATCGTCCTTGCGCACGGTGCCGGTGCGGCTCTGCAGCCGCTTGTAATGGTTGTACACGGACACGGACAGCACCTTCTTGGCGCGGTCCTGGCCAATCACGTACTCGTCGAGCACCTTCTTGATTTCATGCGGCTTGGGCAGCTTGTCGCGGGCACGCTCGGCACGGTCCTCGAGCTCCTCGCGGATGATGTCATTGCACAGCTCCACGCATTCGTCGCAGACGAATACCGAGGGTCCGGCAATGAGCTTGCGAACCTCATGCTGGCTCTTCCCGCAGAACGAGCAGTACAACAGTTTGCCGTCGTCGTGACGGCCGCGGGAATCTTCAGTCATCTAGCCCTCGTGCTGCATTTGTGCCGCAGGAGAAACCCCCACAGACAGGGGCAATTTCTTTATAGCATGCGCCTGAGGCCACAGGCAAAGCAGTGGCAATATGCCCACACCGCGTTGTGCTGCTGCTCTCAGTATTGGTGCCGAAATTGGTGCTGAAAATCACTTTTCCGCACTGGAACTGGGCGGCGGCGGTTCACCCCGCTTCTCCAGCACCTTGTCGATGAGGCCGTATTCCACGGCGTCCGTGGCGGAGAGGAAGTTGTCCCGATCGGTGTCCTGGCGGATCTTTTCCACCGTCTGGCCGGTATGCTTGGCCAGAATCTTATTTAACCGATCCCTGACCCCCAGGGTCTCGCGGACATGGATTTCCATATCGCTGGCCTGGCCCTGCACGCCGCCCAGGGGCTGGTGGATCATCACCCGGGCATGCGGCAGGCAGTAGCGTTTGCCCTTGGCGCCGGCGCCCAGCAGTACCGCGCCCATGCTCGCAGCCTGGCCGGTGCAGATGGTGCTCACATCGGGCTTGATGAACTGCATGGTGTCATAAATCGCCAGACCCGCCGTGACCACTCCGCCGGGCGAGTTGATGTACAGGTTGATCTCTTTTTCCGGATTCTCCGACTCCAGGAACAGCATCTGGGCGACCACGATGTTGGCCATGTAGTCATCGATCGGACCGACGACGAAAATCAGCCGGTCCTTGAGCAGGCGCGAATAGATGTCGTAGGCCCGCTCGCCGCGAGCGGTCTGCTCGACGACCATGGGCACCAGGTTCAGGGCACGCTCGTTCATGGGGTGGAACTCCCGGTGGTGGCTTCATTCTGTCCAAATCCGGTCAGCTCCCGGAACGTGGACGGCTGGTCGGAGACAGTGGCTTTGTCCACTATGGCATCGATTGCCTGATCTTCAAGGACTGCCGATTCGATCTGGCGCATTGCGTCGGCATTTGACAGATAGGAGCGGCGGGTCTCCTCGGGATTGGGCAAGGAGGCCACCAGGTCATCCAGGCGCTGCTGCACCCGGCCACGGTCAAGAGTCAGGGACAGATTGCGCACGATCTCGCTCATCAGCATCCCCAGGGCCACGCGCTGGCGCGCCGCCTCCAGGAACTGCTCGCGCGGCGGCAGCTGGCTGGCCTCGCGCGCCCCGGCGCGACGACCGGCCTCCAGCTGCATCTGCTGGGTGGCATCCTCGACCAGCGCCTTGGGCACTTCCAGGGGATTGTTGCGGTACAGCGCTTCCATGACCTGCCCGCGCACGCGGCCGCGGATCACCGAGGCCAGCTCGCGTTCCATGCTGGCGCGAACTTCCGTGCGCAAGGCCTCGATGCCGCCCTCTTCGACGCCATAGGCGCGACAGAACGCCTCATCCACCGGGGGCAGCACCTGCTCCTCGACCTTCTTGAGCGTCAGCGTGAACTGAGCTGTCTTGCCGGCCAGAACCTTGGAGCCGTGGTTGGCTGGGTAGCTGATGCTCACCTGGCGGCTGTCCCCGACGCGGGCCCCGGTCGCGGCGGTATCAAACTCCGGCAGCACCTGGCCCGAACCGACCACGAAGGGCACATCGCGCCCGACCCCCCCCTCGAAGGCTTCGCCGGACACCGTCCCGTCGTAGTCCACCGTGACCCGATCGGTCAGCTGCGCCGCCCGGGTCACTTCGTTGAAGTCGGGGCGCTGGCGGCGCATGGACTCGAGCATGGCATCGACATCGGCATCGGTGACGGTGGCCGAAGGGCGCTGCACCTGGATGGCGGCAAAGGGTGCCACCTTCACTTCGGGCATCACCTCGAACACCGCCGCGTACTTCAGATCCGAGCCCGGATCCAGGGCGATGGGTTCGATGCGCGGCCCGGCGGCGGGTGTCAGTTGCTCCTTGGAGACCGCTTCGGCAAATGACTTGCGCATCAGGTCGCTGACGACCTCGGCACGCACCTGGTCGCCAAACTGCTTGCGCACCACCTGCAGTGGCGCCTTGCCGGGCCGGAAGCCCTTCAGGCGGGAGGTGCGCGCCAGCTGCTTGAGGCGGTTTTCGATTTCGCTGCTCACCGCCTGGGCGGGAACGGCAACTTCCAGGCGGCGCTCAAGCCCACCAGTCGCGGTCAAGGATACCTGCATACCACTAAAATCCTGTTGTGAATCTCAACACTGCACCAGTGTCCCAAGGTGCCTTTGCGGCCTGGTGCGAAAGGAGGGACTCGAACCCTCACGGGTTACCCCACTGGAACCTAAATCCAGCGCGTCTACCAGTTCCGCCACTTTCGCCCGTACTGCGTAAATTTCAGCCGGGCCGCTCAGTATAACGGAAGCGGGCGCCCGAACGTCCCGCTGGCGCGTCGCCGCTACTGCGCATACTGCGTCAGCGCCGGGTTCGAGGAGCGCGGGCCGGCGCCATTATGACAGCAGCGGACGCTATTGTGAGCTGCGAACCAGCACCTGCGCCAGCTGCTGCGGCTGCGACAGGAATGGCGAATGGCCGCTGTCCAGACAGATACGCCGTTGCGCGCGCGGGGCATAGGTTGCGCGCTGGATGTGCGGCGCCAGCGCCCGGTCCTGCTCACAGGTCACATAGGTGCTGGGATGACGGCGCCAGGCAGGGGATTGCACACCCTCCGCCAGACACCGTCCCCAGTGCGGCCGCAGGCGCGCCAGCGCCCAGGTCCGGGTTGCGTCCGGACAGTCGTTGTAGAAGAGCGCGGCGGCCCGCGTGGCATCCACTTCGGTGCGGCCATCGCCAAGGCGGCGGATCCAATGACCCGGGCGGCGTTCCCCGGCGTTGCGCAGCGAGGATTCAAGCGATTCACCCGCTTCGGTCATGTACGCACACAGGTAGACCAGGTGACGCACATCAGCGCCGCTGGTGTCCGCCGCCGAGATGACCATGCCGCCATAGGAATGCCCGCACAGAATGACCGGGCCCGCGAGGATGCTCAAGGCGGCGCTCAGGTGGGCGGCATCCTCGCTCAGACCCACGGCTGCGGCGCTGGTGGCACTGGGCAGCTCCACTGTCTGAACCGCCAGGGATTGCGCCAGCAGCGGCGGCCGCAGCAACTCCCAGCACCAGCTTCCATGCCATGCGCCGTGTACCAGCACGACGGTGGCGCGCGTCTCAGGCATCGGCCGGAAGCTGCGGCTGTAGGAAGCGCCAGGGATCACTTTCAGAGTCGCGCGCCACCGGCACCTCGATCAGCCAGGGCACGCCGGAGTCCAGGGCGCGGCCGAGCGTGGCGCGCAAGGCCTGCGGCGAGCTCACCCGCTCGGCCTGCACACCGAAGGCATCGGCGAGCTTGAGGAAGTCCGGATTCTGCAGATCGGCGCCCAGGTAGCGCCCGCCGAAACGCTCGCGTTGATCGCGGCGCACGTTGCCGAAGGCGCAGTTGTTGAACACCAGGGTTACGACGCTGATGCCATATTGAACCGCGGTCGCAAGTTCCTGTACGGCGAACAGGAATCCGCCATCGCCGCAGATCGCCACCACGGGTTGGTCGGGGTGCGCGACCTTCACCCCCAGCGCGCTCGGGAAACCCGAGCCGAGGGTCCCCTGGTAGCCGGAGGAGATGAAAGTACGCGGCCGGTACACAGGAAAGCCATACCAGGCGGTGAATCCCATCTGTGAGATTTCATCCGTGACCAGGCCGGTGTCGGGCAGAACCTCGCGAATGGCCCGCAAGTAGCTCACCTGCGGCTGAACCGATTGGACGTCAACTTCGGCTGCCAGCTTGGCGGCGCGTATGCTCTCGCGCCGGGCACCGCGCTGGACCGGCAGCCTGCGCAAAGCGCTGAGCAAGGCGCGCGTGCCCGCCTCGGCATCGGCGAGCAGCGCCACGTCGGCAGGCGCGCGCCGCATCTCCACCGGGTCCACATCCAAGCGGATGCTTTTCTGCCCCGGTGGCCGCCATGGCCAGCGCCACCCGGGCACTTCCAGGCGCGTACCGATGCCGATCGCCAAGTCAGTCTGGGGCCACAGGCGCCAGGCGGCGGCGATGTTCAGACCCAGTTCATGCGCATCGCTGAGGATGCCGCGTCCACTGCGAAAACCCACCACGGGCGCATCCAGCAGTTCAGCCAGCTCGCAAATGCAATCCCCGGCCCCCTGGGCGCCGCCGCCGACGAATATCATGGGGAAGCGGCTGGCGGCGATCAGCTGCGCGGCACGCGCGGCGACATCCGTATCCGGTGGCGGCACCAGCGGCCCGGCGTAGGGCGCGACCGGCGTCACTGCCGCCCGCTCGGTGAACACATCCCAGGGCATCTCCAGCACGGCCGGGCCGGGGCGCCCCTGACGCATCTGCCGGAACGCCTCGGCGACCAGGCCAGGCGCCAGCGACGGATGCTCCACGCGCGCCGCCCACTTGCTGAACCCCGCCACCGTGCCCAGCTGATCGGCCATTTCGTGCAGATGGCCGCGACCTTGATCCAGGAAAGCCCGGGGCACCTGACCCGTCAGGCACAGCACCGGTTGGTTTGCGCCCCAGGCGGTGAGCAGGCCCGCCCCGGCATTGAGAATGCCCGGACCGGGCACGACCGTGCATACGGCCGGACGACCCGTGGAGCGCGCATAGCCGAAGGCCATGTAGCTGCAGGCCTGCTCGTGACGCGCGCCGATGGTACGCACCTGCGGCTGCGCACGGTGCAGGGCATCGAATAGTCCGTAGGTCTGCGCACCCGGCAAACCGAATACCGTGTCGACCTGGTGCGCGATCAGCGCATCAACCAGCGCCTCGCCACCGGTGCGCTGGGTGGCGCCGGAACTCAAGTCCCGACCAGCCACAGCGCGCGCACGACACCGAATACCGCACCGGCCAGCAGCACGGCAAGGGCGGCAAACGACAGCATGGCGCCGACCTCACGCTTCTCCGCGGCGCGGATGTAGCCGATGGCATAGAGGGCGCGGCCCACGACGAACACCGCGCCGACAATCGCGCCCCAGCGTGGATTCAGGTACATCCCGAACAGCCAGATCGCCGGAACGAACACCACCAGCATCTCCAGCGTGTTGTAGTGGACGCGAAACGTGCGCTCGAAATCGGGGTGTCCGCTGGTGGCCGGCGCCATGACCTTGTAGCGCGCCCGGGCACCGCCCACCAGAAATCCGAACACCATGTATTCGATGAGTGCGGCCAGAATCACCAGTGCGGTCCACAGCATGGTCACGAGCATGGGCAACTCTCCTAAAACATTGAAATGGGATTCGGTGAATGGGCCGGCACGTCCTGTACGCAATCCCAATGCTCCACCACCATGCCATTGGTGAGACGGAAGATGTCCATCACCACAAAGCCCCGATCCTCCGGATCCCGCTTGACGTGGTAGTGGATGATCACATGATCGCCATCGACGAAGGCGCGCAGCAGCCTCTGGCTGGCATTCGGGCTGGCGGCGCGCACCGTTCTGAGGAAGGCCTTCAGACTTTCACGCCCCGGAGCGGCCATCGGGCTGTGCTGGATGTAGTCCGGTGCAATGTAGCGATCGACCTGATCGGCATCCAGCGGGACCAGGACCTCGCGGAACAGCCCCAGCACATGATCCAGATTGTGCTGCTCCTGTTCGGTGCGTGAAGTTGCGGAGTTCTTCGACATGGCCGTCACGCGGGCAGCGCGCTGCGGGTGGCCTCATAGACCTCGCGCAAGGAGCGCGCCGGACGACCCGTCAACAGTTTCACATGGTGTGAGGCCACGGCGAAGTAACCCTCACGGATACCGCGCTCGTAGGACATCATCTCCTCGCTCCCCCAGGCACCCGCCGCCTTGTGCAGCGTGCCTTCGATGTGGCGTCGCGGCACACCGGCGGCATCAAAGCGCGCCTGCATGGCCTCGTGCGACACGTTCACGAACTTGATCGGCTTGCCGGTGACCTGCGCGGCGATGCGCGCACAGTCACCGAAGCTCAGCAGTTCAGGGCCGGTGATCTCGTACACCGCGCCTTCATGCCCCGGGCTGGTCAGCACCGCTACCGCCGATGCCACACAGTCCTGTTTGGAAATGAAGGCCATGCAGCCGTCCGCGGCGCTGGAGAACCATTCGCCGCTGGCCACCGCCGGGGGTGCAATCATGGTGGTGATCACTTCGGCGTACTGGGCATCGCGCATGAAGGTGAACGGCAGGCCGCTGTGGCGCAGGGCCTCTTCGGTGAACAGGTGATCCTCGATCACGAACGCCGGGCTGCGCGGGTGGATGCCGACGCTTGAGGTATAGATGACATGGCGCACCTTGGCCGCCATGGCGCCCTCGATCGCGACCTGGTGCTGGCGCCGGCGGCGCTCGCCCACATCCAGGGTGCTGATGAGCAGCAGCTTGTCGGCCCCCTTGAACGCTTCGCGAAGCGACTCGGGCCTGTCAAAGTCGCCGAAGCGCACCTGCGCGCCGCGCGCGGCGAAGTCGGCCAAGGCAGCCGGATTACGCGTCACCAGCACCAGCTGCGCGGGCTCGATTTTCGCCAGCAGGCGCTCGGCCGCCATGCGCCCGAACGCCCCGGATGCGCCGCTGATCACAATGCTCATGCGTGGACCCGCTTGGCGAGGGCTGCCGCGGAAGCCCAGTTGCCGTGCACGCCGGACCGCAGCCGCAGCGGGATCTTGATGGTGGCGATGGGGCCCTTGTCGATGTGCTCGGCTTCCAGCACATGCACTTCGGCCTGATTTTCATCGTGCCGGTCGATGATGTGCATCAGATAGCCTTCATGGCCGGGCCTGGCCGAGGCGACGTGCACATGTTCCTGCATGGTACGGTTCTGGCCCGGGAAATAGGTGGTGAGGCGCCCGGTCTTGGTCTCGATGCGGCCCAGGGTGTTGAAGCCCGCGCCCACAGGCCCTGAGATGATGGGCGGACCGAAGCGAAAATCGAGCATGCCCATATAGGCCACGTTGTAGTCCACCATCAGGTCCTTGTCCGCGAGGCGCGGAAAGTCCGACGCCGGCCCGAGCGCGGTCTCGGTGGGTGTGTCCTGGTCGCTCGACAGGTCGAAGGTCCAGCGGAAGAGACCTCCGCCGATCTCCTGCTGCGGCACGTGCAGACCTCCTGCCTCGCGCATGAATTCGAAGGCCGGCAGATCGCTCACACACATGTCCATGTGGACCTTGTTGCCCTCGCTGTAGCCGTTGATGAAGTGGAACACCGAGCAGGCGCGGCCACGGAACCAGCGCATGTCCTTCACCGAGCCTTTGCGCGGCATCACTCCGACGAAGGATTCCTTGCTGCCATCCCAGCCCCAGTGATCGCCCCCGGCCTTCATGCGCTCGATGTCAGCGACTATCGGAAAACCAGGAAACAGAACGTGCTCCTTGGTCACGACGAAATCGTGCATGAGCGCGCAGTAGGGAACCTTGAACATCTCCTCCTTGATCAGCTCGCCCTTGGCATTGGCCACGAAGTAGGACACATCAGTGCTGGCAAGCCCGGTGGCCTCATAGCCGAAGTAATGCATCTCACCGCTGGCCGGATCCAGCCGCGGGTGCGCCGTCACTGTCTGACTGCGCAGTTTGCCGCCGAAAGTCCACTCGCCAACGGTCTCCAGGGTCACCGGATGCAGCTCCCAGGGCGGTGAGTCCTCCTTGAATGACAGCAGCCGGCCGCCATGAAAGAACGGTGTGGTGTTGGCCGCGCCGCGGCGCTTGCCCCGCACGCTCGGGTCGTCCGTGTAGGGATTGCGATAGGCGCCGAACAGCGCCTTGCGCGCCTGGTGCTCGAGCTGCCAGCGCTCGGTACGGATATAGCGCTGCTTGAAATCAACATGACCTTCACCGTCAAAGGCGAAGCTGCGCACCATGCCATCCCCGCTCAGAAAGGTGTCCTTGCCAAGCTTCGGGGGGTACTGAGGATCCGGCACCGACTGGTACCAGATGCCCTGAATCTCCGATGGCAGATTCCCCTCGACTACCAGGTCATAGATGTCGCACTCAATGCGGGAGGGCAGATTGTGCCCCATGAAATCCATGGTTTGCGGATAAGGAGCGGTCATGAGCTTGGTCTCCGTTCAGGAAAGTCAGGTCACCACGAAATAACGCACGAAGTTGCCGTCCGTCCTGCGTTCGCCAAGGCCCACGAACACATGGCGCATCAGCCAGTCATGTTTGCCAGCGGCCACTTCAAAGGACGGTGTGGAGCGCAGATAGTACTCCGCCGGATCCACGATCGGACCGCCTTTGAAGGCCATGTCGCGCAGCTTCTGCATGGTGTCGGGATTGCGCCCCCACAGGTAGCCGCGATTGCGCATCAGGATCAGCGCACCATCGTCCGCCTCCAGCATGTAGCGGGCATCAAACGACACCACATCGTCCGGCCGGAACAGGGCGTAGTCCCCACCGCTGTTCGGGACCGCCTTGCCGTTAAGGCGTGGCCCACGGATCTCGCCGCTGTCCACGTATACGGCACCGCGCATCGCCCCGCTGGGCATGCCCGGGATCATCTGCACGCGCGTGAAGCGCAGGCGGATTTCGAAGGCGAATTCCAATTTCGGGGCGGGCCCGGCCCCGGGCGCCTTGAGCTCTTCGGACATTTCAGCCGCCTTTGGATTTGCGCTTGATGACCAGTTCCGGCGGGCGCTTGCGCGCGATGCGCTGCCCGCGCCCGGGGAAACGCGCCAGGATCGGCCCATCCCACAGGCGGATGAAGCGTTCGCGGAACAACCATTCGCCCTCGACCTTCACGACCTGATCCTGGTAGTAGCCCGTGAAGCGAATGGTGTACGGCGGCTCGCCGCGACACTCGGTCACGAAGGCGAAGGAGCGCACCTGGCACTGCTGCGCATCACCGGTCACCTGGGTCTGGGTGACGTGATGCTGCCGGCCCGGAAATCCCGGCGAATTGGCGTAGTGCTCGATGAGCTCGCGCAACCCCTCGTGCCCCTTCCAGACATCCGGATCCTCGAAGACCTCCTCCACCAGCACCGCCTCCGGGGTGAAGCAGGCGACAAAGGATTCGACATCGCCGGTGTCCAGCGCCCAGCAGTACTTGGCGATCAGATCCTGGATGGCGACCCGGTCTTCGATGCCGGGTTTGGCTGACCTTGACATGAGTTATCTCCGTAGCGCTCAAAAACTGGCGGCGCCGCCGTCGATGAAAAAATCGATGCCGGTGACGAAAGCCGCATCGCTGCTGGCCAGGAACAGCACCGCCGCGGCCACTTCTTCGGGGGTGCCCATGCGGTGCATGGGCGTGTTGCGGATCATCTGCTCACGAATTGCCGGAATGGCCTGCGGCGGCAGGCCCGCCGTGCGACCGATGATGGGCGTGTCAGTGGGCCCCGGGCTCACCACGTTCACACGGATACCCTTGCCCACCAGTTCCGCGGCGAAACAGCGCCCGAGCGCACGCAGTCCGGCCTTGCTGGCTGCATACACCGAGCCGGTGGGAATCCCCTTCAGTGCGCCAATGGAACCGGTGAGGACGATCGCGGATCCCTTGGACAGCAGCGGCAGTGCCTTCTGCACGCTGAAAAACACGCCCTTGAGGTTGATGCCATGAATGTTGTCCCAGTCCTCCTCGGTGACCTTGTCGATGGGCTGAAAGGCGCCGATGCCTGCGTTCACGAACAGCACATCGATGTGGCCGAGCTGGGCGCTGAGCGCTTTGAACAGCTCGCTGATCTGCTCCACGACACCGATATCGGAACGGATGGCGAGGCAGTCATGGCCGATCTGCTGGGCGGCACTCTCCAGGGTCTGCGGTGAACGGCCGGTGATGACCACCCGGGCGCCCTCCTGCGCGAAGGCGCGCGCGGCGCTCAAGCCGATGCCACTGTTGCCGCCGATGACCACGACGTTCTTGCCGCTGAAGCGCTGACTCACTGAATCGTCCCCTCACTGTTTTTGGCGGCGGCAGTATGAGCAATCCGCAGCGGCGCTTGCAGTGCGTCGGCTCATGCTAGTATCAGCAGTACCACTTTAGACAGGTCACGGCCGTGAGCCAGACTCTGCAACGCGCCCAGCTGTCCGAATTCCTCAAAAGCTGCCGGGCGCGCCGCGAACCCGCCGCGCTGGGCCTGGTTCCCGCCGCGCGCCGGCGCAGCAAGGGCCTGCGTCGCGAGGACGTGGCCGCCCTCGCCGGCCTCTCGGCCACCTGGTACACCTGGCTTGAGCAGGGACGCAATGTCCACCCCTCCGAGCAGATCCTGGAGCGTCTCAGCAGCGCCCTGGGCCTCTCCGGCGCCGAACGCGACTACCTGTTCATGCTGGCGCAGCGCCGCCCGCCGCCGCTGATCCCCGGGCGCCTGGAACCGCTGCGCCCGGCCGTGCAGAGGATGCTGGACATGATCAATCTGCCCGCGTTGGTTCATACCCGCCGCTGGGATGTGCTGGCGTGGAACGGCATCTGGACGCGCTGCTTTCCGGACTTCGGCGAGCGTCCCCCCGGGGGGCGCAACCTGCTGCGCATTCTGCTCACCGACGCTGACTTCCAGCGCAGCCCCGGCGAACAGGAGGAAATCGCGCGCCGCATTCTGCCCACCGTGCGGCTTGATTACAGCCAGGCCGGGGATGATCCGGCCTTTGATGCGCTGATCGAGGAACTCTCGGCGGCCTGCCCGATATTTGATCGGCTCTGGCACAGCCCCGAAATCAGCCATTTTCCCGAAGGGATCTATACCGCCTCCTATCCGGGCATCGGCTCCATTGCCTTTGAACACACCGCCTACTCGGTGGCATCCAATCCGGCGCTGCGGTTGTTGCTGTTCAGCCCCGCGGAGGCTCACAGTGCGCAGAAGTTCTCGCAGCTGGTGGGTAAGTGATGTTCGGCATCCTTCTGCTCGGGTTATACGCCGCAGCAAGCGGCGCGAACGGCGCACCGGATACAGCCGCAGGCTGCGCACCCGCTGCCGGCCTGCACTACATCTGCGGACCCCAGGCCAGTGAGGACCTGGTGCGCATCCCGCACTCCGCATGGCTGATCGCCAGTGGCATGAATGTCGGTAGGCCCGCGCATCTGTACCTCATCGATACGCTCACCAAGACCTCCTTCATCCTCTTTCCAGCCGCCGGGCTCGACACGCCTGCCAGGGCGCCGGGCGGATGCCCGGGGCCTCCGGATCCGGCGCGCATGTCGATGGATGGACTGGCGCTGCGGGCGGGCCCCCACGGCACTCACACCCTTTACGCCGCCAATCATGGCGATCGCATGGCCATCGAGTTCTTCGCCATCGATGCCCGCGGCACTAAGCCGACGCTGCGCTGGAGCGGCTGTGCCCTGCTGCCCTCGGGCACGCTGCCCAACGCGGTGACGACCCTCGCCGATGGCGGCTTGCTGGTCATCAGTTTCTATGACCCGAACGACCCGGCCGCCTGGACCCGCATGGCGGCCGGCCAGAACACCGGCCGCATCCTGCAGTGGCACGCCGCTGCGGGGTTTCAAACTCTGCCCAACAGTGCGACCTCGGGCGGCAACGGCATCGAGGTGAGCGCCGATGGCGATCTGATCTATGCCAGCTCCTGGAGTTCGCGACAGCTGGTGGTGCTGTCGCGCCGGGACGGATCGCGCCACGCCATCGCGCTGGATTTCATGCCGGACAATATCCATCGTCTGGCGGATGGCTCGCTGCTGGTGGCAGGTCAGCGCACCAGCGTCGCCGCCATCAGGGCCTGCAGCGGCGCGCAATGTCCCCAGCCCTGGGTGGTGGCACGGGTGCAGCCGCGCAGCGGACGCGTTCAGACTGTGCTTTCAGGCCCAGGATCAGCCACTGTCAACTACGCCTGCGGCGCTCTGGCCGTGAATGGCACGCTCTATATCACCGTGCGCGGTGATCAGCGCATCGCCTACCGCGCCTGGGACAGCCGTTGAGCCAGCACCATGAGCCGGAGGCCTGGCCCAGCGCGGCAGTGGGCTGGATGGCCGTCGCACTGCTGGCGCTGGCCTCGGTGGGTTCACAGTTTGATCGCACGGTCATCAATCTGATGGTCGAGCCCTTGAAGCAGACCTTCGCCCTGGATGACACCCACTTCGGAATGCTGCAGAGCATCCCCTTCGGCATCTTTTACGTTGTGGCCTGCATTCCCATCGGACGCCTGGCGGACCGCTATTCACGCCGGGTGATCATCGCCACCGGCATCACCTTGTTCGGTCTGTTTGCCATGGCCTCGGGACTGGCGCGCAGCTTCATGCAGCTGTTCCTCACACGAATCGGTGTTGCGGTGGGAGAAGCAAGCCTCACACCCGCTGCACTGTCCATGCTCAGTGACCTGTTCCCGGCGCAGCGACTGGGTCGGCCGGTCAGCGGCTTTTTGATGAGCGCGCCGGTGGGCCAGGCGCTGGCATTCATGGGGGGCGGGAGCCTTTTGCAGTGGCTGTCGAGCTCCTCCGTGCTCGCCAGCGGCCCGCTGTCACGCCTCGCCCCCTGGCAGGCGGCCTTCATCATCGTCGGTGCGCCGGTGCTGTTGCTGGTGCCGTTCTTCATGCTGCAGCGCGAGCCGGTACGGCGCGGCCCGGGAGCCGCCGGACCCCTGCCGCTGCGGGACATCGCCCAGGTGCTGCAGACCCGTGCCGCGGCCCTGGTGCCCATGTTCGCGGGCTTCGCCATGGTCAACCTGGTTTCCAATGCGTTCTTCATCTGGACACCGGCCCTGTTGCACCGCTCGTATGGCTGGAACAGCGGCCAGATCGGTGTGACCTTCGGGCTGGTGGTGCTGTGTTGTGGTACCGCCGGGGTGTTCTTTGCCGGCTGGCTGAGCGACCGGCTCGCCCTTCGCGGCCATCCGGATGCCCAGTTGCGGGTGGCCGCCTACGGTTATGTGGGCTGCGGGGTGTTTGGTGCGCTGGCGCCGCTGATGCCGAATGCCACCGCGGCACTGGCCATGCTGGCGCCCGCCATCTTCTTCAGCAACATGCCCTATTCCTGCGCCGGCACGGCCATTCAGCTCATCGTTCCGAACCGGGCGCGGGCCCAGGTGACCGCAATCTATGTGACGTTCACGACGCTGGTGGGGCTGGTGGTCGGTCCGATCGTGATCGGCCTCATGACCGATCACGTCTTTCGCAACCCGGCGGACGTTCGCTATTCACTCTCCATCGTCGTCGCCATCGCGGCGCCGGCCATGGTGGCGCTGATTCTGACGGCGCTGCGGCCGTTTCGGGCGCTTCGCGAACTCAGAAGCGATCCGTGATCGGGGTCTTCACGAACCCTTCCGGATAGTCCTCGACCTCATTGCCGACGATCGTGAATTCTTTGCGCCGACCGCTGAACTTCGCCTCCAGTTCCATGTACCCGCGCGGGTCGAATAAGGGGGTGGCACTCATGCCGAAGATTCCCGTCGCATCGGGCTTGTCGCAGGTATAGAGACTGCCCTGCTGCGCGAAGTTCCTCTTGCCATGCTCGAGCATGCCATCCATCGCGGCCTTGAGCGTGTAGTGCATGGTCATGAAGTTGAAGCCCAGCGGATAGATATCTTCGACCGTGACTTCCGGCACCCCGTTGCGACCGCCGACATCCGGATACATCTTCCAGCCGGGCACCTTGCCCGCAACATAGCGCGCATCGGCGAGATTGGAGAGCTTCACCACTGTCGTCATTTGCGCGCCAAGCTCGATGGCTGCGCGACAACGTTCGATGCCTTCGTCAAGTTCGGTCTTCGGATCCGCATTGGTGCGCGCGATCAGGATGCAGTCGCTGCCCTCCAGCGCCGCGAGCGCCGCCTTGACTTTCTCCAGGTAGCGCGCGCGCGGCAGCAGCCTGGTGGACTCCTCCATGTCGCTGGAGTCCTCCAGCTGCAATGCGCTCGCACCCGCACGCACCATGCGCTTGCAGGCGCGGTACACCGCCAGCGGTCCGCCATAGCCATTCTCGATATCGGCTGCCAGTGGCAACGGCGAGGTCTGGCTGATGCGGCTGGTGATCCACTCGACATCGGTGAGATTGGTGAAGCCGTAGTCCAATACGCCGTTCATGGCGATTGAGACTTCCCCGCCACTGAGCATCATGGCCGGGAAGCCCACCATTTCCACCGCGCGGGCCGAGGCGCAGTCGTAGACGCAGGGTGCCACCACACAGGCCTTGGCCTCCTGGAGAACCTTGCGCAATGAGGGCTTGGCCATATTCGTGATTCCTTAAGGATAGTCGAGGTGCGGTTCAGGCTCACCGCGCAGGCAGGCATCAATATTCAGCAGCACGACATCCGCCATCCGCGTGCGGGTCTCCACCGTCGCGCTCGCCATGTGCGGCGTCAGCACCACATTGGGCCTCTGGCGCAGGGCTTCGGGCACATTGGGCTCATCTTCGTACACATCCAGCGCGGCACCGGCCAGCCGACCGTCGCGCAATGCCGCGATCAACGCTTGCTCATCCACCAGCGAGCCGCGTGCAACATTGATGAGGTAGCCCTCCGGGCCCAGGGCGTCAAACACCGCATCGTTCACCAGATGCCGTGTCGCCGCGCTCGCCGGCAGCGTGAGGATCAGAACGCTGCAGGCCCGTGCCAGCGACAGCAGATCCGGGTGGTAGGCGAACGGCACGCTCTTGGGTCGCGGACCGGTGTAGGCCACCTCACCAAAGGCTGTCAGGCGCGCCGCCAGCGCCGCGCCGATATGTCCCAAGCCCACCACGCCGAAGCGACGTCCGGTGACCTTGCGGGCCAGCGGTTTGTCCCCTTTCAGCCAGGCGCCGGCGCGAACATAGGCGTCGGCCGCCGGAATGGCGCGCAGCAGGCCGATGATCAGACCGACCGCCAGATCCGCGACATCATCCGTGAGCGCCCCTGGCGTGGTGCCCACCCGCACACCACGGCTGCGAGCAAAGGGCAGATCGACCCGGTCAACGCCCACACCATTGATGGCGATGATGCCCAGCGCCGGCAGCGCGGCCATCAGCGCATTGCTGCAGCCGACATGCCCTCCGGTGATCACGGCACGAACGGTGGGCGCTTTTTCTGCAAGCCAGGTGCTGCGCTCGGGCTCACTGAGCGTGAACCAGCGGATCACCTCGAAGCGCTGCGCCAGGGCCGTTTCCAGATAGGACGAGAACGGACACAGTTGCAGCGCCGCCGGGAGTGGGTCCGTCATGCATTATGATAACGTGCGCATTCCAACCCGAGAAGTACTGATGCTCGCTGCCATCTGCCACGGCAAGAAGGATTTGCGGATCGAGCCGGTCGCCGACCGCGCACTCGCAGCGGATGAAGTGCGCGTTGCCGTCGCCTTCGGCGGCATCTGCGGATCAGACCTGCATTACTTCCATCGCGGCGCGGTCGGGGACTTCAAGGTGCGCGAGCCCATGGCCCTGGGCCATGAAATTTCAGGGGTCGTGGTGGAGACCGGCGCGGCTGTGACGGGGCTGAAACCGGGAATGAAGGCGGCCCTTGACCCCAGCCGGCCCTGCCTGAGCTGCAGTTACTGTCGCGCCGGGCGCAGCAATCTGTGCAGCAACATGTTCTTCCTCGGCAGCGCGGGACGCTTTCCCCACGTGCAGGGGGGCTTCGCCCAGCACCTGGTACTGCGCCGGGACCAGGTGATCCCGGTGCCCGATGACACCGATCTGCTGAAACTGTCCGTCGCCGAGCCGCTGTCCGTGGGATTGCACGCCGTCACGCGCGCGGGCGCCCTGACCGGCCGGCGCGTCCTGGTCACCGGCTCCGGCCCGATTGGTCTGCTCACGGCGCGCTGCGCCCACCATGCCGGTGCCGCCGAAGTGGTGGCGACTGACATCGCCGACTGGCCGCTGGAGGTGGCGCGCCGTCACATGGGCGTCTCGAGCACGGTCAACGTGGCGACGCAGCCTGACGGCCTGGCCGCATTCGCCGGCGATGGCGGCTATTTCGATGTGGCCTTTGAAGCCTCGGGGTCGGCAGCCGCCCTGGAATCGATCTTCAAGGTGATCCGGCGCGGCGGCCGCATCGTGCAGGTGGGGATGCTGCCCGCTGCGACCGTCCCGGTGCCCGTCAATGTGCTGCAGTCGCGTGAGATCGAACTGGTGGGGGCTTTCCGCGCGCATGATGAGTTCGGACTTGCAGTGCGACTCATCACCGCGGGTGTCATCGAGGTATCCGCGATTCTCTCCGGTACCTATCCGCTGGCCGAGGCGGTCACCGCGCTGGAGCTGGCCGGTGACCGCACCCGCTTCGTGAAGCTGCACCTTGCCCTGACGCCGTAGGTCCCAACATGATCCGTGCCATGGTCGTGATGGGTGTCACCGGCAGTGGCAAGTCCACACTGGCCCGCGCCCTGGCCCAGGCCCTGGGCTGGCGGTTCGTGGAAGGCGACAGCCTGCATCCGGCCGCCAACATTGCCAAGATGGCCGCCGGCCAGGCGCTGAATGACGAGGATCGGCGGCCCTTTCTCGACAACGTCGCGCGCGCAATGGCCGACTCGCATGATCCTGGCATCGTCGTGTCCTGCTCGGCTCTGAAGCGCAGCTACCGTGACCAGATCAGGCACGGCCAGCCGCAGGTGCTGTTCGTACTGCCGAGGCTGACAAGGACGGCCCTGCAGGCGCGTTTGAGCGGACGTGCGGGCCACTTCATGCCGGCCTCACTGCTCGACAGTCAGCTGGCCATCCTGGAAATGCCGCAGCCCGATGAACTTGCGATCCAAGTCGAGGGCGAGGCCACGACCGAGGAGCAGGTGCGCCAAACCATTGCGGCGGCTCAGGCCGTAGAGGTGGGCCTGGCCGTTCGAATCCAAAATGTCGATCCTCAAGGTGAGGTCGCACTCGCCCTGTTGCGAGAGGCGGCTTTTGAGGTGCGGCCGCTGTACTGCGGGGACGCGGCCGCCGCTCTGCCATTGCCCCGGAACGCTCCACTCGGCCCTCGAGAGATTTATATCGTGGCATGGCTGGCCGCGGTGCCGGTAGGCTGCGGGGCGATCCGTGAACTCAACCAGTCGAGCGCGGAACTGCGGCGCATGTATGTCCACCGGGAATACCGGCGCCGACATATCGGGCGAACGATGCTGCTGCACTTGCAAAACGAGGCCAGGCGCCTCGGCTATTCGCGCTTATTGCTGGAAACGGGTGATCGTCAGGCACCCGCCATGGCACTGTACGAGGCCGCAGGCTTTAGCCGAGTGCCACCATTTGGCCGGTATGCGGATGATCCAACCAGCGTCTGTTACGAGCTGGATCTCCAATCCTAAGAGGAAACCATGAATGCGAAGGTTGCAGTATTGGGAACATTGCGGTTCCCACCCGAACGTCTGGATGAAGTCCTCCCGCATCTGCAGCAGCTGATAGCGGCGACCTACAGGTCGGACGGGTGCATCGCATATGATGCGGCGCTTGATCCGTTCGATAAGGGCCTGATTCGTTTCTGCGAGCTCTGGCCGGACCATGAGAGCCTGGCTCGGCACCTGCAGGCGCCGCATATCGCGCCATGGCGCGCCGTGACTCGGCACTGCGGTCTGATTGCGCGTCAATTTGTCGCTTATGATGTTTCCGGGTCCCAACAAGTGTAGTCACCCATGCCTACCTATCAGGGTTCCTGTCACTGTGGACGGGTCCGATTCGAAGTCGACGCACAAATCGACCAGGTGCGCATGTGTGATTGTTCGGTGTGCCGCAGGCGCGGAGCATTGAACCATCGCGTCGCGCGGGAAAACCTCCGGCTGCTGACACCGTGGGCGGATCTGGTGCTGTATCAGTGGGGGTCTCGAACCGCCAAGGATTTCTTCTGCCCAACCTGCGGGATCCTGCCGTTTCGACGACCGAGCGACCCCACTGCCCAGGAGCTGGCGGAGGGGGTTCAGCCCTTCGACGGATGGGCCGTCAATGTCAGATGCCTGGACGGCCTCGACCTTGATGCGCTCCCGGTCACGCATATCTACGGCAGTCGCATTCGGCACGCCGTCTAACTGCCCGGAACAATCAGGGTCGCATGGGGCCCGCGCGCCCGAAACGCGCGTGGCGACAGCCCGGCGTGCCGCGAGAAGAATCGGGTGAAGTAGGCGGCGTCGGTGAAACCCAGCGCATAGGCAATGGCCCGCACCGGCTCATCGGTGTACAGCAGTTGACGCTTGGCCTCCAGCAGCACGCGCGCGTGCAACAGCTGCACCGGGGTCTGGCCGGTGAGCGCGATGCAGGCATTGCGCAGCTGCGATTCGGAGACATTCAGTGCGGCGACATAGTCCGTCAACGGTTCGCCCCTGGCATAGCGCCGCTCGACCCGTTCGCTGAAGCGCGCCACCAGTCCGCGCCGATGCCCGCTGATGGGATCGGCCCCATTGGGCCGCTGGCGCGCCAGCCGCAACACATTGGCGAGCAGCACCTCCAGCCATCCCTGCAGTGCCAGTTCGTGGCCGGTGCTGGAACGCGCAGCTTCACGCGCCAGCATTCGAAAGGCCTGCGCGAGATCGGTGGCGCGCAAGGCCGGCGCGTCGAACTCGAAAGTCTTCGGCCCCGTGAACAGCACACCGATTTCAGGTTCGCGCCGCGCGAGTTCGTGCTGCAGTTCGACCGATAGCGAGACCACGTAGCCGGTGGTGCCGGGTTCGAACTCGAAGCCATGCACGCACCCGACCGGCATGAGCATCAGCGCGGGCGGCCGGAACTGGCTGCGCGCGCTCTCCGCCTGCACGACTCCGCGGCCGCGCCTCACGAAAATCATCTGGTGCAGCACCTGGTGCAGATGCGGCTCGATCTTCCAATGATGCCGCGCGCTGCGGGCCTCGATGGATTCCACGTGCAGCATGGCACCGGCGAGGGGCCGCGGCGCCTCGCCGTACAGGAAATAGGTGGGTATGTGCCGGTGGGTGGCGTGCCGGGCCATCACCGCATGCTAGGACCAAAGGTTAAGAAAAGTCCAATTCTGCGGCGGGTTCTGACAGGTTCCGGCACTCCTGCCGCCGCAGAATCCGGCGGGAAAATGGAGAGCACGCATATGATCGGGGCATCGGACCGCCTGCCGCACAATGCCAAGAAAGTGCAAGTACTGGCCAACCCGTGCCGCACACCCAGGTAGCCATCATCGGCGCCGGCCCCTCCGGGCTGCTGCTGGGGCAACTGCTGCACCGCGCCGGGATCGACGCGGTGATCATCGAGCGGCAGTCCGCCGAGCACGTGCTCGGGCGCATCCGCGCCGGTGTGCTGGAACAGGTGACCGCGGATCTGCTCACCGAGGCGGGCGTCGGCGCGCGCATGCACAGGGAAGGCCTGGTCCACGAAGGCTTCGAACTGCTGGTGAACGCAGAGCGACACCGGGTCGACCTGCGCCGGCTCACCGGCGGTGCAACGGTTCTGGTGTACGGGCAGACCGAAATCACCCGCGACCTGATGCAGGCGCGCAGCGCCGCGGGCCTGCGCACCGTTTATGAAGCGCAGGATGTCGCCATCGGCGACTTCGCCACCAGTCATCCCTTTGTGACTTACCGGGATGGTGGCCAGGAGCACCGCCTCGAGTGCGAATTCATTGCCGGCTGCGATGGCTATCACGGCGTATGCCGCCGCAGCGTACCGCGCGCGGCCTGCCGCGAGTACGAGATGGTGTATCCGTTCGGGTGGCTGGGAATGCTCACCGACACCCCGCCGCTGCAGGATGAGCTGCTGTACGTGAACAGTCCGCGCGGCTTCGCCCTGTGCTCGATGCGCAATCCGGCCCGCAGCCGCTACTACCTACAAGTTCCTGCCGATGCCTCCCTTGGCGCCTGGAGCGATGAGGCGTTCTGGCAGGAACTGCGCCGGCGGCTGGATGAGCAGGGACGCTCGCAACTGCGCACTGGAGCTTCCATTGAGAAGAGCATCGCGCCGCTGCGCAGCTTCGTCGTGGAACCCTTGCGCTTCGGGCGCCTGTTCCTGGCCGGGGACGCAGCCCATATCGTGCCGCCCACCGGGGCCAAGGGTCTGAATCTCGCCGCCAGCGATGTGCGCTTCCTGGCCGGGGCCCTGATCGAGCACTACCGGGATCACCGCAACACCGCTCTGGATGGCTATTCACAGACCTGTCTGCGACGCGTCTGGCGCGCCGAGCGTTTCACCTGGTGGTTCACGTCGCTGATGCACCACATGGCCGATGAGGGGGAAATCGCGGCAAAGCTGCGCCAGGCCGACCTCGACTATCTGCTGCACTCCGAATCCGCCATGCGCACGCTGGCGGAAAACTACGTTGGGTTGCCGCTGGACTTCGGCCTCATGCCGACACCTCAAGGGCCTCGCCCCTGAATCACAAGCAACGCATCTTCGAGCTCGCCGCAGCTCCGGTGAGCACGGCGTGGATCCTCAAGCCCTCGCGAATTCACGGCGTCGGCGCTCGGTCAGGCTTGGTAACAATTCGACACGGCCGTCGAATATAATGCCGCAGCGTTCTGCGCTAGACTTCATGCGCAAACGAGGACCGCGACCATGAAGCGCTTGGCACTGTTGAGCAGCCTGACGTTGTCGTTTCTTTGCTATGCAACCACGGCTGGCGCACACCACTCCTTCGCCATGTTTGACAGGAGCCGCACCGAAACGGTGGCCGGAACCGTCAAGGAATTTGAACTGATCAATCCGCACGGCTGGCTGCGCATCATGGTCGCAGACACCAATGGAATTGCCAGTGAATGGCCATTGGAACTGGGCGGCGCGGGCCAGCTCCAGAGATTCGGATGGACGCCCGATGCGGTTCATCCCGGCGACAAGGTCACGGTGCAACTTCATCCGCTGCGAGACGGCTCCTACGGCGGCCAGCTCGTCTCGGTGACCCTGGCGAACGGCAAGGTGCTCGGACAGCGCCCGGCCAACGCCCCATAGCCCCCCACTTTTACCGAGGTCTTCCATGAAGGCGCTTGCCGCAATTGTGTTGGCTGCCTGCCTGATGCCGATCACGGCTGATGCTCAGGAATGGAAGGTGTATCCCTATCCCGATGCCGGCTTCTCCATCCAGTTTCCGGCGCCTCCGACCGTGGACAAGCTCACATCCAGGAGTTCTGCCGGCGTGTCCTTGCCCATGATCCGCTACAGCGTCCGGCAGGACCGGATTGATTACACGCTGAGCGTCGTGGATTATTCGAGCACCACTGCCGATGCAATGACGACCATCGCCGAGGCCGAGAAGTCATTCGGTGCCTCCGGCAAGGTGACCGTGGCGATCGATGCGCGGGTGAATCGATCCTACGGGCGCGAATTGAGCGTGACCGGCGCCAACGGCAGTCGCTCGGCGGTGGCGATCTTCTTCGTCAACAAGCATCTGTTCACCCTGGTGGGCGAATCATTGCCCCCCGATGCCATCCAAAGATCCGGTGACACCGTGCGCTTCCAGGAATCGCTGCAGTTTACCGGCGAGAACGGTGGCTTCGGCGGCTTTCGTGGCTTCGGCGGACCAGGTGGTGGACGCTTCCGGGGCGGTTTCAATCCACAGGCCCAGAGTGCCTGTGTGGGCAAATCCTCCGGCGATTCAGTACAGCTGGATACGCCGAATGGACCGGTACCCGCGACCTGTACTTTGATTGCCCGGCCGAACCCGCCGCCCAATGCACCCAACGGAGCGCCAGGTCCTGAGGTTCCGCAAAGCTCGGCGCCGGCACGCTGAGTTTCAGCGACCCGAATTTTTATTCTCCAGGTTCTTGACACTCGGGAAATTCCGAGTAAATTGCGCGCCCCTATGAATCCTCAATCAACATTTTTTTGCACACGACGGCGCTTGGCGCTGGAAGTCTGCGCCGGGAAGCGTGTGAGTCCCCGAGGCGCGCCGCCGTTTGCCTTGGACATTTTGATGCGTTAGCCCAAAGCCGTATGCGTTGCGGGGCTGACCGTATGGCAGTCCCGGATCCATCTCCCAGGAGACCCCGGAAGGCACTGCCGACCGGGGTCTCGTCGTTTAGGGCGATGAGGATTCGTTGGTGAGAATGAGACCGTCGAAATTTTGCAGTATCGGGAAATCAGGACATGAGCCTTCATAAACTGGCGCCGGAGCGCCCGCTGGAGGGGCCGGCTCCAATCAGCGTCAGTGTGGCGTTTCGGCACGATCTGTACGATCTGGGCGAGGCGGTGATCAAGACGCGCGCGATCCAGGCATTCGACAATGCCGCGACACGCTATCCGATCCACCGGCAGATCCGCTGCGCTGCCAGCAACAAGCTGCAGGATGTCTTTGACGAACTCGCGCTCAACTCGGGCCTCGCGCCGCAGCGCCTGGATACCGGAACGCTGCTGCTCGATGGCGATGGTGTATTCGTCAGTGCCGAAGGATTCCGCAAGTCCGGCTATTGTTCGTGCACCTTCAAGGTGTGGGCAGCGAGCAAGGAAGTGGCAGAGCAGACCCGCACGACGCTCTTAAGGGCAGTGGGTCCGTGCCGCGTGCGCGATCAGATGTTCGTGATCGATTGGCAGTTCTGCAACAGCCGCGGCACGCTGGTCAACACGTCCTTTGATGAAATAGCCGACGACCTTCTCATGGACGAAGCCTATCCACAGTTGGGCGCTCCCGTGGCGCAATTCATCGAGCGTTATTTGGCGGCGCCCGAGACGGTTTTGATCCTGTTGGGGCCACCCGGCATGGGCAAGACCCGGCTGGTTCGTGCGATTCTCGCGGCCATGTCGCGCCGCAAGGAGGACAGCGCGATGGCCATGTACACCGCGGACAAGAACGCCTTGGAGGGCGATGAGATCTTCGTGGATTTCATCACCGGCCTGCACGATGCATTCATCATCGAAGACGCGGACTACCTCCTGCAGCCGCGTACCGACGGCAACCGAAACCTGCATCGATTCCTGATGATCGCCGACGGCGTGGTACGTGCACAGAACCGTAAGATCATCTTCACCACCAACCTGCCGAACGTCGGTAGCATCGACGATGCACTGCTGCGCCCCGGTCGATGTTTTGCGACGATTCAAATGCGACAGCTGGCTCGAAAGGAGAGCGACGCTGTGCTGAACCGTCTGCTTGCCGGCCACCCGGATGCGGTGGTACAGGCGCGCGAAGTACTGGCGGCGGCGGGCGCCCACAGCAGTTCATTGGCCGCGATTTATCGGGCGGCAGGCACAGCGAAGGACAAATTGGTGGGCCGTGTAGGGATCGAACCTACGACCAATTGATTAAGAGTCAACTGCTCTACCAGCTGAGCTAACGGCCCTGATATTCCAACCGCCGCCTGCTGGCGGGGGCCGGGATTCTATCCGAACTTGCCCGGCTGCGGGCAAGCCAAATTGGGGTGGACGATGGGACTCGAACCCACGACGGCCGGGATCACAACCCGGGGCTCTACCAACTGAGCTACGTCCACCGTCGAAACCCTTGTCCACGCACCTTCGCGCCAGATGGCGCGCCCGGCAGGACTCGAACCTGCGACCCTCGGCTTAGAAGGCCGATGCTCTATCCGCTGAGCTACGGGCGCACGGCAAATCCGCGTTGCCTTCGAGTCCGAGCCGGATCCAGCACCGATACTGGTCGGGGCAGCAGGATTCGAACCTGCGACCCTCTGCTCCCAAAGCAGATGCGCTACCAGACTGCGCCATGCCCCGCCCGACCGTAATCGCGGATCCGTCCGGACTATACCTTCGGACCTGAGCCAACGGGGGCCGGCATGATACGGAGGGCCCCGCAAACCGTCAATTCAGGCCCGGCGCCACTCGGTGCGCCCTCCTGGGCGGTCCTCCAGGATCACGCCCTGGGCCGCCAGTGAGTCCCGTATGCGGTCCGCTTCCTGGAAGTCCTTGTTCTGGCGCGCCTCGAGCCGCCTGGCCACCAGAGCGTCGATTTCGCCATCCTGCAGGCCCCCGGCAGGCGGCGTTGCTCCTGCCATGACGCCCTCAGCCCCTGGCTCGCCTTCCACCGGTGGCGTGCGCAGGCGCGCCCACTGTTCGGCGGGCAGTTGGGCGATGCCCAGGACCGCCCCCAGCACCCCCAGCTCCGCTGCAATCTGGCTGGACTGGAGCAACTTGCCCTCGCGCTTGGCCACGTTCAGATCCCGCGTCATGGTTTGCAGCACAGCCACCGCTTCGGGGGTGTTGAAATCATCGTCCATGGCGGCCCGGAACGCCTCGGTGTAGCGGGTCACCGGCGCGGGGCGGGCCGGCTCAACGTCCCGCAGCGCGCTGTACATGCGCTCCAGAGCGGCGGTTGCCTGGGTCAGCTGCTCCAGGTTGTAGTTCACCGGGCCGCGATAATGGCTGGAGACCACAAAGTAGCGGATCACTTCCGGATGCCGCACCCGCTTGAGCGCCTCGGCAATCGTGTAGGAATTGCCGAGCGACTTCGACATCTTCTCATCGTCGATGTTGAGGAAGCCGTTGTGCATCCAGATCTGCGCGAAGGAGTCGCCGCTGGCGGCGCAGGACTGGGCGATCTCGTTCTCATGGTGCGGAAATTTCAGATCCATTCCGCCACCATGAATGTCGAAGCGGGTGCCAAGCAGCGCCTCGGACATCACCGAGCATTCGATATGCCAGCCGGGCCGGCCCGCTCCCCAGGGCGAAGGCCAGGAGGGCTCGCCGGGCTTGGCCATCTTCCACAGCACGAAATCCAGCGGATCGCGCTTGGTGGTATCCACCGCCACGCGTTCCCCGGCGCTCAGTTCATCGACGAGCTCACCGGACAGTGCCCCGTAGGCTGCGAACTTGCGTACCGAGAACATCACATCGCCGCTGCTCGAGACGTAGGCAAAACCCTTGGCAATGAGCCGTGAGCTCATCTCGATCATGCCCGCGACATGACCCGTCGCCCGCGGCTCGTGGTCGGGGCGCAGAATCCCCAGAGCGTCGTAGTCACGGTGCATGTACTGGATATAGCGCGCGGTGAAGGTATCGATGGGTTCCTCGCGCTCGGCCGCCCGCTTGATGATCCGGTCATCGATATCGGTGATGTTGCGCACAAAGGTGACGGCAAAGCCGCTGAAGGCCAGGTAGCGACGGATGACATCAAAGGCGATCTTGGAACGCGCATGTCCCATGTGGCACAGGTCGTAGACCGTGTCGCCGCACAGGTACATGCCGATCCGGCCAGGTTGCAGGGGCTGAAGGTCTTCCTTCGCCCGCGTCATCGAATTGAAGATACGAATCATGGCGCTAGCTTACTGGAAGCGCGCCAGCCGAGCCTGCGCTGAACCTTCGGGCATGGCCCGCAGCAGCGGCGCCAGCTCCGGACCATGCGTAAGCCCGGTCAGCGCCACCCTCAGCGGCTGATACAGGGCCTTGCCCTTGCGTCCCATGGCCGCGCCGGTCGCCGCGGCAATCGCCCGGAAATCCTGCGGCGTGGCGCCCGCAGCGGCCGTGGCGGCGGTGAAAAAGGCCGGTCCCGCCTCATCGATGACGGCCTGCTCAGCAGCGCCCAGGGCCGGCGGTCCGCCAAAAACGATGGCGCGCCACGGCCCGGCATCCCGTGGCAGGACCACGTTGGGTCGCACGGCCTCAATGAAGGCGGCCCGAGCCCCCTCCTCCAGGCCCTGCGGGACCTCCGGCCCCAGCCATGCCTGCACCTCGGCATCCGACATGTGCTTGACCGACTCCTTCTGCCACACCAGCAATTGCGCCGCATCAAAATGCGCAGGGGCGCGGCCCAGGTGGGCAGGATCGAAAGCCCGGGCCATCTGCGGCAGATCCAGCAGGCCGTTTTCGGGGCTGGAGTGCCCGAGGCGGAACAGATGATTGCAAAGGGCAGCGGCAGTGAAGCCCTGCGCGCGGTAGTCGCGCACCGTGGTCGCGCCATGGCGTTTGGAGAGCTTGGCGCCATCGGTGCCGACCACCAGCGACATATGCCCATAGTGCGGCACCGGCAGTTGCAGCGCCCGCAGCACCAGGATCTGGCGCGGCGAGTTGGTCAGATGGTCCTCGGCACGCAGCACGTGGGTGATGCCCATCGCGGCATCATCCACGGCATTGCTGAAGAAGAAGGCCGCGGAGCCATCCGCACGCCGCACGATGAAGTCACCGATATCGTCGCTGAGAACACTTTGCGGTCCGCGCACGAAGTCGGTGAACTCGATGCGCTCAGCGGCCGGGACCCGGAAACGCAGGGTGGGTGCCAGACCCGCCGCGCGCTTGGCGGCGCGCTGCGCGGGTGTGAGGTCACGGCAGGTGCCCGCGTAGCGCGGCGGTCTGCCGGCTGCGAGCTGGGATTTGCGGGAAATTTCCAGCTCCAGGGGGGTGCAGAAGCACTCGTACACCCGCGCCTCGCGTTCGAGGGTGACAAAGTGCTGTGCATACAGCGCCACGCGCTGTGACTGACGATACGGCCCGCGGCCATCGTCGCGGCCGGGGCCCGCGTCCCAGGCCAGGCCCAGCCAGCTCAGATCATCCTGCAAATTGCGGCAAAACACCTCGCTGCTGCGGGTCGCATCGGTATCCTCGATTCGCAGCACGAACTGCCCGCCGGCCCGCCGTGCCAGCAGCAAGCTGAACAGCGCGGTGCGGGCATTCCCCAGGTGCAGATCGCCGCTGGGGCTTGGGGCAAAGCGCGTCCGGGTGCCCGCCTGGGCCGACAGGGCGATCGCGGCCCGTTCCACAGATTCATTCATGTTGCAGATTTTAAGACGAAATCGCCCGGGCCTTGAAACACCGCTGGGTGATGGCGGTCCAATTGCTAGAATCCACCCCCCAGGCATCGGATAGACGAAGTAGACGATACATGATGACCAGCAGACGGCTCCTATCAGTTCTCGCGGTGGTGACCCTCGCGGTCGCAGCGGGTGGCATCCTCGGCCGGGCCTGCGCCGCCGACGAACCGGCCAAACCAAAGTCCCTGGGCACCCCACAGCTACGCATCGTCACCTCCATGGGCAATATCGTCATCGAGTTGTATCCGGACCGCTCCCCGGTCACGGTGACCGAGTTCCTGCGCTATGTGAAGGAAGGCCAGTACAGCCAGACCCTGTTTCATCGGGTGATTCCGGGATTCCTGATCCAGGGCGGGGGCTTTTCGGCGGCCGATGAAAGCCTCAAACCCACTCATGGACTGGTGGCCAACGAGTCGGGCAATGGTCTGCAGAACAAGCGCGGCTGGGTGGGACTGGCCCGCGCCGAGTCCCCGCACAGCGGCAACTGCCAATTCTTCATCAACGTGGCCGACAACCCCGAACTGGACCCGCTGCCGGTGCGCTGGGGCTACGCCGTGTTCGGCAAGGTCATCGATGGCATGGATGTGGTGGACCGCATCAGCCTGGTCGCGGCGGGCGCGGAGGGTAAGTTCAAATCCGATGCGCCCCTGGTCCATGTGGTCATCGAAAAGATCGACTTTCTGGGGGCCGACACCATCAAGCAGGACGACTCCCCGAAACAGCTGGCACCCGCGCCCACCGGCAATGAGGTGCTGTCGCCAAACTGAGGCGCTGAGGAACCGCGGTGAGTGAACTGTTCGTCTCCGACCTGCACCTGGACGCGCAGTCCACCGCGGCCAATGAACGCTTCCTGAGGTTTCTGCGCGAGCAGGCCGCACAGGCCCGGGTGCTGTACATTCTGGGAGACCTGTTCGAAGCCTGGATCGGTGATGACGACCCGGATCCGGTCAAGGGCGAGATCTGCGCGGGTCTGCAACGCTTGACACAAAGCGGCGTGCCCTGCTTCCTGATGCACGGCAACCGGGATTTTCTGCTGGGGGAGCAATTTGCCGCACGCACCGGTTGCCACCTGCTGCCCGACCCGGTCATCGCCACTTTCGATGATGAGTCGGTGCTGCTCACGCACGGGGATGCCCTGTGCGTGGATGATCATCCCTACCAGGAGTTGCGCACCACGGTACGCCAGAGCGCCTGGCAGCGGCGCTTCTTGAACCTCGACCTGCCGACGCGCGAACTGCTGGCCGGCCAGGCCCGCCGCGGCAGCCAGGCGCACACCTCACGAACCATTCCCTACGTCATGGATGTGAACGAGGCGGCGGTGAGCACCCTGTGGCGCAGCGGTGTCAACCGCATCATCCATGGCCATACCCACCGCCCGGGCATCCATACGGCCGATTTCGCCGGCCACCCGGTGCAGCGCATCGTGCTGGGTGCCTGGTACGAACAGGGCAGTTATCTGCGGCGCGCGTCCGGGCGCTACGAGCTTCGCGAGCTGAACTGAACTAGGGCGCCGCGGGGGCTGAGGAGGCAGCAGGGGCGCGGTGATGGCGGGCATAGGCCTCGGCTGCGACGATTCCCTGGTACTTGCTGAACTGCTCCTCGCTGAGGATGGGCTTCAGTTTCGCCAGCGCGGCGTCTTCGATTTTCTGATGATTCTGGTGGGCGCTCTGCAGGTCCGTGT
>Ga0210391_10000152_pt1 | contig 81416 bp, 71 predicted proteins | sample IncBWC12OmetaG_FD_160573 | JGI IMG/M metagenome (GOLD analysis project Ga0210391, IMG submission 160573) | Forest soil microbial communities from Barre Woods Harvard Forest LTER site, Petersham, Massachusetts, United States - Inc-BW-C-12-O ...
GCCCTGACCCGGCATTGGCGTGCTCGGGCTCCGGCATGCGCTGGTCGAAGTTATTGCCGCCGCCCGCGGATGCGCCCGCGCCACGCGAGCTGCCGCTGAAGTCTCCGCCGCCTTCGCCACGGCCGCCGAGCAGGATCAGGTCGCTGGCTACCACTTCTGTCATGTACTTCTTCTGCCCGCTGGTCTTGTCGTCCCAGGAGCGGGTTTGCAACCGGCCCTCGATGTAGACTTTGCCGCCCTTCTTCAGATACTCGCCGGCAATCTCGGCCAGGCGCTGCCAGAGCACCACGTTGTGCCACTCGGTGCGGTCCTGCCACTCGCCGCCCTTGTCTTTGAATCGCTCGTTGGTGGCGATGGTCAGCTTGGCCACGGGCGTGCCCTGCGGCGTGTATTTGATTTCGGGATCTTTGCCCAGATTACCGATTAGTTGAACCCGGTTCAGACTTTTTCCAGCCATGAGGTGCTCCTTTTGGGGTTCACTATAGCAGAAGGAAGCGCACGAAGAATGGGGCAACCGCAATAGAAATGCGAGAATTGCCATTCCGGGATGAGAAGAGCAGGTCATAGGTCTTAGGTGTTGGGCTTTCGGTTTGCCTAAGACCCATGACCTAAGACCTGAGACCTGAGACCTGAGATCCCGCCAACCCGTAGCCGCTTCTGCGTTATAATCCACACCATGCCTCCTGCTCCCGGCGCCACCAAAGCCGTCGGCATGGTTCCCGACGAAATGAAGTCCGAACCGAGATCCAAGGGCCTCAGCACGCCTCGGAAGAAGAAGCCGAAGGAACTGGCCGTCATAACCGAATGCTGCACCGGCTGCGCTGGCTCGCCCGCCTGCGTCGAATACTGTCCGGTGGAAGACTGCATGTTCTGGGTTGCCGATGAAGACAGCACCCCCTTCGGCCGCATCGCAATTGACCCGATCCTTTGCATCGGCTGCAAGAAATGCCTCAGCAAAGGCCCTGACGGCTGCTTCCTCGATGGTTGTCCCTGGGACGCGATTGCGATGGTTGAGACCACCGAGGTCGAAAAAGAAGTCGGAGCGATGTCGTTTTGAAGGCAGCTACTAGCCGCTAGCTCCTGGCTGCTAGCCTGTGCCTCTCCGCGATTTGTCATCCTGAGCGGAGTGCGATGGGCGCGAAGCGTCCGTCGCACGCAGTCGAAGGACCCCTTTCAGTTGCGCAGGCCGTTAAAGGCTTTCCAGCACCTATTTCGTGCGCTCTCGGATCGCCCGTTCCGTAATCGTCGCCTGCTCCCGCACGTCATTCGAAATATCCGGCAACTCGCGTTCGTAGGGAAGAACCGAAGGAATATCTTCAGCCCCCCCGACCAGGTAAAGCGCGCGCAAGGCTTCCCAAACCTGCTCGGTGGAAGGATCGACCACGGCGACTTCGGCTCCGGCCGCAATGTTCGCACCGGTTCCCGCGACCGAGCGAATCCGTCCCGGAATCGGCGAGCGAATTTCCGCCGACTGTCCGTTGCCATATTGCAGCTTCGCGATCAAGCCGCCCTGGTGGATCGCGGTTCCCGGACGATCGGAATCGACGATGCGTCCGGACTCCGGAGAAACGATGTGCGCCGGCTGCAGCAAAGCCACGATCTGCGGCCGGCCGGTTGCGTCTCCAAACCGCACCAGCGATAGCGCCGCATTCCCGCGCACCATCGGCGACGGATCGCCAAGCATTTTCAGCAGCGCTTCATGAAACCCCGCACCGGATGTGTCCTGCCCCATCACCCATGCGTCGGTGTTACGCACTTCTTCCACGGGATCGGCAGCGAGGATCACCAGTTCCGGATACCACTGTTTCGCAGTCGAATCGTGCCGTGTGATGCGCTCGCCCACCTGTACCAGCGCTTGCTGAATGTGTCGCGGTTTCTTCGTATCGTGCAGGTATTCGGTCAACTGCTGATCCGAAAGCTTGCGCCCAAACCATGTGTTCCACCAGAAAAGAAAAGGCATCAGGCAGATCAGCCACGCAGTCAGGAAGAACAGCAGCTTCTGCGTGCGGGACATGCCGGGCTTAGCGTGTGGGACAGCGGCTGGCTGCGCTGGATTGGGACTGGCGGACATAAGGAACAAACTACTCTACAACATCCGCGTCGAGCACGCGCTCCTGCTCCAGGTAGTGCGAAACGGCATATTGCGCCAGAAGCGGCGTTTGCAGCCGGATTTCGGCTCCGATCCACTCGCCTTTGCCGTGCGGCGCGTCCGGCGCGTGATTGCATCGCCCGCCGCTCCCGAACTGTGGGCCAAAGTCCGCGCTTTGGATCTGGTCAAACTGCTTGATCTCGCGCCAAGCTTCATCGCCGACGGTCCCGGCCACGTCAATTTTCAAGCGCACGATCGACATAGGAAGTGCAATTGTTGATTGCTGATTGTTGATTGAAAATCACTTCAGCCGCACCCTGGTTTTCCAATCAACAATCAGAAATCAACAATCTCTCAGCTGTGCGGAAACCACTGGTACAGCATGAAGTAAACCAGCACTCCGGTCACGCTCACATACATCCACAGCGGCCAGGTCCATCGTGCAATCGCGCGATGGCGGTCATAGCGGCCCCGCAACCCGCGGCTCAGCGTGATGATCACCATGGGCACGATCACGATGGCGAGTATGACGTGTGGGATCAAAAGCCAAAAATAAACCGACCGCCAAATACCCTCACCTAGAAAATGAATGTCGCCGACGTGCGCATGGAAATAAACGTAACACACGAGAAACAGCGCCGAAGCGATAACCGCTCCGATCATGCTCGCGCGATGCGCGGCCACCTTTCCGCGTGCGATCAGATATCGCCCAATCAGCAGCAGGATCGCGCTGATGCCATTCAAACTCGCGATCAGGGCAGGGAAGAACGCGTATTGCTCAGGGATCACGCCGCCGGCCTCGTGGTGCGGCGGTTTGCCATCAGAAACGCCAATCCAAACATGACCAGCGAGAACAAAAGCAACGTGGCCATCGCAGATGGCAAAGGGAATTGAGTTTCCATCCCGGGATAGAGCAAGTCTCGCAAAGCCTCGACGCCGTAGGTAAGAGGATTCATGTACATCAATGCGCGAATCCATCCCGAGGCGCCGGATAGCGGAAACAGCGCTCCTGACAAGAGCCACAGCGGAATCAGAAACAAGTTGATGATGCCGTGAAACGCCTGTGTGGAATCCATGGGCCAGGCGATAGCGAAGCCGAGCGCGGTCAGCGCAAACGAAACCAGAAATACTACCACTGCCACCAGCAAAACCTGAACCAGTTCGAGATGCACGCCGGCGAACGGCGCGAAAACCAGAAAGACCATCCCTTGAATCGCGGAAAGCGTTGTCCCGCCGAGAACCTTGCCCAGCACGATCGCCGGGCGCGGTACCGGGGCCACTAACACCGAGAGCAAGAAGCCTTCTTTGCGATCCTCAATCACCGACATCATGGTAAAGATCGAAGTGAACAGCACGATCATGATCAGCGTGCCGGGATAAAAATAATCCATGTAATACTGCTGCGCCTGCCCCGCGCCCGAACGAAACGACGTACCGAATCCCGAGCCAATCACCACCCAAAACACCAGCGGCGATGCCAGCACTCCGACCACGCGAGCCTTTTGCCGGTAGAAGCGCACAATCTCGCGCCACCAAAGAGTGAAGGCAGGCAGTAAAACTCCCGCTGAAGCGGAAGCAACTGGTCTCGATAAAGCGGCGGTTTGAGTAGCCACGAAATTTAACTCGCTTTCGGGGTAACAGATTTAGTTGGCGCAGCGGGCGTCTTTTTGCCGAGCATGCCTGAGTCCCGCATTTCCCAGTACGCGTTCAGAAAAAAAACTGCCGACAGGGTCAGCAAGATCAAGATCATAAACATGCCATCGACGGTGGTAATCATTCCGTTCGCCAGTACCCCCGTGATTCCCAGCAAAGGAAGGATTCCAAGCACAAGGGAAAGAACAAGAATCATAGAACGCACGTCACCTCCTGTTTTTTTTGCTGGTTTTCGAATCAGACTTTGCCGCTTCGTTATCGTTCTCGCTACTCTGGTCTTCGCTCCAGAACTTGTGTCCGGTACGCCGAATGAAGACATCTTCGAGCGCTGGCTTGCTGATCGATAGCGCCTCGATCTCTCCAGGAAAAGCCTCGACCACTTCGGTCACAAAACGGTGCGCGCCCTGGCGCTCTACCCGCACCTGGTTTTCGAGCACTGTGGTCTCCACGTGAAATCGATCGCGTATTCGCTCTGCCAGCAATCCCGCATCGTGAGCCGCGTCCAGCATTACCACGTCACCGCCGATTTCGGCTTTCAACTCCGCGGGCGTGCCTAGCGCCACCAGATTACCTTCATTCATGATGGCCAGCCGGTCACAGCGCTCGGCTTCTTCCATCAGATGCGTCGTCACCAGCACGGAGACATGCTCCTCGTCGCGCAACATCTGCAGATATTGCCACAGATCACGTCGAGCGCCCGGGTCGAATCCGGTTGTCGGTTCATCGAGCAACAGCACTCCCGGATGATGCAACAATCCCTTTGCCAACTCGATGCGCCGCTGCATTCCGCCGGAAAATGTTTCAACCAGCTCTTTGGCACGATCCGCCAGGCCGACGCGCGAAAGAATTTCCTGAATCCGCTTTTTCAAAGACGAACCACGCAATCCGTACAAATGTCCCTGATGCCAAAGATTCTCGTAGGCAGTCAGTTTCAAGTCGACGCTCTGTGCCTGAAAGACAACGCCGATCTGCCGCCGCAAGCGTGCCGGTTCCTGCACTGCGTCGCAGCCCATGATAATCGCGTGCCCGCCGCTCGGAACCATTAACGTGGAAAGGATCCGGAAGAGCGTGGTCTTGCCGCTGCCGTTCGGGCCCAGCAGCCCGAACAACTCCGCCGGCCCGACGTCGAACGAAACGCCGTTCAGAGCCGTGCGCTTCTCATAACGATGCACAAGATTCTGCACCGAAATAACGGGTGCTCCGTCCGGCGTGGCGACTTCGGCAACCGCATCAGCGAAGGCAGAAACTTTTGATACCAAGAGAGAGATCCTAGATGCGACGAATGAATAAATCGATTATGGATAAACCTACGTATCAGTTTACGACGATATCGCGCCCAGCATCATGACAATGAATAAAAAGAGGAAAACACATCCGGATCAAGGTGCAGATGAGTGCCGCAAGACCATCGAAGACCATCGGCGATACTCATGCGGCTGAAACATTTTGTTGCGTCTGCGGTACACGCTCCTCGAAGGCCACCGGAACGTGCCGCCAGACTTGGATCGACAGAACTACGGTCGTTGCCAGCAGCAGCGCTCCCACAGCCACGTGTGCCACTGTCGCGGCCACCATCGGCAACTCAGGCTGCGCCGCGTTTCGACCCCAGGCTACTCGCGTCAGAAACGCCGTAAATCCCAGGCAAAGCTGGGTGATCAAAAGCGAGAGCATTAAGATGGCCGGACGCCGCACGGCGTCAATGTCCGAATAAACTGAAATAGCTCGTATCGCAGTCCAGGACAGCACGAACGCCACCAGCACCGCGTGCACCACGTGAGGCCACCAGCTCATGCCGTGATGGCGAAACATTCCCCCGAGAATCAACTGAACATACAACAAGAAAATGGAAAGCAGGGTCAGCGTGAATAGGCTGGGCCGGCGCGAATCGAAATCCACTCGCGAAGGCTCCTCGATCCACCTGCGGCCGGTGAAAAGCGCGATCGCCACGGCAATACAAAAAAAAGTTTGCGCCATCGTGGCATGCGCGGTAGAAATCCACGGTGGCTGCAAAAGCAAGACGGTAAGCCCACCCAGAGTGGCTTGTGCAATCACTGTGCAGAATGCGCCCACCGCCAGCCAGCGCAACCAGCGCCGCCGTTCGACCAGCAGCGTCCAGACGGCGATTGCCAACGTCAGCGACACCAGCGTTCCAGCTACCATTCGGTGGCTCCACCCATAGCGCACGCCGCCGACGAAGTGCGGCACCTTCACCAGATACCCGAAAGATGTGGGCCAGTCAGGTACCGACAGCCCCGCGTCATTGCTCGTGACTAATGCTCCAGCCGTGATCACGATAAAAGCCACGCATGCCGTGAACACAGCAAAGGTGTGATGCGCGCGGTTGTAGCTTGCTGGAAGGGCTTTCAGAGTATTTCCCCTGGGGCTGGCTGGCTCGGAAATAACATCGTCTTGTTCTCGATCATGACGCGCAACCCTGCGCTGGTCGCGCCGTGACAGTCTATTCTAAGACGGTCTTACGCCGCCGACAACCCCACTCCTGGTTTCAGCGACAGGCTACTCTCCTCCAGCCTTGAAACTCTGGTCCACGGTCTTAGTCTCTTTTGCAGCCACTGTCACCTTCTGATCCTGCTCGCCCAGTTTCTCGTGGACGAAGGCAATCGTGTAATCGCCCGGGGGCAGACCCTTGATTTCGTACTTACCCGACTTGTCAGTGACGGCATAGAACGGAGTTTTCACCACGCTGATGTACATCTTCATCCAGGGATGCTGGTTGCACTTCACCGGCAGCATGATTTCTTCGCGGGCAAAGTTCTTTTCAATCGCCGGCGACGATGGTGGCTGCGACTCGTTCCACTCGCGGTTATCTTTCGGAGTAGGATGAATGTTGTGCGTGGTCTGGTCGTCGTTCTTGATCTGTACGGTCTGGCCCGCCATTACGCCGAGGACGTGAGGATGGTACTTGCAGCCGCTCTGGTCGAGGACAACAGCATCTTTGGGCACGTCGAAAGTACGGCTACCGAGCCCGTCTTTTACATAGACGAAGACATTAGCAAGATCACCATCGCTCACTACAACGTTCTCAGCCTCATTCCCACCCTTGCAGGCCGGGTCCTGGCTCATATCAATCTTCGACGGTTTGGGAGCCGTGCCATCGAACTTCACCGTGCCGCTCACTGTAGCTACGGTCGCGGGATCGATCGGCGTTGCTGCCGGCGCAGGCGTTGCAGTTTTCTCAGCCGTGGTGTTGCTCGATTGCTCTGTGTTCTCCGTCTTGTTGCATGCGGCCAACACCAATAGGGAAAATAACGCCAACATGCTAGCTGCTATTCTGAAGTTCACTTTCTTATTCATGATGTCACCCTTTCTCACTGAGTCAAAAATTGCTAACCATCGAATCTGAACCTGATTGGCTTGCAAACCAAACCGTAAATTCTACCGCGAACCGCCGCTGGACGTTGAATGCGTCTCTGCTGTAGCCTGTTTGCGATCGCTTTTTACTTGTACCGCCGCTTTCGCATGTGGCATGGACGCCGCTACTTTCCGTTGCTCTTCCGGCGTTAACTGGAAGATATAGTCGGTTAAAAGTTTTCTGTGATCCCCAGCATACCCCTCAAACGACGGAGGAGTTGGCCCGGCAAACACCCACTGACTATTCTGCTGCTTGAACAAACCTGACGGCATCGACGTTCCCGGACTCACTGCCTGTGGATCGGTAATCCAGCGCTCAACCCAATCCGGCTTCAGTCGCTCCTTCGCCAGCAAGAAGTTTGGCGCAGTGGCAATTTTGTCGTGTGCCACATCGCCCGTTGCGTGACACTTCAGGCAAGGCGCCGCGGTGCTGGAGAATAGGCTCCGCGCCATGTCCGTTTCTTTCGTCGTAAGCACCGGAACCTGCTCCGGAATGTAGGGCAACGGTTGCTGCGACAATGCCTGGAAGAAGCGCACCAGCTTGCGCAGTTCATTATCGGAGAACGAGAACGTCGGCATGCGCACCTTCAAGTAAGGGCGGACGCCGTTGCGGTTGGTGTCTGTCGTGCTCAACGCTGGGTTCGACAAAAACTTGCGAAGCCACTCCGGATCGACACGCGCACCCTCCGTCAAAAGCTTTGGCGGCAATTGCTCCTGATTGTCCTGATATTGCGGCAGCCCCATCAGAATCGTTCGCTGGCCCGGAATGAACTGGTGGCAGCCCATGCAGTTGTACTTCTTAACGATCCACCAGCCTTCCTGAATATCGTGCCGCGCATCGCCTGGTTTGTATTGATAGGTCGAGGGCAGGGAAGTCTCCTCGCTCCCCATCAGGAAAGTCGTGAGATCGAGCACTTGCTCCTTCGTGAGGTGGACGTTCGGCATGCGCAGCGCTTCCGTTTCGCCCTTTACCATTCCCTGGTCATAAACATTTGGCTCGGCCAGTTTATGCTCGAAGAATCCCTTGTGGTCGTACCAGGGCTCTGTCGCTGGGCCATCGGGCAGACGAGCGAGATCTTCTCTGTCCTTGATCGGTTCGGCGTCCTTGCCGCCGTGCTGCGATACTTCGGTAAACAACGCGAAGTCGAGACGCTCGATCGGCTTGCTGCCTTCGAACGTCAGCTCCGTGCCAATGCGGCCTTCGTCTTCGAAGCCGGCAATTTCATGGCAGCCCGAGCAGCCGAAGTGTCGCACCCACTTTTTGCCCTCAGCCTTCAGATTCGGATCGTCCATGAACGCGGCGTTCGGATAGGACGAAGGCTCCTGCTTCTTCTGCGTCAGCAAGTAGGTCGCGATATCCTCCGCATCCTCCTCCGCGAGCCGCAGGCTTGGCATTACGGTCATGTTCTGCACTTGCAGCTCGTGTCCATCGTTCGGGCATTGGCTGTGATCGAGGTCAAACTGGTAGGGAACGCCCTTCTTGGCGTAATCCTCCGGCCCGATATCTTTCTTTTCGTAAGGGCAGTATGGCCGGGTCCGTTCGCGCGCATTATGAACCCAGCGCACCAGATAATCGTAGTTTGCCTTCTCGCCGACGCGGCTCAGATTTGCGGCAAACACCCCACCTTCTTTCTGATCGCCTTCTCCGATCGAGTGGCAGGCCATGCATCCGCGGGTCTCAAACAATTCTTTTCCATGCGCCGCATTCCCCGGCTTGTGTTGAGGAAGCGCATCGGTGAATCCGGATTGCCAGATATACGCCGAAATCGCCTGGATCTGATGATCGCTCAGGCGGAAGTTCGGCATCTTGGTTGTGGGGCGAAAATCGGTCGGCTTCTTCAGCCACACCGGTATCCAATTCTTGTTGAGCTTCAGCCGAACATCTTTCAGGTTCGGACCAACCTTCTTCATGTCCTGCATCAGGCTGTGCGATAGGAAGTCGAGTTGTTGCAATCGCCCGTCCAGCTTGCTGTTCGCTACTCTCAGGTCCACTGCCTGAGTGTTCAGCTGGTTCGCTTCCTCGTTCGATGCCGCGGCATCGGCCTGCTTCATCAGGTAAGCGGTTTGTTTCAGATTGTCTTTTTTCTGGGTCTCGGTCTGCTTGATCTGCTGGCCGATCGAGTTCAGGTCCTCGGGCTCCTTGTCGTAACCTTCATAGCGGTGGCAGCCCATGCAGCCCCGCTGCCGGAACAGATCTTTTCCGTCGTTGATGGTTTGCCACTGCTGATCGCCGCTGGCCAACACCATGTCGGCTGCGTGACAATTCTGGCAGCCGGCTTGCGCGTTTTCTTTGGGAAACAGGGGCCACAGCCAGTGCTCGTAGTTTCCGTGCGCCTTCTCAACGCTCGTGGTCGCTCGGCCATTTCCCTGATGACAAGGTGAGCAACCAAACTTCTCCGGGTCGTGAATCTGCAACAGCTCCGGCTCGGTATGGCTGACAAACGCTTCCGCATATTCGTCGGGCTTCTTTTCGCCCTTCGACGACATCGCGGCCGCAGTAATCTTTAACGGCTCGCGCGTGTTCATGTGGCACGACTCGCAGCGGTCAACGATGTTGGCCTCGGCAACGTTGATCTGCACAATCGCCGGATCCCATTCCGTCGCCCTCCGCTTCAACCCGTCAATCTGCTGCGGAGTCAGGTCCACGTCATGGTCGGCGATGTATTCATCCATCTTTGCCTTGGCTGCGGTCGCGGGTTTCAAAACCTCACCGAGTTCGAGGCTGAGCTTCGTGCGCTCGTCCCGAATCTCGTTGTAAGTCTCTTCCAGTTGCTGAAAGTTATATTTTTTCTTGCTGCCGTCGGGAAACTCGACCGTCGCCTGTTCGCTCTTGTAACTATCGATTTCTTTCTGTTTGCTCGCCTTGTCTGACGCACTCTTGGTCGTTTCGTATTCGTAGGTCAGGGCATTCACATAGGCGCGGCGGTCCGTGAAAACGCTCTGTACCGCGAGCAATCGAGCGCTGGCATCGTCGAGTTTCTTGCGCGCCTCTTCTCCCTGCGCCTTCGAATCCTGATACGCTTTTTCGTATACCTGCTTGAGTGCGGCATAGTCCGGATTCTGTTCGATATCTTTTTCAGACGTTGCCGATTTCGACCGCGCCGTGTTAAGAAAAGCGCTGTAGCGATCTTTCCAGCTTTCCTGGAGAGCCTTCCACGGCCGCTGGTTCCACGCCTCATCCCACAAGGCCCAGAACAGCGTCGCCATCAAAATCACCATCGCGATCAGGTAATAAGCGGCGTACGACTTAGTTGTGATCGGGTCTTGCTCGAGGTTGGGTTGTTCAGGCACCGCGCTTCCTCCGAAAGTGTTCACGACTCCGAAAATGTTTGTCGTTCCGAGCGGAGCGAGGAATCTAGCCCCGGCACCGTGCTCGGCTATAGGGGTCCTTCGACTCCGCCAACGATTCGCGTCGCGAATCGCCGGCTCCGCTCAGGATGACAATCCAAAAGATGACAACCTACACATTGAACCAGGGTGTAATCCACACGTACTTGATGTGCCACAAGAGGCGCAGGCCCATCTTCAGGGGCAAGGCCACCATGCTCAGCAAAAGAAATTGCGTGATGCCGAACTGCAACAGGCTCATCCGCTTGAAATCTTTTCCCATATACCGCCGGAAGAGCGAATACACCAGAAAGCCCCCCAGTACGTAATAGCCGCCCACAATGATCGCGCCGAAAACGGCCTTCGCCATGTTCGACGTGATTCCAAAAATATCCGGCAAGTCGCGGTTTACCTCATAGATCAGCCGGTTGTGATCCCACGTTTGCCCCGGCCAGAACCACTGCCAGCCAGGCCCGCGGATGAATGTCCCAATGATGATCATCGCGACCCATAGGATGATGAATCCAAACAGGAACGTCCCAATCGAAAATTTGCGCTGCTTCCAGGTGTAATAGCCGCTGCCTAACGGGTTGGTATCGATGTACGGAATCACCATGAGGCCGATGATGATCATGGTTGGCATCACCACGCCGGCGATCCACGGATCGAAGTAAACGAGCATCTCCTGCAGTCCGAGGAAATACCACGGGGCCTTTGCAGGATTCATGGTCAGGTTAGGATTGGCGGGCTCTTCGAGCGGAGCGTTCAGCGTGATCGACCAGATCATCAGAATGATAGTCACGATAATGGCGGCAAGAAATTCAATGCGGAGCAGAAACGGCCAGACGTGTACTTCCTTCTGCCAGCCTTGCTTGAACGGCCAGGTCTTGCGGTGATGCGTCTTGGCGAGCGCGGCATCGCCTTCGAGTTGCTCGATGAGAACGTCGTTGGCATGCGCCTGCTTCCACGCCAGATAAATGTAGAAGCCGAGCAGTGGAATCAAGCCTACGATCGGCACGTTGTCCGGAGCCGAGCAGATTTCCCAAAGTTGTCGCCAGTCCATAATTATTCTCGCGTTAGCCGTTCATAAATCTTTGTCATTCCGAGCTGGGCGAAAGCCCGGCGAGGAATCTGCTTTTCCTGCAGCTACTCTCCCGCCGCCTTCGGCCCTCTTCGCGGCTTATCCGCTTCGGCTTGCAGCATCACCGGTGCCGGACCCGAAATCCCACCATCTTTTCTTACGCGCCAGAAATGCACAATCATTAGAATCGAAGCCACGATCGGAATTCCGATGCAATGCCAGATATACGATCGCAGCAACGCGTTTGCATCCACGATCGATCCCCCGAGCAGACCGAAGCGCACGTCGTTGTAGGGAGTCATGCCCAACATCGAGCCGAACGGCCCTTCATGCCCCAGCAGAGGCGTGGCTCGCGCCATGTTGGTGCCAACGGTCACAGCCCAGAACCCGAGTTGATCATCAGGCAACAGATAACCCGTGAATGAGAGCAGCAAAGTAAACACCAGCAGCAACACGCCAATGTTCCAGTTGAATTCGCGCGGCTTCTTATACGAGCCCGTCAGAAACACCCGGAACATGTGTAGCCACACGCCGATCACCATCAGGTGAGCGGCCCACCGGTGCATGTTGCGAAGGATTTTTCCGAAAGGTACGTCGTGCTCGAGGTAGAGAACATCGCGAAACGCCTGCACTTTGCTGGGATGGTAATAAAACATCAGCAGCACGCCGGTGTAGGTGAGGATGATGAAGAGAAAGAACGTAATGCCGCCCATGCCCCAGGTGTAGCTGTAGCGCACCGCATCGCGATTGATCTTCGCGGGATGCAGATGCAGGAACACGTTCGACAGCACGCCCAGTGCCCGGTTGCGCGGCGTGTCGTCGTGCTTGTGGCGGAAAATCGAAGTGTAGACCTGGGTCTTGGTCGGATCCTTCAGCCCTTCGATCTGCTCTTTCGCCTTCGCAGGGATGTCAACCTTCATCGCCTGAATGTCTTCTTTAACGCGGTCGACTAATCCCACTTTGCCATTCTTGCCGTTGTTTTCGTCAGCCATATAAAAAGTCCTGGGTTGCAAGTATCAGGTGTTAGGTCTTAGGTTTTAGGTCTCGGGTTTGCCTGAGACCTGACACCTAAGACCCGAGACCGAACTTCTAGACTCCCGTTAAGAATGCTCCTGGATCGTTGAATTTACTCGGCTGCCCCTTCGGCCATTGATACAGCCGCGAGGTATCGACGATAATCTGTCCGTCCGGTGCAAGCTCTACATGAGCGCGGTCCATGGGACGCGGCGCCGGTCCTTCGAAATTGATTCCTTCGCTGTCATAGCCGCTGCCATGGCAAGGACACTTGAACTTGTTTTCGCTAGGCTTCCAGTCTGGCGTACATCCTAGATGAGTGCAGCGTGCGTAGATCACGAAGACGCGATCCGGAGTGCGGTCGACCCAGATGCGATATTTCTGCTGAAACTTGGTGTCAACCCCTAAGGCAAACTCCGAGGGATAGCCGATTTTGAAAACGGTATTCGGTTCGAAAAGAGTGCGGGGAAGAAAGAATCGAAAAAAAGCGAGGAACCATGCGGTCAGGAATGCGGTAACGGCGACCCACACCAACCGTCGGCGTCGTTGGTCGATCTCCGTATTGGATGGACCTGACGAAGAAAGCCCCGCAGCCGCGGCAGCCTTCGAGGTGCCAACCGCAGGCGTGCCAACATATTTCGTGGCATCCGCCGCGTTTGTGGCAGCGGATTTGCCCGGGTCAGGATTCGGGTTAGGCTTCTCGGCCCCCGTTTCAACCATCGATCCCCTCCTTTTCTCGAAACACCTGGTTCTCGGAGAATGTTCTCGAACAACTTCCTACGATGTTGCACTTACTTCTTAAAACATCATGGACGCGCTTACCCGGCAGTCGCTAATGTCGACGCCCCTATTTCCGCATCCTCAAATCGAGCGTGCGAAACGACGTCTCGGCCCAAAGCTTCCCGCACTAACTCCCCAAGAGCACGGATAAACTTCGGAGAGTCGTTCAACCCCGCGCTCATCTCGAACTGCGCAATTCCCAGTTGCCGCGCTTCTTCTCGCGCCTCGTGGTCGATCTCGCCCAGCGTCTCCACATGATCGGAAACAAACGCCACCGGCACGACGCAAACATCCTGCACCTTTTCCGCCGCCAGATCGTGCAGCGTTCGGTGCAGCGAAGGCTGCAGCCATTTACTTGCGCCCACCTTGCTCTGGTAGCAGAGGCGGTGACGATTGCTCCATCCCCCCCGTTCCATCAAAAGCTGCACCGTCTCTTCAATCTGCCGCTGGTAAGGGTCGCCCTTGGCGATCACCGACATGGGGATGCTGTGTGCGCTGAAAACAATCTCGGCTCGCTCCGGCACGGGGAATCGCGTGAGCGTTTCTTCAATTTTTTCTATGACGGCGTCTAAATACATCGGATGCCGATGGAAGGCGCCAACGTTGTGTACAGGCACGTCGTCGTGGAATAACCGCCGCCATTCATTCAGACTGCTGCCCGTTGTCGTCGAGGAGTACTGCGGATACAAAGGCAGCAGCACCACCTCATCGCAGTTTGCCGCTTTGAGTTGCGCGATGGCTTTGCTGGTAAAGGGATGCCAGTAGCGCATTGCCACAAAGCATCGAGCATCGATTCCGCAGTTTGCCAACTCGGTCTCCAAAGCCCGCGCCTGCTGCTCGGTGAAGCGTCGGATCGGCGAACCTCCACCGATCGTCGCATAATGATGTTGCACTTTGCGCGCGCGTGTGGTCGAAATTAATTTTGCTAAGGGTCGGCGTCCGATACGGGCAAAAGGGAAGTCGATGATATCGGGATCGCAGAAGAGATTAAAAAGGAAAGGCTCTATCGCAGCCAGCGTGTCAGGTCCGCCTAGCTGAAACAGAATCACCCCTACACGCCGTGTTGTGCGCGTCATCCCCCAGAAACCCCAGAACGGGCGAATCTACTCCCATCTGCGGCCAGAGTCAATGGCGGAATGCAGACACTCCGCTTAAAAAACTTGAACAAGTCAAACGGGAATGAAGAAATGAAGAATGGAATTCGATTTAATGCTGCGCGTGACGAACCTCAACCCGCTCTCCGATCTCGATGCTCATCAAGTCTTCTCCCACCTCCAGAGGGCCGGAGTAAGTCTTTCTTGTGTGGAGAACCAAGTCTGGGACATTCGGAGGGACGATATGCGAATAGACCGCGAGTTTCGGCGCGACCTTGGTGAATACCTTGCCGGCCTCATTCGGCGTGGTGTGGTGCGCCACGACGCGCGCGCGCTGCTCCGCTGTATAGGAATTGACGAGCTTGCTGTAGGCTTCGGGATCGAGCACTTCATGAATCAACACATCGGTCCCTTGGGCAAACCGGATCAAGTTCTCCGAATATCGGGTGTCGCCGGAAAGCACCACCGAGTGCCCGGCATAATCGATTCGGTATCCAAACGCGGGTTTCATCAGGCCGTGATCCACTTCGAAGGCGGTAACTTTGAGGTCTCCGTTCTGATAAACCACACCTTGGTGAATGTCCTTCGCTTGGATCTCCACTCCTTGCGCCGGGAACTTCTCGTCGACGTCCCGCCGCATGTGGATATCGAAGGAATAGGCCTGCTCGAGGTGCGCCATCATACGCCGAGTTCCCGCCGGTCCCCACACGCGAAGCGGAACCTCGCGTCCCATCACCCAACTGGTGAGCCAGAGATCTGGAATCCCCACGATGTGATCGGAGTGCAGATGAGTCAGGAACAAGCCGTCAATCTGTTCGACCTTGATCTGGTAAAGCCGTTGCAGAGCGCCACGGCCACAATCGAACAGCAATTTCTCCTGCCCCGCTTCGACCAGAATGCTCGGGCCAAAGCGCTCCATCGAAGGACGCGGGTTGCCGGTGCCGAGCAGCGTGACCTTAAGGGTCTGCGCAGGCGCCATTTGCGCAAGAGAGGCGGCCAGAGCAAGCCCCAAAGCCAGCTTCAGCCGGAAATTGCGGATGGTAGTCGGCGCAGCATTCATGAGCTCGGGCATCAAACGTGCGACGGCTGGACCTCGGCCTGGGCCGCCATCTCTTCAATCACGGCATCCGCGAATTGCGACGTGCCGGATTGCCCACCCACGTCGCGGGTGAGCTTTTCGGGACGGCTGTACACTCTTTCGAGAGCGTTGCGGATTTGCGTGGAAGCATTGTGCTCGCCGAGATGGCGAAGCATCAGCAACGCAGACCGCAATAAAGCCGTCGGGTTCGCCAGATTCTTCCCTGCGATGTCGGGCGCGGAGCCGTGTACTGCTTCGAAGATCGCGCAATGGTCGCCGAGATTGGCGCTGGGAACAAATCCCAACCCGCCGACAAAGGCTGCACACAAGTCGGAAATGATATCGCCGTAAAGATTTTCCATCACCAGCATGTCGTATTGATAAGGATTCATCACCAACTGCATGCAAGTGTTGTCGACGATGTGCTCGCCGTAAGTAATCTCGGGATATTCCTTTGCTACGGTACGGCTGCAGCGTAAGAACAAGCCATCCGAAAGCTTCATGATATTGGCTTTGTGAATGGCGTGGATTTTCTTGCGCTGATTCTTGCGGGCGTATTCGAAAGCGAAACGCGCGATGCGCGTGGAAGCCTTTTCTGTGATTATCTTCAAGCTTTCCACCACGCCCGGCACCACTTCGTGCTCCAGGCCAGAGTAGAGACTCTCGGTGTTCTCGCGCACAATGATGAGATCGACATCGGGGTAACGAGTGGGGATATGCGGCAAATTCCGAATCGGCCGGAAGTTCGCATAAAGCTCAAATTTCTTGCGCAGAGCGACGTTGATGCTGGGAAAGCCGCCGCCCACGGGCGTCGTCACCGGACCCTTCAAGCCGACGCGGGTGCGCTCAATCGATTCGATCAGTTCCTTGGGAATATATTCGCCGAAGTCCGCATAGGCCTGCGCGCCCACGGCAAACGTCTCCCATTCGAAGCGAACGCCGGTGGCTTCGAGGATGCGCACTGTTGCCTGCGTGACCTCAGGCCCGATGCCATCGCCCGGTATCAGCGTTACTTTATGACTCATAACAGCCTTTCAGTGGATACCACTAACCACTCTTTTTCCGCACTTCCGGCGCTTCCTTCGCTTTCATTAAATCTCTCAGCTCATCCATAAACTCTTTCACGTCCTTGAAATCGAGATACACGGATGCAAATCGCACATACGCCACTTTGTCGTAACGTCGTAACCGGTTCATGATGAGCTCGCCGAGTTCGCTCGTTTTGCGTTCTCGTTCCTGCGATTCAATAACAAAAGACTCGGCTTCGTTCACAATCTGTTCCAGCTTGCTGATCGGTACCGGCCGCTTCTCGCATGCCCGCAGCAATCCGTTCAGAACTTTCTGCCGGTCGAACTTTTCCCGCCGCCCATCCTTCTTCACCACCATGTAAGGAATTTCATCGATCCGCTCATAGGTGGTGAATCGCTTCGCGCATTTCAAGCACTCGCGCCGCCGACGGATCGACTCCGCCTCTTTACTCTCTCGCGAATCGACTACCTTGTCGTTTGCAAATCCACAGAATGGGCATTTCATAGCGCTGGGCGAATCGAGAACTAATACCGCCTGGGAATAAGTGTTCAGGGTTTGATACAGAAATTGTAACAGGGGCGTAGCGGCTCAGAGTCGCGCACGTACCTAGGTAATAGCTAAGGATTTACTTAACTGGGTGGACCGTTGATCTCGGTTTCTTCCGCACGATGACTCTCTTCCGACAACTTTCGCAACGAAAGTCTTTCGTGATGCGCCAGCAACAGCCCGAGCGGAACCACCGCCGCAAACGTCACCAGCCAGAGCAAAATTCCGCAACTCGCGGCCATCTCCGGAGGCACGTCGAACACGCTTGAAAGGGCCGCAATCGTCGCCATCTGCGAACCGCCGCCGACAGCCGGCAACTGCAGCATCGATCCCACCATGCTCGCGCCCATCAGAATCAAAATCTGCGAGACCGGAATATCGAGCGCCGCCATGCCGTAGGAATGCGTCGTTTCCTGATACGCCAATGCAATGATGTACCACATGCCCACGGAAACCAGGCTCAGCATGAGCAACGAAACAGGCCCAGAAATCGTATCCAGGCCAAGACCGAACTCGCGCACTTTCTGCGCAAGGCGGTGGCCAAAATTTGAAGATAAATGCCCAAACCGTTCTTCCACCCATCGCGCCACCGCGTCCCCGCTGCGCCGAATCACGATTGCAGCCACCGTCGCCAACAACACGAGGCCAATCAGCAAAAAACCGCCTTCGCGAAAACGCAAGTAGTACTCAGGATGAGGAATCGCCGGCAGTGCGCTAGGCAGAAAAATCGCCAGTACCATCAGCACGGTGAACGCGCCAATATCAAAGATTCGTTCCACCGCCCACACCGCCACCTGTGAAGAAAAAGGAAGATCAGTTCGTCGAGCGATCAAATACGGACGAATGAATTCTCCGGCACGCCCCAACAGCGCTAGCCCTGTAAAGCCGATCAGTGTTGGCGAAACCATCTCCCACAACTTTGCCTTCGGACGCACCGGCTGTAGAAAAATCTTCCAGCGCAGCGCCCGCAGAACATATCCGATGTAGATCAGCGCCACCGCGTGGAATATGTGCCGCTTCTTGATGAGATGGGTCTGCGCCCAGAATGTGCCCCAGTCAAACGTCTGCCAGTGGCGGTATTGCAGGTAAACCAGAACGGCCAGAATGAAGAACACGATCGCACTGGCCACGATGCGCTTTTTATCCATGAAGGGGAGAAGCCTCGCGCCGCGGCCCTCGCAACGCGAAGCGGAAACGGCATCCCCAAGGTAAACGAGTGTGCCGCAGGGGTCAAACGAGCTGAAAGATCGTTGCTTGAGAAAGACGCGGTATGGACACGCTAATACCTATTTAGGTTTTGCCAACGCAATCGCTTGCCGTACGTTGCCCTTTGATTTCTTCAGCGCAGCCGCTGCCTCTGCACGCGTGACCTCAGCGGCCAACATGACCATCGCGACCGGAGTGCGATTGCCGGAGGCTTGCAAAGTGCGGCGCGCGGTTTCCTGGTCAACTTGCAATGCGCGCTGCAGAATTGCGACGGCCCGCTGCGTCAGCTTTTCGTTCTTTGGATGAACGTTGACCATGAGATTGCCGTAGACATAGCCCAGGCGTGTCATTGCCCCTGTCGAGATCATGTTCAAAACCATTTTCTGCGCGGTGCCGGCTTTCATGCGTGACGATCCGGCAAGCACTTCAGGACCAACCTGGGTGATGATGGCAAAGTGAGCGGCACGTTCGAGAGGTGAATCAGGGTTGCAGGTGAGGGCAATCGTGCGCGCGCCTCGGCGTCGAGCTTCGGCGACCGCAGCGACTGTAAAAGGAGTGCGTCCGCTGGAGGCGATGCCGAGGACGACGTCGTGTTTTCCAGGCTTGCGGCGCGCCATTTCAGAGCGGCCAAGTTTTTCGTCGTCTTCGCTCGCCTCGGTCGCCGAGGCCAGAGCTTTTGGGCCTCCTGCGATGATGAACTGCACGGAACGGGGGTCGGTATTGAAAGTTGGCGGGCACTCGGATGCGTCCAGCGCGGCGATACGGCCACTGGTCCCAGCGCCAACATAAATGAGGCGTCCACCTTCGCGCAACGCACCGGCGACGGCGTCAATGGCCCGCGCTACCTGCGGCAAGGCGCGCCGCACCGCGACCGCAACGGTTGAGTCTTGCTCATTAATGATGCGAGCAATATCGAGCGCGGACCTCTGGTCGAGATCCTGGCTAGCCTCGTTTGTTTGCTCGGTTCTCAGGCGGTGGAGGGCGGCGGGTTTATCTTTATGCTTCGATGTCAAGTAGTGTGCCTTTCAAAGATGCCGGGCGGGATTCATATCCGCTCGGTTTCGTAGCCCGTTCATTCTAGCCGCATCGAGCAGTCATCGATTCTGCTGACGATATCTCGCTCAAGATTCTCGCCCCTAGATTTGTTACTTATGCCTTCTCCAGCGCCTCAAGCACAGCATCATGAAATCTTGGACGCACTCGTTTGATGGCGACATTCGAGCAATCGGGCCAGGTGCGATTGGTCAATAGAGTAATCGAGAGCTGACGGTCGGGATCAATCCATAAAGAGGTTCCGGTGTAGCCGAGGTGGCCGAAAGAATTCTCCGAAAAATATCTGCCGGACTGCGACGGCGCCGAGGGCGTATCCCAGCCAAGAATGTGGGATGTTCCCACGGGTACACATTCGCGGCGAGTAAATAGCGCCACATTTTCGGGACGCAGAACGGGTCGTCCGCCGTCGAGCATGCACTGGGAGAATCGGGCAAGGTCGACTGCGGGAGCGAAAAGTCCGGCGTGCGGCGCGGTACCGCCGAGCACACTGGCGTTTTCATCCTGGACCTCGCCTTGGATCACGCGATGCCGAAAGGTTTGGTCATCGGCGGTAGGCGGAATTGTCGCTCGGATTTTCGGTGGCGGATTGAACGTCGTGTTCGCCATGCTGAGTGGGGCAAAGATTTCGCGTTGGCAAAAGCGGTCGAGGGGTTCATCGGCCAAGCGTTCCAGCGCAGTGCCCAATATGATGAATCCAATGTCGCTGTATTCGGCGCGAGTGCCAGGATCTGCGGCAAGCGGCGTAATAAACGCAGCGTGAAGAAGTTCGTCACGCGTATGGCTTTTCAGAAATAGCTTTTCGTAAGCTGGCAAGCCAGACGAGTGCGCCAGAAGCATGCGCAGCGTCACGTTGCGGCGCCGTGAATCTTTTCCCGCTGCAAGAGCAAATTCGGGAGTGATCGCAGTGACAGGGATGTCGAGGTCGAGCAAACCGCGCTCGTAGAGAATCATGGCCATGGCAGTTGTCGCAACTACTTTGGTCACCGACGCGAGATCGAAAAGCGTCGTGGGCGTGACGGTAGGTGAGTTCAGTTCGTAAGTAAAACGGCCAAGAGCTTTGAGAGCGACCAACTGCCCGTGGTGAGTAACGGCTACAGCGGCTCCAGGAAAAGCTCTTTGATCGATAGCTTCCTGCAAAATCGAAAAAGCAAATTCAAGCACTTCGTCTTGACGATCGAAGGCATCGAGCAATGAAGGCGAATGATCTGGTGTGATCATCAACATTCATCATAGGGCATGGATGTATTTGCTGCGCCGAGTTTATCTGGTAACCCGGCCTGAGTGCATTCAAGAATGCCTATGTCATTTGGTCACTGAGGGGCAAAGGCCGCCAAACTGAAGTTCCTGCTCCGCCTGGCCGATGAATGATGTGCCGAGTCTCTGAGTCTAAAATACGCAGGATTTCGACAATACACGCGTCTTATGGAAACATCCGGCAACGATCGACGATCCGTCTCCGAGCGGCTGAAAGCGGCCACGGATGAGCTACAAAAGCTGGAGCAATTGGTAATCTCCGGCGACTGTGCTCCGCGGGTTCTGGGCGACTTCCGCAATGCGGTCGACAGCATTCGCCAAACCGCATGGGCGGTTCAACAATGGACTGAGTTGCAGCAGCAACATCGCGATCCGTACACGGTTCTGGGCCTGCTGTCCGAAGAGCGGGTACGTCGCGCAGCTCAGCTCGCGAAGGATTTGACGATTGACTTGGAGTCGCTCGAACTGGGTTTGGAAACTGAGGGGTTGCAGAAACTCTTTGAGGCTATCAAAGGTCTATATGAGCGCCTCGCTCCTCTCTTCAGCAAGAATCTGGTTTAAAGTTCGCTTGAGTATATCGAACATGGATGAGGTTGATTCGAGAGCACCCCCACCTTGAGTCATCCCGGCGAAGTTGTTAGAGTCAGAGCATCCCTTTTCAGTCAAATTCGCCGCGCTATAGAACTTGGGTGCGCTATATTTTCGCGTCCTTTGCGGAGAGGCGCTCTGTGAGATCGCGGTTACCTTCACTTTCGCAGAGAATGCTGAAGGGCGCGCAAGTCTTCTGCTCCGGCCGTTTCGCCTTGGTGTGGAGCATCATCCTTCTCTTGATCACGCCGAACGCTTCGGCTGTCGTCGATGCAAAACGCCCAATGGTCGCAGTTCATCTTGCCGCCGTGGACGCGGTGATGGAACAGGCGATTCACGACGGCAACATTCCTGGCGCCGTTCTGATCGTTGGCCACAACGGCCAGGTAGTTTATCGCAAAGCTTATGGTTCGCGGGCGCTTGAGCCGCGCCGCGAAGCGATGACCCTGGACACGATCTTCGATCTCGCCTCGCTCACCAAGGTGATCGTGACGACGACCGCGGTGATGCAGTTGGTCGAACGCGGCAAAGTGCGCCTGAACGATCCCGTCGCAAAATATCTGCCAGAATTTAAGCAGAACGGGAAAGAAGACATTACCGTGCGGCAGCTTCTTACTCACTATTCGGGTTTGGAGCCCGACATGAATTTGAAGACCGCGTGGGAAGGGAAGCAAACGGCTTACCAGATGGCGTTTGCGGAAGTGCCACAGGATCCACCGGGTTCAAGATTCTCCTACAGCGACATCAACTTTATTGTGCTGGGTGCGCTGATCGAGCAGGTTTCCGGCGAGCCGCTCGACGAATATTCGACGCGCCACATTTTTTCGCCGCTGAAAATGACGCACACGCGCTTTGTGCCGCGACTGACTGGTTGGATTGAAAAAATCGCCCCCACGCAATACGACGAGAACGATCACATGTTACGGGGCGTAGTGCATGATCCTACGGCGCGGCGGATGGGCGGCGTGGCAGGGCATGCGGGGCTGTTTTCAACCGCGGATGATCTTGCGAAGTTCGCCCAAGCTTTGCTCAACGGCGGCGGAGGTATTCTTTCCCCACTGTCCGTGGAAAAAATGACACAGCCGGAGCAACCGCCGGCAGCACCTGTCCTGCGCGGTTTTGGCTGGGACATTGATTCTCCTTTTTCCTCGAACCGCGGCGATCTTCTGCCGGTCGGTAGTTATGGCCATACCGGCTTTACCGGCACATCGATGTGGATCGATCCAACGACGCGTACTTACATCATCTTGCTGACTAACGCGGTGCATCCCCGCGGCGGAAACGCCATTGCTCTGCGCTCGAAGGTGGCGACGGCGGTCGCGGCCGCTTTGCCTCTAAACGCGAGCGAGAAAGAAGCGCTGCGCTGGCAAAGCATCACGGGCTACAACGAAGCGCAAAGTGCAGCGCGGCGCATGAACTCCCGCAACGGCGCTGTGAAGAATGGCATTGATGTTTTAGAGGAACATAAGTTCGACATACTGCAAATTGCGGATCGCAAAAAACGCGTTGGCCTCGTAACCAACCAGACTGGAATCGACGCCGACGGACGGCGCACCATCGACGTTCTCGCCCAGGCCCCCGGAGTTTCGCTCGATGCGATTTTCAGTCCTGAACACGGCATTACCGGCACGCTCGATACGCTGCACGTCAGCGATACGAAGGACGATGCTACCGGCGTTACCGTGTACAGCGTGTACGGAGGCAAGGATGCGGCGCGGCGTCCCTCGCTCGATGTGCTCAAGCAGCTCGACGCCGTGGTGTTCGACATTCAGGATGCCGGCGCGCCATTTTTTACCTACGAAACTACGCTGGGATATTTTCTCGAAGCAGCGGCGCAGGCTGGTATCGAGTTGATCGTGCTGGACCGGCCCGATCCGGTGACGGGATCGTTCGTGCAGGGTCCGGTCGCGGATGCGGGACACGAGAGCTTCACAAATTACTGGGCCGTCCCCGTGCGCCACGGAATGACCATGGGCGAACTGGCGAAGATGTTCAACACAGAACGCAATATCAACGCAAAGCTCACCGTCGTTCCCATGGAAGGATGGCAGCGCGGCGACTGGTTCGATTCTACCGGGCTGACGTGGATCAGTCCGTCGCCGAATTTACGCAGCGTGACCGAAGCGGCGCTTTATCCCGGAGTCGCGCTGATTGAAGGCACGAATGTTTCAGTAGGTCGCGGCACCGACACACCATTCGAACTGGTGGGCGCGCCGTGGATAAAGGGAAGGGAACTGGCGGCGTATTTGAATGCGCGCGGCATTGCAGGAGTGAGATTTGTGCCTGTAACCTTCACCCCTGCTTCTGCAATTTATAACGGAAAGAAATGTGATGGGGTGAATGTAGTTTTGACGGAGCGCAACGCGCTCGATGCTCCGGAGTTGGGGATCGAACTAGCCGCGGCCCTAAGAAAGTTGTATCCGGCAGACTACAAGATCGACCGCCTGCCCGAGTTGCTGGTAAATCAGGCTGCCTATGACGCGCTGCTGGCCGGTCACGATCCGCGCCGCATCGCGCAGGATTGGCAAGAAGACTTGGAGAAATTCGAGTTAGTCCGCAAGAAGTATTTGATCTATTAGCGAACTAAGCTTGTCAAAGTCAGCCCCAAACACGCCTTAAGGCGTAATCTCGAAAACAGTGCCAGCTGACGCTTGTCCTCCGCTCGACGTCGTGCCATACAGATTACCCGAAGAATCTAAAACAATTCCGCCCACCGGGACAGCTCCGTCCTGCTCACCGATGCCAGAAGAGAAAGAATGCAGAATGGTCTCGGTCCAACCTCCTCCCGATGCCGGCGACAATTCGTACACGATGCCAGACTGAGATTGCCCACCTGAACGGGTCACGCCATAAAGGTTTCCCAAACCGTCGAGAGTGAGTGTGCCCGCAGGATATGCGCCCTGACTTTGGTTGGGTGGGAAGCGCAGTAACACAGTTTCGCTCCATGTAGAGCCGGGTGAAAGCTCGAAGACAGTGCCACAGCATGTAGCATGATTGGTGCCGCCGCCTGAGGTGGCCCCGTAGAGATTGCCGAAGGAATCGAAAATCAAGTTCGCGGCGGGCTCGCGACCGTCACCGTTTGAGTTGGTAAAGGCATAGAGCAGCTGCTCCGTCCATGCACCGGACGCAGGCGAGAGCTCGAAGACGACTCCGCACCCTTTCGTGCATGTGGCTAGATCGCCTCCAAATTGCGTCGTGCCATAAAGATTCCCGCTCTGATCAAAAACCAGGCCTGCACCTGGGTTTGCACCATCGGTAGCGCCACCAACAAAGTTGTAGAGGACGCTCTCAGTCCAACCGGAGGATTGCGTTAATTCAAAAATTATTCCGCATTTGAGGGAGCCGCAGGCCGAACCTTTGCCTCCGTATTCGGTGGTGCCGTAAAGATTCCCTTGGCCATCAAGGACCAACCCACCGTAGGGCTGGCCTCCGTCAGCGCCGCCCGTGAAGGTATGAATTTGCGTCGCTGTCCACTTACCGCCGGCGGGAGACAGTTCGAAGACTGTTCCGTGACCTGATGCGCCATCGTAGGCGGTTTCGGCAAAGAGATTGCCATGAGAGTCGAAAACCAGAGGAGAGGGCGAGGCTCCCTGAATGGAGTCGATTCCGTGCTTAAAGCTATAAAGAATCTGGTCAGCCCACGTTCCACCACTCGACGGCGTTAATTCGAAAACTGTACCGTAGCCGTAAGCGCCTCCGGTCGAGGTCGTGCCATAGAAGTTACCAGCGGAGTCGGCGAGCAAATTAGTTTGAGGGTTGCTACCGTCGGTGTTGGGGAATTTTGTCAGAATAGTTTCGACTACCTTGCCGTCGGAAGGAATCAGTTGGAGCACGCTGGCGTTTCCGCCGCCTATGCTAGAGGCAACATAGATCTGTCCAGAATTACCGAGGGTTACACCAAAGTCTGGGTTCCCCCCATCGCTTCCGCCTGTATAGTTCCAGAGCGTCGTCTTCGTCCACGTTCCGCCAGAGGGAGTGAGTTCGTAGACCGTGCCGTAGTCCGCGGTACCGCCGCCCTCGGTTGTGCCGTACAAGTTGCCATTGGTATCAAACGACAAGATGCCGTAAGGATTCTGACCGTCATTTCCGCCCTGAAAGCTATACAGAACTTTCTCAGTCCACGTCCCACCGGTTCCACGAACTAGTTCGAAGACCGCGCCGCAAGGTCCGCCGCTGCATCCCGTGCCAGTGCCACCGTTAACGGTCTCGCCGTAAAGATTGCCGGATGCGTCAAAGATGACACCACCGCTGGGATACTGGGCATCCGGCGCAGGTTTGAATCCGTACAGCTCGGTTTCCGTCCAGCTTCCGCCGGAAGAAGGACTGAGTTCGAAAACCTCGCCGTTATTAACACCAATCCGTGTAGCAGTTCCGTAGAGATTTCCGTCGGCATCGATCACGAGGTTGCCGTTGAGAGTGCTGGTTGAAGTGAACTGATAAATGACCGTCGCGGTCCACTGATCTTTCGGGCCCGGCGAAAGCTTATAGATCGTCTTGCCGGTCTGAGTAGTAGTTCCGTAGAGATTACCGGATTGATCGAATACCCAGCCACCATTGGGCGTTTGATTTTCCGTGGGGAAGGCATGCAGCACCGTCTCAGTCCAGGCCCCACCCGAAACTGGCTTGAGGCGGAATACGCCGCCGAACCCTTTGCCGCCGGCCCCAGCCGCCCCGTAAAGATTACCAGCGGCATCGAAGACCAACGAACCGTAGGGATCACGAAGGTCGTTGCCGCCGCTGAAGCTGTAAAGCACGGTTTCAGCCCAGCCTCCGTGAGAGTTTGGCGTCAGCTCAAACACCGTGCCAAGGCCGGAGAAACCGCCCCAGGCGGTTGTGCCATACAGATTACCGGCGGCATCCGCAATCAATCCCCCAGACGGCTGCAGGCCATGCAAGTTCGGACGGAAAGTATAGCTGATGTTTTCCGTTGCAGCCGCTGAAGCCAGTGAGGTTAGGGTAGATAGAACAATGATTGCGCGAAGACAAAAGGAAAGCCTGCGGGTCATGGAAAACTCCTGGGAACGGCGGTGATGCCTGCGAAGTAGGAGTACTGCGCTGGAAGGAGATTATACAACGGTTCGCTGCGACCAACAGATGAGTTCTAGGCCCCTTTTTCCGCGCCTGGTCCTTCAGGGAGTCTAAAGTTAGCAAGCTGGATTCAATCGCACACCGCACCGATACTGTCCGCATCCTAACGCCTGATAACATGTATGCGACGATTCACGCTCCAATTTTCAACCGGCTTTTCGGAGGTTGCGATGCGCATATTCTGGATCGTGTTGTTGGCCTCGACATTCACCGTCGGACAAACCGCCGAGACGCCGCATACGGATAATGCGGCGGCAAGTTCCGCGCCGCAGGCTGCAACGGCGCCCGCAGCTGTGGCTTCCGACCCCAACGCGTTCACCATTCCTGCGGGGGCTAAGATTCCGCTGTCGCTCAAGCAGGCAATCTCCACCAAAAACGCCCGCGAAGGCGATGCGGTCTATGCGGAAACGGCATTTCCATTCGTTATCGACAACCGCGTAATCGTCCCAGCAGGTTCCTACATTCAGGGAACCATCTCACACGTCGAGCGCGGCGGAAGGTTGAAGGGGCGTGCGGAAATTCTGATGCACTTTACCTCGATGATTTATCCCAGCGGATATACCGTGATGCTGCCGGGTTCGGTCGAGAACACGCCGGGCGCGGATAACAAATCGGTGAAGGACGAAGAAGGCACGATTCAGCAGGATAAAGATACTGGCAAGAAGATTGAAGACGCGGCCAAAGGCGGAGTCTACGGTGGTATGGGCGGCGCACTGGCCGGTGGCCTCGCTGGCGGCCTCAATGGCGCTCGCATTGGAGCCGGAGCCGGCGCGGCCGCGGGGATCGGGTGGGCGCTCCTGAAGCGCGGAAACGATGTGAGGCTGGACGTTGGAACCTCGATCGAAATGGAAATTCAGCGTTCGATCACGGTGGACGTGAGCCGCATCTCAGTCGCGAAGGCAAACCCTTAGGCGATTGCTTCGAAGGGTGCGACTTCAGCCGCACCGTACCCCGGGTTCTCCCTACTTCAAATTAAAAAGCGCATTTACGTGCGCAGTCACCGTCACGTCCTGCGGCGTGAATTCCTCCGTCGGGGCGGGTGCCGCATTGGCCGTCGCTGCCATGGCGCGAGCCATGCGCGGAACCGGCACACGCTGATTTTCGAAAGTATCGACCGACGCGTACGAGAGGTCGCCTACGGTCCGTCCGCTGGCGCGCGCAAGGCTGTCGGCTGAGCTTCGGGCCCGGCGATAGGCGTCCTCCACAGCCTTGTTTTTCGCTTCGTCGATATTTTCCAGCGAGTAGTTCAGCGTCTGACTCTCGCTGACGTTGGCGTCCGCGAGTCGCTGCGTGATCGGTCCTATCTTCGAAAACTCCTTCAGCTTGAGAGTGACGTTGGTCGTGACCCGGTAGGCAATCACTTTCTGCCTGCGATCTTTCCAGTCATACATCGGCTGAATCGAGAAGAATCCAATATTGGCCGCCTTAGGTTCGATACCATTTGCGCGCAAAACTTCTCGCACCTGCTCGGCAGCTTTCGATGCATGCTGGTAGGCGGCTTGTGCGGTTTCGTCCTGCGCGGAAATATTGAACTGGATGAGTGCCGTGTCCGGAGCCGATTCGAATTTTCCGTCGGCACCCACGTATACCGAGTTGGGCTGCGCGGTAACGCTGGGATGCTCCTGCGCCCGGCACATACCGGCAAGTAGCAAAGCGACGACGAAACAAACTGTGGATTTCATGAACGCCTCCTTGCACAATCATCGAACTAGAGGTCAGTTTCAATTGTAAGTCGAGGGAAAAAGCTGCCACCAGTAAGAACGCACCAAGGTCCTTAATATTGCAACCCTGTGAGAACACTTTAATTGTGCTTAAGAGTAAAGATAACGGTCCGGCGGTTGGGGCTACAGATTGCTACGAAGCACTCTTTGCGCTAACGGAGTAGCTGAAAGGGCCTTGGGCGTTGATCTGGCGGCGGAGGTCTTCGAAGATGTCGTCGGGCATCTTCAAGAAAACATCAACCACCTCGGGATCGAACTGACGGCCGGTCCACGCCTTGATCTCTTTGCGGGCCTCTTCCAGAGTTCTCGCCGGACGATAGGGGCGATTCGAAATAATCGCATCAAGAGTATCGGCAACGGAAAAGATGCGCGCCCCAAGCGGAATTTCGTTACCGCGGAGACCGCGAGGATAGCCGGATCCGTCGAAGTGCTCCTGGTGCGAATAAACAATTTCGCAGGCTTCGGCGAGGAACGGGATCTTCTTGAGCATCTGGTATCCGTGAAAGCAATGCTCGCGCATGATCTCTCTTTCCTTATCGTCGAGCTTTCCTGGTTTGAGCAAAATGTTATCCGGGATCGCCATCTTGCCGATGTCATGCAGGAAAGCGCCGCGAGCGATCACATCGATCTGCTCGCGGGGAACGCCCATCGCTTTTGCGATCGCCATGGTGAAAGCGGTGACTCGTCTGGAGTGTCCCTCCGTCTCGGCGTCTTTCAGGTCGAGCGCGTCGCCCAGGGCCTGCAGAGTAATGTCATAAGAGCGCTCTAACTCCGTCATCGCGTTCTGCAGTTGAGCAGTTCGATCTTTCACCAGAGACTCTAAATTGGTTTGGTACTCGCGGTTTTCCAGCTTGAGACGTCGATGCTCAAGCGCCCGGGCCACAGACTTGAGCAATTGCTCGCGCTCGAACGGTTTAAGCAGGTAGTCGTAGGCGCCGTTGCTGATAGCGGCGAGCGCGACCGAAATATCATGCACCGCCGTGACCATCACGACCGGCATATCGGGAAATTTCTCTTTGGAACGCTCCAGCAATCCGATGCCGTCCAGGTCGGCCATCATCAGGTCGGAAAGCATGAGCTCGAATTGTTCGCCTGAGTTGAGCAGCGCCAGCGCTTCCATGCCGGAACCCGCGTGCTTGCAGGTATAACCGGCAGCCGCGAGTATGGCGGAGACGATCTCGCGAATCGCCTCTTCGTCGTCTACTACGAGTATTCGGTCGGGCATAGGTGTCTCAAGACACTATCGGCGATTTTACTCTCGCTGTGAGATACCGAAAGTAACCATCCGGGTCCGGAAACAGGACATGAATCAGGGCAAAGCATGGTATTCAGTGGTGAGGCACGGTCACGTCCGTACTGCGCGCCTAACAATTCACTAAGATGACCGCCAACCTCTGGTCCCTTTGGAGCACCACCGCACGCCCCGCCCTCGCTGGGCTGAAGCCGGGGGAGTGGGCGCTGCTTCTTTTGCTGGCAACCTCCGTAGTGGTGCTCTGCGCCTTCCGCCAACGCTATCTTCTATTATGGACGGCAGGGTGGGCGCTGCTGGCGAGTTCGCGCCTGATCGCGGCACACGGCAGCGCATTGCGGATTTCAGAGCGCTATACTCCCGTGGCCGAGCAAGCTTCCTTTTTGATCGCTATCGGCCTATTAGCGGGGGCGGTCTTTATTTACACCCGGGGAAAGAATCTTCTTGGGCCTCTCGCCGCCGTCACAGTCGGCCTGGCGGGCTTTGCCACGGCCCGGGCGTTGCTCTGGTCTGACGTTCCAGGCCTGCGTGCTCTTCTTGAAGTCACTTACCGGATCATTCTTCTTAGCGCGGCCATTGCTCTCGTCCGCGCCCGCCGTGGCCGTTGGGAGCTTGGCGCATGGCTCTTGGCATTGTCTTTGCCGCTACAGCACGTGACTTGGCATCCCTTTACCGATCAAATCCCGTCCGCAGTATTTCCAGTCCTTGATGCGCTGCTGGGCGTGAGCATGCTTCTGGTTTTGTTCGCAGACGCTCGCTCCCAGGCACGGCGATTAGCCGCACTCCAGTCCGTCACCTCCAATTTCGTTAAGGCTCAACAGCAGGGCGAGATGATGCAATCCGTCCTTGACGAACTACGGCACCTGACTCGAAGCAAGGCAGCCTGGTTCCGCTTAATCGACGGTGGCCACCTCGTCGCGACTCAAGCCGTGGGTGTTTCGCAGGATTTTGTCCGCGAGGCTGGGCTGGTGCCGCTAACCGAGAGCATCTCTCAGATGCTCGAACGGGGCTCTCCCTGGGCAGCACAAAAGCGTCACGACGAAACGAACCTGGAAGACGCTGAACTGCTCAAATCCGAGAAGCTTCGTCACGTGATGATGGTTCCGGTGCTGGGCAAGAAAGATCCCATTGGCCTCGTGGTTCTAGGCTGGACAGGTCAGCGGAAGCTCATTCCCGAGGAACTCGAATTCCTGGCAACGTGCGGACGCCAATTAGGAATCGCGATCGAGAACTTCCGTCTGCAGGAGCAATCCCTGCGCTCGCAGCGCCAGTGGAGAAACACCTTCGACTCGGTGCACGATATCATCCTGGCGCACGACGCCGATTTCCGCATTATCAAAGCCAACCAGGTTTTGCTCGAAAACGTCGGCCAATCCGCTGCAGACGTAATCGGCAGCACATGTGAATCCGTATTGCCCCATGGTCTTGGCGAGTGGACCGGCTGCCCCTACTGCGCGCGCGGAAGCGAAGCAATCACCGAAGGTGCCGACCCTTGCTTCGGCGGCTTCTCCACGGTTTCGACTTCTTCTTACAGCGAGCAGGGAAGCAATAAAAAGGGAACCATCCACATTGTTCGCGATGTCACCGAGCGCCGATCTGCGGAAGAAAAGTACCGCCTGCTGTTCGATCAAGTGCAGGAGGGCGTGTACGTGGCGACGCCTCGCGGACGTTTGCTCGATTGCAACGATGCTTTCGTCCACATGCTGGGCTATGAACGGCGCGAAGAGCTGCTCGCCTTAAACCTCGACGAAGACATTCGCGTTGACGCTGGCCAGCGCGACGCTTTCCACAGAGATATCGAGCGCCAGAATTACGTGCGCAATTTCGAAGTGACCATGCGGCGAAAGAACGGCACTCTGCTGCTGGCCGCCGAGAGCAGCTTTGCCACGCGCGACGCCTCGGGACAAGTCGATCGCTATCAGGGCTTTGTTTTGGACGTTACCGAGAAGCGCCGCGCAGAAGATGAGATGCGCCGCCGCAATCGCGAATTGAACGCCTTGAACGCGATGGCGGTAGTGGCCACGCAGTCCTTCGATCTCGACGAAATTCTGAACCTGACCTTGCGCCAGGTTGTTTCGCTGTTCGGCGCTGAAAGCGGAGCGGTTTATCTCTCCGACTCCGATGCGCCCACCTACCGCCGCCGCGCCGCGTGGGGTCCGCGTAGCCGCGATAAATCGCGCCCCGCCGAAATCAGTTTTGCCGAGGGCTTTGGCGATCTGGTCATGCGGTCGCGCGCCGAAGTGATCACCGCCGAGTACCTGCCGCATCTTACCGGTGCAGTCGCGGACTTCATCCGTTCCGGCGACGATGGCTCCTGGATGTGGGTGCTTTTCTGGGGCAAGGATTCTCCCATCGGAATCATGGGTCTCGGCAGCCACGCCCTGCACGAATATTCCACCGGCGAAGAAAATCTGCTGGTCGCGATCAGCCGGCAGTTGGCCACAACAATCGAGAAAGTCCGTCTCTACGAAGAGACCTGCAAAGCTTACGAAGATCTGCGGCGCACTCAGGAGCAGCTCCTGCAGAGCGAGAAGATGTCCGCCGTCGGCCAGCTCATCGCCGGAGTAGCCCACGAACTCAACAACCCTCTCACCGCAATTCTGGGCTACGCACAACTGCTCGAGAGTGAAGGCCTCAATGATCGCGCACAGGATTTCGTCGCCAAACTCTTTAAGCAGGCTCAGCGCACCCATCGTGTGGTGCAGAATCTCCTTTCCTTTGCCCGACAAAGAAAACCCGAGCGCTCCGAGGTCGATATCCGCAAGGTCATGGATGAAACTCTTGCCCTGCGCGACTACGATCTCAAGGTCAACAACATAGCAGTCGAAAAGGATCTTGGTCCCGAGCCCGCCATTGTCGTCGCCGACCCGCACCAGATCGAACAGGTGTTTCTAAACATCATCAACAACGCCGTTGACGCCGTTCTTGAGACCGGACGCTCTGGCAGACTCAAGATTCGCGTCTACTGCGAGAATGGCGACGTCTGCGCCCAGTTTGCCGACGACGGCCCCGGCATCAAAGATCCCAAGAGAATTTTCGATCCGTTCTACACCACTAAGAATGTTGGCAAGGGAACTGGGTTAGGGCTGAGCATCTGTTACGGCATCGTGAAAGAGCATGGTGGCGATATCACCGCGCACAATGCCACCGAAGGTGGAGCAGTCATTGAAGTCCGCCTGCCCATGGCCGCCGCAGCTACCGCGCCCATCGAACCGGTCGTCGTTGCGGCTCCCAAGCGCGAAGGTGCGATTCAGGGCCGAGTGCTTCTGCTGGAGGACGAAGAAGCCGTGCTTGAGTTTGAGCGCGACGTCCTCATGGGCGCCGGTGCCGAGGTGGTCACCGCCACCAAGAGTGAGGATGTCAAAATCCGTCTCCTTTCCGAACCATTCGATGCGCTGATCATGAATGGAAAAATGCCTGCCGACTGGAACGCGAAAGAAGCTTTCCTTTGGCTTCAGCAAAACTGCTCCCACATGGAAAAGCACGTGCTCTTCACCTTCTCCCATGGGGTTGAGCAAAGCAACGAGCGCGCTTTCCTGCAGGAAAACAACGTACCCTACCTCGTCAAGCCCTTCGAAGTCGCCGACCTGATCTCCCAAGCCCGTCGCTTGCTGCAGAAAGCCCAGGCCGCTTCCGCCAGCTAGAATCCACTGCCTCAGACCCCGCTCGAAACGCGGGTTTTCTCCCGCTCTGGTAGCAATTTTATGACTAGAACCGATTAATAAAGCCGCGGGGCGCGGAATCTGCGGTATGATCAAGACATGCCATACATCCTGGAACACCTCACCAGCCTTCGTCAGGAAATCACGGACTTGCGGAATATGAATGCTCGCTTCGTCAAGCGCGGCGAGGACAGCTCAATCGACCAATCCGCGGCTGAAATGCGTGCCAACCGCCTGCTTGAGATCAAAAAAGAATTGTCGAAGATGTTGAACCGCCCCGAAGACCCCGCCGTTTGGTGGGAAAAAGGTAGCGGCCGGAATCGCGTAGCGTAGTCGTTTGTTGGAGTTTTGTTGTTTGATAGGGCGCGGCCTATGCCGTGCCTTTTTTCTTGGTGTCACAGAAGTAGAAGCTTTCGCCCCGGAGGGGCGACCGATAGTAGCCCAGCGCCTTTGGCGCTGGGGAAAAGTGGGAAAAGAGAACCTCGTCCCGTAGGGACGACTGAGTCCTCACGCACGCGCTTCAGCCCCATTGGTCCGCCGTTCGTAGATCGAGAAACCTCGCAACGATTCAACCTGACGACGTTGCCCTAATTAAGGAGACAGTCAGTTCAGGGGGATGCGATATCCTCTGCCGTGTTTGAGTTTTTGTAATGTGGCATGCATGATTTTGAGTTTTCTTTTTCCATCCTTGCGGCAGCAGAAAACATGATCTGTCGTTTTAAGCTTCCGATAGTATGGCCGCCAGTCAATTTTTCCCGGCTTACACCGACTCAAAGCCTTTAATCCGAGGAACACCCCAAGGTCGGCGACCTGAAGGAGGGGGATTTTATCCTTGCCTTTCTTGGTGCCGTAGGTGTCAGTTCCGATGCGATCACGAAACCAGATAGCGGGCACCGTTCTTAGCTGGGTGAACTCCCGCTTTGCGGTTGCCTCGTATTCATCTATCTCTACAACGAAGGCACAGCCGTGCTCGACCTGCATCTGTCGCGGCCCCATACTTTCGCAGGCATATTCAATTGCACTCCCGAAGCAAGAGCCATATTTGTTTTGTCCGAACGGATGGATTTTGCTTTTGGGAGAAGCGTATCGATGATAAGCCGCTTCGTCGATGCCGTGACAAATCAATTTAAGATTGCGCGAGATGACCAGATCAACAAGGGTATCTAACAGCTTCACTCTTTGCGGAATGTCAATTCCCTTGAATTGTCCATTTCCAGTGAAGCAATCGGTGGCGTGAAAATAGTCGATTCCCGGAGGAAGAGTCGCCAACCACAAGGGTTGAATACGCTCCCACTCTTCGGCATCTCCAACGAATCCGCCGACGCCAAATATAGTCGCATCCGTGTCTTCGCTGCCGTCTAGGTAGCAACGTACAAAAGCCATTGGCATGTGCCCTCTCCGCAAGGGATGACATGATGACATAGGGCTAATGATCCTTGAAATGGTATCCCTTGACCTCTGTGCACGCGCGAATCACCCGAAGAATCCTGCGAAGAACCCCCTAGGTGATTTCGGCCAGTTCAAGATTTCGTGCGACGACTTGTTGCAGTCCCGTACTCTGAAATCAAGTCGAAACTAGACACCGAAAAACGGGCGCAGTCTCGGAAGCGGAAGCCCGTTACCCGCGCTTCTCGCTGCACAGACTAAAAACCCTTTCTTCCCTAATAAGGCCCAATAATCCCCGCGATAGATCGACTGGCCGGTACTTGTCCCGTTGAACCATCCCGCGCACCATGATCCAACACATCCAAATATTTCAGACCCGACCCTGTATTAAAAAGCACGACCGTATCATCACTCGAGAAAAATCCGCTGGCTCGCAGCTTCTGGTAGGCGACCAGCGAAGCCGCTCCTTCCGGCGCCGCGAAAATCCCTTCGACCTCGGCCCAGTGTCGCGTTGCTTGCAGTATCTCCTCGTCACTCGCAGCGAGGGCGAGCCCTCCACTCTTCTTCAGGATATCGAGAATCAGATAGTCTCCATACGGCTTCGGAACTCGCAGGCCCGCAGCCAAAGTCGCCGCATGCGGCCACATTTCTGCCACCGAGCGACCTTCATCCCATGCTTTAACAATAGGCGCGCATCCCGCGGATTGCACGCTGATCATATTTGGGCGCTCCGACCCAATAAATCCCAACTTCTCCATCTCGTCAAACGCCTTCCACATCCCCAGCAATCCCACCCCGCCGCCCGTGGGATAAATAATCCCCTGCGGAAGTTTCCACCCAAGCTGTTCCGCGACCTCATATCCCATGGTCTTCTTGCCTTCCACGCGGTAAGGCTCTTTCGTGGTAGAGACGTCGAACCATCCTTCGCTCTTCCACCCCTCGCGCTCCTTCAGTTCGGCCACTTTTCGGGCGCAGTCTGAGATCAGGCCGTCCACCAACGTGACCTTCGCCCCGTAGTAATCGCACTCGATGCGGTTCGCGGCGGGAACATCTTTTGGCATGAAGATGTGCGCTTCCATACCACCGCCAGCCGCGGCGACATAGGCAGCCAGGGCCGATGCCGCGTTTCCAGCAGATGGAATCGCCAGCTTCTTCAGGCCGAAGTGGCGAGCCATCGTGACCGCCGCAGAGAGTCCGCGAGCCTTGAAAGAACCGGTGGGGTTCAGCCCTTCGTCTTTGATGAAGACATTCGGGAACTCGCGGCTCCGCAGCATCGGCGTGAATCCCTCTCCCAGAGAAACAGGAGCCGCTTCAGGAAGCACGGCGTCATATCGCCACATCGTCGGAGCGAGCGGAAGCAACGACGCCGGAGAAAAAGTTTTCCTGATCGCAGCTAGATCGTACCGCGCATAGAGCACGCCGCCATCCTGCGGACAAACAGTTTGCGGCCGGTCTGCAGGAAGATGCTCGCCGCAGCGGGTACATTCAAGGTAAGTGGGACGCGACACGCAGAGAGTTTATCAGGGCGGAGCGGCAGTCGCATCCCGGCGATTGCAAGCCTAACTTATTTTGCGCTCCTAGCGCGTTTCGAAGACGGCGTTATGCCTTTCTCAGGACGCTCCTTCTCGATCTTGTCCGAGAGGTTGTGCAGCGGCTTGTCGCCCGACGCCGACAACTGCGGGCCTGCCTCCCGCACGATGAGTCCCTGCGCGGTGTACGTGGCTTCGTTGAAGGTCGTTCCGGACTTTGCCGCCGCAACGGCAAACACTCCATGCGGCACTCCATTGTTGAAGCCGGTTGCAATGTAATCGCCGACCATCAATCCGTTCTGTGAGTTCGGAAGCCATCCGAGCTGCATCGGCCCGGCCAGTTGAACTGGCGTGTTCCACGTAGTCCCGGCGTTGTGTGACGAAATGTACCCGACATAGAGTCGGCAGGTCGTCTTCGTGCAACTGCTTTTTGGGTAATAGTAAAAGTGAACCGCGAGGTGAACGGTTGCGCCCGAAGTGGTTGGGTCAATGCCGATACCGGGAATGAAGTGATCGATCGTACTCGTGGTGGCGTCGATCGGAATGCGAGTTACTGCGGTCCAGTGAACGCCGTCAGTCGATGTGCTGTAAACCAAATCGTTCGTGGAACATTTGCTGCGAAAACGGCAATCTTCCCACACGACATACACCGTGCCAGCGCCATCGATCGCTGCCGAAGGCAACGGGCCGCTCCGAATTCCGCCAGCGTCAATATGGGCCTGAATATTTGAAACAGTAACCGGCGCGGACCACGTTGCGCCGCCATTGGTCGAGGTAAAAGCCGAGATGCCCGAGGTTTCGATTGGCACAACTACTGTGCCATTGGGTTGCACCAGAGGTTGCCCGCCAATGCCGGAGGCTCTGTTGGAAGTAGTTGTCGCCGCGCCCCAGCTCAGTCCTCCGTCGCTGGAGGGCTCATCAGAATCTGGTCTCCGCTATCGGGATTGTCCCACTCGACATAGCAGTTCCCATAGAACGGGCTGGTGGACGCGCTGTCGCAGACGATCCAGTTTTTATCCGAATTATTGACATTGGGGGTGACGCTCACCGGGTTTCCCCAGGTGAACCCCCCGTCGGTCGACCGGCTCACGGCCACCGCTGTCGAGGTGCCCGAGTTCACAATCGGCAGCGAGGAAATCATCCACACTTCGTTCTTGGCGTCATAAGCAACCGCCGGATCGCTCGCCGCATTGTAAGGACCGCCGCCATTTCCGGTGGTGAGTCCGGGCAGGAATCCGTGCGTCCACGTATTGCCGCCATCAGTGGACGTTGCCCAGCCAATCGCCGTCGCGCCGCCGGGAGAAATGCGTCCCGTCTGAAACGCGGCAACCAGCGTCGTGCCGTTCGCCAGTACGTGAGGCTCAACTTCCGTGGCATGCTGCCCAGGCCCTACCGTAAAGGGATCGGAACTGATCTCGGTTAATGTGACTTGCGCCTGAGACCCTGCACAAAGACTCAGCACTGCCAGGGAAACAAACAAAGGATGCAAGGCACAAACGAAAAGGCGGTTCATAGGATTTGTCCTCAAAAGCGGAAAGTTACCACCACGGGGTGAATCGTTGATCGACGCGCTCACAAACGCGAACGGCCAACTATCTGACATAGTAGGTCAGAGGGTGAGAATACTCATTCACAAACACGCATGTCAATCGCAGCCCCCCTGCGGTAGTGGCTGAATTTGAATCGCCCTGATTTTTCCACAGCAGTAAGCAATCCAACCCAAACCCCAAAAAGGAGGAGCTATGGCAGCAAACGCAGTAGCAAAAAACCGCTTGACTTGTACGAGCTATGCTCGTACATTGTACGAGGTAACAAGGACTGCCCTTCTCGTGGATACAACTGCAAGAAAACTCGTAGAAACACTGGGGACGCTCCGTAACCAGATCGCGACACTTCAGCAGCAAGAGCGCTCGATTAAGGTTGCCCTAGAATCCGCTGGAATTCGCTCGACAAGATTGGGTAAAACCGGGTGGGGGGACGGCGACTGTCTAGATGACAGATATGCTTTAGAGCAGCCGTTCAAGGAAATGACCCTCGTCAATACCTGCAAGAAAATCCTTTCCGACAACACCACTTCTGCTTTTACGAAAGATCAGATCGAATATCTCGCGGTCATTGGAGGCTATCCGTTTCTGACTGATGATCGGAAAAATTCAATCGATGTCACGATGAGACGCCTAGCCAGTCAGAGTTTTTGCCAAATCATACGCGGCAAAGGGCCGATTCCGAATCAGTACACCATTGATGCTCAGAAAGGCCTGAAGCTACTGATGAATCGAATCAAAGACCTAAGAGCTGCGCATGTAGAAAGGGGAGAAACAAAAGATGCCGCCTCCACCAAAACCAGCAGCAAATAGCAAGACCCGCTAGAAGTGCAACCTTCTAACGGGCCTCAAAACCGACAATCCGGCAAGCCGAAATGCCGATCTCTCAAGACTCATTTTGGCTTGCCTTAACCGAAAGGTCAAGGCCCAAAATGAATACCCTGCCGTTAGAAAAGAAACTCGCTGTCCTCTCTGCTTTAGTCGAAGGCAACTCCATCCGGTCGATCAGCCGCATGACAGGCGTAGATCGCAACACAATTAACTCCCTATTGCTGCGAACTGGCGAACGCTGCCAGCAGATTATGAACGAGAGAATGCGTAACCTCGAATGCCGCTACCTACAGGTCGATGAGATTTGGACATTCGTTCAAAAGAAGCGCCGCAACGTGCGCTCTGGCGATTCGCCGGAGGTGGGCGACCAATGGGTATACGTTGCCATTGACGCAGAAAGCAAGTTGATTCCTTGCTTCCGAGTGGGCAAGCGAGTACGACCCGATACCTGGGCTTTCTTGTGGGACTTGAATCAGCGCATCGCCAACCGCGTGCAACTCACCACAGACGGGCTTAACCACTACACCGTTACGGTGCCTGAATGCTTTGGAACGGACGTAGACTTCGCTCAGCTCACAAAAATGTTTGGCGACTACGGGCAGTTCGATACTCCCGATGCGAGATACTCCCCACCACGCATCTCGGGGGTGTTATCCAAGGTTCGACAGGGCGATCCCGATCCCGAACATATCAGCACATCGTTCGTGGAAAGACAGAACCTCACGATGCGAATGGCGATGCGAAGATTCACTCGTCTGACAAACGCCTTCTCAAAAAAACTAGCGAACCTGAAAGCCGCGTGCGCTCTGCATTTCGCGCACTGCAACTTCTGTCGCGTGCATTCTTCACTTCGCGTGACTCCGGCGATGGAAGCGGGTTTAACGAGTTACGTCTGGCCGGTTTCAGAATTGATTGCAGCGTAGGGCACCAGATGAATCAATTCTAGCAACCCATTTTCACGCGCATAATCGAGAGGAAAATGGAAAGCCCCGTCCTGCAAGACGGGGCCGTGCGCGAACTTCAAAATGTCTAACAGCAGTATCGCCGCACTTCGCGCACAAGTCAACGTCTTTGGCGTTACACAGGAGTGTGCGCGATGTTTCCAACTAAAGAAATATTCTTAATGATTGAAGAACGAATTCCAGGCGGACGATTTTTAACTACAACAGCACTTTTACTTGGATTGCTGGCTGTCATCGCCGCTTCCTGTTCATCGCTTTGGCAGCATATCGGTTCTCCGATATTCAACTTTGTTGCCGACGCATTTAGAACCGGGAAAATCGATCTACATCAACTCCGCAGTTTCTTGGTGGGCGTGGGAATGTTGTTGTTAGTTTCTTTTACCGTGGAGTTCATGGTTAAAACGTCTTCACGGCTCATGCGGGATTTACTGAATGAATCAAAGAAAGTCCTAGAAGGAAACGCTCAGGTACTTGACCACGCCGAAGAGGTCAATCAGCACATCGGGCGGCTTGCCGCAATAGTTCAAGAACTAGAAACCAGAGTGGAAACCTTGGAAGAAAGGTAACCGCTTTAGACAAAAGACGATTTGCCTTGTTCTAGCTGAGAACAGGTCTCCATCGTTTAAGCAGCTTGTAGTCTCCGGTTTTCCAGTCAGCCAATACAGGCGTGACTTGGAAGCACGGCTGAAGATCGAAGGTAAGCGATGTCTTGTCTTGAAACCGGATGTCTACAGCGTGATATTCCGGGGAGAGGGACAGTTCCACGTCAGCAATGATCTTGCCTTTGGTTTGCGGGAACCTGAGAACTTTCCTTATTCGGCGGGAGCGGGTAACTTTACTATCAGCCAATTGCGCCTCCTAGCGTGGTGCGGTTGGTTAGGGGCGCGTTCGGTCTGAACACCGGGCGCGTCCCGTTGTTCGCTTATATGCCGATGATGAATAGGAAAGCAAGAAGGCAAGTTGCATTCCATTCGCGAAAATTCTAGTGCTCAACTTCAGCCACTACCCCCCCTGCTATTTTGCGCTGCTCCTGGCGGCGCGCTTCGAAGGCGGGATTATGCCTCTTTCCGGAAGCTCCTCGCCAAGCGGGTCCGATAGGTGGTGCAGCGGTTTGTCGCCCACCGAAGATAGCTGCGGGCCGGCTTTGACAGGCGCGGTCAATCCCTGTGCCGTGTAAATAGCCTCATTAAAGGTTGAGCCAGACTTGGCTGCGGCTACCGCAAATACTCCATAAGGCACACCGCCGGTGAAGGCCGTGGCAATGTAGTCCCCCACCATCAAACCGTTCTGGGAAGTGGGCAGCCAGGTGAGCGTCATCGGTCCGGCCAGACTTACTGGAGTATTCCATGTAGATCCGCCATTGGCCGACGAAATGTAGCCCACGTACAGCTGGCAGGTTGACTGAGTACAACTGGTCTTCGGATAGTAGTAATAGTGGACCCCAATATGAGCAGTGGATCCCGACGTCGTTGGGTCAATGCCAATTCCAGGAATGAAGTGGTCCACCGTGCTGGTGGTGGCGTCGATTGGAATGCGCGTTACCGCGGACCACGTTGTGCCATTCGTAGAAGTGCTGTAGACCAAATCGTTGGTCGAACACCTGGAGCGGAAACGGCAATCCTCCCACACGACATAGACCTTGCCGGCGCCATCGACTGCTGCGGAGGGCAGCGGTCGGCTGCGAATTCCGCCAGCATCGGTGTGCCATTGAACGTTGGAGATTGAAACTAGCGCCGTCCAAGATGCGCCTCCGTTGGTAGAGGTGTAGGCAGACATTCCCGAAGTTTCAATGGGAACCACCACGGTGCCGTTGGGCAGCGCCAGCGGCGTCCCGCCAAGCCCGGTGCCCGCACCGCTGATGGTTGTCGCGGCTGACCACGTCATGCCTCCGTCGATTGAAGTGCTCATCTGAATCTGGTCCCCGTTGTCGGGATTGTCCCACTCCGCATAGCAATTGCCGTAGTACGGGCTGGTAGGCGTGCTATCGCACGCGACCCAGTTCTTGTCGGAGGCTGTCACCATTGGACCGATTAGCGCCGCATTGCCCCAGGTGACGCCGTCTGTGGACCGGCTTATGGCCACGCCGGGTGTGGTGGTAGTCGAGTTCAAGATAGGCAGGGTAGAGATTAACCACACGCCGTGCTTGGCGTCATACGCCACGTTGGCATCACTGGCCGCAGCGTAAGGGCCGCCACCATATCCCGAGGTTAGGCCCGGAAGAAATCCGTGTGTCCAGGTGGTGCCGCCGTTGGTTGAGGTGGCCCAACCAATCGCCGTTGCGCCGCCGGGAGAAATGCGTCCCGTCTGAAACGCAGCAACTAGCGTCGTGCCGTTTGCCAGTACGTGAGGTTCAACTTCTGTGGCATGCTGCCCCGGCCCCACAGTAAAAGGATCGGAACTGATCTCGGTCAATGTGACTTGCGCCTGAGACCCTGCACAAAGGCTCAGCACTGCCAGGGAAACAAACAAAGCATGTAAGGTGCGGGCACAAAAGAGAAGGCGATTCATAGGATTTGTCCTTAAAGGCGGAAAGTTACTACCACGGGGTAAGTTCGCTTATCGACGGACAATTCGCGAACGTCAACAACCAACTATATAACATAGTAGGTCAGGAGGTGAGCATACTCACTTAGTAACATGCCTGTCAATCTGAATCGCAAATTAGTAAGTGGAAAGAGATAGCCGAAACGGCTACTTATTGAAGAACAGGTGTGAGTAAGTCAGCGAGCCATTGCTTACCTCTGGCCGACTAATGCTCATCGTTACCCATCCGGACGTAGAGAATCGCTACTTCGTCGTGATAAACCGCCCTCCAGCCGCCAGTCTCCGCCAGAATACTGCCCAGCGCAGAGTCCTTGGGTACGACGATGTAGCGAACATCGTGATTGCGAATAAACTCATCCCAGCCCGGCTCCACGTGCACCATCTTTAAATAGGATTTTAGAAAATCTTCGCCGTAGAAATCGTGGCGGTCGTCGATCACCATTCGCCGGCCAGGGTAGAGACGATAAATAAGATATCCGCCCCAATAGTCGGGAGCCAGCACCGGTCCCTGAATATCCTTCTCCTGCAGGTAGGTAACAGCCTTGGCTGGAAAGCGCTTCTCACTAAAGTGTGCGTCCATCAATGGCGTCGCGCCGAGCTTCCCGCCATTCGCTGCAATGCCGCAAGCCAGCACGACTGCCGCTATCGGCCATAGGTGCCCGCGGAGACTACACTCAACCGCCTGCATTCGCTGCAAAAAATGGAACAATGAAAACCGGCCCGGTCGCATTGCGCCAGCTCGTTCTGCGAGGCGAAGGAACCACGACGACAGCCACGGTCCAATCACCAGAATCAAAAGCAGTGACGATATAGGAAGATTGCGCGACGCGTACAGCCCGGCATACACAGCGAATAAAATTACTAGCCCCTGGCTCGGCTCAGCCCTCGTCACTTCTCTTTTCTTAACAGCGAGCCCAATCAACGTCATCAACAACAGTCCCGCGAAACACTTCTCCGCGACAAGATGAAAATTCGGAGATTGAAACTCATCAATGTGATCCATGAGAAACCGATTCGTGAGATACCGATAGACGTGGAGGTGCAAACTCCAACCATAAGGATTGACGAACGTTGCCAGCGCGCTCAGTAAGGCGACGAATGTCAAAGTCTGCACACTTCTACCTGTGCGGATCTTTTTCAGAACATCCTCGAACCGCTCCGATGGCAACCGAACCCACTGCCACGCCGCGCAGATCCAGTAGATCCCGAGAAGGGCGAAACCGATGAGAAATCCCCCGTGCAGGTTCACCCATAGCACCATCAGCGGCGGCAACAGCCACAACTGCCAAGTTTTTCGGGACGCCGCGCGCCGGGAGCCGAACGACGACTCCAGAATCCAAAACCAAAGCACCGTCAGCAACCACGTCAGCACATGTGGCCGTGCCAGAAAATGAATCGTCGCCGCAGCCGCCGCGAGTAATACCAGAGCCAACGCCACGAAAATGTTTGTGCCACGGCGCAACAGCAAACCAAACGTCCATGCGAATACCGTCGCGATGATCAACGCTGCGAAAAGCACAACCCCGTTCAGCCCAGCAGTACTGTCCAGCCAGCCAGCAATCGCGTCAAACAGCCACTCCCACGCGAACCACGCGTGCCCGGGCAAGCTCGAAGAAAACGGATCGACATGAGGAATGGCATGCGTTGCGAGGAGCAGTTGTCCCGTCCGAATGTGCCATCCGGTCCCGGCATCTCCCAGCAATCGCTCCGACAAGTTGGTGAAGACAAGCAGGCCCAGCATCGCAACAAAAGTCAAATCACCGACCGAAGGCAGCAGCCAGCGAGCCCAACCCAAAGATGAAGGCTGCTCATGCTTGGCTGAATCTGCGTCCTGCGTAGAACTTGTGGAGTCGATTGCCATCGCGCTGAATCTTATAGAGTGAAGCCTTTAACAGCAAGAATGAACAACAAGAAATGAACACCAGGAAATGAACAGCAAGAATCTACATCGCGTGGTGATCGTGGGTGCGGGTTTCGGTGGCCTGAACGCGGCTCAAACCCTGGCTGGCGCTTCGGTGAAGATTACGCTCATCGACCAGAAGAACTATCACACCTTCCAGCCGCTGCTTTATCAGGTAGCCACGGCCGGCCTGTCGCCGGGAGAAATCGCAGCACCCATCCGGTCCATTCTTCGCCATCACAAGAACACGGAAGTGTTGATGGCGGAAGTTACTGGCTTCAATCTTGAACGTCGTATCGTGCAGACGGCAGATCAGGAAATCCCCTACGATTCGCTCATCGTCGCGGCCGGTGCCAGCCACGCTTACTTCGGCCATGACGAGTGGGAACCGTTTGCGCCCGGACTCAAAACGATCGAGGATGCGCTTGAAATCCGGAGGCGCGTTCTGTTGGCGTTCGAACTCGCGGAACGCCGCGCATCGGCTGGGGAAAATGGCGATCTTCAGAAGAACGCTCCCTTGAATTTTGTGGTGGTGGGAGCCGGACCCACCGGAGTTGAGCTCGCCGGAACACTGGCAGAAATCTGCCGCCACGCGCTCGCTCACGATTTCCGCGAGATCGATCCGCGAAGCACCCACATCCGTTTAATCGAAGGCGGGCCAAACGTTCTTCCTGCGTATCCGCCGGACCTCTCGCGCAGCGCCCAGCAACAACTGCAGCGCCTGGGCGTCGAAGTTCTCACCAATACTATGGTGACTAAGGTTGAGCCCGGCATCATTCATATGGGCGATGCCAAGATGAGTGCGTCCGTCATCCTATGGGCCGCAGGAGTGGCCGCGTCATCGCTCGGCAAAAAACTAGGCGTTTCCATCGACCGTGCCGGACGCGTGCTCGTGGAGCATGACCTCAGCCTGCCCGGCCATCCCCAGGTTTTCGTCATCGGGGATCTCGCCGCGTTGAAAGATGAATCTGGCAAGCTGCTGCCGGGCGTGGCGCCCGTAGCGATTCTCGAAGGCCGCTACGTGGGAAAGCTGATTAAGCGAGAAGCCACGTTCCCCGAGACTTCCACAAAGCCCGCACCCCGCAAGCCTTTTCATTACTTTGATAAAGGCAGCCTGGCGACGATTGGCCGCGCCGCGGCGGTAGCGCAATTCGGTAAAATTCACATCTCCGGATTCAGCGCCTGGCTGGCGTGGCTATTCGTTCACATTTTTTTTCTCATCGGCTTCCGCAACCGCGTGCTGGTTTTTATCCAGTGGGCTTGGTCGTATTTCACCTACGAACGCGGGGCTCGCCTGATTACCGGCAGCGCCACCCTCCCCGGCTGGACCGACCAGCATGGCGGCAATTCCGGCCCCGCAGAAACTGAAGAAATTGCTGCTGCAATTCGCAAATAAGAGTAAAAATATTGTTGTAGGCGTATCGCGGCTTATGCATCGCACTTCAATTTCGCGGACTTTTCTAGTTGTGCTGGCAGCCCTCTTCACCCTCTGTTGCGTCGCTTCGGGCGAAATCCTGAAGGTTGTGGTCGATGACACAATTCAACCCATTACTGAGGAATACATTGCTCGCGCTATCGACGAAGCCGGTCGTCGCAACGATCAAGCTGTATTGATCGAGATCAATACTCCCGGGGGTCTTGTCGAATCAACACGTCAGATCATTGAGAAAATTACCGGATCGCAGGTTCCTGTCATTCTTTATGTCACGCCCAGCGGCAGCCGGGCTGCGTCCGCCGGATTTTTTATCCTCGAATCTGCGGACATCGCCGCCATGGCCCCCGGCACCAACACCGGCGCGGCCCATCCCGTCGCGCTCGGCGGCGGCAACCTGGACGATGTGATAAAGCAGAAGCTCGAAAACGACGCTGCAGCCCTGATGCGCTCCGTCGCAGCCAGACGCGGTCGCAATGTCGAAGTTGCCGAAAGTACAGTGCGTCAATCCAAATCTTTTACCGAGCAGGAGGCCCTCTCCCAGCAGCTCATCGACTACGTCGCTTCAAACCAGGACGATCTTTTCCACCAAATGGACGGTAAGATTTTCAAACGCTTCAATGGACAAGAGGTCACGCTGAAACTTACCGGTCAGCCGATCGTGCCTTTCGGCATGACTCTCAAAGAACGCATCCTCGGCTATTTGATGGACCCGAATATCGCTTTCATATTTCTTGCCATCGGTGCGCTTGCGCTCTATGCCGAATTCAATCATCCCGGTGCCGTCATTCCCGGAACCGTGGGCATCGTCTTTATTCTGATCGCCGCCTTTGCGCTGAATCTTCTTCCCACACGCTTTGCCGCGCTGGTGCTCATTCTGGGCGCATTCGCGCTCTTCGCCGCCGAAGCTAAATTCGCTAGCCACGGCGTGCTCACCGTCGGCGGCATCGCGTTGCTCACTCTTGGGGGATTACTGCTGGTCGATTCGCCAATCCCGGAAATGCGGGTTCACCTGCTCACCGCGCTTGCGGTAAGCGTTCCGCTCGGCTTCATCACCGCATTCCTGATGAGCATTGCTCTCAAAGCTCGACGGAATAAAGTAGTCTCCGGCGCTCAGGGTCTGATCGGCGAAATCGGCGTCGCCCAGACCTCGCTCTCTCCGCGCGGGAAAATATTCGTGCACGGCGAACTCTGGGACGCCGTTTCTTCCTCTGATTTGTCCGCTGGAGAATCGGTAATCGTGCGCCGTATCGATGGACTATTGCTTCAGGTCGAACCGGTCGCCGCAACTCGTCCAGCGCCCGCCCCTGCCGTTCCTTGATTTGTTCCCAGGAGTCTCTCCCAGATCGATCTGCGCACCAGCGCAAGCAACTGTGCTTGCCCGAATTCCTCTCCCATCCTCTATCCCACGCGTTACAATCCGCGAGGGGAGCATTACCGGCTTCCTTTTTGGGGGGCACACATGGAAGTTCTCGGGATCGGATTTTTTGGCATCGCCGGCATTATTGTTGCGCTCTATGCGCTAAGCTCGATCAAGATTCTTGCGGAGTACGAACGCGGTGTCATCTTTCGCCTCGGCCGCCTTTTGAGCGCCGCAAAGGGTCCTGGCGTGATCTTGGTCTTTAGTCCCATCGACCGCATGGTGCGCGTCTCGCTTCGTCAGGAAGCACTGGAAGTTCCTCCGCAAGACATCATCACCCGCGACAATGTCACCCTCAAAGTGAACGCCGTAATTTTTCTGCGTGTAATCGATCCCAGCAAGGCCGTGGTCGAGGTTTCCAATTATGTTTATCAGACCTCGCAGTTCGCGCAGACCACGCTGCGCTCTGTGCTCGGCGAGCAGGAACTCGATGAACTTCTCGCTCATCGCGAAAAAATTAATCTGCGGCTGCAGAGCATCCTCGACCAGCACACTTCACCCTGGGGAGTGAAAGTAACCAACGTAGAAGTGAAGCAAGTTGACATGCCGGAGTCGATGCTCCGTGCCATGGCCAAGCAGGCCGAAGCCGAGCGCGAAAAGCGTTCCAAGATCATTCATGCTGAGGGCGAGTTCTCCGCGGCGCAACGCCTGGTCGACGCCGCTCATCTGCTGGCCACCGAACCCGTCAGCGTGCAACTCCGTTACCTGCAGACTTTGACGGAAATCGGCGTCGAAAAAAATACTACCGTCATCTTTCCAGTACCAATCGACTTTTTCGCCGGACTGCAGAAGTTGCTGGGCAAAGATAGTGGCGGTGACACTGCGCCTCCTCCCGTCAAGGCGGCGTAATTCAAACAGGGAACATTCATGGCTGCGTCACAAGACACTGAAATCACGTTAGGCACCGCAAGGTTGTTGTCTCTGTTCTTCGGGTTGGTAATCGTATGCGCTGTTTTCTTCGCTCTCGGCTATACGCTCGGCCGTAAATCAGACGTAGGCACGGTATCGGCCGCCGGCACGCTTCCCCTGCCAAATGCCTCGAGCGCCGCCAAGCCGGCAGGCTCCGCCGCCTCCGCGCCCATGACATTTTACAAAGCCGTCGAGCAGAAGGACGCCAACCCACAACTAACTCCAGCGCCGGATGCAGCATCCGTGCAAGCCGCCGGAACTTCTCCCAACTCGTCACCCGCAACTCAGACGCAGTCTCAACCTGCCAACCCGCCTGACCCGATCGGCACCGTTCCGACTGCCGGCTACTTCGTACAGGTCGCTGCGGTTACCAAGCAGGAAGATGCAGACGCGCTGGTCGATGCCTTGAAAAAGAAACAGTACCCTGCATTTTCCGGCAATTCTGCGGTCGATAAATATTTCCGCGTCCAGGTCGGCCCGTTTGCCGATATCAAGGACGCGGAATCCATGCGCTCGCGCCTCATCAACGACGGATATAACCCGATCCTCAAAAAATAAGATCCGAAAAAATAAGGTCCGAATGAAGCTCGACCCTCTGTTGAACCGCCGGGTAATTTTCAAATTGCACGGCATGGATCCACTCGACTCCACCATTATCAAGAAAGACGAAACCGGTTATTGGATTCGCGGGGGCGCCCTCGCCGGTCAACTTGACCAATCCAATTGCTCGGTGCCCGATAGTGACGTGCGCTACCTCGAGTTCACCCGCATTGAATGGTTGCGAGCGACACGGCAGCGCCCTGCCTAATCCTGAGCGAGTGTTCTTTTGCGACGCCAGAAATCCTGCGCCTGGCTCGCTTCCTTCGATCCTGCATATTGACAAGCGTCAATTTAGCAGTTATTTCTAATCCCACCTCATGACCGCATCCTCCACGTCGCTCGACCGCCGCCTCGCTGCCATCTCCGATCCAACCCGCCGCCGCATTCTCGCCGTGCTCAAGCAACGCAGCGCATTGTCCCCAAGCGCTCCTCCCGTCGCGAAGAACATCGGCCTTTGCGCTGGAGACATTGAAGAACGCGTCCGTCTGTCGCAGCCGACCATCTCTCACCACATGGCAATCCTTACTAAGGCCGGCCTCGTCGAAGCTGTGAAGCAGGGCCAGTGGCGCTGGTACCGTCGCAACGAAAGGACGCTACGCCTGTTAGTAAAGACCCTCCGTGCAGAATTGTGACCTGGCCGCGTCCTCAGCCTTTGGCGGCTTATCGGCGATTTACCTTCTCAGTTCACCGTGAACGTCTCTTTGCTGGCAGCGGAGCCGTTCGGCGTTACGACGCCGACTTTGCCCGTCTTCGCGCCCGCCGGTACCGTGGCTTGGATCAGCGACGGCGTCGTCACCGTGAAACTGGTCACACTTACGCCGCCGAATGTCACCTTCGTCGCCCCGGTAAAACCACCGCCAACAATTCCGACCTGAGTTCCCACCGCGCCACTTGAAGGATCGAGGTTGGTAATTTTCGGCAGGATGTGCACACTTTGCTGGCTTTCGATCTGCTCACCAGTAGCGAGAGTGACCGTGATTGGAGCGTCGATGGCGGCGCTCGGCACTTCCGCCGTGAGATAAGTCGCGGAACCGGACTTGAATTGTGCGGGCACCGATCCAAAGCTTACGCCAATGACCTGGGTCAGGTTCTCACCGAAGATCTCCACCGGCTGGTCAAGAATGACCCACCAGTTGCAGCACAGCGTGATCGTGGGCATTGGGTTCGGGGGAGTAAGACTGTAGACGACCCCCACACCGTTCGCGCCACCGCTGTTAGCGACTCCATAGAGAATCCCGTCAGTGTTGGGCCAAAGATCCGAAGTTGCATCGTTGCCCCAGATCGTTCCTGCATTGCCGGTAAAGTCAAAAAACTTCGTAAAGACGCCGGCCTCAACCTCAAAGAGCGTGCCAAAACCGTTGGCTCCGCCGTCCGAAGTTGCGCCGTAAAAAATCCCATTGACCGTGGCCAGCCCGGGAGCGGGATTTGCGCCATCCACATTGGTTCCGCTGCCGCTGAGAGCATCGAAGCCCACGACAGTCGACACCGGAAACGGAGACGTGGGCACCAATTTAAAAATCGATCCGGAGTTCGATACCGGCCCCCCATACTGCGTGGTTCCGTATAGGTTGCCGTCTTTTCCCTGGACGAACGTACCGAACGCGGAGGCACCGTCGGTTCCAGTGAACTGGTGAATAACCTGGGGCTTCCCCGCCGTTGTCATGCGGTAGATGGTGCCATCTTCGGAGGCTCCGCCGTGATAGGTCGTGCCGTACATGTACCCATCCGATGCTAGAAACATAGGACCTCCCTCGCCGTCGGCTATCGTGCCGGGAGGACTCAGTAGAGAAAAGGTTTGGGTCGAGAGAGTGAAGCGGTAAATGGCTCCGTCGTCGGTGGTGCCGTAAAGATTGAAATCCTTGGCCTCAATCGGAGGAACCTCCGGATATCCGCCGTCGCCCTTCACAAAGTTGTGCACCACGTTAATCACGCTGGTTTTGGGATTGAAGCTGAACAGCGTTCCGGCGTTCGAGCTTCCGCCCTCAAACGCTGTGCCGTAGAAATTCCCGTCCGTGGCCAGAGTTAACCCCGCGGATGGCGCCGTACCCGTCACCGCTCCATCGAAATTCCACAGAACGGTGTAACTGCTCCCGTTGGGAAGGATCTTGAAAATGACTCCGTCATTGTTGGTACCTCCCGACGATGTCGTTCCGTAGAGATAGCCGTCGCTTCCGAGCCTTAGTTGGCCGTAGTTGAATGGTGAACATCCCGTCGAACAAGCGAAGTCGTGCAGATCCTGATAAGACTGCGCGTGCAGCGGCGCGTCCGCAGCAAACGACATAAAGATGCCAGCGATCGCGAGGGCCGCACCAGCTAAGTTGCGCAAAGAACTCGAAAGATGGAAAAGACTTCGGCTTCTGTGAGACATGGTTTCCCCTTTGACAAGTAAGTCGATTCTCCAGCGCCTGCGGCCTGCAGCGCGTCAGCACCAAACGACCTCGGGGGAAGGTCGACTAAATCTTGCGCAACTTATACTCGGCGCCTAAATCGCCTGTCAAGGGCTTTCCCGACTTCCAGTTCACCTCCCGCCCGTATTTTTCCTCCCCATCATCACCCACCACGCTTCTCGGAACTTCTCAAACATCGCTCCCTTCTTACTTCCATCCGGATAGAACCACAAATTTTTCCGCGGCACAAACGCCCGCACCGGGACTACATACCAAATATCCCGCGACACAATGTAGGCCACGATCACATCAATATCTTTCTTCGTGAGCCCCACGATCTTCTTCCCCACATACACCGACGCATGCACCGCATACCCCCGCGCCCCAAACCGGTTCTCCGTCGACCGCACCTGCGCCCTCCACAACTTCCGGCCCGTGTCGCACACAAAGTCATACCGATAACTGTCTCCCCAAGGCTTCGAAACAATCATCCCCATTCCCATCGCCTTCCGCAGAAAATCCAACTCCGAAAGCTCCCCCATCCGCTTCGGCGGAAGCCCCTTCTCAATTCTCAAGGACGGTTTTACTAAATTCTCATCCTGAAGTTCGTGTTCTCTCCAACCCATGTCATCCTGAGGGCCGCGCTTTTTGCGGCCTGAAGGATCTCCATCTCCACTGCTTTCTCCCACCGTCTTGCCGAAGGTTCCAGCCTGCTTTCCGGATTTCCTCCCACCCCGCTCCTCCGCCACTGCCATCAAATCCCCAATCATCACACCCATAACAGCACCCATGTCCTCTCTTCTGTCACCAAAACAAAGTTTGTCATCCTTCACGAAGTGAAGGACCTCCGTCACCACGGACCCTAGTCATTCGTTACCATGATTCCTTGTCATTCCGAACCGGGCGGAAGCCCGGTGAGAGCCCGCCCCTTCGGCAAGCTCAGGGCAAGCTCTGAGCGAAGTCGAAGGGAATCTACTTTTAATCCGCCACCCCACGCCCCAAAAATTCAAAAGCCCCCGCCAGGACCCAAGTCCCGTAGAGGCCACTATCGCCACACATCTCACCACTATCTCAATCCTCCCACCCGCATTCCCTCAAGGTCAACGAAATTGAGGAAGGACCGTTACTCAGAAGGACACGCGCCCTAAACATACCCATGTGGGTCGGACACTCCTGTCCGACGCCTTTAACTTTAGGTTTTGCGCTGAGAAGCGCCCAGGGTGGCGCAGCGCTTAAAGCGCTGCGATAAAGGTAAGAAAGACTGGTGGGCTTCAGCCCCTGAGGTACCTCAACTAAGCCGCAGCAGTGCCCCCCGAGCCTTGCGCAGCTAACCTCTGCCTCAGCCCCCAACAAATCGGCATAAAGCAACAACCGCGCCACACTCAACGTAGAAATCTTCCCGCACATCAACTCGTGTGGGTCGGACACTCTTGTCCGACGCCTTTGACCTTGATTCGGCCCGCGTCGCTTTACCAACTGCAGAATCTTCTGATGCAACCCCACCTTCAATTTCAGTTCCAGAGCCGCCTGCCGATCCAGCCCGAGTTCATCCAACACGCTCCCATCAACTCCGTATTCACTTTCGACGTAGCACCTGTTGACATTCTTCTTTTGCTCACATTCGACTTCGGAAACTCGCATCAACTCGCCTTGGCTGCTGCCTTTGCCGCGATGGGGACGGTACTAAATCGCGCCAGAACATCAGGGCCCGCAACCTGGCCAACTATCTCCACCATAAACTCGCCGTTTTCGGGCTGGCGGAAGGAAATTCCTCTCCAAGGGTTCGGGACATTTTCCCATCTGACCTCGCCGAGCTTTACGTCCTCGAAGCCCTCAATGAACTGGCGGATGTCTCGTATCGACTTGTCCTTTGGTAGTTGGCGAAACACATCTAGAACGTGGGTTGAGACATCCCTGACATCGGGAAATACGTGTCGCAATATGGCTGCTCCGAGGTACACGTGTTCCAATCTGTAGTGCTCCGTGTCCGACCACTCCATTACAAGCGGCTTGAGCGTAAGCCTCGATACGAAGTCGCTTGCCTTCTTCTCGTTCTTCTCGTTCCTTTCCGGCGCATCCCTTGTTGCCTCTGGATTCTTGGTTCCGGCGAAAAGCCAGAGGCAGGGTTCAAGAGGGAAAGTCTTCCCGGCCCGTCTGTATATGCCGCCTTCTAGCGGAGCCAGAAATGCGTCATAGACCGGCTCACCCTCCAGATATGCGTCAACCTCGTCGACGAACACCAAGAGCTGCTTCCCGCGATTCTCAAATTGTGTGGTCAGCATACTATCGAAACAATCTAGGATATCGGCCTTGGAGATCAACTGGGTAATATTGAAATCCAAGAAGTGGAGCCCATGGTCCTTGGCAATCAACTGCGCGAGCAAGGTCTTACCGGAGCCCGGTTCGGCGACCAGCATGCAACTGCGGGATCCGCGACCGCTCTTGAATACCCCGACTTCCTGGACGAGCTTTCTCAGGACCTCACGCTTCAACGGATCAACGCAGACGTAACTCTTAACTTCCGTCGTAGCGCGGGATAGTTCCAATCGTCTTGAGGGGCCATCGGTGATGACGCCGCATTCGTCGTATGCTTGGTCCCAACGGCGAAGCTCGTCCGACCAAGAGAACGGGGGGTGCGGCAAGTTACATGCCGCTGGTTTACGCTCCAGATCGAGATACTTTTCGTCAACTGGATCCCAAGATAGGGGTTCTACTATTCTTTTCATCTCGAACCTACGCCACTCCTCTGTAAATGAAAGGCCTGACTCTACCAGTTCCGCTAAGTCGAGCGCGCGCCTTTCAAGACAGTAGGCGATCAGTGCCGCAAAGCATACGCTGGCCATCGGCACACCTACCGACGGCGGGATTGGTTTTTGGTCGGTCCAAAATACACCTTGGGTCCCTTCCGGGCCCGACCATCGACCGTGTGTGAGAACCGACTGATCATTTGGAACCGCAACAATTAACGCATTTGGCCGTTCTTGTGCGAGTCGGTTAACCAGTTCCAACGCCTTCTTTGACGGCTCGTTCGAACTGGTCAGCCATCCGTCGAGTTTGTTTTGGCGGACGGCGTCCTGGGCGGCTGCCTGCGGTATTTCGAGAAGATGAATCCAATTCGCATCTACCTTTTCCATCCACTCCGGCAGATATGCTTTCGAGGACAGAAACCAAGGTATCTCTCGCCCCTTAACCTTCTGGTTGACAAACTCGATGAGATCGGGAGTAACGGCCCCCTTTAACAGGTCCTTCACAACTATTGCATCCACCCGCTCCTTGAGCAATTGATCGAGTTCAGGAATTGCCTCGAGGCCTTTCGACGAGACCCATCCGTGCTTGGGCGTCTTGACTTCCCAATCTATACGCAACTGAAGGTCAATGTCCTGCCCCGTATGATGGTACACACGGATGACCTTCGTCGTGCTCGGCCGCATGCCGTCGACAGTGTCGCGTACGAGGTTAAAGAACTTCCGTGGTTTGCCTCCCTTTTCATAGGAAAGGTGAACTTGGTGAGGTGTGCGGCCCTTGACTGCATCAGTATCGAGCATCGCTTCGAGGGAAGCCTGGTCATCAGGATGCCAAACCCCCAGAGCCACAATGCCAAAGATATTGTCGTCGCCGCTTGACTGGGCCCGATGGAGTATTGCTGCCGTACGTCCTGCTCCGCAGAAAGAGGTGACAGTGCTGTCCGGGCTTTGGAGAGCCCGGTAGTGGGCCTTACCGACTCGGCTGCTTGTTTTCGATCTTTGTACGCCAACAACCCAATACTCGTCCACCAGCCAATCGCCGATTACCAAAATCGTTTTTCTAGCTTTGCTGTGCGGGTAGGGGAGAATGCTCATTTATTCGGGCTCCAGGCAAAAAATAGGTCCGCTGGAAGCTAACACATACAACTAGAGGTGTAAATGCCCCAATTTGGTGAACGTACCTGCTGGATCGGGGTGGCGCACGCTTGCGTCCTGTTGCGCACGAACTGATCAACCGCATGGCTCCCGGCCAGGTAGCGGTCGTGGTCCGTCTAATTTGAGATGACGCTCGATCCGCTTGCACGGTCCAGAATGACAAATGATTTCTTGACGGGCAAACAAAAAGCCCCGCTCTCGCGAGCGGGGCTTTTGATTTTGCGCCGAAGGCGCGTCTGCCTGGACGGCCAGTCCTAGTACATGCCTTCCATGCCGCCGCCGCCGTGTCCGCCGCCGCCCATGGGAGCTTCCTTCTTTTCCGGAATCTCCGCAACCAGCGCTTCGGTGGTCAGCATCAATGCGGCGATCGAGCCGGCGTTGGTGAGTGCGGTGCGCACGACCTTCGTCGGATCGAGCACGCCAGCCTTGACCAGGTCCTCGTAGTCGCCGGTCAGTGCGTTGTAGCCGTAGTTGATGTCTTTCGAGTCGTTGATCTTGCCCAGAACTACGGCGCCTTCTTCGCCGGCGTTCTCGGCGATCTGGCGCAACGGTTCTTGCAGGGCCTTCTTCACGATGTTGACACCGATCTGCTCATCACCCTCGAGCTTCAGCTTGTCGAGTGCCGCGACGCAACGCGCCAGTGCCACTCCGCCGCCGGGGACAATGCCTTCTTCCACGGCTGCGCGAGTTGCATGCATGGCGTCTTCGACGCGGGCTTTCTTTTCCTTCATTTCGGTTTCGGTTGCGGCGCCGACTTTGATCACGGCTACGCCACCCACCAGCTTCGCCAACCGCTCCTGCAACTTCTCGCGGTCGTAGTCGCTGGTCGTCTTATCGATCTGGCTGCGAATTTCTTTTACGCGGCCTTCGATCTCCGAGTGCTTGCCCTTGCCTTCGACGAGGGTGGTGTTGTCCTTGTCGATGGTGAGCTTCTTGACCTGCCCGAGATCGCTGATCTGCACGTTCTCGAGCTTGATGCCCAGGTCTTCGGTGATGGCCTTGCCGCCGGTGAGGATCGCGATATCCTGCAGCATCGCCTTGCGCCGATCGCCGAAGCCAGGAGCCTTGACGGCCGCGACTTGCAACGTTCCACGCAGCTTGTTGACAACCAGCGTGGCCAGTGCTTCACCTTCGACATCTTCCGCGATGATGAGCAACGGCTTGCCGCTCTTGGCAATCTGCTCGAGCAGCGGAAGCAGGTCCTTCATCGAGCTGATCTTCTTCTCGTTGATCAGAATGTAGGCGTTCTCGAGAGCAACTTCCATGCGCTCGGGATCCGTAACGAAGTAAGGAGAGAGATAGCCGCGGTCGAACTGCATGCCCTCGACCACTTCCAACTGTGTCTCCAGCGTCTTCGACTCTTCGACCGTGATAACGCCATCCTTGCCGACCTTCTTCATCGCTTCAGCAATGATGTGCCCAATCGTCTCATCGTTATTCGCCGAAATGGTGCCGACTTGGGCGATCATTTCGCCGCTGACGGGCTTGGAGAATTTGTCGAGTTCGCCTTTGGCGCGCTCGCCGGTTTTCTTGTCGAACTGGCCGCAGACGAGTGCGACTGCTTTCTCGATGCCGCGCTTCATGGCCATGGGATTGGCGCCGGCAGCAACGGTCTTTACGCCTTCGCGATAGATTGCTTGCGCAAGAACTGTTGCAGTGGTAGTGCCGTCGCCGGCTACATCGCTGGTCTTGCTGGCTACTTCGCGAACCATCTGGGCGCCCATGTTCTCGAGGCCGTCCTTGAGTTCGATTTCTTTGGCTACGGTGACGCCGTCTTTGGTGATGGTCGGCGAACCGAATTTCTTTTCGATGACCACGTTGCGGCCCTTGGGGCCGAGGGTGACTTTTACTGCGTCGGCGAGAAGGTTAACGCCGCGCAGGATTGCCTGGCGGGACTCTTCTCCGTGTACGATTTGTTTTGCCATTTTCTTTTCTCCTTGATTCTGTTGCGGGGTCGGCCCGCGTATTTCTTTCAAGAGGCTGTCAGCTCTCGGCTGTCAGCTTCTGGCTCCTTGCTTCTAGCTAGAGCGGAGCCGGTTGAGATTCCTTCGGCTTTCGCCTCAGGAAAAGCTCTTCGCGCAAACTGCACGCTCAGGATGACAATCCTTGCTTACCGGCGTGCGCCTGCGGTTTCTTTCTTGCTGGAACCGGCAGTGCTCGAGGCGCCGGTGAGGATGCCGAGGACTTCGTCTTCTTTCATGATGATGAAGTCTTCGCCATCGATCTTGATTTCGGTGCCGGAGTATTTGCCGAACAGGATGCGGTCGCCTTCGTGAACGGCGAGAGGGAAGGTCTTGCCTTCATCGTTGGTGCGGCCTTTGCCGGTGGAGATGACTTCTCCCTCTTGCGGCTTGTCTTTTGCGCTGTCGGGGATAATGATACCGCCTCGGGTGGTGGAAGCTTCCTCCACGCGGCGGACCAGGATGCGGTCATGCAGTGGGCTAAATTTAGCCATGGTTGCAACTCCTTTCAGTAGTTGTGTAGAAGGTTAAGGTACGTAAACCTATGAATTGTTGTGGGTTAAAGAGGGCTGTTAGCACTCTTGCCTATCGAGTGCTAATTATAGGATGTGAGTGGGTGATTGTCAAGGGGGTAGTGGTGTCTCAGTCGGCATCCTCGCGAGAGAAGACGGGCACAGCGAGCTAGTTTTTGAGACCTTTGCGGCGAGATCGAGGATTGGTGAAGTCCGCGAGGTACTCGCCTAAAGCCGCATAGGCGTGACTCAGTTTGCTGCGTCTTTCCATTGGATCGAACGGGATCACTGACTCTTTTATTATCTTGGACCACAGTAGGCCGACCGATTGTCTTGGTTTTACAGGTTTTTCTGCCTGGGCCGGCGATGGTCCTAACCAAACCTCTGCCGCGACGAGGTAGGAAATATCTTGATACCTGCCCACTGAAAGGGCTTCTCTGAGAGTTGTACGATCTTCTTTAGTTAGCTTACTGGGAGGGGCAGTTAGCAGTTGCGAACTCAATTAGACCTGACTCAAAAGATTCATGGTCCCCACGGTCGCTGTGGTAGCCGCTGAGTCCGATTTCCCGAACATTAAGGATTGTGCCGGGAACGGAGTCGAGCGGATCCGGCGCATGGTCGCCATGTGCGAAGTCCTCCGGGTCGAACTCTTTGAAGAAGATCGTCGCATCATACCTACATTGGAGTTTGCAAAGTCGGGGGTTGTGTCTTTGTTCGACGCTCACCATCAAGCAGTTTTTTACATTCGCCCCTTGCAGGTTTTTCTGGGTCACCAGCCCTGCACCAAATTGTGTAAAGAATACGGGGAGGATTTCTACGTCTCGGAACATCGACCGAATTGTAGTTACGAAAGCGTCGCTCAAGGTGGGGATCTCCGGGACAGAAATAAGGATCAACGCGAGAGCTGCCTTTGTCTGCGCTTCGAATGCGCCTGCCATGAAGTCGAGGTGTGACTGTGTCAGTTCTGTTCTTTGGAGATTCAGCGGAAGATTACCGTCAGGATCGAAGATTGAAAATTGAGGAACGCGCAAGCCGAACGTTCCGCCCACGCCGTCACGTAAAATCCGTTCCCAACGGTCAAGCTTCGTTTCATAATCGGTAAACCATTTCCAGGGCGAATAATGCCTGTCGGCTTCTATTACAACAATCCCGTTGACCGTCAGCTTATGCGCAATACGCTTGGGGTCTAGCAGAGCATGGACAGTTCTGTAGTCAGAGGATGCTATCCGTGAGTGTTGCTGCCTTCCGACTCGAATTCCTTCTTCCAAGCAACACTTCGTCTAAATGATGCCCCCGCCTTCAGGAAGTAGTTGACGATAATCTCTTCGGTCATGCCTATGCCTCGGTCACTCACGGTAAGCATGGCCGCGCCGTTGTTATCAGGTTCATCCAGCCAAACGACTACATCGTCCCGCAAATCTGAGGGTGCATGGTCGGCTGAATCTGGGTGATTTTTTTCAAACTCCCTACGCTCCCTCACTGCATCCACGGCGTTCTGGATCAGCTCCCGGATACCTATTTCGGGGCGGTCGCCATAGAGCGGCTCGATCAAGAGCTTCAAGACTTCCGGACCCGAAATTCCAAGCTCGACCAGCATGGGCACAAATGAGGCGCTCTTAGCAAAGGCCTCTGGATTGTCCGTGATGTTCGAGCGCACTCTCCTGATGGCCAAGCCAAAGGCGAGAAAATTTTGGGTGCGCTCCGTAGACTTCGCCGAAAACCGCCCAAGCCATATCTAGCTCTGATTGAATGGCCGCCAACCACTGCTTGAGTTCCAGATACGAGAAAACACTGGTTGGCCTAGTGGGAATGAAGATCGATTCAGGATCCGGATTGCCCCAGCTAATTGTGCGGAAGGCTTGGTTCGTTCTCCATTCTCTTACAGAGATGGGGCTCTTGAATTCCTTGTACGCGAATGCGATTAGCGGGGCTCGATTTTCGCCGAGGTCCAGAAAGTCGGCGACTCTGAGGATTCCCATCAGGAAAACTGGGTGCACCTCGGCATGCTCCAGCTTGCTGAATTGCATTTGATCGAGCTGGCGTATGCCGTCTCGTAGGTGAAATCCGTGGCTACGAGCGATGATTCCGGCGAGCTCTCTCAGGTCCGGGTCGAATGGCCCGAACGGAATTACTCCGCCGTCGGTGCCTGGAAATCCGACCGTCGCGAATTCGTACGCCAGCTGTGGGTGCTGCTCTCTGATAAATTCCCCGATCAACTTGCGATCAGTTTCGGTCAGGTTCTTGTAATGGTCGAAGGGGTCTCTTACAAGAGCTTGGGGGGCGCCGGTGTCGTCGGCGCCGAAGACCTGTATGAGTTTGCGGTCGTCCCAGTGCTTGGCGGTGGTTAGGAATTCGCGCCATGGGCCCGCCCACCTAGGGGCCCCAAGCAAGGACTGGAAACCCGCTTCGCTAAGATGGAGGGCCAGGTCGTGGAGTAAGGCTGAGAATGTGAGGACTGCTGCGTCTTCGGCTGAGAATAGCTTGCGGGCGCCTTCGGCAATCAGCCTGTCGGCTATATCGAGAACTTTGTTGAGGTGTGGCGCGCCGTGCTCGGTGTAGTCGGGAAAGAAGGGCAGCTTACTGATCTGAAGAATATCGGATACGAGCGTGAGCGAGGAATCGATTGCCGAACGCACCCTCAAGTTAGCCTTAAGCTTCTCGTCGAAGAGCTCTGGATACTCAAGCAGCGAAGACGGCATATTGGCAACGTCAAATTCGATGGTATTCTCTCACGGCGTCGCTGACTTCGGGTTCGCAAAAACCGTCGCCGTGCCGTGTGGGTAAAGGGTCGGAGTGCGGAGCGTGGTTGGATATTGATTCGGAGGCGGTTCGGTCCGCAGTCGTTTGTGCCGTCCCTACGGGACTTGGTTCCATTTTTTCGAACTTACCCCGGACTTACGTCCGGGGCTACTATCTGCCGCCCCTACGGGGCTGGAGTCGGGTGATTCCGATCTGTGGGTTCTCCCTGGATTCAGCTCTCTTGGGTGCGCGTCGAGTGCCTTTTGCGATTTTCCAAAAGCAAGGTCAAAGGCGACGGACAGGAGTGTCCGTCCCACACGAGCGAACCTCAGGGGCTTGAAGCCCGGATTCTCTTGGGCCATTTGCGGCACGACTGAAAGTCGTGCCCTTCCCGATCTCGCTCTTGCACGCGCAGTGGTGGAAGGGAAATGCATAGGTCCCTTCGGCAGGCTCAAGGCAGGCTCTGGGCTCTCGTCTGCCGTCCCACACGTGCTACCTCAGGGGCTGAAGCCCGCAATCTTGTAGGCCATTTGCGGCACGACTGAAAGTCGTGCCCTTCCCGATCTCGCTCTTTGCATGCGCAGTGGCGGCAGAAAAATGCATAGGTCCTTCGTTGGGAGTCGCTCGCTTCGCGCGCGACTCCGCTGCCTCAGGATGACAAGCGAATAAATGCAAAGTCAAAGGCGATGGGCAGGAGTGTCCGTCCCATAGGTGCCGTACCTCAGGGGCTGAAGCCCATATTCCTTACTCTTATTCGCTGTCGGCACGACTGAAGTCGTGCCCTTCCTGATTCAGGGAAGATGGGAAGGCTTGGGGATATCTACTGAGCGCTTACGATGTTCCAGACTGGGCTTAGCTGCCAGGCGCCGATCTTGCCGGGATGTCCCTCCATGGGATAGTGGAGATACGAAGGGTTATAAAAGGCGTAGCCGGTAGCCGTGATGCGGGTATGGTTGCCGGGGATATAGAGCCAAAGCACTTTGTCTAAGGCTTGTTCCTCCACACCTGAAAAGCCGAGGAGCGACGATCGAGCCTGGGCATAAGGCTGCTTATCTTGGATAAGTTCGCCGCCGCCAACGTTGGGGTCCGGTACGGCCAGGATAATCAAATGATCTGGTGCGTCGGCGTGCCCGGGAGAGGCAATCGTCAAGCGTAGCGTGCCGGTGACGCCGTCTTCCTGAACAGCGTATATGTCGCCGGTGATTTGCAGGACTTTATTCTCACGCTCGTCTACCGGTCCTTCGGAACTCATGGCTTGAGGTTCGCTGATGGCGACGCGTGGCCAATTGAACAACTCGTCGACGGTAACGGGTTGCGGGGTCTGCGATTGATTTGGCTCGCGATACTTCATCGAGGCGCGGCGTGAAGACGCGCGGGATGGCGCTGAAGGCCCACCCCCGGGAAGACTCGGCGCCCCCTGGGCTGCGATGAATTTCTCGATGTTGTGGTTGGGATCATCCAGCAAGCCGAGCTTCACAAAAAAAGCGAGGTTCCTCGCACTGTCAGATTCGTTGGTTTTGATCGCCTGTAAGATCAAATCCGATTGGCCCTTGAGCTTCTCGGCCGCGATATTTTCCCTGCCCTGTATGAAAGTAACTGTCAGGTTTCCAACCAGGCCAACCACGGCTGCCACAATTGCGAGAAACAGCGGGTCGCGCCATCGGCTTCGCTGCGAGTCTTTTTCGCGAAGGTCCGCGAGACGCTCACGCAGGGAAACTTCCTCTTCGCGGATTTCGACTTGGCTTTCACGAAGGTCCACAGCGGAGGGCGCGGTCGTCGGTGGTCCGGATGTATCCGCGGCAGATGGCGAAGTCGGATTGGAGTCGTTCATCACACCAAGTTGGATCAAGTATTTTCCGTTGTCGCCAGTGATACAAGTCCCTTTCTAGAAACCTTGTGTAGGTGACGGATATGTTCCAGGCGCGGATCAGTAGTTGTGTATTAACGGGATCGGGTGTACATTCCACCTCGCACTGAATGCGGGTCGCCGAGGAGGCTTCACTATGGGATTTCTCGTATGGATCATTGTGGGACTGATCGCGGGTTGGCTGGCTGGGCAGGTGATGAAGGGCGGCGGCTATGGCGTGGTTGTGGACATCATTCTCGGCATCCTCGGCGGTATCATCGGAGGCTGGGTCTTTGGGATGCTGGGAATCTGGCCTGGTGGCGGAATGATCGGGGCGATTATCGTTGCGTTTGTTGGAGCGGTAATTTTGGTCGGGCTTACGCGGTTGTTGAAAAGAGCTTGAGGCGAAACCCCAAGTGCCAGTTTGACTGCTTCCAGGTCTGAGCCTGCACAACCAATAAAATGGTCGCCCACTCAAATAGGGAGCAAGATATTTCGGCGCGCCGGGCGAATTACATCCGCCCGGCATGCCGGCAAGTTAGGCGACTCTTTCGGCTGGCATGGCTGTTTTTTCGCCATGAGCTTCACCCGTGGATGAAATATGCTGAGCGCCGGTACGTTCAAGTATGACCTTCGCCCTCTTGGTTTCGTCGGAACTGTCTGAGTGAACAGAAAGCAGAATCCCGCCGTCTTTGACGCGGCCTTCATAGCGCTTGGCCTCGTATTCTGGTATGCCCATACCGATCAAAGCGCCGGTGAGACCGCCCACCGCGCCCCCAACGCCGACGCCCGCCAGCGCGGCCACGATTGGACCGGCAGCGATGAGTGGTCCAACGCCGGGAATCGCCAGCGCGCCAATTCCGACCAGCCAGCCCAAACCGCCGCCCAATAGTGCTCCGGTTCCTGCGCCTGTTGTTGCGCCCTCGGGCGCCTTAGTATTTTTTTCGTGAGCGAAATCCTTGGTGCTATCTTTTTCCGGAAACAGCGCGGACACGTCATTACTAGAAAAGCCGGCTGCCTTAAGAGCTTCCACGGCACTCTCCACGCTCGCTCGCTCCGAATAAATGCCAAAAACTGCTGTATTCTTTCCTGCCATTTGTGATCTCCTGTTCTTACTGCTTAGGTTTAACTTCCAGTTGGTTTGTTACTTTGTCCTTGCCGACGATTTCGGCTGCTTTGGCTTCGATGGCGGTTTTCTCTTCTTCCGACCGCACCGGGCCCTTGAGCGTAACCATGCCACCCTGCGAGATGATCTTCACGTTGTGGGCATAGGTGGACAGTGATTTGTCCTGCATGATTGAACGGCGAATATCGCGAGCCGTGTCGCGATCAGGCCGATTCTGTTTTTGTTGATCAGCCGTCGGCTCTCCCTGGCTCCGGTCCCGATCGTTGACCTTGGTGTTATCGGGGGCTGGCATAGTCGAGGAATCCTGTGCGCTGGCAAACATGGATGCCAGACTCAACAGGGAGGCAATTGCAAGAAAGTTGAATCCCGCTTTTAGAAATTGTTTCATGTGTGACCTCCTTAACTTTGTGTGCTACTCTCCGTCGCCGAAATTACTTCTGAAATACTTATAGAAAGCAGACTGAAGTAGTCATGGCTTGAGACGGCTTCGTGCCTAGGCTGCTTGGCTGGACTTCTTCTTGCTCCGGTCGGATTGCTGTTCTTTTCCCCCACTAGCGTTCGCTCGCGTATTAATTTCCTGCGCCAGTTCAGTGAGCTTATCGTTCGTTTCTTTTTCTTCCTCGAGCGTTTTGGTCAGCAATGAGACATGCTCCGTCTCTCCAAGTTCCTTGGCGAAGGCGCACATAGTTCCATACGCGGCAATTTCGTAGTGCTCGACGCGCTGTGCCGCGCCAATGAGCGCCGCATCCATGAGGCTGCCTTCGAAGTCCTCCTGCATTGTTTCCGCACCTTCCTCCATCAAGCCTTCCATGGCTTTGCACGTCTTACCCTTGGGGTTTTCACCCAGAGCCTTGAAAATCTTCTCCAAGCGTTGGGCGTGGCCTTTGGTTTGTTCTAGGTGCTCTTCGAATCCTTGTCGCAAGCCGTCGGATGATGCAGCCTTGGCCATTTTCGGCAGAGCCTTAATCAGTTGGTTTTCTGCGTTGTAAAGATCCTTCAGTTCATCGATGTAAAGTTCTTTCAATCCTTCAGGCATTTTTCCTCCAAGAGATTAATGATGAAATTGCTGTTTAGAGGCGTCCTTAGCCTCTCTAGAGTTAGTCTCACTGCCGCGTGGTGGTGCAGATTGAATATGTCCGCAACATCACTCCCAGTCCCACCTACTAGCCTGTGCCCTTGTAGGTCAATGCACCATGAGGTGAACAGGGTATTTCCCTGGTAAAAATGAAGAGCGCTCATACGGGTTAATTCGGAGTACACGCAATACGCCCTGCGAAATTGCTGCGCGACTGGATACTCATTTAGGTTGCTGGCTAAGATTGGAGGCGCACATTGACGAACAGCTTAGCGAGACCCATCGCGTGGCTGTCCCCACAAAAGTGCCGATCGAGGGCGGCGGCTTGCAAAATCGCTCCGGGTGGGGCAACCTCGGAGAGCATGCAGAGAACGTACAAATTCCTTCCTCTCTCTTCTTTCCTCATCATATTTTTCCTGATCTTTTTCCTGATCGGCGGCGACGGGCTGGTGTGGGCGCAGGCCGAGGCCGGGCCTGAAGAGGGTGGGCACGAGGTGCAGGTGTTTGCTGCGGGAGGATACTCGGTGCCGGGAGGGACTTCGCAGACGGGTGTATTCGATATGGGTGCGCGGTACGGGTGGGTGATTACGGGTCCGCATTGGCCGTGGATTTTGCACGGACGATTTGAGTATGCGGTGGATGTGGTGCCGGTGTATGAAGTTTTTCAGCCGGCGAATACGGCGTATGGATGGGGATTCGATCCTCTGGGGTTGAAGTGGAATTTTGTGCGGCGGGGAAAGCTGTCGCCGTATTTCGAGTTGACGGGTGGGACGCTATTCAGCCGACAGGATATTCCGACTTACACGAACACGGTGAACTTTACGCCGAGCGCGGCGTTGGGGACGCATGTGTTGGGAGAGAAATATAACTGGAGCGTCGAGGTGCGGTATCTGCATATTTCGAATGCGGGGCTGGCAACGCCAAATCCAGGGCTGAATACGGTGGAGGTGCGGCTGGGCGTGGGGAGGTTTTGGAAGAGGTAGTGGCGGGTTCTCTTGACGGATTCCCGGTCGAGAATGGAAAGGCCCCACCTCTCTCCAAAAGAAGAGTGAAATGGGGCACGCGTCGAGTGAACAGGTATTGTTAACCGGTGACGGTTACCGTTTTGGTCGCACTCTCTGTGGAACAGCAACTGACCACGTACTGGTAGACGTTCTGTCCGGGAGTTGTGTTCAGTCCGTGCGCGATCTGGATAATGGGATTGGCCAGGTTGGGGAAAACGATGTTGGGTCCATAGTTGAACGGCCACGTCGTGTTACCTGGGCTGATCGTGCAAGTTCCGACAATGCCGGTGAAATTGACCTGCTGGCCCATGAGGGCGTTGGTAATATCTGTGCATTTATCCACGTTAATCGGTGGAGGTGTATCGTCCCGTGTACTCTTCTTGTCCTTGTTGTCCTTGCCCGCATCTTTCGACATAAATGCTCCTTTGTAGTTTTTATCACTGAAGTCCAGGGGGTCCGCGGAGTATCGCAATCGCCAACTGGCCGCCCTCCAGCGGAATTTGCCGAGGATTTACTTAGACTTCATCAACTGCTGGTAGCCCGGAACATTCGACAAATTATCAAACTCGTGCAGAGCTCGAATCTTATCGGCCGTGTACCCGGCCTGCATCGTTTTGCTCAGCCATTCAAGAGCCAGGCCCGTTTCGCCTAACTGGTTATACACGCCCGCCGCGTCGAGCAGCACATCTTTGTCGTTGCGGCCATATTGAAGGGCTTGTCCAAGGTAACGGAGGGCGTTTTTGCGATCTCCAAGCATGGAGTAGTAGCTCGCCAGGCTGCTCAGCAGTTCGGCGTCGCGGGGATTGACGTTTAATTCTGATAATGCGAGTTCCACGGCCTTTCGGTGCGGAGCCGTCGCCTGATCCTTCTTTCCTCCATAGTAGAGAGCTGCGCCCAGGTTGCCCCATGTGACATGTTGTTGCGGATCGAGCTTGATTGCCTCTTGATAGGCTTGGGCTGCGTCGTCAAATTTATTGATGCCAAAGTAGGCGGCCCCGAGGTTAACGTATCCGGCATAGCTGGGCCGTATGGCGATCGATTTCTTTAAGGGATCGATCGCTTTCTCGTACTGACCCATCTCGTCGTAAATTGAACCAATGTTGGCATAGGTGCCATACCAATCGGGAGCGATTTCTGCGACCTTCCGATACATCTCCAACGCTTTGTCGTATTGGTTGCGATGAAGGTAGAACAGACCGAAAGAGTTGTAGCTGTAGCGGCTATTGGGATGGGCCTGGACAGCTTGCTGATAGGCCTTTTCGGCTTCGGTGATCTTGCCCTCATGCTCGTAAGAATTTGCCAGGCCGACGGCGGCTTCTTCATTCGTGGGTTCGAGACGGAGGGCGAGTTGGAATTCCGCAATGGCTTCAGGATAGTGGCCGGTACCATCGTCGATGCGGCCCAGGCATGCATGTCCCGCGGCGCCGGCATTGCCGAGTTTGACCGCATCGTTGCAGTCGACTTGAGCCGGGGCGATCCATTGCTTCTGCTTGGTGTCTGAATACTTCAACCATAAACTCTCGCCGAGAACGGCTTTGGCCATGCCGAAGTTGGGATCGAGCTTGAGGGCTTCGCGCCCCATCAGCCCGGCGTTGTCGAGGTTCTCAGCCTTGCTGCTGTCGAGCAGGTAGCCCTGGGCTTGCAGATAGTAGCGGTAGGCCGCTCCGTTGTCGGTGCCGTGATATTTCAGTGCGGCTTCTTCTTCCGGGCGCAGCTGCAGATGCAGAGCCTTTACGGTTCCTTCCGTGACATTTTGTTCCACGGTGAAGGCGTCGGCAACGGGAACGGTCAGGGAATCACCTCCCACGGTGTTGCCGGTTTGCGCGTCGAGCAGAGAGTAGGTAATCTTCAGCAACTCGTCGCCCTGAGGCTGGAGGCTAAGAGCCAGGCCGAGGTTTGCGCCGAACATGTGGGCAGCTTCGGGCAGCGTAGAAACTTTCCTTTCCAGCAGATTGCGCACGGGAACAACTTCGAAGGCGCGGTCCTCGGTCAGCTTGCTCAGCTTGGCGGCGAGGTTTTCAACCAGGCCCTCGCCAAGCGCAGTGAGCTTGGGGTCGGCATTGACGGCGGTGAAGGGAAGCACTGCAAGGATTTTGGTTTGTGGCAAGCCTGCGGCTTGCGGCGCGGCATTATTGGCCGCATGCGGTAAGAACAAACGACGCAGAGGACGATAGGCGAGGAGAACTACAACGACCAACACGACGATCGCAAGCGCAGCAACGGCGCGATATTGATGAAAACCGCCGGGTGACGAACCTGCGCGCTTGGGCTTTCCACCTTGTTCTACGCGACGAAGGTCTTCGAGCAAAGTGGCGGCGTTGGCATAGCGGAGGTTGGGATCTTTGGCCAGGGCGCGGGAGATAACTGCGGCGAGAGGTCCGGGAACGTTCTTGAGCGGCGGCGGATCGGTGTGGACGATGCGGGCGATGGTGGTGGCGAGGCTGGCGGTTTTAAAGGGCTGCTCGCCGCCGAGCATTTCGTAAAAGACGAGGCCGAGGGAGAAAAGATCGGAGCGTCCATCGTCAGGCTGCTGGAGCAGGACTTCCGGCGCCATGTAGGCGGGAGTCCCGCCGCTCGCTGTCATGGTCTGCATGCTCTGCGTGGCCTCGTCCGGAGTGCCGGCGCGCCAGGCGCGGCGGGCGACGCCGAAATCGAGAATCTTTACCCGGTTGCCGCCGGTGAGCATGATGTTTTCAGGCTTGATGTCGCCGTGAATGATGTCTTTTTCGTGAGCCGCTTGCAATCCTTCGCAGCATTGGGTAGCGATTGAAAAAAATTCTTCGGTCGAGATGGGCCGCTGGAGGCGGTCGCGCAAGGTTTCGCCTTCGACAAACTCCATGACGAGCCAGAGCTCGCCGGCATGCTCGACCACGTCGTACATGGAACCGACGTTGGGATGGTTGAGGGCGGAGGCGCGCTGAGCTTCCTTCAGCAGACGTCTGCGGTCGGCCTCGGTAGACTTGGCTTGCGGGGCCATGCGCTTGATGGCGACAAAACGCTTCAGGGTGGTGTCTTCAGCCCCGTAGACTTGGCCCATGCCTCCGGCTCCGAGGCGCTTGGAGATGACGAAGCGGCCAACGGTGGTGCCGGCCAGGGCATCCGCAGCAGAGTCCGCAGCTACTGCGGGAGGGGGCGTCTTGATCTGTTCTTCCATGGACGAAGGTGCCCGCCGAATTTCGTAATTCTAAACTTAGTTGCGAAGGAAAGCCAAAGCGAAAGTATAAAAGTGAACCGAGCCAGCGGCCTCGCTTGCTTCGCTTGCTCAGCGCCAGCTATTCTTCTCGCCTATGTCTACTCTGGTGGAGTGTGTGCCGAATTTTTCGGAGGGGCGCGACAAGGCGAAGGTTGATGCCATTGTTGAAGCCATGAAGACGGACGGAGTTTACCTGCTGGATCGCGAAATGGACGGGGATCACAACCGCTGCGTGATTACGCTGGTGGGTGAGCGCGAAGCGATTCAGGAGGCGGCGATTCGTGGAGTCGGGAAGGCCTCGGAGTTAATTGATCTTTGTGTGCATCAAGGGGCGCATCCGCGGATGGGCGCGGCCGATGTGGTGCCGTTTATACCGATCGATGGAGTGACGATTGAAGATTGCGTGGCCATGGCGCGGCACGTGGGGGCGGAGATCTGGAAGAGGTTTGAGATTCCGGTTTACTTGTATGAAGCGGCTGCGGCTACACCGGAGCGCCAGAATCTGGAGAACATCCGGCGCGGGCAGTTTGAGGGGATAAGAGCGGAAATTGCGACGAATGTGGCGCGGAAGCCAGACTTTGGCGAGGCGAAGGTGCATCCCACGGCGGGTGCGACGGTGGTGGGAGCGCGAAAGTTTCTGATCGCTTACAACGTTTTTCTGAATACTCCGGATGTCGATATCGCGAAGAAGATTGCCAAGGCCGTGCGGTTTTCAAGCGGTGGAATGCGGTTCGTGAAAGGCGCGGGATTTCTGGTGCGAGGTCAGGCGCAGGTCTCGATGAACCTGACGGACTTTGAGCAGACGCCGGTGCATCGTGTTTTTGAAATGGTGAAGCGCGAGGCGGAGCGGTATGGAGTGATGCCGGTGTCGAGCGAGATTGTGGGGCTGATTCCGAAGAAAGCTCTGGAGCAGGCCGCGGAGTGGTTCCTGCAGGTGGAGAATTTCGATTCGTCACTGATCTTAGAAAACCGTCTTACTGCGGTAATGGGCGGGAAGATGGCGGTTGGAGGATTGCGAGCGGGAGTCGAGCCATTTGTAGAGCAGCTTGCGGCGCCGACTGCTACGCCTGGCGGTGGAAGTGCGGCGGCGGCGGCAGGCGCAATGGCAGCGGGACTGGCGACGATGGTGGCCTCGATGTCGCGAGGGAAGAAAGCGTATCTGCAATATGAAGTGCAGTTGAGCGCGGCGATTGGATTACTGGGGAGTTTGCGGGAGGATCTGAAGGCTGCGATTGATGCGGATGCGGAGGCGTACAACTCCGTGATGAAGGCTTATAAGCAGGCGAAGACAGCGAGCGTGCAGGAAGGTGAGGCGTTGATCGAGGCTGGGTTGAAACAGGCGACGAGTGTTCCGCTTGGGATTGCAGAGAAGGCGCGCGAGGTCGCTCAGATTACGACGAGTCTTGATGGGATTACGAATCCGAATATGAAGTCTGATCTGACGACGGCGAAAGCGCTGGCACAGGCGGCGATTACCGGAGCGCTGGCGAACGTGGAGATTAATTTAGCGTCTATTAAGGATGCGGCGTTTGTGGTCGAAGTGCGCCGCAAGACGGAAACACTAAGAGGATAGGTGCGCGATTGCTTTGATTCCTGATCCTCTGTCACCACAGGCGATGTGATCGGAAGAGATAAACCAGAAGCACGACTGGACCCAGAAACAACAGGCAGATCAGCAGGCAGGCACCCACGACAAACAGCCAGTCTTGCCATGTGTGACGGCGCACGGTTTGCTGGTCTCGGATAAGCAGATTGTAGTTACGGCGATTCGCTTTCCAGGCGACGTGCGCGAAGTCGCCGACAATCGGGATTGCGCCAAGAATATTTTCAATCGTCAGGTTCAGCATCATGCGAAGGACGGTGATGCGTGCGGCACCGCGTTTCCATGCGGACGCAACTATGAACATTGAGGCGAATGCGGCGAGGGCATCACCTATGCCGGGAATCCAGCCAATCAGAGCGTCCAAGCCGAAGCGAATGCTCGTCCCAGGAATTTCAAATCGATCATCCAACCAAGTCGCAATGTAGTTGAGGTCCTCATTCGAGGCGATGCCAGCCGAGGTTTTTTCCGAGACATTGATCGACTTCGACAAAGGCGGAAGGATTTCTCCTCGAATATAGGTGGGTCGGGACATCGGAGACAGTTAGACGATCTAGCGATACTTCCGGTTGTGAGTACATTTAGAAACCGGGATGGACGTCGATGATGTTGGAACGCCCATCCCTGATAAACACATGCTGCTGCTCACGATACTTGTTAGTTAGGCTTCTTATCCTTCTCGTTTGGCGGTTCTTTCTTGCCGGGAGGAGGTGGTGGAGTCTTCGGTTTTGCTGGAGCCGGTTTCGCAGCCGGAGCCGGGTTTGCAGCGGGAGCGGGTTTTGCTGCCGGAGGAGGAGCAGTGGGCTTCGGCGCCGGTTTGGGCGCTGGGTGAGCTGCAGCGGGTGGCGGCGTTGCCGGTTTCACTGGTTGCGGATGGGCGGCGGGCTGTGATGGTTGGGGACGCGGAGCAGGTTGGGGATGAGCGGCAGGCGCTGGTTTTGCGGGCACCGGCGCTGGCTTTGGCGCAGGGGCAGCTGGGCGAGCCGGAGTGGCGGCAGGGCGTCCTGGCGCTGGAGCCGGTTGTGGACGATTTGGCTGTGGCGCCGGGTTATTAGGTGCCGGGGTGTTTGGACGAGCGTTGGCGGCGGCCGGTCGCGGCGGAGCTGCGGCGCGGGCAGGGATCACTGCTGCGATGGGTTTGCTCGCGGCGATGGGTTGAGCTGCTGCAACCACGGCCGGTTTGCCGTGATTGGCGGATGCGAACTGCTGACGATTCTGTGCTGCGGCTTGTTGGTGCTGTACCTGCGTGGCCATGGGAGGAATGCGCTGTTCGCGCACGGCGGCGACTTCGGTGGGCAGCGGCTGGCGAGTGACGCCCCCAGGTCCGTTGTAACTGACGCGCGTGTTCGTGACGTTGACGGTAGTGTTGTTAACGATGACCGTATTCGTCACGGTGCGGTTATAGACTTGGACATTGCTGACGTTGGTGACATTGTTGACGGAGCGGTTGTAGTCGAAACGATTGCCGTTCCAGTAGCCCCCTTGATACCCAACGCCGACATAGCCGAAGCCGTAGTTAACCCCGCCGTAGTAGCCGATGTGCCGGCCCCAATATCCGTAGTGGTAGCGGTATCGGCCGCCGGTGTAGCCCCAATATCCGGGCGTCCAAAGATAGCCGGACTCGGGCGGACGCGCCCACGCGCCGGGCACCCAGTAGTAGCCTTGCGGAGAATAGCTCCAATATCCGGGTGTCCAGAGATAGCCGTCGCCGGGGCAGTCAGGCTGCGAGTATTCGGGGAGCGGTGGCGGTGCGTCGGACGCTTCCAGGGCTGGCTGGCCGTAGGTTGAGTCCTCGTCGTCATCATTGTACGAATCGTCATCGGAATCGTTTCTGTCACGATTGTAGTTGTCGCGATCACGGTGGTCGCGGTCGTAGTTGCGTTGCGGCGGAGCAGAGCCTTGATTGGGCTGACTGGTTGCAGGCGCCGGAGCTGTAGCTGCTTGAGTGTCGCTTACGGGGGCGAGGTTGGCGGCTGCTGCTGGATCCTGCTGCGACTGGTCGGGCTGCGCCGGCTGAGTTTGGGCTGTATTGTCCGGGGTTTGGCTCTTGTTGCAGGCTGCCACGCTAAACGTCAGTGCGACGGATGCGGCGGTGCCAAGGAAAAGAGAAAACGGTCTGCTGTTTTTGATCATAGGGTGAGTTTCCTGGACATAGGATGCACGTTTCGATGGGAAGGTCGTGAAGGAAAATGGTTTGATTGCCAGCATGACGAATTGGAACTGCCCCGCGCGCAGGAAGCGCTGGCAACCTGGGCGCAGTGCTAGGCGCGAATGTGAGCTCGTAGCCAGGCCAAAGCAGTTTCGAAGTATTTGAGCGAGAGTCGCTAATCTCCCGCACTGGTTGCTGGGGCGGGATCAGGTTTGGATCGAGATTGCCACCAGGCGTCAAATCCCTGGTGAGCGAGTTTGAAGATGGTGGCACGGTTTTCGGAGATTACTTTCCACCAGGCGAAGCGGCCCAGCATAGGGAAATAGATTCCTCGGAAGCAGATGCGCGCAAGAAAAATGTTGACGCGATAGCCGAGCGGTTGATCGTCGAGCGAATCGACGGCGTGGGCAATGGCTCCTGGACCATAAGAGTGAGACCAGCCGTAGTTCACTTCGGCATGAGCCTCGTCGATGGTCATCTTGAGCGGGGTGTGGGCCATGTTAAAGGGGATGAACTCCTGCCAGTGCTTGGGACGGGTTAAGCGGCCCGCGACATCGAGCCGCTTGTAGAGTGGGGTGCCCGGCAAGGGTGTGAGCAGGCCAAAAATCGGCAGCCCTGGCGGCCAGGTGCGGACTTGCGTGAGCGTGCGCTCGGCGGCGCCAACGGTGTCATTATCCATGCCGAAGATGAACGATGTGATGGCGTAGACGTTGCGCTGGGCAAGGCGCTCGAGAACGCTGGCATATTCTTCCGGCTTGTTGAAACCTTTATTCACGTCTTTCAGGTTGGTGGGATCGATCGACTCCATGCCGATGAAGACCCACTTTCCGCCGGAGGCGGCGATCAGATCGACGAGTTCCTGATCGCGCAGAAGATTGGCGCTGATCTGGGCTACCCAGTGGACTTGTGCGCCGGCGGCGATAATATCGCGCAGCAGAGACTTGGTGCGCTTGAGGTTGATGGCGAAATTATCGTCGATAAAAAAGACGGCCATCTGGCCGCGCTCTTTGCGGGCGCGGGCTTTCAACAGCAGAAGTTCGTTGACCACGCTCTCGTTTGTGCGAAAACGGATGGAATCGCCGAAGAATCCCGTGACGGTGCAGAATTCGCAACCATAGGGACATCCGCGTCCCGATTCGACCGGAACGATGCGGAAAGTTCCCCAGCCCTCGCCAATTTTCTGCAGCCATCGTCTCGCGGATTCAGGCACCAGGTTGAACTGATTGAGATCGATGGTGTCCCAGGGAATTACGGGATAGGGTTTGAGCGATGGTTTGAGCTCTTTACCCGCTGAATCGACTGGCTCGTAAACGTCTTTCAATTCGCCTCGGATGGCATCTTCGACGATTCGCGGCCACGTGTCATCGGCTTCGCCGAGAGCGACGGCATCGGCGTGGCGAGGGCCGCCATCGCGGCCAAGGGCTTCGTCGGCCATTTCAGTGACGTGCGGTCCGCCCATTACCACGGGAATGCCGACGGCGCGCACGGCATCCGCCATGCGATAGGCTTTGGCGATCATGCGAGTCATGGCGCCGATGCCGACGAGATCGATTTTCTCTTTGACGACATAATGTGCGATCGCGGCTTCGTCCATGGGCTGAGCGTTGCCGTCGATCAGAACGACTTCATGGCCGGGAGGGGTGAGCGATTGCAACAGGAACATCCACAGGTGCGGCATGAAATTGCGCGTGACCCCGTTGTCGGGGTTGTACAGTAGGATTTTCAATCCTCTCCTGACTGTTGCTGAGATCGTTCTGTTGCCGGAAGTCGTTCTACAGAATCGTGCGCCCAGAGAACCTGGGGTCGTAAGTGCGGTATCGTACATAAGCATCTTACAGGTAATTCGGTCTGCCGGATTATTTAATTATTCCGAGGATGCAATGCGGCGACCCAAAGGCGACCCAAAATGGTCATAGGGCTAGCACCTTTGGCAGGGCCACAGACTGATTCGGTGGCTTAGAATGGGATGTTGGTGGTAACGGTAAGGGACGAACTCGCATCTAACCTGGGAAAGTTCACGCTGCAAGAGTCGGGCGATTTTGCGTTCGTTAGTGAGAGGGTCTGGTTGAATACAGCGAGTCCGTTAGAGGAAAACCCGTTTCAAGAAATTTTATTGATGAGGTTCGTGACTGTGATGAAAACCGCGAAGGCTTACTTGGGATCGATTCTGGGCGCTGCGATGGTGGCTGGATTATTGATGGGCACGGCGAGCGCCATACCAATGAATTCCTCGGCGCGTGCGGTGGTTCCCGCCGATCTGCAGCAGTTGATCTCGGTGGATTACCGCGCTTTGAAGGATTCACCCACGGCGATGCAGTTAAAGCAGCAGGTTCTGCCGGACAATTTGAAAGAGTTCGAGAGTGCGCTGAAGGGGATCGGAATCGATCCGGATAAAGATGTCGACTCTTTGACGTTTGCGGCGTTCCGCACTCCTAAGCAGGGAATCAAACAGGTCGGGGTGGCGGCGGGGCCGTTTGCCATGAAGACTGTGGTCAAGAAACTGACGACGATGAAGATCAAGCCGACCAAGTATCGCACCTCCAGTTACTATCCGATGGATGGCGGCATGGTGATGTGCTTCCTTGATGACAGCACGCTGTTGTTCGGGGAATCTTCGGCGGTGAAGATCGCACTGGATACTCGCGATGGCGAAGTGCTGGGCGTGGACACGAACTCAACCATGTCCGACATGATTTCGAACGTGGATTCGGCTCCGGTGTGGAGCATTCTGGATCAGCAGGGCACGCAGAATGTGATGCGGTCGGCGCTGGGCGATGCGGCCAAGGTGGCAGACTACGAGACGGTGAAGAAACGCTTGCTGGGGTCGCGGTATACGATGGATTTTTCGAGCGGCGTGAACTTCGACTTGACTGTGGTGACTTCAGATACGGTAACGGCGGCTACCATGTCATCGCTGGTGAAGGCGGGATTGCTCTATAAGAAGATGAGCGCCACGCCAACGGAAAAAATTGCGATGGAGAATACTACGATCGACTCCGACGGCTCGAACCTGTCAATGCATTTCAAGGCGAGCAACGCGCAGTTCCAGGGGCTGATGCACTCGGAATTATTTGCGGCGGTTTCGCACTAAGACAAAGCGATTTAACTACGGAAGCACTGAGACACGGAGGAAAACCGGGTCTTGGTGCTCTGCTGTTCTAGGGCAGCTTTTTTTCAGTGTTTCCGCGTCTCCGTGGTACCGGCGGCGCGCTTCTCGCGGGCCCAGTCTTGTTTCGTCATTTGGCGGGCGCGGCCGATGGCCAGTGCATCTTCTGGAACATTTTCGGTGATGCAAGATGCGGCTCCGACATAGGCGCCTTTGCCGACGCGCACGGGGGCGACCAGCGTGCTGTCGCTGCCGATGAAGACTCCATCTTCGATAACGGTGGTGTGCTTGTGAACGCCATCGTAGTTACAGGTGATGGTTCCGGCGCCGATGTTTACGCCTGCGCCGATTTCGGCGTCGCCAAGATATGTGAGGTGATTGGCTTTTGATCCCTTGCCCAGCTTGATCTTCTTCGTTTCGACAAAATTACCGACGTGCGCGCCTTCTCCGATTTCGCTGCCGGGGCGCAGGTGAGAGTAAGGACCGAGGACGGCGCCGGCGTCAATGCGTGCCCTTTCCAGAACACAGCCCGGACGAATGAGGACACCGTCGGCGACTTCCGAGTCGCGAATCACGGAATAAGACCGCACCCGGCAACTGGCACCGATGCGCGAGTCACCGAGAATCTGGACGAAAGGTTCGATCACGGTGTCGGGGGCGATTGCAACATCGTTATCGATGACGCAGGTTGCGGGATAAAAAATGGTGACGCCGTCGGCCATGAGTTGCTGGCACTTGCGCATGCGAATTTGGTAGTCGATGAAAGAGAGTTCGGCGCGAGTGTTGGCGCCAAGAACTTCGGCGGAGTTCTCCGTCTTCCAGACGACCACGCGCTGCCTGGTTTTACGAAAAACCTCGGCCATGTCGGTGAGGTAGTACTCAGCGTGAGCGTTGGCCGTGGACAGTTTCTCGATATGAGAGAAAAGCTGTGGGACGGCGAACACGTAGAAGCCGGCATTGATTTCGTGGATTTTTTTCTGCGCCGCGCTGGCGGATTTTTCTTCGACGATGGCTTGGACTTCGGCGCTGCGGGGGCTCTTACGGAGCACTCGGCCGTAGCCGGTGGGGTGGTCGAGGTCGGCGCTGAGTAAGGTCATCGCGGCTTGTTCATCGAGATGAAAGTTGAGCAACTGAGCGATCGTCTGAGGCGTGATTTGCGGAGCGTCGCCGGAAAGGACGATCACGTGATCATAGGCAGAAAGCGCCTCACGCGCGACCATAAGGGCATGGCCGGTGCCGCGCTGCTCGGATTGCAGGACAAAATTTACGCCGGTGTTGGAGACGGCGGAGCGGACGCGGCCAGCCTCATGACCGATGATGGCGAAAACATCCCGTGGAGGAACGACGCGCGTGGCTGCGGCGATTACATGGGCTAACAGAGACCTGCCGCCAACTTCATGCAGCACCTTTGGCAATAGCGATTTGAGGCGTGTGCCTTTGCCAGCGGCCATGATGGCGACGGCGACGCGGGGCGCGGTGGATGGGAAAAGCCTCGGAGAACCGGTGCCGCTTCTGGATTTATTCATTTGCCCCAATATACCTTGGAGAGTAACTCTACAGAAAGCGACGGAAGTGGTACAGATCAACTGGATAATTTCGGAAACGCAGAATAAAATCCTTGAGCAAGTCGTTGCTTGTCGGGCGGCCGAGCAGAAAGAGGAAGGAAATGCCAAAATACGTCATCGAGCGCGAGATACCCGGAGCGGGAAGTCTAAGTCAAGAACAAATACTGGCGATTTCGCAGAAATCCTGCAGCGTGTTGAAGAACCTTGGACCAGAGATTCAGTGGGTCGAAAGCTATGTTACCGGGGACAAGATTTACTGTGTCTACATTGCTCCCAATGAGGCGATGGTGAGGGAACATGCCAAGCAAGGCGGATTTCCTGCGAACTGCGTTTCGGAGGTGAAGCGGATGATCGACCCGACTTCAGCCGAGGCGTGAGGAAGGATTGAAAATGGATTCAGCGCCTGAAGGCGCGATTGTTTCCTTCGAGTGGTTTAGCGGCGCGGAAGCCGCGCCCTTCAGAATTAGTCCTCCGAGCACTCACCTTTCAAAACTCTCCAGAGGATGGTCACAGGCCCAGACCGCCGTCGACGGCCAGGATCTGGCCGGTAATAAATTGTGGCGCAGTAGCGAAGAACAGTACTGCCGCCGCAATTTCTTCTCCCTTGCCGTTGCGCTGCATAGGGGTCTGTTTGGCCATGCGGCGCATGAACGGCTTGGCCGCTTTTTCGCCGAGATAGATCATGCCGGGAGCGACCGCGTTGACAGCGATCTCTGGGGCCAGAGCTTTTGCCATCACCTTGGTCAGCATGTGCAAGGCGGCTTTTGAGGAGCAGTAATGCGCGTGCCTGGGCCAAGGGCGCAGGCCGCCGAGGGAACCCATGTGAATGATCTTCGCTTCGATGGGTTCAGAGCGCTGCGATCCAGTGCGCTTGCGGCGCATCCACTTCAGGGCTTCGCGAGAAACCAGGAATGGCCCGCGCGTGTTGGAGGCAAAAATTGCGTCCCATTCGCGTATGGTGAGGCGCTCGAAGTCGGCAGTGGAGTAATTGGCGGCGTTGTTGACCAGGATATCTATGCGGCCAAGTTCGCGTCCAGCCTCCTGCATCATAGACTTGACGCTGGCCTCGTCGGTGACGTCGCAGTGCAATGCAAAGGCACGCACGCCGTAGCTGGAGAGGTCGACGACGGTGCGGTGCGCTTCACGGGCAGAATTGCGAAACGTAATGGCGACATCGGCTCCGGCCTGAGCGAGCGCGAGGGCGGAGGCGCGTCCAAGACGCTGGGCGGCGCCAGTGATGAGACAAGTCTTGCCGCGCAGAGGTTTGCCAGGATCTTTGTGCATGAGCGGAATTCTACTTTAACGGGTATGCGAGTTGGGATTTCGGGAGACGGACGCGCAAAACCTTGGAGATGTGGATACGGCAAAAACGATTTGGCAAATATCACTGTTAGGATCTAAAAATAAAGCTTTGCTCTAAGTGGGCTCGGCCATTCGCCGCTGACAATTCTTTTTATTTCTAAACAATTTCTCACTGGAATCTCTACTCCAAGCGGGGCTACAATCCACCCGTGGATGAGTCTCGCCAGGTCGTAGTTTACTCGCGCAAGGGGTGTCACCTTTGTGAAGTGGTGAAAGAGAGTCTCGGTAAACTCTCGCGCCGCGGCGGGTTCACCTGGCAGGAAGTGGATGTCGACAGCGACACCGAACTGCGGCGGCAATTCAACGATGAAGTGCCGGTGGTATTTATCGATGGGCGGAAGGCCTTCAAGTACCGCATGGACGAACGCGAGTTTCTTCGCAAGCTAGCAAGCTGAACCGCTGGCATTTGCCTCCGTCACTTCAGGAATTAAGGAAAACGTACATCGAGACTGTAAATCTCCTGGGTGCTTCGATCGCGCATCAGGAGTGGGGAGTCGTCGGGCGCTAGTCCGACCCAGAATTCCCAGGGATCGAATCCACGCGGAATCTCTTTTAGACTCTGCAGGCGTTCCACTTTGCCATTCGCCGCATTGATGCGAACGATATCGTCGACCTTGTCGGAGTAGTCTTCCGCATAGAGATACTTTCCATCGTGCGACCAGTTCTCGAAAGCAAAGCGCGACACCGCAAGCTGCCTCCAAGTCTTTTTCGTCATGTCGTACAGCATTAGCTTGGTGGAGTCTGCAGAGAGCGCTGCAATATAGCGGCCATCGGGCGAGCAGCGGGGACTGAAAAGATTCTCTGAGCCGGGCACATCGAAGGCCTGCGAACTCTTTAGGTCAGCGATGTGAATGTTAGGACCAATTGCGTTCGTGTAATCCATCCAGGGTGTTCCCGCGTAGACGATTGCGTTGCCTGTCGGTATCCAGGAAGGATCGCTCTGATTGTGGTCTCCTGCGGTCGCTTCGTGTGCCGTGCCACCCTCGGCTGGCATCACGTAAATTTTCCAGGGCTTTCCCGGAAGCGATCCAACGAACGCGATCTGGGTGCCGTCGGGCGACCATCGCGGCATGTGCGCCTGCATTGGCGCATAGGTGAGTTGGGTGCGCAAGGTTCCGTCCGGCTTACTGCGCCACAGGGTGAGTTCGGGATGGGCCACGTAGGTAATCCGCTGACCGTCGGGAAGGGTATCGGCCTCGCCCGCCGATACGCCGGGAAGATAAATGGAAAATTGCTGCTGCGACTTGCTGTTCAACCCGATCAAGTCGAAGCGGCGCTGCTGGCCGATGACGAAGAGTTTTTTTCCGTCGAGGCTTGGCGTAGGGTCGCTGAACATGAGAGGGCCGACTGTGAGTTGAGTCGGCTCCGCTGCAGCCTTGCGAAAGAGCGACGTTTTTTCACGACGAGCCCAGATGTTCCGGGCATGGTCGTGAGTGGAGGTAAAGAGGAAGTAATCGCCGTTGGGCGTCCAGGTTCCACCAAATTCCTGCGCTGGTTTGTTCCAGTTCGGCAGCACGGCATGTAAATTATGTCCGTCGGCCGTAACCTCCCACAGGGAGGAGGTGTGCTGGTTCGTGTCCTGGATGGTGAAACGCAAGCGGCCCCCGTCGGGAGAAAACCGGAGCGCAAAGGGAACACCGGAAACTTTGATAAGCTCTCGCGAATCGCTTCCGTCAGGGCTGCACGTGTACAAAGTTGAATTCCTGGCGTAAACAATGTGCTGGCTGTCGGGCGCCCATGTGGCGGCGTGGGCGAGAATGTCGCCCACCTGGCGAAGCGATCCGCCGGGAACCTGCAACACCCAAACCGGCCACTCTGTCTCCGAACCCTCGGCGATGCCTTTCACCAGCAATTCAGAACGGACAGGCAAGAAATCATAGATGTCGGCGCTCGACAGAGAGATTGGCACAGAAGCTGTCTCTCCACCGGAGGTCGAGACTTGCCTCAGGACCGAATGGCCGCTGAGATATTCGGAAAAGTACAGGCGGGTACCGTCAGTAACCAGTGAACGCTTCGAAACGCCGTCGTTTGTAATCTGCATTGAAGAAATCACAAGCGGCGGGGAGTCTGGCGATCGAAGTCCGAAGATAGCCACAACCAATAACGCGAGCACAACGACAGCCGCGGCGAGCCACTTGCCGAGAGTTGACTTTGGTTGAGGCTCAACCGTGCTGTGCGCGAAGGCGAACAGCGCACGAAGTCGTTCTTTCGAATCGGGTACAGGGGTTGCGGCCCTGCCGGCGCTGGTTTGCGCGGACTCTATTTCGCGGCGTAGGCGCTGCAAATCCACGCGCATCTCAGCGGCACTTTGATAACGCTGCGCGGGATCTTTTTCGAGAGCTTTCTTCACGATGCGTTCAAGTTCCGCAGGTGTTGCGGGCTTGAAGTGCAGAGGCCATTCCGGGACGCTATGCAGAAGGGAGTCGAAAAATGCGGCCGAAGTGTGTCCCTGGAAAGGGAGGGCGCCGGTAGACATTTCGTAGAGCACGACGCCGAAAGAAAAAAGATCGGTGCGGGGATCGAGGGGCTTGCCCAGGGCTTGCTCGGGAGACATGTACGGGACGGTACCAAGAGCGGCGCCGGGACGCGTAAGATCTTCCGGCGAATGCGTGGGGCCGCCGAAAGTATGGCCATTGATAGCTTCGTCGGTGGTCAGCTTGGCCAGGCCGAAGTCGAGAATCTTGGCATTGCCGCGCTTGGTGACAAAAATGTTGGTGGGATTGATATCGCGGTGGATGATGCCATGGCTGTGAGCAGCGTCGAGCGCGTCGGCGATCTCGATTCCAAGCGATAAAAGAATTCCTATATCGAGCGACCGTCCCGCGATGCGGTGCTTGAGGGGCAGTCCATCGAGAAACTCCATGGCGATGAAGGCTTCGCCGGCCTGCCCGCCGATATCGTGAATGGTGCAAATATTAGGGTGGTTCAGCGCGGACGCCGCTTGAGCTTCGACTTGAAAGCGAGCGAGAGCTTGTGGGTCGCGGGCAAGCGTTTCGGGCAGGAACTTGAGAGCGACGAATCGATGAAGCCGAGTGTCTTCGGCTTTGTAGACTACACCCATTCCACCGCCGCCGAGCTTCTCGATGATGCGGTAGTGCGAGATGGTTTGCCCGATCACTGGAGAAGAAATCGTACGTGCCGGAAACGGGCAAGTCAATGGAAGGGGACTGTAGTGAGCTGGCAGCGTTGGTGTAGACGCCATCGAGCTTCACTCGATCGTAGCTCCTTCGAATCCGCTCTGGGCGGGCGAGGGCGGCTGTCTCCACAGGAACTCCGAGGGATGAGCAGTGAGTGCATTGCGAATGTTTCCGCTACAATCGTTGCCGCCATGTTGCGCACGGAACTTTCCGCTGACCCCGAAGATGTCTTTGTGCACGATGCGATTCTGAGATCGTGCCGGCAGCACTCCAAGAAAACCGCGCTGGTGGATCCGTCGAGTGGCCGGCGGATCACTTATGGCGAATACGGGGAAACTGTGGAAGCCGTGGCGCGGGGGCTGGTTGCGGCTGGTCTACAGCCGGGAGAAGTGGTCGCTATTTTTCTGTGTAATTCGTGGGAGTTTTGTGCGACGTATCATGCGGCAACGCTCGCTGGAGGAATTCCGACACTGCTAAACCCGACATACCGCGAAAGGGAAGTGCGATACCAGTTGGAGAACTCGGGCGCGGTGATTCTGATTACTGATGGACCGAACATGAATGGGATCAACCTTGCGGGGTTACCGAACCTGCGAAGGGTGTTTTGCACGCGAGAGCAGGGAAGCGGCGGTGAGCCATTTACCAACTTGTTGAAACTCGTTGGTTCGACGTTGCCGCAAGCCGATCAAGGATCGAAGATGACTTTGGCGGCGCTGCCTTATTCGAGTGGAACCACGGGGCTGCCGAAAGGCGTGATGCTATCGCATCACAATCTGGTGGCGAATGTGTATCAGTTTCTGGGTCCGGATGCGAGCGC
>Ga0210391_10000153_pt1 | contig 81233 bp, 83 predicted proteins | sample IncBWC12OmetaG_FD_160573 | JGI IMG/M metagenome (GOLD analysis project Ga0210391, IMG submission 160573) | Forest soil microbial communities from Barre Woods Harvard Forest LTER site, Petersham, Massachusetts, United States - Inc-BW-C-12-O ...
CTGCTCTCATCGGCCATGGTTTAGCTTTGCGCTGCGAGTTTCTCCCTCATCTCGCCAGGTGCAGCAAATGTTCGGCGGTGCGAATGGCCAGCACGAACTGCTGGCTGAACACCCGCGGCCAGTAGGAAATGGCCGCAATCAGCACGGCCAGTCCCACCAGGTTTTTTACCGCCAGCCCGATAAACAAAACCGGCAACTGCGGCGAAGCCTTCCCCAGAAAACCCAGAGCCATGTCGGCGATCAGAGTCGCCACCAGCGACGGCGCCGCAATCTGCACTCCCGTCAAAAAAATTCCGCCCGCGGCTTGCAGCAAACCGCCAGCCAGCGCCAGCGTTGCGTGTGCGCCGCCCGGTGGCAGGTAGGCGAAGCTGCGCATCAGCGCGCGCAGCAGCCAGTGGTGTACGTCGAGCTCGAGAAAAATCAGCAGCGCGGCCATCTGGTGAAATTCCGAGAGCACCGGCGTGTCCGCGTTGGTTTGCGGATCGAACACCGTGGCCAGCGAGTAGCCGATCTGCACTCCCAAAATCTGCCCGGCCATCAGCGCCGACTCGAAAAGAAAGTTCGCGACTAATCCGAGCAGCAACCCCACCAGTAATTCGCTGACCATCGTCTGCGCCCATTGCCACGATCCCAGTGCAAGCGCCGCCGGACCGTGCAGCGGGTGCAGCATCACGGTCAACAGAAGCGTCAACCCCGCCTTTACCGGAATCGGCACGGCATCGCTGCCGAGAAACGGGCAGAACACCATTAGTCCGGAGACGCGTGCGCCGGTGAAGACCGCGCCCGCCAGCAACTGATCGAGATGCAACGTTGCGTCCATGTCTCATACGTCTTCAGCGCACAAAGGGATGGAAATCAGAAAACAGTTGCATGGTGAACATCCCGATGCGGCGGACCATCCACGGCATCAGCAGCAAAATTGCTGCTGCCACTGCGGCCAGGCGCGGCACGGTCGAGACTGTCATATCCTGTAGCGAAGTCACCACCTGCACCACGTTGATCACGAGACCCACCACCACCGCCGCAATCAGCAGCGGAGCCCCAATCCAAAGCGCGGTTTCGATCGTGTGCCGCAGCAACGCAACGATCTGGTCCGAACCCATGGCGCAATCCCCTTACGCGAAACTCTTTGTCTTCTCAGTCAGAACTTTGCTCAGGCAAAACTCTTCATCAGTGACCCAACTAACAAATTCCAGCCGTCCACCATGACAAACAGCAGAATCTTCAGCGGGGTCGAAATAATCACTGGCGGCAGCTGCATCATGCCGATCGACGTGGTCACTGCCGCCACCACCAGATCGATCACCAGGAAGGGGAGAAACAGCGCCACCCCAATCTGGAATCCCGTCTTCAATTCCGAAAGGATGTAAGCCGGCACTACCACCCGCATCGAAACTTCTTCAGCCCGCGCCGGGCGCGGCGACTGCGCCAGCTCCAGAAACAGCGCCAGATCTTTTTCCCGGGCATACTTCAGCATGAAATGGCGCAGCGGCGGCGCTCCCAGTTCGATCGCTTCAAGCGCATCGGCTTGTCCGCGCTGAAATGGCACGATGGCGGCCTGATAAATCGCGCTGCCCACCGGCTGCATCAGAAAATAAGTCAGCACCAGCGACAGCCCGATCAGGGTCTGATTGCTCGGTGCCGTCTGCGTCCCCAGCGCCTGCCGCAGAAAATGAAACACGATCAACAGCCGCGTGAACGGAGTGACCGCCACCAGCAGGGCCGGCAGCAGCGTCAGCAGGGTCAGTAGTACAACGATGTTCCATGGGACCGAACCGTTCGCCCCGCCCGTCCCCGCCCAGTTCAAGCCTGTCGTGTGATGGCGCGGACGCAGCGCCCAGGCCGCCACCAACGTTTTGGAATGAGAGAAGATCATGACTGTATGGGATATTTGCTCAAGCGTCAGGCCGGCTAACATGTCTCACGTTTTTCGTTCGGCCAGTTTTGACCAAGTGCATCTCCGCCCGGTGTGCCCGTTTTCAATGTCGCTTCCGGTGCCAGCTCTTTCTCCTGCTTCCGGCAATCCGCCAGTCGCGACAGCAGTACCATCGAGGAGGGCGTTCCGCCCACCAGGAAGCGCTCTGCTTCGAACTCAACCACGGCCACAAACCGGCGCTCTCCGAGCGGCAAGCTCTCACACAGACGAAGACGCCTGGGGGCGCGCCGGCCAAGCCGCAGAACCCGCTCCCATAATTCGAGAACGCGCCATCGGAAGCCATCACGGGAAACTCGCAGGGCATCTGTGGTCATGGAATTCGCACTCGCCTACCGCAATTCGCAGGGTGCATCTCATCTACACCAGTTCGGTCACTCGCACCGCCAGGTTGTCGCCGACAACCTCAAACTCGCTCCAACCCAGCAGGGTTCCATTCAGGCGCAAAGGAACGTCCCGGCCGAGCCCCCAATGCGCGTTAATGACTGAGCCGATGCGCAACTTCAGCAGATCGGCAACCTTGAAATCGGGCATCGGCAGGTCGACGGTGAGCCCGCACGGCAGACCGAGCACGCGCTTCCAGCGAACATCGTCCTCTCCCTCGCGGCCTGCCTCCAGCTTTCCCGCACTCGCCTGCGGCGGAACCACTGCTACTGCCGTCGCCATGCTTCCTGCCTAGTTCTTTGTTCTTTCGCGCAACGCTGAATCAAAAACTTGCTAAAAACTCTCGCTGCGTTTGATTTTTTTTCGGCGTCGTCCAGAAGAGAAAAAGCAATCAAGAGACCGCGCAGGCGCACAAAGGTGAGGGGTGGTGGGTTTACACGCGATCAGCGAACCTCCCATAAATCAGCAGTTCGGCAAGTTTCGCTTTTGCAACTCGCAAAAGGAATGAGCGATATCTCAGGAGGAATCAGCCTCGTGGGAAAAATCTAATGAAAATGGGTTAGGGATATCGGTTTGTCTCCGGCGGGCAACGCCGGAGACAAACCGATGCAGATGTACGTCTTCTTCTACTTACTGTTTCAGCGCAATCGTGTCTTGCGTGATCTGGTCAAACGTCGTGACCGCCTTCGCGTCCGCCTCAAAGCCGCGCTGCGCGACGATCAGGTTGGCGAACTCGGTGGCAATATCTACGTTCGACAACTCAAGCGAACCGCCCGAAATCGTTCCCAGCCCGCCGCTGCCCGGAGTTCCCACCACGGCTGGGCCCGAAGCGAGTGTCGGCGTGTAATCGGTACTGCCTTGCTGTTGCAGTCCGTTGACGTTGGCGAAGCTCGCTAGGGCTAATTCTCCCAGCGCTTGCGTCTTGCCGTTGGTGAACGAACCGGTAATCGTTCCATCCGTCCCAATGGTGAAGCTGGCGAGCGAACCGCTGCTGCTGCCATCCTGCCCTATCGATGAAGTACTGCTCGGCGCCGCCACCTGCGCGATCACGGGAGCGGTCCCATTGAGCACGTTCCAGTTAAACGTCTGATTGGCTGCCCCATCCGCAAATCCGGTGATGGGAATCGCCTTGACATCTGCCAGGGAGAGGGCCGTTGTCGGCAGGGTGATTTTGTCCGCGGCTGCGAATGGGACGGATCCCGCATTGATCGTAAAGTCCCCTTGGGCGGATGTGAAGGGAACCCCAACCGTGGCCGTCCCCAACGCGCCGGAAACCGAGCCGACGACGGTGAACTGAGTCGCACTCGTTGCAGTCAAGGTGATGGTTTGGGGAACGCTCGTCGCGGTCACAGCCAACCCGGAGAGCGTTCCATTTCCGGTGTTGGTTGCCCCGTAGACTGGAGCCCCAGCTCCTCCGCTGGTTCCGATCAACGTTCCATTGCCATTGAAGGTCAACGTGCCCGTGGAAAGAACTCCGGTAGGAGCGACGCCATTCACCGCATTGAGATCGGCGGGCGGAATGTTGAGACTATAGCTCCAGGTGTTAGGGCCGGTGTTGGTGAAGTTGTAAGTCAAAGTGTGGCTCGCGCCCAGCGAGTCGTAAATCGTAACCGGAGTTGAAAAGGTGGAGCCCACGCCGGCCGCCGCGTTCAGGTTCGTGGTCAGCGAAACATTGCCCGTCGCAGTCGGGGGGCTGATCGTGCCGGCGCCCAGCTGCAGGGGCGCGATTCCAGCACCAGTGTTCACAACTCCATTTACCGCGGGATAGCCCAGCACCTGCTGTCCAGAGGAAGTGACCAGAAAGTTGTTGGCGTCCGTGGAAAAATCGCCCGCCCGCGTGTATTCGATGTTGCCGCTGGCGTCCTGCACCGAGAAAAATCCAGTACCCTGGATGGCTACATCCGTGGGCACGCCGGTGGAACTGACGCTGCCCTGCGTAAACAGCAAGGGCATGGACCCAATCTCAGTGCCAGCTCCCTCCTGGATCGGATCTCCCGAGCCGGTGGTCCCTAGATTCTGGTAAAACAAATCGCTGAACAACACGCTGGTATCTTTGTAGCCCGTGGTGTTCTGGTTCGAAAGATTGTTGGCGATGGCCGACAGCGCGGTGGACTCGGCCGTCAACCCGGATAGTGGAATTGAAAAATTTGGCATTTTAGAACACTCCTTGGATCTTGCTAGTAAGGGCTGATAAAGACGGCGCCGAAAAGTTAGGCAACGTAGGAGCCGCAGACGGAACAGCCGCGGGAAGAAATGTCGAGGCCGCAGCGGCAGCGGCTGGTGCCAGAGAATTTGCAGTTAGATTTGCCGTCGGGTTCACGCCGGGATTCAGCAGTGAGCTCAACGGTGAGTTTGCCCCGGCGCTCGAGTTGCCGCTGGTCGGTAAAGTTCCGTCACTTGATCCCGCCCCAGTGCTGCCCGACGCCGGAACGAATCCCTGCAACAACGTGTAGATTGACGTGACTTCGCTGAGTTCGCTGAACTGCGCCAGCTGCCCCACGAATTGCGAAGGATCGACCGGGCTGGTTGGATCCTGATTCTGCAGCTGCGCTACCAGCAGTTGCAGAAACATGTTGTTCAAACTTTGTCCTGTCGGCAGACCGCTGGTGGTGGGCGTCGTCGGTGGCGTCGGAACAACCGGGGCTGTGCTCATACCAATATTTCTCCTTAAGCAAGAATGCTGAGACCGCGGCTGCTGCCGTATTCACTTGCGCTTGCAGTCTCGACGGAATCGTCGACTGGCTCCGGCAACAGGAAATTGGAAGACCCGCGGGGAACAAAAAAACGTTGCTGAGAATCGCCGCCGCCGGAGCCATTACCATTTCCGGACGATGCGGATCCCTGCATAAAATTCACGCTGTTCAGGCGAAGGTTTTGCTGCTGCAGGCTATTGCTGATGCTGGGCATTTCATTCGTCATCAGTCCGCGCAAGTCTCCCTTTTCGCTGCCGATGACCAACCCTACATCGCTGGCATGAACCACCGTTCGCACGTCCACCGTACCGAAGGCAGTTGTGTTCATGCCAATTCGCATCTCGGACTGCCCAATCCGGTTGACCATTTGCGCCACTTGCACCGGTCCGGTAACTGCCGTGGGCAGCGTTGGAGGAGGCGCTGGAGCCACGATTGCGGCGCTTTCTGGAGCGGGCGCAGGCAGCGACTCCGGCTTCGCCGCCGAGTCGGCGGCCAATGCAACCGGAGAAACGGTGCCCCCAGTCGGAGCCGGCGGAGCGACAACGGTTGTTGCCGTGGCTTGAGAGGAGGCAACCGCAAGCCCCGTTATGCTCGAATCTGTTTCCCGGCGGAGCGCTTGTGCAGTTTGTAAATTTCCGCTGCTGGTTCCAGACAATGCATCTTTCGAGCTGGAATTCTGCGGAACCGCATTTTGCGAGCTGTTATTTTGAGAACTGACCTGCGGCAAAGTCGCGCCCGGCCTGCCAGTCGCGAGGGCATTCGTGAGATGGCTCGCGGACGCCGCCACCGGAGTAACTATCTTCGGCAAAGCCAATGCCGCGGATTCCGCTCCCGGTCCGGCATTCAAGAAGAATACCGAAAACGGCGTCTGGCTCGCGACCGGCAAAACTGCTCCGGAATTCGATCCCGCCGCTAATGCTGAAGTCAAAGTCGAAACTGGCGCGTCCGGCCGCGCGCTTGCCCCGCGAACGCCCGAGCCGTTCGGCGCTGTCGTCGGCGGTGGAGCAGCAACCTGCAGCGGCGCCTTGCTCGATAGCAACTGCGCAGCGAGATTCAAAAGCGCCGCGTTGGGAGTCTGCGCGTTCGATACCGGTGCGTTGGGAATAATCGATACGCCAGGTATCGACGCAGCAGTATTTCCAGAGATCGGAATTCCTGCCTCTGCCTCGGCGGAAAGATCGCTGGAAGTGACACCGCTCTGCGCAACGTTGCTCGAAGAATTCGACTCGCCAGTTTGACCAGCATCAGCAGAAGACGGCAGGCTTTCTTGCAGCACAGCTCCTGGGAAAGCACTCATTAAGAAATTCGTCGAGGGCGGCTCCGCGTCAGCCGTTTGATTTTGAGCTGAAGGCACGGCCGCCGCCGGGCCAGAAACATTCGAGCTCCACTGGCTATCCTTACCAGCATTTGCTGAGAGAGTGGACGATGCCGATTGCCTGAATGCGCTCGAAAGCGCAGCCGGAGCCGTATTCTCAGCCACCATCACCGGTTCAGCTGATCCCCAATTATTTTGCAAGCCATTCCAATCGACGCTTGAACTTCGGTTCTCCGGAGCAGGACTCGTTGTTGTTGCCGGAGCCATCACGTTAGCTGGTGCGGCAGTGCTACCCACTAGAGGTTTTTGCGCATCTGATTCGGTGGTCGCCCCTGTTGCTGTAAAAATTCCTGATGCCGCTGCGTGCAGAGACGATGATTCTGGCGATGGCAGACTCTCAGGAGTTTGCGATGCAGCAGTAACGAGAAACAATGTTGCCGGAAAGTTGGGTTGCGGAAGCCCTGATTGCGGAGTGGTTGATTGGAGCAAATTCGATTGCTGAGCGCCAGATTGCGGCGCATTCGCCTGCAGCAAGTTCGGCAGAGACACATTGGTCTGAGTGGACGCGACTGAAAGCGGAGTCGTTGTTGCGATCGGTATCGCCGGCACAAGCGGAACCGCTGTCACCGGAATCGGTTCGGGAAGCGGAGAATTCACGACCGCAGCACCGGCTAACGCCACGGCTAGACTGCTGTTCGATGCAGAGTTTCCAGTCGATTTCCTGAGTTGGATATTTCCCGAAGCGGCGGCTCGCACATTGAAATGATTCGTGAATACCAGCGTTTGATTCGTTGTTTCCCCGGAGGCTGATCCATTTGAATCTGGTAAATCTGAGCCCTGCCCGTTGCTACTTCCACTCTGCGGCGTGGCCGATTGCGCCTGCGCCGCCGCAAGCGTTGCGGCAAATCCACCCGATCCGCTCGCGCTTGAAAACGATGGCGCAACGGAAGCCGATGTCGGCAGCGCAGAAACGTTGTTCGCCAGCGCCTCAAGCATGGGCATCATAGTGACGGCCTCCCGCTGTTATGCGAAGGCTCGCTGTCACTTATTGCATTCGCGTGGCCAAGAATCGAACGGATCGTTTCATCGGCGATCTGAGACCGCAAACGCCGTACATTCAAGTCATTCCGGACTGTGCCGAAGAACTACGAAAGAAGACCACCGGTACCGGACGCGGCGTACTGGGCAAAGTGTGACTACACCCCCGGCAACTTTAGCTACGCCGCAAGTATTCGCGCCTCATCAGAAACAGATCGTCCAAACTTCTCTGCTCCCGCCGCGCCGCATCCTTCTTATAGATGCTGAGCTGCTGATCGCGCACACTCTCCAGCGTTTCTCGTCCGCGGCGAGCCTGCTGAAAAATCTCCCGCTGCTGGTCGCGCAGTTGTTGCATTCGCGTCAGTTGTTGTTCGAGCTCCCGCCGCCGTCGCAGCAGTGACACCTCGCAAAGCAGTCCGAATTGCAGTTCGGCAGCGGTGGTGCCGGAGCTTAGTTCCTCAATCTCAATCGACCTAAGCTCTTTCCTCTGCAAATCCGCCTGCTCAATCAGGTGCTGCACCCGCGCCACCTGCTGGTTTGCGGCACGCAACCTTAATTCCTGCTGATGTTCCATGCTCTGCCGGTAATGCAGCACGGCCTGCAGTGGAAAGTGGAAAGGCATGTCTACCCCGGCAAAGCCAGTAGTTTGCTGATCGTCTCCGCCAGTGGCGCGGGTTCTCCGGGCTTCTGCATCCGAAAATGGTCAAGCTCGGGAATTAAAGTGAGAGCCTTGTCGAGCGTAGGATCGCTTCCCTTTTGATAAGCTCCAATGCGAACCAAATCTTCCGAGGCGCTGTAGGCCGCGAGCAGCCGCCGCAGGTTCTGCGCCTTCTGCAGGTGAGCGGGCGAGGCCACAGATGACATCAGCCGGCTCACGCTATCCAGCACCGCAATCGGAGGATAATGGCTGCGCACCGCCAGCCGCCGGTCCAGCATGACGTGTCCATCGAGCAACGCGCGCGCTCCATCCACCAGCGGGTCCTGCTCGTCATCGCCTTCCATCAGCACCGTATAAAAGGCCGTAATGCTGCCTTTCGCATAGCGTCCCGCGCGCTCGATCAATCGCGCCAGCATGGTGAAGCATGAAGGCGTGTAGCCTTTGGCGGTAGGCGGTTCTCCCGCCGACAATCCAATCTCCCGTTGCGCCATCGCCAGACGCGTGAGCGAGTCCACCACCAGCAGAACCTGTTTGCCCCGCGAGCAAAAATATTCGGCGACGGCAGTGGCGGCCAGCGCGGCGCGAATCCGCAGCAGCGGAGACTGGTCGGATGTCGAAACCACCACGCAGGCGCGCTTGCATCCCTCCACGCCCAAAGCGTTCTCCAGAAAGTCGCGCACTTCACGCCCGCGCTCCCCCACCAGCCCAAGGACTGTGAGGTCCGCGTTGGTATTGCGCGCCATCATGCCGATCAGCGTGCTCTTGCCCACTCCGCTGCCCCCGAAGATGCCCACACGCTGCCCCCGCCCGCAGGTCAAAAATCCATCGATCGCTCGAATCCCGCAGCCCAGAGCTTCGCTGATCGGAACCCGCGCAAGCGGCAGAGGAGCGGCGGCATCGAGCAATCGGTATTCGTTGCCGCTGTAGCCTCCGAGAGAATCCAGCGCTTCGCCGCCTCCGTCGATCACTCGTCCCAGCAGCCCGTCGCCCACACGAATCGACGGTCGCTCTCCCCACGTGGATACCCGATCCCCATAGCGAACCCCTTGCGGCAATTCGAGAGGCATCGACAACACGGTCGTGCCGCGAAATCCCACAATTTCTCCCCGCAACACCCGGCCCTGCGAATCGGTAATCTCGCACAATTCACCCACCGAGCAGAACGGCCCTTCGGATTCAACCAGCGGCCCCACGACCTGCGTGATGCACCCGTGCCATCGCATCCCCGAACAGGACTCCAGCCGCGCGAAATAGGGCGCCAGCAGCGCTTCCGAGCTCATCACTCTGTTTTCGTCCTTTTGTCCTTATCTTTAATCTTTATCCTTAATTTTTATTGCTTATTACTCCATTACTATTACTCGTTACGACTTCATCGCTTCTCTCAATCCTTAGGTCGCGCGGCCAGCAAGTCCGTTAAGCCAGCCTCAATTTCCTTGAGTTGCCCTTCCAGGCCCAGATCGGTCGTTCCCATCGAAGTTCGCAACCTGCACTGGCCGGGCTCTAGCGTCGGATCCTCCACGATTTCGGGCAGCTTTCCCGGCGGCATGACCGTGGCCAGTTGGCGTCGCCAGTCCGTGGCTCTCTGCGGATGCACCATCAGGGCCACTTCGGTAGCGCCCTCAATTTTTCTCAGCGCCACCTTCACCACGCCCATCAAGAGGAGGGGATCCACCTGCGCCTCACGATGCAGTATCTTCCGCGCAATACTCAATGCCAGGCGGACGGCTTCTTCTTCGAGCCTCCGATAATAAGCCGCGCGGTCACAGGCAAAATCAGCCACTGCTTTGGTTATGGCTGAACGCTCGCGCGCCAGTTGTTCTTCAAACTTCGCGCGCTGCTCCGCCTCGCCCTGTTGGCGTCCCAGCTCACGCAGTTGCGCTTCACGCAGGGCTGCACTGGCAGCCGAGGCTGAAGAATCTGGCGCTGCGCTGTCGCCTGCGGAGGTGCCCGCCGGCAAAGAATTGCCGGCTCCCGCCTGCCACTCCACTTCGGCGTAGGCGAATGGCACCACGATGGGTTGCTCGATTCGCGCCGCTGGCGCGGGATCGGGCGAAGCGCGCGCCGGACTAGCTGACGAACTCATCTTCTGTCTCCGGAGTCAAAGTCATTTTGCCTTCGGCTTCCAACTTGCGCGCGATCGCTACCGCCTCCAGTTGCGCCTTATTGATCTCTTTGCTCTTCACCGGTCCCAGCACTTCCATATCTTCCCTCAACATTTCCACTGCACGTGAAGACATGGACTTGAAAATGTAGTTCTTCAACTCTTCCGAAGCGCCGCGCAAAGCGGTCGCAAGCATCTTCTTGTCCATCTGCCCCAGCAACTCGCGGATGCCGCTCTCAGGAATTGTTAGCAGATCTTCAAAGGTGAACATCAGATTCCGGATCGAGAGCGCCAGCTTCGGGTCTTCTCCCTCGATCGACTCGAGGATGGTTTTCCCCACCGCCACATCGAGCCGGTTCATCAGCTCCGCCACGCCGCGCAGACCGGCGTAGGCTCGCCGGCTCTGCTCGCCCAAAGTCTCCAATCGCTTGTGCAGAACCACCGAAACCCGCTCCGCCATCTCCGGCGAAAATTGCCGCAGCTGGGCCAGACGCTTGATCGGCTCGGCGCGCAGTTCCGGCGGCAGCTTCATCAGCACGGTCGATGCCTGCTTCGATTCGAGGTGCGCGAGAATTAGCGCGATGGTTTGCGGATGTTCGGCCTCGATGAATTTCGCCAATTGCTGCGGATCGGCCTTGCGCAACGAGTCGAGCCTGGTACCGCTTAGCTCGGCCGCCCGTGCGACTTGGCGCAACAACTCTTCCGCCCCTTCTTTTCCAAAGGCCTTCACCAGCACCTTGTTGGCATAGTCCATCCCCGCCTGCGTAATGTAGTCGCCGGTCGCAATCAGGCGGTCGAATTCCTCGAGCACCGCCAGTCCGTCCGCCGGCTCGACGGAACTGATGGTTGTGATCTCCTGGGTGATCTGCTCCACTTCCGCCTGCGGCAGATGGCGATAGATCTCGCCCGCCGTGTCTTCTCCGAGGAGCACCATCAGGATGGCGGCTTTACGCAGGCCGGTAGCATGGAGGGCGGTCACCTGTCGCTGTCCTCCCGTACCCAGGATTCGACCAGACGGCTGGCCGCCGCCGGCTCGGCTTTCACCTTGTCGGCGAGCATCTTCTTTAACTGCGTAGCCCGCTGTCCGTCACCCTCAGGCTTTTCCCCGACCGGAATCGGAACCCCGGCGGCCGACAAAATCTGCGGCGAAGTCTTTCCGACGACCTTCCCCGGCAACTCGCGAAACGCCGTCAGAATTTGTTTTTTCACGGGACGCAGGATCAAGAAATAGACCACCAGAAACAACGCGGCCAGGCCGACATAGCGCAACAGCCAGACCCAGGGCTCGAGCATCCGGCGCCAGCGTTCAAACTTGCTGGGTGGCGGAATGGTTTCGAGAGGCAGCTCCTGGAAGGAAATGTTTTCCACTGCCAGCACGTCGCCTCGTTGCATATCCACGCCAATCGCCGCCCGCGCCAGTTGCTCCAGTTGCTTCATTTCGTCGGGTGTGCGCTTGCGCCGGGTGCTCACACGCTTGCCGGCCTGCTCGGTGACATCGACCGCGTCGTCGACCAGCACGGCTGCCGCAATTCGCCGCACTCTGCCCGCAGGCTCCAGGCTGCGATGCACATTCTTGCTGATGGCGTATGTCGTCGAATCCGATTTCGACGAAGACTGCTCCGTGCCCAGCGCGAAGGTTCCCGGCGCCGTCGCGGCTGGCGTTGCCGGAGCCGCGCCCGGAGCGGCGGGTGGCGTGGCGGCGGGAATATTGCTCGCCGTACCCGGTACTCCCGCCGGAGCGCCGCCCGACGAACTCTCTTCGGTATGTTCCTGTGTGAGAGCCGTGGGAGTCTTGGGATCGTAGGTTTCCTGCGTATCCTCGCTCGTTCCCAAGTCGTACTCCACATGCACACTGGCTCGCACATGATCGGCTCCCACCACGGGCTCAAGGGTATGCACCAGCGTCTTCGCCAGCTCCTCATCCGGAGCAAATGCCCGTCCTCCAGCGCCATCTCGTCCGTGCAGCAGCGGCATGTTGCTGTCGGCATCGACCACGGTCACGTTCTCTGGACGCAGACGGTCCACCGCGCTGGCAACCAATTGCGGAATGGCCTGCTGTGCCTGCTCCGACAAGCGTCCGCTGCGCGTCTTCAGAATCACCGCCGCCTTCGCCTCATGTTCCTGTTCGGTGAACAGCGATTCCTGAGGCAGCACCAGATGCACCCGCACCCCTTCGACTTCGCTGAGCGTGGCCAGAGTGCGCTCCAGTTCGCCTTCAAGGGCACGCTGGTAATTCACCTTCTCGGTGAAATCCGAGCCCGCCCAGTTGGGCGTATCGAACAGTTCAAACCCCATGCGGGCGCTTCGCGGCAACCCCGCGGCTGCCGTCTCCAGCCGGCTGGCGTCGAGTTTGTCCTCCGGCACCAGCAGGGTGCCGCCGTCGGGCGAAATCTCGTGCGGAATATTTTTCGCCGCCAGCCGCGCCGCCAGCGCCTGCGCGTCTTCGGAACGCAGCCCGGAATACAGCGTGACGTATTTCGGCTGGCCCAGCAGCGCAGCAAACACCCACACCGTTCCGCCCACCAGCACCGCGCCCGCGAGCAGCAAAAGCTTATGCCGGAAGCTCAGGCCTTTGAAGAAATCCCCCAGGCGATGCATCAGGTCGTCGAAGGATTGGATTTTGTTGTCGGCCATCGCTGTCCCAGTCGCGGAGAGGACCTTTCGCTCCAGCCGAGTCCGGTGGGCCGGTTCGCCCCTACTTCAAATTTGCACCTATCTTTAAGATTTGCCCCTACTTTTAGATTTGGACCTACTTTAGAATCCGGAAAACTATCTGAAGGAACTATCTGCAAACTGACTGTTTAAAACTGCATGCGTGAGATCTCCTGATAAGCAGAAACGATCTTGTTGCGCACCTGCATCATCAACTGAAACGACAGATCCGCCTTCTCCACCGCGATCAGCGCAGTGTGTACGTCGGTGCCGTTGCCTTCGAGCACGCTGACGACCTTGGTTTCCGCCTGCGAACTCAGGTTTCCCATCTCATTCATCGCCTCCCGCAAAGTGCCGGCAAAATCACCGCCAGGCGCCGACGGAGACTGCTCGACGACACTCTCTGTGGCGGGAAGGATACGCAAGGAAGAAATTGGACTGCTCATCGTGATCCACCTTCGTCCTTAATACTCGTTATACGTGCCATCGATTTTGCTGTTTCTTAACTGTTTCTGAATCGATTCACTTGAGTTGCTCATTCTGCTGTATCGTGCCAGTAAGAGATCGCTCAGCTCAAAATTTGCAGCGACTGTTGCAGCATGCTCTTGGCCGCCTGCACCCCGGCAGCGTTCAGCTGATAAGCCCGCACGGCGCTCAGCAGATCGGCCATCTCCATCACCGGATTCACATTTGGATAAGTCACATACCCTCCGCCATCGGCATCGGGATGCCCCGGCTCGTAACGCCGCGGCAAGGGCGTGGGGTCGGCCACAACGCGCTCCACCCGCACCCCGCCATCCGGAGTTCCCTTGTGCAAGTGGGCCAGCATCATGGGAAACCGCGGCATCGGCTGCGCCCGGAAGACGAGCAACTGCCTCCGGTATGCGCCGCCCTGCGCCGCGCGAGTCGTCTCGGCGTTGGCCATGTTCGCGGCCACCACCTCCGCCCGCCAACGCTCGGCTCCGAGCGCCGAGCCGCTCATCTCCAGCATGCCAAACAGGTTCATGACGATGTACCTCCAGAGTTGATCGCCTGCGAAATCCCGTGAAATTCATCCTTCAAAAGCTGGATGCCCAGGTTGTATTTCATCTGGCTCTCGGCCAGGAGCAGGCTTTCGCGCTCAACGCTCACGTTGTTGCCATCAGGCCGCTCGATCAGTCCGCGGATCGTCCGCACCACGGGAGTGTAGGCGGCATATTCCAAATCCGTCATTTCGCTTGCCGTGGCATGAATGCTCGACCGCATCAGCTCCGCATGGAAGTCGAGATCGCGGGTGCGATAACCCGGAGTATCGATATTGGCTAAATTCGCGGTGATCAGCTTGTGGCGGGCCACATCCACATCGAGATAGCGGCTGAGCGCCTCGGTCATCGGAGTATCAATCATGGACATAACTACTCCAGCTGGGCAGCCCGTAGCTGCGGATTTTGTTTCTCACGGTTCGCAGACTCACGCCCAGAAGCCCGGCGGCGCGCGAGCGGTTTCCGCCCGTGGCCTGCAACGTCATTTCAAGCAGCCGGCGCTCCATGTTTTCGAGAGAGACGCCGGCACGCAAGCGATCATCGGATACGGTGCCGTCCGGCACACGACCGCCGGAAACACCCTCGCCGGAAACACGATCACCAAGAAAATGACCTTCACGAAGCTCTTTCTCCGGGAAAACGCCATCGTGCGGCGAAGCTTTCTGCGATAAATTCTTCTGCGATGGATTTCCCTGCGCCCCGGCTTCCTCCCACACCGACCCTTCCAAACTTTCTCTGCCAATCTCGGTTCCGGTCGCAAGCGCCACGGCGCGGCGCAAACAGTTCGCCAGCTCACGCACATTGCCCGGCCAGGTATGAACTTCGAGTCGCGCGAGAAATTCCGGGGTCAGGCGCAAAGTTTTGTGTTTCGATCCGTAGAGCCGCAGAAAATATTCGGCCAGCTCCCGGATGTCCTGCGGCCGCTCCCGCAACGGCGGCAAGCTGAGAGGAATCACATTCAGCCGGTAAAAGAGGTCGGCACGGAACTTCCCTTCCTTCACCATTTCAGCCAGGGTGCGGTTTGTCGTCGCAATCACGCGCAGATCGACATGAACCGCGCGCGTATCGCCGAGCCGGTCAAACTCCCGCTCCTGCAGCACCCGCAGCAGCTTCGGCTGCAATCCAAGCGGCATCTCGCCCACCTCGTCGAGCAGCAGAGTGCCGCGATGCGCCAGCTCGAAGCGTCCCGGTTTGGCCACCATGGCTCCAGTAAAAGCACCACGGGCGTAGCCGAAGAGTTCGCTTTCGAGCAGCGTCTCGGGAAAAGCCGCGCAATTCACTGCGATAAAGGCATGATCGCGGCGCGGGCTCAGGCGATGGATCAGCCGCGCCACCATCTCTTTGCCCGTACCGCTCTCGGCTTCAATCAGCACATCCGCATCGGTCGCCGCAACCTGCCGCGCGAGAGCGAGCGAGCGCAGCCAGCGCGCCGCGTGCCCGACCAGCCCTTCCTGGGCCTCGGCCTGAGTTCTCGCCTGCACCAGAATCCGCTCCGCCGCCTGTTCGAGCTGTTCAAACGACACCGGCTTCACCAGATAATCGCAGGCTCCATCTTTCATCGCCGCCACGGCGTCGGGAACGTTGGCAAACGCCGTCAAGAGCACGACCGCCGTGTGGGGCGCGAGCGCCCTCGCCTCGCGCATCACGGAGAAGCCGTCCGCTCCCGGCATCCGAATATCGGTGATCACCAGGGGATGCAGAACCCGGCGAAATTTTTCGAGAGCCTCGTCCGCACTCGCCGCCGTGTCCACCTGCCAGTCGCGCCGCAGGAAATGCGCTTCGAGCGACTCCCGCATTCCGGCTTCGTCATCCACCACCAGAACTCGATTCATCCCGCAGCCTCCTCGGTTAGTTCTTCGTCGCGCCAGCGTTCGTTTGCCAGGGGTAGCATCAGGGCAAAACTTGCGCCCGATCCTGCACGATTGCACACTGCCAGCGAACCGCCATGCTGCTCCACGATCTTTCGGCACACCGCGAGCCCCAGCCCCGGACTGCCCGGGCGTGTGCTGAATCCCGGTTCAAAAATTCTTGCCGCCTGCCTGGCGTCGATTCCCGGTCCGGTGTCGTTCACCGAAATGACCGCGGCGCAGCCATTGCCATGGCGCGTGCGGTGTCCGGAGATCTCAACCCAGCCGCCGCCCGGCATAGCCCGCAACGCATTCAGCACAAGGTTCAGCAGAACCTGTTCCAGACGATGGCGGTCGGCGACGAACCACACGCCCTGAAGCCGGTTGCGCAGGCACAATTCGACCCTCGCTTGCCGCGCCATGGGAACCAGAAAGCCCCCCGCCCAATCGAGCAGCAGGCCTAAATCGACTGGCGCGCGTTGCGGCGCGGGTAGGCTGTGGAAGTGCAGAACATTGTTCACCGTCGCCCCGAGAGTTCGCAGGCCGGCCTGCACCTGCTCCACCCACAGGTGGCACTCCGGGGGAAGCGCGGCCGCGGCCAGCAATCCGGCAAACAGCTCCAGGCTGCCCAGCGGGTTGCGGATTTCATGCGCCAGAATGGATGCCATCTCCGCCAGCGCCTGCTCGCGGCGCAATTTTTCCCGCTCCTGCACTAGGCTCTTGGCGTCGCTCACATCGCGCAGAATGAAGATGGAAACCGGTTCGGCATCTCCCTGATTTGCCGGGCCCGTTGTGGCCTGTCCGTCCTCGGCACTTCCATCGGGAACTTGTCCATCTGGAACCGCGGCATGGCGCACCGCCAGCCATCGCTCCGTCCGGTCGTTACTGTGGCGGCCATCGCTGTCGCAGCGATCGGGCAGACGCAGCTCCTGCTCGCCGCGCGCTTCGCGGGCGCGATTCAGAAGATCAAGCAGTTCTGCCGGGACTGCCGACAACGATAACAATGAAGATGATGAAGATAGCGATGATGACGGCACGGGCGGCAGTTGCGGCAAACCCAGCAGCCTCCGGCCCTCGGGATTCAACAAGGAAATGCTGCCGTCGGATCGTTCGACCAGCACGCCGCAGGGAAGGCCTTCGAGAATCCGGTCCAGATGCTCGCGCATCCGGCGATTCTCCGACAGGCTGCGCACCAGCCCGGCATTGCTCTGCTCCAACTCGGCCCGCAGCCGCACCACCTCGCCGCGCAGCTCCCCATAAGAGCGTTCGAGCGAATCGGCCGCTTCCGCGAACGTCCGGAAGGCCTGCAGCAGAAACTGCTCATTGCCTGCCGCCGAAGTGCCACCCGCGCCAGTTTCTCCGGCCACGATTCCCGAGACAGTTCCCGCGACGGCAGGGTACGAGCCGGGAACGTCGCTGGATAATTCTGCCGGCATGGGCAAGGACATCATGGCTGCAGGCAACATTTGCACGGTTCGTGCCAGAGTAAGGGTCTGTGGCTGAGATTCTCCTCAGCTTGCTAGGCTGGCGCACGAAGGGCTGCGGCTTCCGGGCTGCAGGTGGCACAGTTCGAAGGGGAAGTAAAGATGCTCGGTGCGCACCGTGTCGCCGTTCTCAATCAGAATCGACGCTCTCTCCATCACATGCTGTAGTTCGCGCACGTTGCCTTTCCAGGCATGACACTCGAGCATTTGCGAGGCTTCGCTGCTCAGATGCGGACACGTACCATTTATAGCGGCCGCCATGCACTCCAGAAAATGTTCCGCCAGCGGAATGATGTCGCCGCGGCGCTCGGTCAGCGGCGGCAGCTCCAGCGGAAACGCCGAGAGCCGGTAAAAAAGATCCTCGCGAAATTCCCTTCTGCCGGCGCGCCCCGCCAGGTCCACATTGCTGGCAGCAATCACCCTCACATCCACCCGGGTCACTTCGGCCGTACCCAGCCGCTGCACTTCTTTCTGTTCCAGAAAGCGCAGCAGCTTGGCCTGCATGCCGAGAGGCAACTCGCTCACTTCGTCGAGAAACAGCGTTCCCCCGTGCGCCGCTGGAATCCTTCCCATCTGCGACTGCACCGCGCCGGTGAACGCTCCCCGCGAATAGCCAAATAGTTCGGACTCGACCAGCGCCTCCGGAATCGCGGCGCAGTTCACTGCGACGAAAGGTTTCGTGGTCCGCGGACTCAGGCTATGCAGAGCCCGCGCCACCAACTCCTTGCCGCTTCCCGTGGGACCTGCGATGAGCACAGTCGTCGTGCGAGGCGCCACTAACCTTGCCAGGCGATAGACCCGCCGCATGCTTTCGCTGCGCCCGATCATGCCCGGCAGCGGCTCGAACTCCGGAAGTCCCCTAATCGTTTGCAACCCTTCTTCCGGCACCCAATTTTGCTCCGCGCTTCTTAGGTTCGCCACTGTTTCCCCAGACGAGGACAGCTTGGAATTGGGAGCCGGAACTTCCGCGTCCGAATCAAGGAGCACCACCTGCGTTCCCGGGAACCTGCGCTGAATGATCGCGATCAGCTCGTCGGTGTCGAGGTCAGGAACTCGCCGGTCGAGAAACAGCACCTGCCAGTCTCCTTTCTCCAGTTTCACCAGAGCCTCGGCGCCACCCAGCGCCTGCTGTACCGGCCGGCAGCGGCCATTCAGGTTGTGCAGCACCTGGTCGCGGAAAGCGCTGCTGGCACTGGCAATGAGCGCTCCGCCCGCCACCCGTGCCATGGACGGAAAAGTTGTCATGACTGTCATTCGCGTCTCCCAAAGTTGTGGATAGAAAAAGTTGTGATTAGAAAATAATGACTAGGAGTTCTTGCGTGAAATTCCAGGCAGCCTGATGCTTATCGTTTCCTGCTTGCCGTCCCACATTCGTTGCCATTCGGCGCCGCAGCGCTCGAAGCCGGCTTGCGCCACCAGCAATCCAAGCTCAGGCCGTGAAGATGGCTGGTGCGCCTCTTCGTTTGCTTCCCAGTGGATGCGCAGCCAGTCTCCGCTTTGTGCAGAACCCGCTTCAGTCTTTACTGTGCTGAACTTCACTGCGCTGCCTTCGGCCGCGAGACTCAGCAGAGAATCGAGAAGCCGGAACATCAGGCCGCAGAGCCTTTGTCTTCCCGCCCTCACCGCTAGAATTAAAGAGCAATCGAATTCTATTTCCATGCGGATGGCTTTCGACTCGGCCACCGGCTTCAGGTCATTCATGGTTTCGCAGAGGATCGTCGCGAGGTCTGCCATTTCGCTCGGGTTTTGGTTCCTGTCTTCGTTCGGGCGATCTTCGTCCAGGCCATCGGCGACTTCGCGGATCGCCTCGACCAGGGCCCGCATGCGCTCCGTCAGTGCAAGGCCGTCGCACAGCCCTTGCCGGTACTGCTCAGGAGTGCGAATTCCCGCCAGCGCCACCTCCATCGAGCATTGCAATCCGGTCAGCGGCTGGTTCAGCGCATGCAGCAATTGCGCGAGCGGACTGCGGCTCGCGATCTCCTCGAAGGCGGGAGGCTCGCCGATTTGCACGGGAATCATGCCGTCACTTCCGCGCTGCCCAGCTCGTAGCCCACCCCGCGCACCGTATGAATCAGCTTCCGCGGATGCCCATCATCGACCTTCCGCCGCAGGTAGTTGATGTAAACATCCACCACATTGGTAGTTGTGTCGAAGGTTAGATTCCACACGTGTTCGATGATCATGGCGCGGGAGACTTGACGGCCGGCGTTGCGCATCAGATATTCCAGCAGGGAAAACTCTTTGGCGGTGAGATCGATGCGCCGGCCGGCGCGTTCGGCGCGGTGTTCGACGCGATCGAGTTTCAGGTCTTCGACTACCAGCACGGACTCCGATGGCAAGTGGCTGCGCCGCAACAAGGCCCGGATGCGGGCCGAGAGTTCGCTGAAGGAAAATGGTTTAGGGAGATAATCATCGGCTCCGGTGTCGAGGCACTGCACCCGGTCTTCAACCTTACTTCTCTGGGTCAGCACCAGCACGGGCAGGCTTGGGCGGCGCAGCCGCAGATGGCGCAACACGCTTACACCATCGAGCTTGGGCAGGTTTAAGTCGAGGATGACAAGGTCGTAATCAAACTCGCTGCCCATGGCGCGCGCCTGCTCGCCGTCTTCGACCACATCCACCGTATAGTGTTCCCCGAGCAGCCCCTGGCGCACAAAACTGGCCAGAGCCGCATCATCTTCGGCAATTAGGATTCTCATGAGCGGGCCTTAAGTACAGCCCGATTCTAATTAGAGAAACCTCAATGCGAGCTTAAACTCTGCGCGCACGAAGGTGTATGCTTCCGGAATTGGACGAAGGGGTCAAAAAGGGATAACAACAACTAAGGAACGGGCACGTCAAGATCCGCGCCAAGGCAGGCGCGATGCAGGCATGGAACGGCCCCACTCAAGCCAAAGGAGGGCTTAATGGGCCACTCGCCGCCCATTATTAAGGGCCCGTAAAGAGCACTTTCGCATCGATGGATTGCGTTTCAGGCGTGATCGAAATGAAATTGGAACGTAATAGACTTGCTCGAGAAAATCGATCCGCCTTTCAGATTATTAACGATCGCATAAACAGTCCTGGATGATGCTTCAAAACTGTTTTCTATATCATGTCTCGCCAGAGCCTCCTGGACGGTGACCAGGGGACATCCTATCGGTAGCTGGGCGCGGATTTCACGCTCCAGCGCCTCAGCGCTCACGCGCGAGGTATCGGTGAGTCTGCCGTTCAAACATAACGCATTCGTCGTTATTTTGCTGCGCCGACGTTTCCACGAATCACGACTACCGAGGCCGCCGGTAAATCGTACATTGTGTTTTTATCGGCGGTCATTTTTGTATGAACGATGGGGCCGTCGGGATCGGCCCAGCCTTTGCTCATTGGCACAATTGTCCGTTCGCCGCTGTTTTCTGCATGAGCCATGAAGCGCGTCTGCGGTGGATGCCATTGATATTGCCCGCTGCCGAAAGTTGAAATTTCCACCGGCCCTGCAAAGCCGCTTTGTTGGCCCCCTGGCGCGGAGAATTCGATCCGCACGCGGTGCGCGTTCTCTTGATCTCGATTCACGGCCATCAGTGCCCACTTGCCGTCTGGACGTTTTACGGCATAAGCCGTTACCAGGTCATGGTCGGCGCCATCGTCCACGTCGCTCTTTGCGGCGAATACCTGATGCTCGCCGCCGTCGGGTTGCGCCCACTCCAGGTTGATGAGCTGCGCCGTAAAAAACTGCGCGAGAGGATGCTGGATTTGATAATTGGCGTCGATGGTGAACATGCCGAATGTTCCGGGAGAGCCGTTGCAACCGGGTTCCATCTGCAGCGGCAGAAAATGGAAAAAGTAGACGCCTTTGCCACCCGAGTTTAGAAACGATCCGATGTAGTCGGCGAGCCAGAGGCCGGCAAAAATATCCTGATAGGTTTCGCTCGCGCCCGACGAAAGATTTCCCTCGGTGATGAACATCGGCATATCGGGCGGAACTCCGTCGTCATGCCACACCTGCGTAATGTGGCGGACCAACTCTGGTTCGTCATACAACATGCCCCACGGCGTGCGGCACGGGTCGAAGGGATAATGCTCGAACGAGAAAAATGCCAGATCGTTCATGCGTCCGTGCTGTTTCAGATAATCGATGAACCGTCCCATCCACGAAACTTTTCCGTTCGCATCGGGCCAGACTTCGATGTCCCTATTCACTCCTTGAAACGACGGCCCGCCGAGCTTGAAGGAGGGGTCCACGCGGTGGATCGCGGTCGCCCACTGCAGGTAAAGCGCAGCATAATCCTCGGGCAACATGTACTGGCCGTCGGCCTCCTCGCCCATCTCGATGTAGGAGATGGGATAGCCACGCTTCTTCAAATAAACAATCTCCGCCGCAGCATTGTCGGGAGTGTCATAGAGCATCGCGACCGGCATCATGGCGGGCAGGCCGCGCGTCACACCGCTGGTGAAGAAAAGATCGAAACCCATCTGCGCCTGCTTGGTCGATCCCAGATTCGATGGCTCGTGCCAGGGGTCGACCGACGAAGAATAAGTTGTCGTCTGCTCCTGATCCGCAGTATGCCGCAAAATGTCGTGGAAGGCTCCGTCAAGTGTGGTGGTGCCGAGATAAAGTTCGCGAATGGCGTAGCCGACGCAATCCCGCGGGTCGTCATTCCGAGAATCGACGGCCTTCTGAGAATTATTTTTCTGAGAATCGACGGCATCATTAGGATTGCCGCCGCGAGCAACGCAACTGTTCGACGACTCCGTCATCCAGATTCTGACGAATCGCACCGCGGTGGGAGCGCCGCTCAAGCGGATGGTCTCGGTGTGGCCTTTTCCATCCAGAACGGTGCCTTGCGAAAAAGTCTGCCATACTCCGCGCGTCACGGCCTTGATGGGATCTTCGCCCGTCCAGTACTGCACCGCGTAGCGTCGAGCATAAGGCTCTCCCCATGCGATGCGGATGCTGTCGATCTGTTGCACTTGCGCCATGTCGATCACCACCCATTGGGGATGAAGCGCATCGCTTTCGCCGGTGAAATGCTGCGTGAGATATGGATTGCTCTTCCAGAAAGTGTTCGCATCGCCATCGGTCAGGCGGGAAAAGCCAACGTTATCGGTCCCGTCGTTGCGCGTGGTGCCGCGGCGCGGCAAGGCATAGCCATAGGAATAGCGAATCATCTCCTTGGGATCGGCGGAGCCGGTGAAATATCCCTTGCCGCCGTTGCTCCATGTCCCTTGCGGATTCCAGTGCCATGCCTCGATGGCGAGCTCGGTGTTTTGTCGGTACGTGACCGGTTGCCAACCTGAAGCCAAAGTTTTGTCGAGCGTCGGTTGCAGCAGATCTTTGTCGATTGCCTCCACCGCAATGCGGTCAACGCCCGCGCCTAAGGTTTCTTTGGGCACGAACTGATTGGTGGGATGCGAGGCGTCGACTGAAATCGTCTGAGCGGGTGCGAAAAGAGAGGCGAGAAGCAGACACGTCAATGCCATTGGAACAATCGCAATATTTTTCATGCATCGCTCTCCCAGGTTTCAATTAAAACGATTGAATAGAGGAGTATACGAGAGGGACGACCTTTCCGGCGAGCTGCTGACGTTGCTGGCCAGGAATTGTCAGCTTCTATTTTCTTATCGCGCCAATGATTTCCTGCCCAGAGAAATGCAGAAAAGGCGCGGGCGCCAGAGTAAGCACCAGCATAACGATCGCGAAGCCAGCCAACAGCGCACGTGAACCAGCGACCCTCGGCCACTCGGCGACCTGGGGATGGCGCAAGCTGCTCAAGCGCAACAGAATCGCCCATACAAACCACACATAGCAGAGATAGTAAGCCATGAACAGCAGGGCGATCGTGGTGGCCCACGAGATCCAGCGGTGGGTGCGCGGAGCAATCGAAAACACAATATGCCCGCCATCCAGCTGGCCGCCGGGCAGGAGATTCAGCGCGGTGGCAAACATGCCCACCCATGCCGCAATCGCCGTGGGATGCAGCAGCACTCGATCGAGCGGCAAACCAGCGACGCCCTGACCCGCGCCAAACCATACCAGCAGACGATGGACCACGTGGAAGATCAGGGGGAAGCCGAGTTCCAGATCGGCAGACGGAGCTCCGGCCCGGATTGGTTGCGACAGCCCGAGCGAAACCGCGAGCACCCCAACCGCGACGACGAATCCCGCAATCGGTCCGGCGATGCCAATGTCAAACAGCGCCGTGCGCGAGCGAATTGGCGAGCGAATTCGAATGAAAGCCCCGAGAGTTCCAATCAAGGTTGGCGCGGGAATAAAAAACGGCAGGGTCGCCCAGACTCCGTAGCGTTTGCAGTAAAGGTAATGACCCATCTCGTGGGCCAGCAAGATCAACATCAGCGTGCCGGCAAACGGAATCCCCAGCAACAGACGGGAGGGATCTGACAGTGCCCACTTCACGGGGAAGAATGAGGCCGTGCTGTCGTCGAGCAGGAAAATTGGCTGTCCGTGCGCAAAATGGTATTGCATGCGCGCTCCCACCACTAACGTTGTGAAGCAGGTCAGCCCGAGCAGTAACGCATGCAGCCAGTAACGCGGACGCGGTTGGCGCGCCGCGTATACCGGGATCGACCGGTAAAGCTCGGCAGTGGAGGAGACAACGGGCAGGCTGGATTCCGACATACGGTTGTTGGGCCGCGCGATTTCAGCGAGGTCTTCTTTAGATGCTACTACGACTGTCAGGAATGCGGACGAAGGGCGGTTCCGGGGAGTCTTGCTCAAATTTTGCTCGAACGCCATGCTCAACGAATTTGCGAAGCGAGAGCTGGGAACTGGAAGTTTTGAAAGGCCAGAAGCGAGGAGCCAGGAGCTAGAAGCTGTGCTGCTCAATCGATCGACTGCAGCTCTTTCCCGGGCTTGAAGCGCACGGCCTTCCCCGGAGGAATCGACACCTCAGCTCCGGTGCGTGGATTGCGTCCGATTCCAGTTTTGCGCGGGCGCACATTAAACACGCCAAATCCTCGCAGCTCAATGCGATGGCCGTGGGCGAGCGCTTTCTTCATACTCTCAAAAACAGTCTCCACCGCCAGCTCGGCCTTGGTCTTGGTAATGCCCGTTCTGGCTACCACTTCGTTGATAATGTCGAGCTTAATCACGAACGGCCCCCGGGTACGGCGTCTGGATGATCCCTCAAGTGATTGATGCTATGGGAGATAAGAGAGATTGTCAACGGGAGCATCTCTCCCATAAACTGACGAAAAGAAAATTTGAGTAATTTTGAAATTTGGTAATTGAGTAATCGAGATGCTGCGACTGGGCTAGATCCGGTTCTTCAATTTATCGATTACAAAATTACTAATTCTTTTTTTAAGAGAGTTCCATGCTTACGAGTGACCACTGGATTCGCAAGACCAGGCGTTGCTGAACAAAACTACCGTCCGTTTTCGTCTTCCTTGAACATGTATTTAATCGCTGGCTTGTAGATCATCAAGTTCGGTGCGCCATTTTCGCGAATTACCTTGATGCAGGTCTTGTCATACCATTCGATGATGCCGTGCACTTCCTCGCCGTCGCGCAACACAATCACCATCGGAGTCCTCGACTGCATCTGTTTCTGGTAGTAGAAATTCTCCGCGTTGGTCTGCTCCGGAGGAGCAGCCTTTCTTCCGCCGCCCCCCATCGATCGTTCGCCGCGGTCGCCTCGTTCAAACCCCCTGTCCTGGCCGCGTTCCGGGCGCTCATGCCGGCCCGGCCGGTCGCGATGTTCCCCACCAGACGTATGGTTCGCGCTAGTGTGGCCGGAGTTGTGGTTGCCTTGATTGCCATGATTTTGATCTACGCGCGTTAAGGCTGGACGAATCAGTTTGCGGTTGGCAAAATTATCCTGATCGTCCGACGTCCGGGCCGGAGGCGGGTCCATCATTTCCTTCATAGTGGCGGTACTCCTGCACACGCTTTCGCGCAAAGCGACATCGAGGGGGCCTGTGAAAATGTGTTTACGAAGGCGTGAAATTTTACCTACCCTACCACAGGAATGGCTCCATGACAATGATCCGATGGGGCGTTCCGCCTACTGTGTGCCAAGTTTTGCACTTGTCACCCCCGTTCCGCTGGATCGGCTCAGTTCGTGTTCGACAGGTCCGCACCTCTTCGTTCCTGCCCGCTCCAGGTCACAACCGCCACCAAGGTTGCAATGATCAGGACGGTCCAGGCCAGCACCGGCGCAAATATACCGCCGTAGCGCTGCTCGGTCAGTTTGGCCTGGATCACCACATTGCGCGAAGAAAGCAGATTTCCGATCTGATAGGCGAAACCAGGAAACGTTCCGCGAACTGCCGACGGCGAAAGTTCGTTCAAGTGCGCCGGAATGACTCCCCACGCGCCCTGCACCATGAATTGCATCACAAAGCCGCCCAGCGCCAGCATGGGCACCGTATGCGAGTACGCCCACAACCGGGTAACCGGAATCGCGAGCAGGGCCGCGATCACAATCGCTTTTCTACGGCCAATTTTTTCCGACCAGGTGCCGAAAAAAATCCCGCCCAGGAGAGCGCCCACATTGGCGATGATCGCAATCAGTCCTACCGTTTGCGGCGTGAAGTGATGGTCTTTTTGCAGGAACGTTGGATACAAGTCCTGCGTTCCGTGGCTGAAGGAATTGAAGGCAAACATCAGCAGCACCAGGAAAAGGAATGTGCCCACATAGCTCATGATGTCTTTGCCCATGTGGCCCTCGGTTTTCCTCGCGACCTTGCCTTGCAACCAGGCGGGCGATTCGTCGACCCTGGTGCGAATGTAGATCACCAGGAACGCGGGCAGCGCACCTACAATAAACATTCCGCGCCAGCCGATGGATGGGAACAGAGTGCGATAGATAAGCGCCGCGAATAAGTAACCTGCCGCGTAACCTTCCTGCAAAAGGCCAGAGAAAAATCCGCGGCCTTCCGCGGGCAATGTTTCAAATGCCAGCGCAGCGCCTACGCCCCACTCCCCGCCCATCGCGATGCCGAACAACGCGCGCATGATGAGCAGAACCTTCAACGAGGGAGCGAAGGCCGACGCCAGCTCAAACACGGAGTACGCAATGATGTCCACCATCAGTGTGAGCCGCCGCCCGAAGCGGTCGGCCATCACGCCAAACAGAAACGCGCCCACCGGCCGCATCGCCAGCGTCAGGAAAATTGCCTCTGCGACTGCGGAAACTTTTGCCTGAAATTGCGTGGCAATGGAGCTGACGCAGAAGGTAAGAATGAAGAAATCAAATGCGTCCAGCGTCCAGCCCAGGAAACAGGCAATGAACGTATTTCGCTGCACCGGGGTTAGCCTGCGAAAATGACCGATAAATTCCATGGGGGCTCCTCCACGAATTCGGCGCTAAAAGTCCTGCGAATGCTAGCATATGTGTTTCAATCGGCAAGCTAAAATCAACCGTCGACAATCCCCACTCCATGCCTGAACTCGACTCGCCGCAGCGCCAGAAGCCCGATTCGCTTATGCTCACCGGCTTCTGGTATCGGGCTCTGCCAGCCGACCGCGTCCATCGCAATCGGCTGCAAAAAGCGATGCTGCTTGAGATTCCGCTCGTGATCGGACGCGATCGCCTGGGACATCCCTTTGCCCTCCGCGATGCCTGCCCGCATCGTGGCATGCCGCTCAACTGCGGAAAATTCGATGGAGAAAATATCGAGTGCTCTTATCACGGCTGGACCTTCGATGCTCACAATGGCCAGTGCCAGCACATTCCGTCGCTGACCGCTGACCAGAATTTGAAGGTCGAGCGCATCTACGCCGGCAGCTATCCTTGCGAAGAGCAGGATGATTTTGTATGGGTCTACATGCCGGACCCCGGTCCGCCGGGCACGGGATTTACTGAGCCTCAAGAGGCTCCCGATGCGGCGCCCCAGGTCGAGAAGTTCGGGGTGTCGGGAAACGAAAAATATAAACTCGCTTACCTTACTGCAGATATGCCGGTCAGCATTGATCACGGAATCATCGGGCTGATGGATCCGGCGCATGGGCCGTTTGTGCATCAGGCCTGGTGGTGGCGCAGCCGCCACAGCATTCACGAGAAGAAGAAAAAAATTGAGCCGATTCCGAACGGCTTTCGCATGAGCGCCCACACGCCCAGTTCGAACTCCGCGCCCTACAAGCTTTTGCGCCTCTATGCCGACGCCGATTCGATCACTACTACCATCGACTTCGTTCTTCCAAATCTGCGCCGCGAGACCATTCGAGCGGGGAAGTATTGGTTCTCCTCGTTGACGACCGTAACGCCGATCACCCGCAATCAGTGCCGCATCGACGTGGTCGCCGCTTGGAATATTTTCCGCTGGTTCCCGTTCGGCGCGGAATTGCTGAAGTTCGTCTTCGCCAAATTCGTCGAACAAGACCGCCGCACCATGGAACTGCAAGCCGAAGGCCTGAGCCACAATCCGCATCTCATGCTGATCGACGACGCCGACCGTCCCGCGAAATGGTATTTCGAATTGAAGGCCGCATATTTAGAGGCGAAACGTACCGGGGGAGAGATGAAGCATCCAATGGCGGGGCCGGTCACGCTTAAGTGGAGAAGTTGAGCACGACTAGCGCTCGTTTAAGTCGCAGCATCCTGCGAGCGCCACGCAGCATCGAAACACCGCAAGCAGAGCGCGATAGCGCGATCTTCCGCAACCCCAGACAGGAGAACAGGTCCCGCGATGCCCGAACGTGAACTCGAAATTCCGACGCAGCAAGGCAGCAGCGATAGCGTTTTCTATTGCCCCGAGGGCGAGAGCAAATGGCCGGGCGTTCTCTATCTCACCGATATTGGAGGCATCCGCGCCGCCAACCGCGAGTCCGCCGCGCGATTGTCGAAAGAGGGCTATGCCGTTCTCATGCCGAATATTTTCTACCGCACCGGCCGCGCGCCGCTCCCTTCCCTGCGAGCACTGGACGAGGAAGCTAGGAAAAAACGCATGGCGGAGTTGAGCACTCCGCTAACCCCGGAACTCATTGAGCGCGATGCATCCACCTACATCGATTACCTGCTGTCACAAAATTACACACGCCCGGGCACGGTTGGCGTCGTAGGTTACTGCTTCAGCGGAAAGATGGCGATGTTCGCGGCCGCCGCGCGGCCCGATAAGGTCGCAGTCGCTGCATCTTTTCACGGCGGCGGCCTGTATACTGATGCGCCCAACAGTCCTCATCTGGCGCTGTCTCGAATCAAGGCGCGCCTGTATTTTGGCCACGCCACCAACGACCGCAGCATGCCGGAGCAGGCCATTGTCAAGCTAGATGCAGCTCTCGAACGCTGGGGCGGAAAATACGAGAGCGAAACCTACAAGGATGCCTACCACAGCTGGACTTCGTCCGACAGTCCGGTTTACAACCAGCCACAGGCCGAGCGCGCTTTTCGAAAACTTTTGGAGCTGTTGGATCAGACTCTGCACCAGTCGCCTACGCCGTAAGCAACAGCGCGAACCAGAATGCCGGACCCGGTCGGATGGGATTCAGTCCTGTACCAGCCACTCCATCGCTTCTTCTCGCGTCTTGAAAGTAGGCAGGTCGCGCTGTGAGAAGTTTTTGAAGTGTTCGTAGAAAATGTGCGGCATATTTTCCGTGCCCACCCACGCCGCCCGCTTCACGTACGGACGGTCGAGCACGAGAACTTCTTTGATGCGAGTCGCCACGTTCTTATCGACCTCCGCGCCGGTGAAATCCGACAGCGTAAGCAGTGACCCAGGCGCATGCCGCGCGATATCGGCGCGAACCATGTCGAGCAGCAACAACATCTCTCTCTCGGCGCAGTGCGTGAAGTCGATGACGTAAATCGCGTGGCCCTTATGCTTGACGAAGTGCAGACGCTCTTCGAGGGACTTGCCGGGAGCGCTCATGCCAGCAGCGCCTCCACGACCGCGTAAGCCCCGTGCAGCGCGGAATCCAGCGCCGCGGCGTCTTTTCCGCCGGCCTCGGCGAGGTCGGGACGACCTCCGCCTTTGCCGCCAACTTTTTGCGCCACGGCGCCAATGACTTTTCCCGCTTGCACCTTGTTGATGAGATCCTTGGTGACGCCAACGATCAACGACACGTTGCCGTTCGACGCCGACCCCAGCACCACGACGCCCGAGCCGATCTTATCGCGCAGCTGATCGACCAGCGTGCGCATCTGTGCGCGCTCCAGATTGTCCACGCGATGTGCCAGAACTTTAACGCCCTTTACCTCTTTGATCTGATCGCCAATGTTCGCCGTAGAAGACGACGCTGACTTCATGCGCACCGAATCCAGTTCGCGCGTAAGCCGCTTGATCTCCGAATCTTTCTTTTCGAGTTCGAGTTTCAAAGACTCAGCGGGCGATGCCGACATCTTGTCGTCCGAGGGTGCCCCATCCTTGCCCTTCTGTTGGGCAAGGGTGGGAGATACCACCGCCGACACTACTTTCTCGAGTTCATGATCCTTGCGGAAATGAGCAAGCGAGCCGGTGCCAGTGACTGCCTCCACCCTCCGCACGCCCGACGAAACACTGCCTTCTTTCAGAATCTTGATCAGCCCAATTTCGCCGGTCGCGCCCGTGTGCGTGCCGCCGCAAAGCTCGGTCGAGAAATCGCCGATGCGCACCACGCGCACCTTGTCGCCGTACTTTTCGCCGAACAGCGCCATCGCGTGATATGTATTGATCGCCTCGTCGATCGGCACGTCGGTGATGGTCTCAACGATCTGGTTGCGCAGCACTTCCTTGTTGATGATGTCTTCGATATCCTGCAACTCTTCGTCTTCGACCGCGGTGAAGTGCGAAAAATCAAAGCGTAGATGATCCGGCGCCACCAGCGATCCCGCCTGCTTCACATGCTTGCCTAAAACTTCTCTTAGACCAGCATGAAGCAGATGAGTCGCCGTGTGATTTCGCATAGTCGATTCGCGAATGTCAGCGTTGACGGCTGCATCGACTTTATCGCCAACCCTGATTCCCTGGGACTTCACCACAACCTGATGCGCCCGTACTCCCTGAATCGGCGAATAGCAACCAGTCACGTCAGCGACAACAGTATTGTGATCGTCGGAATAGAACCATCCCTTGTCGCCGACTTGCCCACCGGAGTCAGCATAGAACGGCGTGTGATCGAGGATGACCTCGCCGGATTCCCCAGCCCTGAGTTCTCGCGTCCCGTGTCCGTTGTGGATGATGGCCAGCACTTCACAGCCATCGGAGCGAGTCTGTCGGTAGCCTTCGAAGACTGATTTCGGAAGCTGCTGGTAGGCAGGATTGGCAGTCTGTTTCGCGCCGCCTTTCCAGGAAGCGCGGGCGCGCTCGCGCTGCTCGGTCATGGCACGATGGAATCCGTCTTGATCAAAAATTAAACGGGCGTCGCGAACTGCGTCTTCGATGAAATCGAGAGGGAGCCCGTAAGTGTCATAGAGTCTGAACGCGTCAGCACCCGAAACGCTGGCCCCCTGAGCGAGAGCTTTTTGAAGGCGACGCTCGAGCTCGTCGCTGTCCCCGAGGCCAAGAATTGGCTTTAGCTGAGCCAACAGAAGCGCACGACTCTGCAGAGGGTCTACTGTAAAAACACGGAACACCTGATCCGGATAGGGTTTGCCGTCCCGCCGCCATTCCGCGGCGACCCTCTGCAAGCTCTGGGACCGATGTTCTGCAGCGGCTGCCTTTATCAATTCCTCCAGCTTCTCTAGGCCTACCTCCAGAGTATGAGAGAAACGAATTTCTTCGGAGTCTATGACCTTAGATACCCGATCCGCTGTTTCCTTCAACTCCGGATACGCATCCTGCATCAGATCGCGGACGGCAAATACCATATCATGCAGGAACGGCTTCGTCTGCCCGAGCATACGGCCATGCGTAATGGCGCGGCGGATGATTTTTCGCAACACATAGCCGCGGCCTTCGTTCGATGGCGAGACGCCGTCCGAAATGAGAAATGTCGCTGCCCTGGAGTGGTCGGCGATCACCCGCAACGAGGCAAGTGACAGGGTTCCAGACTGCGAATCAGTTGTCAGTTGGAAGGCACGATCTATGAGGGGACTGAAGAGGTCAGTCTCGTAATTCGAAATCACACCCTGCAGCACCGCCGTTACGCGCTCCAGCCCCATCCCCGTATCAATCGACGGCTCGGGCAGCGGATTCAACTTGCCCGAAGCGTCTCGGTCGAACTGCATGAACACGAGATTCCAAATCTCGACAAAACGCCCGCAGTCGCAGGTGAAAGCACAATCAGTGTGCCCCTGATCTGACGCGGCCGGGCCCATGTCGTAATGAATCTCGCTGCACGGGCCGCACGGGCCGGTGTCGCCCATTTGCCAGAAGTTATCTTTAGCTCCCAATGCGAAGATTCGGTCCCGCGTAACGCCTATTTGTAACCATGCGTCCTCCGCTTCTCGGTCGCGAGGAATAATCCCTAGCTCCTCTCCCGCCCCTTCGAAAATCGTCACGTATAATTTTTCTTTGTCGATCCCAAACCACTGCGGCGAAGTGATCAGCTCCCACGCATACGCGATGGCATCTTTCTTGAAGTAATCGCCGAAGGAAAAATTCCCCAGCATTTCGAAAAACGTGTGATGCCGGTTGGTAAACCCAACGTTCTCCAAGTCGTTGTGCTTGCCGCCGGCGCGCACGCATTTCTGCGAAGTGGTGGCGCGAGAATAGTCGCGCTTCTCCAGGCCCAGAAACACGTCTTTGAACTGGTTCATGCCCGCGTTGGTGAACAGCAGCGTGGGATCGTTCGCTGGCACCAAGGACGACGAATGCACCTCCTTGTGCCCCTTTTGCACAAAGAAGTCCAGGAATTTTCGGCGGATTTCAGAGCCAGTCGGCATATTAAGGAGACGTTTAATTTTAGCATCCGAAAATTAAACACCCTTCGACCAAGCTCAGGGCAGGCTCCGTTCACAGGGGAACACAAGGTAAACCGCTGAAGGGCGGTCTTCTGTGCCCGGAGCTTGCCCTGAGCTTGGTCGAAGGGTGTTTAAGCTTTGGCGGCGCTATTTCACCGCGTCTTCGGTCTTCTCTCCGGCTTTCTTCACCTCGTGGCCGGTCGCTTCGGCGCCCTTCTTGATGCCGCTGCCGGTTTTCTTGGCAACGTTTTCAGTGCCCTTCGCGGTGTCTTTCGCGACTACTTTGGTTTCATGACCGGTTTTGTCTGCAGCCTTCTCCGTACCTTTGGCGGTATCTTTCGCAGCCACTTTGGTTTCGTGGCCAGTCTTATCGGCGGCTTTTTCCGTGCCCTTTGCGGTATCTTTCGCGACGACCTTAGTATCGTGGCCTGTGGTCTTCGCGGCCCTCTCGGTCGCTGAACCTGTTTTGTCGGCGGCTTTCTTCGTATCCGTTGCTACATCCTGAGCGAGAGCGACTGGCACCGCACTCAGTAACACTGCGGCCAAAAATGCTTTCCAACTGAACTTCATAACGACCTCCTTTAGAGCGGTAAATGGAATCGGTCTTGGAGTATGCAACATTGCCAAGGCTCTTGCCAAGTCGAACTTGATACGGCAATGCCTCGTCGCTCCGAAATGGGCTGGCCTTAACTGGCTTCTCCCTCCAGCTCGCTCAGGATCTCGTCATCGACGTTCCAGTTCTTGAGGATTGTGAAGACCGTCTTGCTGCCGAAGCCGGCGCGAATCAGTTGCCGGAAGATGCGCGCCGTCGCTTTCTGATCACCTTTCGGCGGTTTCACCATGCGCTTTTTTCGCAGATATTCTCGCGCCTGCTTTTCTTCGCTCACGCCCTCGAAAGCCGCGTCCACGGCTTTGTCGATCACATCACCATGCACGCCTTTAATTTTCAGATCGGTGATGACGCGCCTCCGGCCCATTTTTTGGTTGTCGCGGCGCAGAGAAGAAAAATAAGCGGCATACTGCGAGTCGTTCAGATAACCACGATCTTTCAATCGACGAATCACCAACTCAATCAACGTCTGGCCGTACTCCGATTCCGCCTCCTCCACGCGCGCCCGCAACAGACGCTTCAACTCGGCTACGGTCCGCATCCGCCGCGCCAGCGCTCCCACGGCGTACTCGTACAACTCATCTTCAGAATAGAAGCGCTTCTTGGGACGCGAGAACGGCATGCGCTAACGATAGCGCAAAATAGTACCTAGTACCCAGTACTCAGTACCGAGACAAAGAAAAAAGGGCGCGTTCTCACGCGCCCTCCAAGGAGAAACCAACAATCGCAAGCGAATCTCGCTTCCCGAAAGCTAAAAGCCAAAGAGCTAGAAGCTAGCAGCTAAGAATTGCTCTATCGCCCGCCGAAGCCCGCAGACTGCATCGACTGCCGCGAAATATCGGCGGTGGATGCAATACCCTGCATGCGCAGCTTGAAGTCGTCGGCGTTGGAGGCGTTCTCCAGCGCGGTTTCGTAATTCACCAGGCCCGCCTGGAATAGATCCCACAGCGATTGATCGAAGGTCTGCATGCCGTATTGCGATGTGCCGGCTGCGATGGCGTCGCGAATCGAGCGAGTCTTCTCCGGCACCAGGACGCATTCCCGGATGAACGCCGTGTTGATCATCACTTCAACCGCGGGCACGCGCCCCTCGGCGTCGCAGCGCCGCACCAATCTCTGACTGACGATAGCCCGCAGCACGGCCGCCAACTGCAAGCGAATCTGTTTCTGCTCGGGCGGCGGGAAAATGGAAATGATTCGGTTTACGGTTTCAACCGCGTCGAGAGTATGCAGCGTCGAGAAGACCATGTGGCCGGTTTCAGCCGCGTGCAGCGCCGTGGAGATGGTTTCCAGATCGCGCATTTCGCCGACCAGAATCACGTCGGGATCCTGACGCAGAGAAGCTCGCAGGGCCGAACTGAACGAAGGCGTATCCACGCCAATCTCGCGCTGGTTTACGTAGCCTTTTTTGTCGCGATGCAGAAATTCGATGGGGTCTTCAATGGTGATGATGTGCTCGGCGCGGCTTGAGTTCACGCGATCGACCATTGCCGCCAGCGTGGTCGACTTACCGGAACCGGTCACGCCCGTTACCAGCACGAGGCCGCGCGGCATTTCGCAAATCTGCTCGACTACTTTCGGCAGGAATAATTCATCGAGCGCGCGGATCTTGGTCGGAATGACGCGCAGCACCAATCCCACATTGCCGCGCTGCTGAAAAATGTTCACACGGAAGCGTCCCAGCCCGGCCACGCCGTAGGCCATATCGATTTCCGTGGTCTCTTTGAACTTCTGCTTCTGCCGCGCCGACATCATGCTGAACGCCATGGTCAGCATGTCTTCGGCGCTCACGCGCGGCTGGTCGGTGAGCGGCGCGAGTTCGCCGTCAACGCGCAGGTGAGGATAGTTGCCCACCTTCAAATGCAAGTCCGAAGCTTTGCGTTCCGTGGCAATGCGCAGCAGGTCGTCAATATTCATCGAGGAGTTTCCCAGGGAGGCGTGCTTCGCCCCGCAAGTTCTCCCTATGATGGACCGAATCGTAACTTTGCCCAAGATGACCTAGGTAATGGCCGTGTCTTGGCGATTGGACAGCAGTTTAGGTTTGGGACAGAACCAAACGTTCGGGAAGGGCACGACTTCAGTCGTGCCGCGACTGCCGCAGAATCAGCGCGGCTTCAGCCGCTGAGGTCTGCCGCTGGCGAGCAAGTGAGTTTTTCAGCAGCCTAGCTGGTAACCGCGCCAGGCTAGAACTTTTTCAATGAGCGAGATAGGGATTATTACCAACCGTCCAAACCTAATCCTTCGACTGGCGGCTGAGCAGAGACCAGCAACCCTGGTGCGGTAGGATTGCAAGAAAGTAAGGTGAAGGGTCTAAATGGGTCAACAAATCCGGATAACTGTCTTTGCCCTGATAGCCTGCGCAGCTTTTGCTCAGAACGGTCCCCCCGCTCAGGGCGAGACTGCGCTCAAAACCCAGTTCGTCGCCGTTCAGCCGGATGTAAAACTCGAGGTGCTCGACTGGAGAGGGACTGGACGCAACCTCGTACTTCTCGCAGGTCTCGGAAGCACAGCTCACGTTTTTGACAGCTTAGGGCCGAAGCTCGCGGCGCATTATCATGTCATTGGGATCACGCGGCGCGGGTTTGGTCAGTCCTCGGCACCCCAAACGGGTTTTGACGCAAGGCGGCTCGGAGATGATGTTGTGGCGGTTCTTGACGCCCTGCACATCGCTGATCCTGTCCTCGTCGGGCATTCGATTGCTGGGGAAGAACTCAGCGCCATCTCCACTTACCATCCAGGGCGCGCTGCAGTGCTCATCTATCTTGATGCCGGAGGCACTTTCGCTCTCTACAACCCCAAGCATGGCGACTACACACCGGCTTTGACCGAGCTCAGAGACGATCTTTCGGCATTACAGAAGCACCTCTACGATGACGCCCTCATATCGAAGACATTGACGGATATGGCGCTGTTTCACATCAACCTCGCCGAACTTCGAGGCGAAGTCGAAGGCGCAACGGGCCCCTCTCCGAAAGCTGGCGACCTTGCCAGCATTTCTGCCTACCAGAATTATATGAAAGGCTACTACGGTGGCATCATCCCCGAATCGGAGGTTCGCCAGCTTCATCGAATCGGTGAGGACGGGAGTGTCGGCGAGTGGCTTGGGCACGGGTATGCAAACCAATCTGTGATGCTCCAAGAAGAACGTTTCCACTCCATCGATACACCCCTTCTAGCGATTTTTTCTTATCCTTCAGCTCCCAATTCAGGCCAGACGAGCGACCCGGCAAAACTCGCAGCCTATCGAGCCTCAGAAACGAGTCGCAAGGAAGCGCAGATTGCTATCTTTCGGGAGCAGCCCCATGCCAAGGTGATCGTGATTCCCAACTCCACCCACTTCATATTCCTCTCAAACGAGGAGGAAGTGATCTCACAAATCAGTGACTTCGTGAATAGCCTTCCTACAAGCGTTAAGCGGAGCCAGAAGTGAAAGTTTACGGCCGGCTGAGCGATACAGGTTGTATCCGCAAGTAATCGGACTGTCGGGCTCGCGACACTGATTCGTTGTAGATCGGTTCGCAGTTGTTACCAACAGGCGTTTACATTCATTAGATTTATCACAACCCCGAGGTCGCTTCTTCTACGCCTCAGCGCCAGCCCTCGCGGCAGTTCCTCTACCGATGCCCACCGTCGTTCCCTCACCCTGCCATTTCCGCGCGAGTCCTTCCATCTGGGCCAACACCTTTTCAATGTCCTTCATGCGGTCGGTAATGCCGTAGGTCACGGCTGGTGGGATGGTCTGTTCGTAGTGCCGGAAGACAAATCCAGCGCCTTCGAGGGTGCGCAGACGCTCCGTCAGCACGCGCGCGGAGATGCCATCGATCTGCTTCCGGAGCACGCCGAAGCGCAGCGGCCCTTCGTGGCTCAATGCCCACAAGATGTGAAGCGTCCAGGGACGCGTGAGCAGCTCAAGCATTCCTCCAATCGCACAACCAGAAGGCGTTGGTATGGTTCGTCGTTTTGGACTCATATGGTTACTAAGTTACTCTAAAGTTCCTAATATTTAAAGAGTCACTGGTTATTTATTGTAACCATATCTGCCGTCCCGCATCCAAAGCAACTGTGCAGCAGAAGGGCTTCTTGTCCTTTGCTCTGCCAGACTTTCTCAGTGACGAGGAGAAGCAAAATGTCAGCCAGCAACGCAGCAGTACTCACCCGATCGCAATCCATCAGCGTTTCATCCGCGGCCTCGGGCCCTATCGTCCTGCTAGGCCGGTTCTTGTTTGTACTGATCTTCGTGATGTCGGGCCCGCGGCACTTTATGAACCAGACCATTGGCTACGCCGCATCGCAAGGCGTACCCGTGGCCTCAATCGCCGTGCCTCTTTCCGGCGTGCTTGCCCTTGTGGGAGGTCTTTCGATTCTGCTCGGCTACCGCGCGAAAATCGGCGCCTGGATGATCGCGCTGTTTCTGGTCTGCATCACGCCAATGATGCACAAGTTCTGGACGGTCACCGATCCCATGATGTACCAGATGCAGTTCGTGATGTTTATGAAGAACCTGTCGATGCTGGGCGCGGCGCTGTTCATCACGCAGTTCGGCTCGGGTCCGTGGAGTCTCGACTCGCGCTCAAAATGATTTCGTGATTCGTCGAGTTGTCCGGAGTTTCACCGCAGTCAATCTCAAACTTTAAGAGGAGAAAACATGTCGGATCCAACCATTCAAGTTCTGCCCAAAGGTCCATATCTTGTCGCTGGAAAATTCACTCTTACCGATGCCAGCGGCAACAAAATTGAAGCGGGAGAAAAAATAGCCCTCTGCCGCTGCGGCGCTTCCACCAACAAGCCCTTCTGCGATGGGACTCACACCAAGGTAGGATTTGAGGCTGCTGCCGCCGCCGTTCCCGGCAGCGCTGAATAGTCGAGCCAGCGACGACCGTTGGCTCAAACAAAGGCCGCCCCCGTCGGGCGGCCTTTCAAATCGCCAATTAAACCGGCTGCTACGCTGCGTTCTCCGCTGCCGCAGGCGGCTGGAACGGCTCATCGTAGCTGCCGCCGTAGATCGAAGGCACCTTCGATCCCATGGGCCGCAAGTACGTTGCCAGCTCACCGCGATGGTGAATGCTGTGATTGTTGAGAAAGCCCAGATATAGAACCGCCGGCAGGTTGAAGACACCGAAGAAATTGATGGGCGTCAGCAACTGTTCCGGCGTCATGGCCGCGATGCGTGCCACGCCGCTCTTCATCTTCTGGTCGTACCATGCCGCTACCTCGGCCGAGGTTTCCGGCTTGTGCTCCGGGTTTTCCATGTTGAATTTCAAGTCGGCGATTCCGTCCAGGAATTGAATGTCGGTGTTCGCAATATGCCACGCTAGTTCTTTCGCCGTCCGCGCACACGGATCGGGCTTGTAACTGGAGGCCGCGTCGGGCACGGCCGCAATCACTTTTTTGGTAACTTCCGCTTCGCGCGCGATGCCGTCCAGCATCATGGCGCAGTAACCGGCAGCAAATTCTGAAGTTAAACCTTGTGGAGCAGACATATTTCCTCCTCGTCAGGGTGTTATGTTTCGTTTGGGTCCAGGAAGCCGAATGGGGCGCCGCACGCGCCCCAAGCTCAGTTTGGAATCGAAGGGATTATACGCCGACCGGCTGTTTGCTGCTCACCGGTACTGAAGTAAACCAGCCGTGCCGGTCGTTCTTCTCGCCGTGCACGATCGCATAAAACTCTTTCTGAATCGCCTTGGTGATGGGACCCATTCCGCCATTGCCGACCTTGACTTTGTCGACCGAGCGGATCGGAGTAACTTCAGCGGCCGTGCCGGTAAAGAAGGCTTCGTCGCAGATGTAAAGCATCTCCCGCGGAATCATCTGCTCGACGATTGGAATATTCAGATCGCGCGCGATCTGCAGCACCGAATCGCGCGTAATGCCGGGAAGAACTGAGTTGCCCAGCGGCGCCGTAATCAGTTTATCGTGGTGCACGACAAAAACATTCTCACCCGAGCCTTCGCTCACAAAGCCATTGACATCGAGTGCAATGCCTTCCGCGTAGCCGTTGACGATCGCTTCCATCTTGATGAGCTGCGAGTTCATGTAATTCGCGCCCGATTTTGCCATGGCCGGCAGCGTGTTCGGAGCGATGCGCGTCCACGACGAAACGCAGGCGTCGCAGCCCTCGCCTTCGCTGCCCAGATACTTCCCCCACGGATAATTGATGATGTAAACCTCGGTCGGCGAGTTGAATGGATTCACCCCTGCTTCGCCATAGCCGCGCAGAATAACGGGCCGTATGTAACACGGCCACGCGCCGTTGCTGGCGATGGTCTCGATCATGGCCTTCACCAGCTGGTCGCGAGTGTAATCCACATCGATGCGGTAGACCTTGGCGGAATCGAGCAGCCGCTGAATGTGATCGTTAGCGCGAAAAATCGCTGGGCGCGACTGCGGCGCGTAGCAGCGAATCCCCTCGAACACCGAGGAGCCGTAGTGGACCACGTGCGACATTACATGAATCGTCGCTTTGTCCCAGGGAATGAGCTTGCCGTTGTGCCAAATGTTTTCCGATTTAACGATCGCCATACGAACTCCTTAGCGGATTAGAACATTATAGCCGACGCAGCGAAGCCTCCGCAGTGCCAAGAGTCATCTGGGGATAAGTGACCATGTGGGACGGACGCATTCGGGTGCCTGCCCTGAGCGAAGCCGACAGGCGTTAGGTTAGTGAGAGCCGCGAGCGATGGCTTGCACCCAGTTGGCCAGGTTGTGGAAGGCGGTGGTGCTACCGATGGGGACGCGGAGTTGTCCCACGACTACAACGAAGGCGGCGGCCCAGGCTGTGGCGCGATGCACTTTGCCGGTGGACCAGAGATCATAGCCGATGAGGAGCAGCAGGAAGAGGAAGATGAAGGTGCTGTCGAAGAACGGGCGCGCGGTAATGACGGTGAAGGGTGGGCGCCCGGTAGGAGCGTCGAGCAGCGCGATGGTGGCGATCATGATGAGGCGCTTGTGCGCGGCGGGATTGAAGCGGGCACGATAGGCGAAAAAAATCAGCGTGGCAAAGATGATCATGCCGCCGATCGGGATGGCGTAAAAGGTGCGAGGATCGAAACCGGAGCCGGGAGGCGCGAATCCGCGGACAAGAGAATTGCTTGCGGCTAATACGCCGAGAATCACCATGAGACATGCCAGGCCAAAGCCGAAGAGGCCGAGACGCTGATGAATGTCGACGCGTCCAGCGGAGACGAGCAGGGTCTGCGTGATCAATAAAAGGATCCAGCTCGAAAAGACCGCGCCGTGAATGTGGATGAGCAGGTTCGGCAAAGGCGCGCGAAAGACTCCCGCGAGAAAATATGTGCGGGCAAAGCCTACAAAAACTGTGATCAGGATGAGGAACGCCAATCCTGAGAAAAAGTAGTTGTCGTATCGCGCTCCGGGTTTGTGAGCGGTACTCCGTGGCAGGGCGGCTGTAGCCATTCCGTCTCCGTTTTTTCGCGTGACTTCCGGTTTCGATTGGAAGGCGGGAGAATTGTATACCGGAGACGTAGCGGGCGGAAATGCTCGTTGCGGGGCTGTCAGAATCTTGATCTCCTGCAAAACATTCCTAGCGGTGCAATCCGCTGGGGGAGTATGTGCGTACTCAGGATGCACGGGAGAGTTGGCTCGGAATCCAGCCCTTTAGGCCGCGACTTCGGATCTGCCAACCCCTCCCGAAATCAAACCAGGAGATTGGTATGAACCTGCCCAAGGACATAAATATAGACAAAGATACGGAAGCGACCGGACCGGTCGATGAGAACTCGTCCGGAATGTCAAGACGCTCGTTTTTCAAACGGGCAACGGTAGTTGGAGCTACGAGTGCAGTCGCAATTGGCGGGCTGGTCACGCTGGCTTCGGCATTAGACAAGGGAGCAAGCGCCACCAGCGATGACGAAATCGCGAAAAGCAGTTTGGCGAGTGGAGATCGCCAAATCCTGCTGACGGCTGAGATTGCCGAGGCGTTGGCGGTTACCACCTACACCAATATCATCAACACCTCTCCCTTCTTTACCCGGCTGCCAACCGACGATCAGGGCTACCTGGTGGGTGCGCGGCAGGAGGAGATGTCGCACTACCTGCTGGAGCAGTCGGTGACGGATCAGTTGACGCCGTTTACCTCGTTCTATTATCCGTTCAACATGTTCGCCGATGCCCAGACTACGTTGAACACTCTGGTTGCCCTGGAGGATGCGTTCATTGCGGCTTACCTGATCGGCGTGCGGAATTTCAGCACCGGACAACTGCGAGTGACGGCGGCGCGCATCATGGGCATCGAGAGCGACCACCGCACTCTGGCGCGCGTGCTGGGGCCGGATGTGGCGGCGCAGGACGGCGGGCCGATTATGACCATCACCGGCTTTCAGGGAGTGCCGGAAAGCGTTGCTCCGCCGAACAACAATGGATACGAGAGAACTCTGTGCCTGAGCCGGATCGACCAGGCAGTGAATGCGCTGCTGCCTTTCGTCGACGTCAACGCGGCTCAGGCTGCCGGGTTCGATACTTCAAAGTCGTTTGCCTTCGAACCGTTCAATCCAACTTTGCCAAATCCGCTGGGGGATTTTATTTCCTTCAAGGGTTGCTGAGCAGAGTTGTGGAATTGGCTTGTCCGGCTGGGGTCGCAGGTTCTTCGAGGACTCGCGGCCTTGCCGGAAAGTCGAACGAAAGCCCACCCGAAACATTTGGGAACACCCCAATCGAAATTCAAGGAGGATCTGTGATTGAAGGATTGTTTCAGCCCATGCATCTGATCGTGATCTTCGCCATCGCGTTGCTGGTATTCGGCCCTAAGAAACTGCCCGAGTTGGGCAAGGGATTAGGCGACGGCATACGGGGCTTCAAAGCGGCAATGAACCCGGCGGAAGAGAAGAAAGAACACCCGGAGGTCTAGATCGCAGCGGTACAACTCGGGAAGGGCACGACTCCAAAGCCTGCCTTGAAGCCGGAGGGCGCCGCTAAAGGCTCAAAAAACGCGGGCTTTAAGCCCTGAGGGCGGTGGTTCCTCATGACTTGTGGGGACAGCCGCCTCAAGCCTGTGGCCTAGACCTAACGGGCAGCAGCTTTTGCCCGGACGCCGGAGATTTTATCGGCCGCCACCTTCGGCGCTCGCCGTTTCGCGAATCGAGTAACTCCCATGCCTCTTTGTAGCGCTCATGCACGCTTTCCTCGCGATGCGGACTGAGCACAACCACGTTTTGGCCCATAAGCCTCTTCGCCGGAAAGATATACCAGATGTCCTCCCGTAGCAGATAGATGGCGAAGTAATCAATCTGCTTGGTCGTATACGCTTTGAGCTTGTTGCTGGCCAGCATGCAGCTGTAATTGTTCCCTTCGCGGCAATCCGTGCCCTTCACCTGCACTCGCTTGAATCGCCCGTCCTGTTCGATCCCCACGTCGTAGCGAGCCGAGTCTCCCCACGGCTTCGATACAACGTATCCACGCTTGGCCGCTCGCGTCATAAACAGCAGCTCTACCCACTCGCCGCGCTGCTTGTAGGTCTTAAACACTTCCATCCCCGTCGCCGGAGATTTCTCGCGATTTTTTCCCAAGACTCACACCTCAATTTGTCATTCATAAATGGTTTCGGGAAGGGCACGACTTCAGTCGTGCCGTTAAAGGTCCAATAAAGACGCGGGCTTTAGCCCCTGAGGGAGCCGGGCCGGGCGATGCACGCCCGCGCGTTCTTCTTGAGCGGCATGCGGTGGTGAAGATCGAAAGGCGTTCCGGAAGGCCTCTTGAGTGGGTAAACATCCTACTACCAGTTTAGATAGGGGCTGCAAGGTCAGATGTTACACGGAGGGTGTGGAAAAACCGATGTGGGAAGAGTAAGCCTGGTCGCTCCTGCCGAATCTCTCGCGCCGGAGAGAATAATCCCCACGTCTCGCAAACGGCCTGAGAAATCGGATACCCAGCTACCAGCGCTGCCTAAAGGACAAGGTCTCGAGTAATCGGTCAAATTCAGCTGCGTCGTCCGACGTCATGTCAAATCTCAGCACGTTTCGCAAGAATATAGGCACTTCGCAATCGGTTAGCAGCATGGGCACGATCCTGAGCTGGATTTCACCTGAGAGTTGCAGACTAAGGGCAACTTCGAGTTCCTTGGAAACCCAGCGAGAGCCAACGGATGCAGGCGAGAGAGCGACGAGGAGGAAGCTTGATCTCGATATGCCCTCCGAAATCCGCTGAACCAGGGAGTCACCTCCATGAAAGTCCCAGTCTCCCCCCAGTCGCACACCCTTCGCGCGGAGCCGGCTGGTGATCTTGTCGACGAGATGTTTGTCCGCATGCGAGTAAGATACAAATGTCGGTGAGTACTCAGGCAACCAGCACTTAAGTGCATTCAGGTTCTCACTACCAGTTCTTCCGAGCGGTCTGTACATCATTCGCTCGAAACGAAAGTCGAATTCGCCTTCGACTCCGATAGCTTCGACGAGCGCTTGGAATCTAAAACGAGACATACGGCTCGCAATAGAGTGCACCAACACGTCGTTAGCGTATGAACTCAGGATCCCCTCTTCGTCATCGTACTTCAGGCTGAGATTGTGGTGCCTGCATGTAGCGCTCCAGTCCGCAGGAACACCGACCTGCGACCGCCTCCCAGATTCGTCACGGCCCCAGCCGGAGTAAAAATTCTTGATGAATCTCTTGCGGTTGAGACTGACGGAGCTATGCACGAAGTGTGACATCCCCATTCTGGTTAAGCCACTTTCATCAACGATCCGGGCGGAACATGCACCAAGTGCTTTCGCGGATATCGTACTAACGCGGATTTCGAAGGACTCAGGGTCAAGCCAGACGCTTGCGCCTCCTATCTGGTGCCAGCCTTGCAGTTGTTCTTTCGCGCGGCCACGAATCAGGAGACTGTCGAACTCATCGGTCGTGACCTCGCCCGAAAGATAGGCAGGCGCGTCATTGAAAGGGCGTAACGCAACCGGATCAATTCGATACGTCTCTAGCAAGGATTCCCCCTCTACGGGCTCGCACAGCTAGGTCGGCCTGTCTGGCCAGCAATGCGAGACAGAGTCGCACTGACGCTGGCGGAGGCAAGAATACTATAATTCGCCCCACATGCACCTCGGGCTGAAAGAGAAACACGCTGATCGAACGTTCGCTCCAGGCGATCAGTTGCTATTCCGCGCTGGCGCGAGTGCGGGGGCCGCGTCTGAGGCCAGACCTGCCTTTACTGTCACGCCCGGTAATTCATCCCCGCGAAAATATTTTTCCTTTGCCGCCTTCATCTCCGGCATAGCCTCGTAAGGCTTCGAGTAGTCGTTGGCGGCGTTCCAGAACAAGAATCCGATGCCGCCTTTTTCCTTGGCGGTAGCGACTTGCACTTTGATGTATTCCGGCGAATAGGTTTTGGTGCGCCAGTGAAAGGCTTGCAGCCAGGGGCGAATCACCACCCCACTGGACCTATTTCCGTCAGGATGGGTGATCAGTTCGAAACGCTCCATGGATTCGCCAATGAAGTGCTCGGGCGCGTCGCCGGGGTGCGCGATGTTATCCATACCGAAAAAGTGCGAGGGATAAATCATGGGCGAAAGCACGTCGCAGTATTTCGCCATGCCGACGATGTCCTGGCCGGTGTGCGAGAGATCGACGGAGCGCTGCCATGCCATCACGCCGAAAACGTCGAGTGAGAGCAGCACGCCGGTGGGATGGAGTTCGCCGTAGGCCTTCTTCAGGAAGCCGGTGATTACGTCGGAGCGTTGCGGACCATGCGTGGCGACCGACGCTTTGCATCCAGCTTTTGTGCCGTCCCTACGGGACTTGCTCCTACTTTTATCTGCTACCCGGGGCTTACGCCCCCGGCTATTATCTGCCGCCCCTACGGGGCTGGACTGAGTCGAATCCATCGGTTCGGCTTTGCAAGGCTCGGCTTCTGATTCAGTGGCGGCTGCATCTGCCGTGGAGGTTCCGCCTTGCTTCGCATCGGCGGGACGAGCGGGAGCCTGCCCTGAGCCTGCCGAAGGGCGCCCGTCTCCACACGGTCCATCGTTCTTCTCGGCACAAATGCCGGACTGAAACACGAACCCGGCATCTTTCTGGTCGCCTTCGGCCGGGAAGCGGACGTAGTCGAACTGAATTTCGTCGGCGCCGGATTGGGCTACAAACTTGGCCAGTGCGATGTCATATTCCTGAACTTTGGGTTGCGAAGGATCGGTCCAGACCAGCTTGCCGTTTTCGCGCCACGGCTGGCCGGTGCGCTTCGACTTCACGGCGAGTTCGGGATGCTCGACCACGAGGCGCTCGTCGCGGAAAATTGCGATGCGGGCGATGGCGTGCATGTTTTCGGAATGAAGAAAGTGGATAAACTTCGGCAGGTCGTGGATGTAAACCTGGTGCTTGCCCAGCAGCGGGTGCTCGAAGGGAATGGTGACGCTGCCGTCGGAATCCTTGATGTCGAAGACGACGGCATTGCCGCCCACTTCGCGCCAGTGGCGAATGATGCGGAGTCCGTGGTCGCTGGCGGCCATGATGCCGGTGAGGTAAATGGCGCGCACTTCGAAATCTCTGGCGATGGGAACAGTCTTTTCGACGATGGGCTCAGAAAGAATTCCAGGGATTGTAATCTGCTCGCCGGCCTTGAGGATGTTGCCGGTACGATTTCCATTCACTTTGCGGATGGCGTCGGCCAACTCAGAAGAAGTGAGATAGGACGTCTGATGCAGAAATTGGCGCGCGACCGCTGGAATACTTTCACCGCGCTTGGCAGTATAGACCTGAGTAGCTCCGGCGACTGACGATTTCACAGGCGGAATGTCGGCGGGCTTCACGGCCTCGGCTACCGTTGCACTCGCCGGGTGAAGCTGCACGGTACTTTTCTGTGCGGTCTGCGATTGTGCCGCGAAAGCGGAAGACGGTCGCGGACTCAGCCACAACGCGGCTGCTCCATAAAGAAGACAGGCTACTGCAATAATGTTGAAAAGAGACGAGCGGCGCACGAAATCCTCCAGGCAGAGCGACCTACCCGGATGCTATCCCGCACCTCCCCGCCTCGCCTAGTTACTCCCGGTCATCTCCCCCCTGTCCATGGCCGGCGACCGCGAGCGAGTCGGAAATGTGGTTTGGGGATGGTGGTCAGTGAGTGGTTCATTAGAACCAAGGCAGGCCGAGCTTGTCTGGCTACCATCGATTCGCCACTCGGTACATGCTCTCCACCCATGCGCAAACAATTTCTCTTCCGCACTCTTAACTTTCCACCGGGTTCTGTTCTAATATCGTCGCCTGTCCCCTAACTCCTGCCTATGCAGGGTTTTCGCTGGGCCGTATCCGTGCTGATTCCGTGGCCAGAAGCTTGCTTATTCCCTTACACCACGGACGCTACATCGGCTCTGGCAAACGCAGGTTCTGGCTGACAAATTTTGTCACCTGCGGAAATGTTGGAAGGGACGGATGAGAGTCCGGGGGGAAACGCAGACAAAAGGGCGCAGGATGCGACCCGGGAACAGGAAAGCGGACCGCCACTTTATGAGAACAAACCTCGCTACCGTACTCGATCCTAACCGCCGCAGCAGCGATGCTGGGGAGTTTGAATCCGCGCTGCGCCGCCGAATTGTTGGCCAGGACCAGGCGGTGGAAAAGGTCGCCGAGATTTATCAGATGTTCCTCGCCGGGTTGAACGCTCCGGGGCGTCCGGTGGGAAATCTGCTGTTTCTAGGGCCGACCGGCTCCGGAAAAACGCGCGTGGTGGAAGCCATGGCGGAATCACTCTTTGGCGATGCGCGCGCCTGCATCAAGATCGATTGCGCCGAGTTTCAGCACTCGCATGAAATCGCCAAGTTGATCGGTTCGCCTCCGGGATACCTTGGACATCGCGAGACTCATCCGCTGTTGACGCAGGAAGCGTTGAACCAGTGGTTCACCGAGAAGTTGAAGCTTTCGATTCTTCTCTTCGACGAAATCGAAAAAGCTTCGGACTCGTTGTGGCAGTTGCTGCTCGGCATTCTCGACAAAGCGACGCTGACGCTGGGCGACAACCGCCGCGTCGATCTTTCTCAATGCATCATCATCCTGACCTCCAACCTGGGTGCCAGCGAGATGACCAACCTGGTGGACGGCGGTTTCGGCTTCGCGCCCAAGGCGGTGGAAGTCGACAACAACTTCGACGACAAGATTCAGCGCACCGCGGTGGAAGCGGCGCGGCGCAAATTTACGCCGGAGTTCATGAACCGCATCGATAAGACTGTGGTCTTCAAGACTCTGCGCGATGAGCATCTGTCACAGATTCTCGAGATCGAGCTGGGCATGGTGCAGCAGCGTGTTCTGATGGCCGCCGGTGCGAATCAGTTTGTGTTCAATTGCACCGCCAGCGCGAAGCAGTTCCTGCTGAAAGAAGGCACCGACCCGCGTTACGGCGCGCGTCACCTGAAACGGGCGATCGAACGGCATCTCGTGTTCCCGCTGGCGAATTTGGTTGCGACCGCGCAGGTCAAGCTGGGAGATTTCGTGCGCGTCGATATGGCTTCCGAAAATCAGATGATTTTTGTGAAGGAAGCGGAAAACACCATGGCACCGGTTTTGCTGGAACGTTACGGAGCCGCTGCCGCGAACATGCCCGCCACTCGCGCGGCGCGCACCGCAGCCAACAACCGCCGTGACCTTGGGGCCAGCCCGACCGCGGAAAGCAAATAACTTTTCTCGAATTTAACGAACTCGCTTGAACGCATCTTGCGAGCCTCTCGTGGCGCCGGCACCCTCCGGCGCCATTTTTTTTGGCTGCGATGTTAGAGTCTTTGGGGAGGTGAAATTAGAATTCACGCGGCAAGCTCAGTGCTTGCGGAAGATTTCGAAGACTAGATTGAAGACTTGCACCAGCGTTATACCAATGGCGACATAAACGGCGATCTCCAGCCGCCGCGCGGCTTCCTGGCTGCCACGCAGCAAGTCAGCAATGTCGACCGTCGCCTGGTGCAAAGTGTCGGCCAGTTGCTCGAAGTGTTGCACCGACGCCCGCATTTTCTCCGAAGTTCGCGATAAAGCCAGGGACGCTTCGCCGAGTTGCTGTCCGTTGCGCAGATCGAGTTCGGCGCGGCATGCCGCCCACCAGGGGCTGCCGGGCTCTTTGTCGTACATGCGCTGGCGGATCTCCGCATAGGAGCGGTTCCGCAACAAGTCGACGAGCGCCGGCACTTGTTGTCCGGAACTCTGTGCCTCGTCACTGGCTTGAGTCTCCGCTGTTCTTGGGGTGTCCGCTCTCTTGTCGCTCGTTCTGGCGTCGTCGATGAAAACCGGCATACAGAGAGTCTAGCCGCCAGTTCATACAGACAAAAATATCGGAGGTGCACCTTAGAATTTTTCGCTGGGCCGATTTCGGGTCATGGGTAATGAACGTTACCCTTGACCTTTCAGCCATGCGCCGGTCGGTCTTTCGTTCGTCGTAGACCCGCGACCGAGGTTACTCACTCGAATACTTACCATCATGTAACAGTCGATTTACAATCGGTCGCAATTGGTGAATTAAAATGCAGGAACATGACGAACTTGTGCGGGAATTTCAGGACTTCGCGAAGACCGCTGCCACGGCTCAGCTTGTGATGGAGCGCATCTGCCAGCGTCTGCACGAGAAGATGACGCGTTACAACTGGGTTGGTTTTTACCTGGTCGATCCCGCGGACCCCGGAGTCCTGCTGGTTGGTCCCTTTGTCGGGAGCTTTACGCCCAACGCGCGTATCCCCATCAGCACCGGGCTTTGCGGAGCCGCAGCCAGTAGCGGGCGTTCGGTCGTGGTGCAGGACGTCTCGAAGGATTCGCGTTATCTCGCCGGATCGGCTTTGGTGAAATCTGAAATCGTGGTTCCCATCCTAGTGAAAAACAAACTCGAGGCCGAGCTCGACATCGAGAGTTATTTTGAAGGGACCTTCACCAAACCCGAACAGGACTTTGTCGAAGCCTGCGCGCGTGTCGTTGGAGAATACCTGGGCAAACACCAGGCTGCCAACTTGCTGGTCGAAAAAGGACGAGCGAAGCTGCAAAACGCTTAGCGCTGAACCATGTTCGACCGCTGAGCGATCCACTTGCGCCAACATCTCCATCCCATCCTCGCAAACAACGAAAAAAACGGGCCGTCCGATCCCTTTGACATAACTTTCCCTCCGAAGGATAATGCGGGCGCCTCGATAAGGAGGGCTATTCCATGCCACGGCCCGCCGCGCGCTCCCGCGAACAGAAGCCGCTGTCCGACTCCCTACATCGCCAACTCTCGCTCTACGCACTGGCCGCTGCCGGAGTAAGCATGGCGCTTACTCGGCCGGCCCAGGCGCAGATCGTTTACACGCCCGCCCATCAAATAATCGGGCGCAACGGAATGATGCTCATTGATTTCGATCATGACGGGACCACGGATGTCACGGTTCGTGAAGTTTTTTGGAGCTTAGACACAAACGGCCTGTTTCCCGGAAATTCGCTACAAGCCAAGCCGACTGCGGGAGGCGGGATCGAAATTGGCCCGTATAGCGAATTCGCGGCTAACGTGAAGCTCGGTGTAAGAATTGGAGAATCTTCGCCTTTCCATTCCCGCTTTGCGCCTGTTTTCCAGGCGACCAGCTTCGGCGTCTATTACGGGGGGAGTTCATGGTCGGAAGACACAACCAACGGATTTCTCGGCGTGCGGTTTCGCATTGGCGGAGAAGCCCATTACGGATGGGTGCGCATGAGCATTCGGCTCTATCCCATGAAGCACAGTATGGGTGTTCTGCTGACCGGCTACGCCTACGAGACACAACCCAACAAGCCGATACGCGCAGGAGACACCGGCGAGAATGATGAGAGCGAGGACACTTCGAGCCGAATGAATGTCGCGCCGCAGCCAGGAGCTAAGGATCAGCCAATGTTGGGCGCTCTGGCGCTAGGGTCACGGGGATTGCAACTTTGGCGGCGTGCAGAAAGGTAAAAATTTTCGGTTCAGGAGCACTTCATGTCACGAAGAACGGTGAAGCTGTCGAAGACGCTGCAACACGACCTCTCGTTCTACGCCCTAGCGGCAAGTGCATCTGGGGTCAGTGTCCTGTCTCTCGCGCCGTGTGAAATACTTTCCGCCTCAAAGCCGACACAGTCCCCGACGACGCTGGGAGCATTAGCCCTAGGAGCCTCCGGCTTATCGTCCTAGCGTCCCGCCTTACCGTCCCTAAGAAATCGGCGGTGATATCCGGGACTCCCGAAGCAGCAGTCGAAAGTAGCCCAGCGTTTCAGCGCTGGGAAGAGTGAGCCATCACGGCGCGGAGTGAAACGGATCATCCTGTGGCGCGTCGGGACCATCCTCCGGACTTGGAATGTCTAGATTAACGACGATCGGCTCCTGCCCACTGCGTACAATCACTGCTTCCACTGGTTGATCTTTGCGAGCGTTCAGCTCCTGATGAGGAACGTAGGGAGGGACATAGACAAAATCTCCGGGGCCGGCTTCGTCGACGAACTCCAGATTATTTCCCCAGCGAAAACGGGCGCGACCGCGCACCACGTAGATTACAGTTTCGAGTTCTCCGTGATGATGCGGGCCGGTCTTGGCGTTGGGATGAACCACGACGGTTCCCGCCCAGAGTTTTTGCGCGCCGACTCGGGCATTCGAGATGGCTTCGGCACGGGTCATGCCGGGTGTTTGCGCAGTGTTACTGTCCAGTTCTCCGCTGCGAATGATGCGCAGGCCGTGGAGTTTCCAATCAGGAGTTCCGGGGGAGTGGGGATCGCGCATGGGCTGCCTCGCACTTCGTCGTCATCGCATTCTAGACGAATGGAGCGATTTTGGGATTCTGCAGTGGTCCGCGCGGATCTCAAATCAATCAAGGTAGGCGTACAGGAGTCCTACCACGCCGCCAGCTTTAGCCGCCGGCTTTCAACTCGGTGAGCACCTGCTTGGCGATTTCTTTCAAGGTCTCGAAGACACCGGAACCCTGAAAAGCTACGGCCTCGACCACGGCCTCATTCTTCTTGCGGAGCTCTTTCGTCAGCGCTTCCGCCGACAAGATATTGGGCAGGTCCCGCTTATTCAACTGCAGCACGTAGGGAATTTTGTTGAAGTCGTAGCCGTGCTCTTTCAGGTTCGACATTAAATTCTCAAGCGCTTCGACGTTGGCGTCCATGCGTTGTTCCTGTGAGTCTGCGACGAAGACGATGCCATCGACGCCGCGCAGAATCAGCTTGCGGCTGGCGTCGTAAAAAACCTGGCCGGGCACGGTATAAAGATGGATGCGGGTCTTGAAGCCGCGCACCGAGCCCAGGTCGAGCGGCAGGAAATCGAAGAACAGGGTACGCTCGGTTTCGGTGGCCAGCGAGATCATCTTGCCCTTTTGCTGTTCGGCGGTTTTCTGGTAGATCACCTGCAGATTGGTGGTCTTGCCGCCCAACCCGGCGCCGTAGTACACGATCTTGCAATTGATCTCGCGGGCTGCGAAGTTGATGAAACTCAAGACTTTCCTCAAGAGCGCGAGCCACAGCTCAACGGCCGCTTCCGCGCAAAAATGTCCCTATGGGGGCTTCGGGCTTTTATATCACACGCGCCCGATGCAAGGCAGGTTACTCCGGTGACCCCCTGCCACCGGTGAGCAAGAAGGGGCGCATCACCGCGCTGGCGGAAGTGGGTAATAGCCATCCCTGGCGTAGATTTTGAGTCCGGGGCGGGTCACAACCACTTCAATGCTGCGGTAGGCCGCCGAGGTCGGCGTCTTGGGGCGGGAAGGCGTGTAGCCCAGAGTGTACTGGTTGCGGGCCTCGCTCATTACCTCAGAGTAGGCGTCTTCTATGGCGTTGCGCGTTAGTTCGGAATATGGCGTGCCCCCGCCCGTAGCCGAGGTGTATTTGGGCAGAATGTCGCTATAGCCCTGGTCGGGAATATGTAGTCGTTCGATCTTTCGATAAACCGGCAGAGCTCCGGTTTCCACGGCAATGGCCTTCACTTGGACTTCATTCGAAAGCAGCACCCGCTTCACATCGTTGTAGCCGGCCTTGCTGCCAAACTCCCGGCCGTCGCTGATCACAAAAATAACCTTTCGGCGCTTGCGGTCCCGGTCGCGGCGACTCAAGTCGAGCGCGGCTTTCAGAATAGCGTCGTTCAAAACGTGAGCCTCTTTCGGCGGTGTGTTCACCGGCTCGGTTGGACTGCCCACCGGAATTCCGTTGACGATCGGTCCATTCTGCGCGAGTGGTCCGCCCAATACCGGCGCTCCGTTGTCGTGCCCGCGCACCGTCTTCATCTGGTTCAACAGTGCGGCCAACTTCTGGTTCGCGGCCGTGAACTCGGTGACCTGGCTCACCGTGCTGCTGTAGGTATAGAGCGCGACCTCGTCATAGGGAGCGAAAGCTCCCACCAGCGCCGGAAAAGTCTGGTTCACCCGTTGAACCGCAGAATCCGGCATGCCTAAGTCGATCACAATCGCGACCGAAAGCGCGAAGGGATCGGAAGTGAAATAGGTTAACTTCTGCACCGTCCCGTTTTCCTTCACGACGAAGTCCGAAGAAATAAGTCCATCCACCGGGCGGCCGGAGTGGTCCTTCACGGTGACTGGAACCTCCACGAAGTTGGTAGTGACCTTTAACTTGTAGAGATCCTCTTGCGGGTTTGAGCCGGTTTTGCTGGTGCTGCCCGGCGGGACAGTCTTTACCGGCGGCATGGGCGGCTGTGTTGTTGAACCAGCATCCGGACTCGCCGCTGGTTGAGTGCCTGGCTCCGCGGATGTGGGCTGATTGACGGGCTGGTTCGTCCACGGATTGCGCTCGACTGCCGGCTTCTTTTCTTCCGGCTTGGGAATCGGCGGAGGCTCCGGATTGTCGGCTGGAGCCTGAACTGCGGAAGGCGCGTCCGGGATATCGCCGCTCTGCGGGGGCTGGCTTTGCGAACTTTGCCCCGCGGGGGCCTGGTTGCCGGATGATTGAGCGCCGATTGGAATACACGCAGCCAGCAGAGTCAGGCAGACGGCAGCCGCCAGCCAGTGGCTCTTGCTTCTTTGATTGCCCCGCGACTTCGCCTCGCCCTGCACAAGAACCATGCTACACGCACCATCCGTTCGTTCTTCGGTTCGTTCTTTCGTCCATTGGAGTATCGCGGTTCCTTCTTGTCGGCCTACGACGGTTCGACGTGTCCCTCTAAATCTTTCACTTCTATTCTCTTCGGATGCCAAGGCATGCCGTTTGGTGCATCTAACTTTCAGGACTAGACTAACAAAAAGCCCGAGGGAATGTTCGCATGTCGATAGTATCCGCTCAGCAGAGATTTCTGCCCACCCTGGCCGCTGCTTCTGTCATCTTCTTTTTTCTCATCCTTGCAGGCGTAACCGGTGGCGTTCCAGTCGCTTGGGCTCAGGGTTCCGGCGCTTCGAATTCAACTACTCCAAATCCGAATGGCTCCAATCCCGCGAATGCCCAGCCGTCTTCCGCTCAGAAGCCCGACAGTGCCCAGAAATCCGATGACGACAAGCCGGCGGAAACCCTCAAACTGAACGTCAATGTCGTCGGTCTCTTCTTCAACGTGAAAGACAAACACGGCGCGCTCATCCCCAATCTGACCAAAGACGACTTCGAGGTGTTCGAAGATAGCAAGCAGCAGACCATCAAGTATTTTGCCGCCGAATCGAACCTGCCGCTCACGCTCGGAATCTTGATCGATTCTTCCGGCAGCCAGTTGCGGGTTCTCGACATGGAAAAAGAAGTTGGCGGCGCGTTTCTTCGCCAGATTCTCACCGACAAAGATGAAGCCTATGTGATGGACTTCAACATCGATGCCGAACTCATTCAGGATTACACGCGCGACGTTCACCGCCTGCAGGCCGCGCTGAATAAGGTCAAGATCAATTCCGGGGTTACGATGCCCACGCTTCCCGGCGCGGGCGGTGGGCCGGTTCCTTCTGCTCAGTCGCCGGGAACCGTGTTGTATGACGCGGTCTATCTATCGGCTCACGATATGCTGGCCAAGGAAGTCGGGCGTAAGGCCATGATCCTGCTGACCGATGGTCAGGACGAGGGTAGCCGGCTCAAAATCAAAGACGCAATGGAAGCGGCTCAGAGGGCCGATGCGATCGTCTACGTGCTGCTGTGCGCCGACCGCGGCGGTTATTACAGCATGGGTATGGGGTACAGCGGCGAAAGCGAAATGCGCAAGCTCACCGAAGCGACTGGCGGCCGCGTGATTAATGTCGGCAACAAGTTCGACAAGCTGAAAGAGGCCTTCGACCAGATCTCCGCCGAACTGCGCAGCCAGTACAACCTGGGTTATACGCCGACCAATACCAAACAAGACGGCAGCTACCGCAAGCTGGAAATCAAGTCCAAACAGAGCTACAAAATCCAATCCCGTGCCGGCTATTACGCGAGCGCTCGCGATCAGCAGCAATAGGCGGCAAATGTCGAAGGATTAGACCGTAGCCGAGGCGGGAGCCTGCATCTCGCTGACGACAGCTTCCAGATGTTCCAGGGTCTGTTCGATGGTCAGTGAATACATGTCGCGGCCAAGACCCTCGCCCGATTCCAACGCGGTTTTCAAATAATGGCCGGCGATCTCGATGGCGAGAGAATCCGTCATCGACCTTCCAGTGCGCTTTTTATACTCGACCCAAGCGGGATGAGGGAGGGCCACCGTAACCGTTCTGCCGTCGACCAGGAACTTGACATCGACGGCGTCGGCGTGACGCGTCGCGATGGCAACGATCAGCGCCTGGTAAATGCAGTGAACCGGTTTCCTGGTCCAGCGATCGACGGCAGTGAAGTCTCCAAACACGGCTCTGAAAACTATAGCGGAGGGGATGGGCGCGGGGCAAATGGCTGGCTATTAAGAGTTCTTGAATCGCTCTTCAAGCCAACCCGGCAGTGGTTTGGGCAGGAATGCCAGTCGGATGAGTTCGCGCTCGACTTGCGTCTCGCTCCACTCTGGGTGATCCCGACGGATGCTCTCGCGGGCCAGTTCCCTTGCGAATAAGCTCATCTCGAACGCGAGGAGGATGCGCTGCTCGCCACTCATCTCTCGCTGAATCCTGAGCTGAACCGCCTGCGCTTCAAGCGTAGTATCGGTGAGGGGCACGGCAAAATGTTATCACGTGCGGCCCCGGATTCTTCGGCATTTCCCCACCCACTTCCCAGCGTTACCCTCCTGCAATCGCCCCTATGATCAGAAGCGCCTCTGCTCCCGACGCGACGCTCGCGGGGAGTGGAGCGTCAGGAGATTCGTGCGATAGATCCTCCTCGCAAGCGAAGAAGCGCAGGAACGGACGGCGCTGCTGTGTGGCCTGGTCGCGGATCGTCCCGCGCAACATGGGATAGCGAGCCTCAAGTGCGTCGAGCACGGAGCGCTGCGTCACCGGCGGCTCGACTTCGAGAGTAACCTCCGGACCAGCGTGCGCGAGAGTTCGAAGATGTTGCGGGAGAATGATGCGGATCATGTTCGAACTCGTCTCAAAATCGCTTGGAGTTTCTTCTACAGGAAAATCCCTACTGCTTTCCCTAAAGACCTGATGCAAATCCTTGGTTTAATTCGCCATTCTAATTGCTGGCAACTCTTTTCGCTGCAATCAAGTCTGATGTAGATCACAGTCGATGTGCACGGGTGCCGGTGCCTGCTTGGGGGCAAGTTCGCGGCGACTGGCTCGATTTCTCCGGAGGAAAACTTGGCGGCGGCAAGCGGCGCAGTCAACACGAACCTGAACCGGCAATTCGACACTCGCGTGAGCAGCGGATGTGCCGGTTTGGACGCTATTTTGCATGGCGGCTTTCCCAAGGGCCGCATTTATCTGGTCGAGGGCGATCCCGGGGCGGGGAAGACAACCCTGGCGGTGCAATTCATTCGAGAGGGCGTAAGCCAAGGGGAGCGCACTCTTTACATTACGCTCTCGGAGTCACGTGGAGATCTCGTTCATGCCGCGGCGTCGCACGGCATGCCGTTGGATGACGTTGAGATTGTGGAATTGCTGCCCGATGAGGACGACCTGCTGCCCGAGCAGCAGTACACCGTATTTCATCCCGCCGAAGTCGAGCTCAACGACCGCATGCAGCGCATCGTCAAAGAAATCCAGCGGGTGCGCCCCGACCGGCTGGTGATTGATGCGCTGAGCGAACTGCGCATGCTGGCGAAGGACCCCTTGCGGTACCGCCGCCAGATTTTGTCGATGAAAGACTTCATGGCCGAGCAAAAGTGTACGGTCTTGCTGCTCGACGACCGCAGCTCGCGCGATCCCGATCTGCAACTGCATAGCGTGGTGCATGGTGTTATCAGTATGGACAAAGTGCCTCGCGAGTATGGCAAAACGCGACGTCAAATTGAGATCGTGAAACTGCGGGGCACGGCGTATAGCGAAGGCTTTCACGATTACGCAATCGTAACCGGAGGCGTCGTGGTGTTCCCGCGTCTGGTGGCCGCTGATTCTCGTGCAGAACAACCGCCGGAGGCCGTATCAAGTGGTATTGCAGAACTCGATGCCCTTACCGGTGGAGGTCTCGACCGCGGCACCAGCACTCTTCTGATTGGTCCGGCGGGATGCGGCAAAACCAGCATCGCAGTGCAGTGGGCGGCGACGGCTGCCCGGCGCGGCGAGAACTGCGCGATCTTCACGTTTGAAGAAGCGCCTCACACTCTGCTGACGCGCGCGACGGGTCTTGGAATCGATATTCGCCCGCACTTGGCGACCGGAAAGATCACCATCCAGCGCGTCGACCCCGCTGAAATGTCGCCTGGAGAGCTGGTCGCAAGTGTTCAACAGCACGTGGAGAACGAGAACGCCCGCATGGTTGTGCTCGACAGCTTGAACGGATATTTGCAGTCGATGCCCGGAGAGCAGTTTCTGGCCGTGCATCTTCACGAGCTTTTGGCCTATCTCAGCAACCGCGGCGTGCTCACGCTGATGGTTCTGGCCCAGGCCGGCACTATCGGATCGCCGCTGCAGAGTGCGGTCGACGTCAGCTATCTCGCAGATAATATTCTGCTGCTGCGCTACTTCGAGATGCAGGGAGAAGTGCGGCAGGCCATTTCCACGATCAAGCGGCGCAGCGGAAGTCACGAGCACACCATCCGCGAGCTTAAATTGGGGCCGGACCGCATTCATATCGGGCGGCCGCTCCGGGATTTCCACGGCATCCTTACCGGCACGCCCACATTTCTGGGAGGGACGAAGGAGAGCTAAACCGCGCGGCGATGACCACGTTACTCCATAGCGACTACCACGTGCTAGTGCTGGCTCCGTTCGGCAAGGATGGGGCATTGGTGCGCGAAGTCCTGCTGCGTTCGGGTATCCCGGTCAACGTGGTGACGGATGCCGCCGCCATTGCCCGTTGCGTCGGCGGCGGGGCGGGCGCTGCCATTGTCGCGGAAGAAGCGCTCGATGAAGATGCCATCGAGTGCCTCGGCCGAAGCGTCGCGGCTCAGCCGGCATGGTCGGATTTTCCCATCATCGTGCTCACCGGCGGCGGCGCGACCACTCCTTACACGGAGATGATGGTTCGCTCGCGCACGCCAATGGGCAATATTACTTTGATTGAGCGTCCTCTGCGGCCGGCAACGTTGGTCAGCAGCGTTCGAACCGCTATACGCTCGCGCCTGCGGCAATATGAAATTCGCGACCACCTGGAAGAGCGCGAGCGGGCTGAGGACGAACTGCAGCGGGCGCATGACGAACTCGAGTCGCTCGTGGAAAAGCGGACCCTGGCGCTGCGCAGGCTCTCGGCAAAAATCATGCGCGTGCAGGACGACGAACGGCGCCGCATTGCCCGCGAACTTCATGACGGCCTCGGGCAATGGCTGGCCGCGGCACAGATCAACCTCGATATCGCATTGCTCCACATCGGTGGCAAGCCGTCGCCCATGCTGCAGGAAACCCGGAAGCTGGTGGAACATGCCGTCACCAGCATTCGCACCATGTCTTATCTGTTGCATCCGCCGCTGCTCGACGAGGCGGGCTTTGAGGCCGCCGCGCACTGGTTCATCGAAGGCTTTTCCAAGCGCACCGCGATGGAGATTAAAACGAATTTTTCTCATCCCGATTGCCCAGCCGACGGGAAATCGAAAACCGATCGGATGCCTGAAGTGGTTGAGCTTGCTCTGTTCCGCGCACTGCAGGAGGGCTTGACCAACGCGCACCGCCACTCCGCGAGTTCGAGCGTGGAAGTGAAATTCGAGCGGCTGCCCCATCTCGCCACGCTCGAGATTCAGGATTTCGGCCGCGGACTTCCGCAAGCCGTAATGGATCGCTTCCAGCGCACCGGCACGGGTTCTGGCGTGGGACTGGCTGGCATCCACGAGCGTATGAAGGAGTTGGGCGGCGATTTCAAGATCTCCACCAGCGACTCCGGCACGACGCTGCGTTCCACCGTGCCGCTCTCCGAACAGACGGACAAGACGGAGCCGGGTCCTGTCGTTGCGCGAGGCGACCCTGCCTCTGGAAAACAGCGCGAGCGCTTTGCAACTAACGTCGGCGGAATTTTCTGACGGCCGAAGACGATTATTCCAGCGTCTGCACTTCCACCGAAAGCACCGCGGGCAAATCACGCACAATTGGATTCCAGCTATCCCCCGCGTCGGCTGAAGCATAAACTTGGCCACCGCTGGTGCCGAAATAAATGCCGCAGTCGCCGAGGTTATCAACTGCCATGGCGTCGCGCAGCACATTGACGTAGCAGTGTTTCTGCGGCAGGCCTTTGGTGAGCGGCTCCCATTCGTTGCCGCCGGTGCGGCTGCGGAAGACGCGCAGCTTGCCTTCGTGCACGTAGTGCTCGGAATCGCTCTTGATCGGCACAACATAAATCGTTTCAGGTTCGTGGGCGTGAACGTCGATCGCGAATCCGAAATCTGTCGGCAGGTTCCCGCTGATCTTCCGCCAGGAATCGCCGGCGTCGTCGCTGCGCATGACGTCCCAGTGCTTCTGCATGAAGAGCACGTCGGGACGCTCCGGGTTCATCGCGATATGGTGGACACAGTGGCCGACTTCCGCCGTCGGATTCGGAATGTATTTCGAATAGAGTCCCTTGTTGATCGGCTTCCAACTCTTTCCGCCATCGTCGGTGCGGAAGGCGCCCGCGGCCGAGATGGCGATGAAGATTCGCTCCGGATTACTGGGATCGAGAATGATGGTATGCAGGCACATGCCGCCCGCGCCCGGCTGCCAGTTAGGACCCGTGCCGTGGCCACGAAGGCCGGGGAGTTCCTGCCAATTCTGTCCGCCGTCGGTGGAGCGGAACAAGGCCGCGTCTTCTACGCCGGCATAAACCGTGTCTGGATCGGTGAGCGACGGTTCAAGATGCCAGACTCGCTTGAACTCCCATGGATGTTGCGTTCCGTCGTACCACTGATGCGTGGTGAGCGGCTTGCCCGCTTCAGAAGACGCGTCATAAGCAAATTTGTTGCTTTCGCTCTTCGGCGGCCCCGGAGCGGCCGGTTCGCCCGCCTGAGTCCCCGGCTGATGCCAGGTCTTGCCGCCATCGTCGGAGCGTTGAATGATCTGCCCAAACCAGCCGCTCGATTGCGATGCGTAAAGACGGTTGGGATCGGCGGGCGATCCCTTGAGATGGTAGATTTCCCAACCTGCGAAGTGCGGACCGCTCACTTCCCACTTCTCGCGTTTGCCGTCCGAGGTCAGTATAAAAGCGCCTTTGCGCGTGCCCGCGAGAACACGGACTGAACTCATGCCTTGCTCCTTATCATCTTTGGTGGTCAGCTGCATTGGTGGTCAGCCGCCAATTGCTAAGTGCTAATTGCCGATTGCTAGTGGCTCGTGATCAGTGATTGGTAAGATTGGCCCTCATACTGACCACGAACCAGAGCCCGTGTTTTAAGCCGCTTTCGACGCCTTCTCTCGCATCTGCTTCATCATCTGCCGCATGGCGGCAAGGTGGCCCGGAGAGCGTTTCTCGACCCACTTTTCATATCGCTTGGCGGCTTTCTCGAGATTTCCAAGAAAGTGCTTGTTCTTGAAACGCTCGCGCATCTGCGGGACTATAACCTTCGCGCTCTCCCACACGCCGAAGAACTCGCCCGTGGTCTCAAAGAATAGATCCTCGTGAAGCAAGCCGTAGTTGAGCATCGCGCAAGTCTGGTCCCAGTAGGTGAGCACCATCATGGCGAACGCTCCGCCCTCTGTTCCCGGCGCGGCGACTCGCATTGCGTCGTCCATGTTCTCGACAATATAGTTTTTGAAAAACCACTCGCGTGCCTGGCGCAACCGCGCCTCCCGGCGTTGTTCATAGATTTGCAAATGAAGCTGCGCTTGTGCGTGCGTCGGTTTCTTTGCCATTTATTTCTCCTTTGATTGGTTTGCCTGTTGTGAAAATGGCTGCAGCCCTGGTCTTGAAAGAATATTCTTGAGAAATATATCGCTGCTAAGCCTTTTGGTAGTAGAGCACGACGACCCCAGACGCCAACAACTTGGTTTGCTGGAGCTTCAGTCTGATCTTGTTTTCGATTTCATCGAACAGCCGTCTGCCTTTTCCAATCAGAACTGGTTGCAGAATGACCCGGTATTCATCGATCAGTCCAAGTTGCAACAGCGATGAGGCGAGGCGGGCGCTGCCGAAGATAACCATGTCCTTGCCGGGTTGCGCTTTTAATTTCGACACTTCCTCCTCGACATTGTTCCGGATCAGCCTCGAATTATTCCAATCGACTTTTTCCAGAGTTTTGGAAAAGACAATCTTCGGCAAATTATTCATCTTGTCGGCAATTTCCTCCGCCGGAGCCGACGGCCAGTACGCCGCCATGTGCTGATACGTCTTTGCGCCGAAGAGCAAAGTATCGACCGAGCGCAGCAGTTCCCTGGCGTAAGCAAAAAACTCTTCATCGACGATGAACCAGTCGATCTCCTGATTCGGTCCCTCGTAAAAGCCATCCAGCGATACGAGATTGGAAACGATTATCTTGCGCATTGTCTTGTTCTCATCGCACCTTGTTACGCGCCCTTCGATTCCCGGTACCTTCCCGATATATCGACAAGCCCTCCGGCGCCGTACCGGTCATGGTGGCGAACCCAATCGGTAAGGTTTCCGTTCACAGTCTCATTGCGGCCCTTCGGAGTCATGTCAAGCAACATGTAAGCGCCTACAGCTTTTTCGTCGCCGCGCGCGTAACAGGAGTAGGTGTGGAAAATGTTGCCGCTCGCATCTTTGTAAAACACGCTGAGGCCCGATACTTCCTCACCGGGGACGTCATTCATTTCGTGGTTGTATAGCACTTGCCCCTTTGCGGCGTCCTCTTTCGTGAACGACACGTGATAGTCGTAGTTAAAGTCGTTCGCATAGTAGGAGGATACCCACTTGAAGTGCCAGCCCATGCGCTTCTTGAATGGCTCGATCTCAGGCCACGGCGCTCGCGAGACGGCGATGTAGGAGACGTCGTGATTTTCCAGATGCACGAACGCTCCCTCAGCGTGGTCTGAACCGAAAGAGCAGCCCACGCAACCCTCCTTCCATCCCGGACCGAACATGAAGTGTTTGACGATTAACTGACTGCGTCCGCTGAAGAGATCGGCAAGTGTCTCCTGGCCATTCGGCCCGTCGAAGACATATTTCTTTTCAACCTTCACCCACGGCAATTCGCGGCGTTGCCGCGTCAGTTCGTCGTAAGCGCGAGTGAGTTCTTTTTCCCGCTTGAGGTGTTCTCTGCGCGCGGCTAGCCATTCTGCGCGCGACACGACTTTCGAATGTTCGACCGTGCTGGTAGCCATATTCTTTTCTCCTGTCCTATTCTCCGCGATACGCTCGTTGCAGACCTTCAATATCGATCTTGGTCATCTGCAGCATGGCCTTGAATACTCTTTGCGATTTCACCGGATCTTTGTCTTGCATGAGTTCGAATAAAGCCGCGGGGATAATTTGCCACGACAAACCATACTTGTCTCTCAGCCACCCGCACTCGACCTCGCCTCCGCCGGCGGTGAGCTTCTCCCAAAGTTCGTCCACTTCCTGCTGCGTTTTGCAATCCACGAAAAAGGATATCGCGGGCGAGAAGCTGTAGAGCGGCCCGCCGTTCAATGCGATGAACTCTTGCCCTTCAAGTTGGAAATTCACCGTCATGACGGACCCTTTCGGTCCCGGACCTGCTTCGCCGTACCGGGCGATACCTGCAATCTTTGAATTCTTGAAGATGGAGACGTAGAAGTTAGCGGCCTCTTCTGCTTTGTCATCGAACCATAAGAATGGAGTTATTTTTTGCAATGTCTTTACCTCCTGCGAATCAGATCCGGGCCTCGCAACGTCGGTACACGGAGCTTTATAGTCTTCTCCACACGATCGTCTTGCCTGTTTCTCACTTCATTGACTTTTTTCCGTGCACGTTGAGCATCAGTCCGTCGGTGCAGGCGTTCCATCCGACCACTTGCCGACAGGAACGATCATGTCAGTCATGGGCTCCGGTCCATTCTGAGACCCAACGATGACCGGGGAGTTGGGCAGATCCGCGCCCAAGGCCGCGCCGTCCATGCGTGGAACCTCAAACATCAGATGGGCCAAGTTGTGACTACCAGAGTCGGTAAGGTACGCTTCCTTCGACATCATGTAGCACATCGCGCCGGGCGCGGGCATGGGCAGCTCTTTCTTGTCGAATGCCGCTTTGATACGGTCGATCATCTGAGCTTTCGGCAGTCCGGCCAACACCATTTTTGTTCGGTTCAGATAGACAGGCAGCACGGATCGCGCGGCCGGCGGGTTGAAGCAGATGGGAGAGCGATTCTTGGGATTCCAAAACTCGGGGTCGTCAAAGCCGGCCCCCCACGATCTTTCCACTGCGCAAACGAAGCCGTTCTTCCCGTTGACAGCGGTCTCGTAACCTTTCGGCCCCAGCACTAGGACTTGGGCATCGCGCGATATGGCCACCGGAGCCGCAGTCCTCGCCAGAGCTATCTCGGTATTCCGATCCGCTATTAGATATTGCTCAATCGGGGCCATGCTGGGATATGGCGTTTTAGTGTCTTCTGCTTGTCCCTGCCACGCGGCGCTCAACACGGCAACCAGCAGGAAGTTCCCCCAGGTGATCGTCTTGCCTATCTCTCGGTTCATTTGATTTTCTCCCGCGATTCAACTGAGCTGGCCGGCATCTCGGTGCAGACTTAGAGATTGAAAACAGCGGCTGCGCGTGAGATTATGGCAAATATAACTTGCAAATTGCAAGTAATATTATTGTGACAGGAAGCGATTTAAAGTGCCTGGGATTCGTGACAAGACGGCTAGACAGCGCAATGTTGAGCGGCGGTCTGGATGCCCACTCAATGCTTCGGTCGAGATGCTGGGCGACCGCTGGTCGCTGCTGATTATTCGCGATATGATGCTCCGCGGCTTTCAGACCTACAAGGAATTCATGGAGTGCTACGAAGGCATTGCCACGAATATTCTGGCTGATCGCCTGCGCAAGCTGGTCGAGTATGGGATCGTCACGACGGAACCCGACCCAACCGACGGACGTAAAGTGTTGTACGTGCTGACCGCGAAAGGAATCGATCTCGCGCCGGTGCTCACCGAGATGGTGCTGTGGGCGGCGGCGCACGAAAAGACCGGCAATCAGCCGCTGGTCCGGTTGATGCGCGAAGATAAAGAAAAATTTCTGGTTGGCATTCGACAACGCTGGTCGAATCGGCGCTCCCTTCCTGACTGAACTGCTTGCTTTACTGACACGTGTGCGTTCTCGCGATCATTTCGCTTCGGATAACATGGGTGCATGCAGAAGCGGGTCCTCAAACGGGCTAAATTAAACATTCTTCGTGGCAGCCAACTGAGCGATTTTTCCTGGCTGGTCCACGGATTTTCCACGCGTCTGGGAGGATTCTCGCGTATTTCCGGCGGTAATGCGCTCAACCTGGGATTCACCAAAGATGACTCCAAAGCGCTTGTCGAGCGGAACCGGGCTGAGTTTCTGCGTGCATTAGGAGCAAGCACAGAGCGGACGAATCAGCGTAGTGCTGGCACCAAGCTATGGCCGCTGGTTACGTTGCGCCAAGTTCACTCTGACGTCATTCGCCTGGTCGATAAAGCTGGCAAACCGCAACTCGTTGGCGACGGGATGATTGCAAAAACTCCCGGCTTATTGCTCGGTATCCAGACGGCCGATTGCCTGCCCATCATGCTGGTCGACCCCAAACATCGCGCTGTAGGGGTGTTCCATGCGGGTTGGCGGAGCACGGTGAAACGCATTGTTGAAAAAGGTGTGGGGGAAATGCGGCGCTGCTTTGGCAGTCGGCCGAGCGACCTTAAGGCGGCGATTGGTCCCGGCATTCACGGCTGTTGCTACGAGGTGGGTGAGGAAGTGCGTGAGAAATTCGAGTCGCAGTTTGCGTACGCGGAGAAATTATTCCGGGAGGTCGAGGAGTCCGACCCGGTTCGCGAAAAATATCCCATGCTGTTTCTGACTGCGCGCGCGCCTGGACACAGCGTTTTGCCCAAGAAGATTTTTCTCGACCTGGTGGAAGCGAATCGTCAGCAACTGCTGGTGGCCGGAGTTCCGGAGAAAAGCATCGAAGCCTCGCCTTTCTGTACGAACTGCCGCACCGATCTTTTGTTTTCTTATCGCGCTGAAAATGGAAAGACGGGGCGCATGATGGCTGTGGTGGGAATCCGCGAGCAGGTGTAGGAAAATGAAAGTCAGAATATCGAAGTCGGAATGCAGAAGTAAGAAGTAAAAATAATTTGGAGGTAAAACTAGTAAGACCGCTTCGCTCGATTCCGACTTCAGTCCCTCAATTCTGCATTCTGACTTGCTCTACTAAGCCGTGGTTGGCGCAGAAGGTGCAGCCGGAGGCGGAGGCGGAGGCGGAGCTGCTGCATCGGCGACGCTGTCGTTCACCAGATCTTTTAGTTCTTTGCTGGGCTTGAAAAAGGGAATTTTCTTGGCGGGCACTTCAACCTTTTCGCCGGTCTTAGGATTGCGCCCCATGCGGGGTTTGCGCTGACGAGTGCGGAAGCTGCCGAAGCCGCGAATCTCAATTTTGTCCCCCGCGCGCAGGGAACGCACTACGCTGTCAAAGATTGTTTCCACGATTACTTCACTGTCTTTGCGCGTAAGTTCCGCCAGATGCGAGACTTCATCAATCAGATCGGCTTTTGTCATATTGCCCTCTTTGGCTCCCGGGACCTGCTTAACCTTCTCAAATTTCAGGGCTTGGATGCAAGTAGCGGGTGAAAAGCGGGCCTCGGGTCGTAGGTGTTAGGCATCGACGCGAAGCAGTTAGTGCGAAGAATCCGGTTCGATGGAAGTAGCTCGGCAAGAATCGGAATTCCAAGAGCCTAAGACCGAACACCTAAGACCCGAGACCCGCTCCTCACTTCCACAGATAGTAAAACCCAACATGCCGCTCCAGCATTTTCTCGGTGTTGGGCAGGTATTGCGAGACATCCCCCAGCATCAGATCGAGTAGAGTCTTTCGATCTTTCTCCGGGCGCACCAGCGTGGGTTCACCGGAGATGCCCACCGATTTCGCCGTGTCCTTTACCGCGGCCTCGAAGTCGCCGACGTTGTCGATCAGCTTCATCGAAAGGGCTTGTTCCCCGGTCCACACTTTGCCGTTGGCGATGGCTTTGACGTCGTCAAACTTCATGCCACGGCCGTCGGCCACGGCCTTGATGAACTGGCCGAACATGTTATCGATCAGCGACTGCAAGTAGGCCTGCTCGGCAGGAGTCAGGTCACGGGAGGGATCACCGGTATCTTTGAACTCTCCAGTCTTAAAAACGATGCTCTTGAGCTTGGCCCATTTCATCAGCTCGCCGTAGTTCACCCACTCGGCAATCACGCCGATCGACCCCACCACGCTGCCCTGGTCAGCATAAATTTTGTTTGAGGCTGATGCCACGTAGTAAGCGCCGCTCGCTCCGACGGTCTCGATCGAGACGACAACTAGCTTCTTTTTCTCCTGGCGGACGCGTTTCACCTCACGATAAATTTCTTCCGAAGCGGCCACGCCGCCGCCCGGCGAGTTTACGTGCAGGATGATCGCCTTAATGGAGGAATCGTCGCCGAACTTCTTGAGTTGGCCAACCACGGGCTGCGGAGAGAAAATTTCGCCGTCCAAGTCAACCACGCCAATGCGATCGCCAAAGCCGCTAAAGGAAGTTTCACTGCTGCCCGCGTGCAGGGTCAGGTAAACCACGGAAAACACGGCCAGCACAAAGAGGAAGAAAGCTCCTCCACCAATCAGAATCCATAATAAGGTGCGGGAACGTCGTTCGGGCATAGGGAAGTTTAACACCGGGATAGGAGCAGGGTTCCATTGTCCCGGAGACGAAAAAATAAAAAGTCTCTAGTGGGGCCTTGAATTCCCCGAGCAATAAGGCCTATGCCGCGCCGAATCTGGCGTCCAGCGCGGTGCTTGGACGGGTTAGTAAAAATGGGTTAGTGCGTTTGGGGACTTGCAGGCGCATTTACGATTCACACAGGCGATGCGCCAGATAGCCGAGCAAACCCTCCCCAGCTTGGCAGGTGATCTCCAGGAGGATAATAATGCGTCGAATCACAATGCTCGTGGTCTGTACATTAGCTCTGGCACTTTGTGCCGGTGTCGCGATGGCACAGGAGCCACCCGATACTCTGAAAGTTGATTATTTCTCGAACGCCAACTCTGCCGGCGCTCCGGATGGGACCTATCGCATCACAAATCCTGGTACGGCTGGCGGCAGCCTTTGTGCCGCTATTTTCGTGTTCGATCCTAGCCAGGAACTGAGCGAGTGCTGCGAATGCTTGGTGAGCCCCGATGGTCTGCGTACACTTTCGGTGAACACCGACCTGACCGGCAACCCGTTGACCGGCGTCGTCCTGACGACTGGTGTGGTCAAGATCATCTCCACCCCAACCAAGGGCGGCACTTGCCCTCTGCTTCCGGTTAGCGTCACCCCGGTTGCTGGCATTCGTTCGTGGGGCACTCACGTCCAGAACAGCAGCTTCGCGATCACTGAGACGGCTTCGCAAGATGCCACTCTTAGCGCCGCTGAGCTCAAGCGTGTGACTGGTCAGTGCTACGGCATCCAGTTGGATGGCAGCAAGAAGGGCGTTTGCACCTGCGGAACCGGCGACTAGTTCCGTAACGCGCTTTTGAATAATCAACGCCTCCCGCGTTGGCAGCTTGGGCCAACGCGGGAGGCGTTTGAATTTATGTCGCTATGCATCGCCTTTGGTCGACTGTTTATGACGCGGGAACGATTACTTTTAGAGCACTTGGTTCGACCGCGACTTCGACCGGAGTGCGGCAAACGCATTCTCCATCGGCGTAAACTTCGAGCGGGCTTTCGGTTTCCACACGCAGGCGTGTGGCCTGGAAATAATCCACATCACGGATATCCACATGGCGGCCAAAGTAAACCGTGGGGAACAGGCATGCCAGCTTGAAGGGATCGATGCCGGCGATCACGCAGACGTCGAGTTGGCCGTCATCCAGTTTCGCGCGAGGCGCGATTTTCATCCCGCCACCGTAGACTCCACTGTTGGCAAAAGCCGCCAGTACCGTGGGCTGGTCGCTGCGAGTGCTCCACCCTCCATTTCTCTCCTGCGTGAAAATCTTCATGGGGAGCGGGTCAAAACGAAACAGGGCAGGAGCCAGGCTCAGCGCGTAGCCTCCGTGCCCACGCAGCCAGCGCGGTAGTTTGTTGGCGCGGCGTGTGACTTCGCCGTCGAGTCCGATGCCAGCCACGCTGCAGAAGTAGGTCTTAGCGCCGATTGCCGAGTTGCGAGAAAGAGTGGCAAATTCGGTTTCGCTCGGACTTTTCAGCGGAGCAATTGTTCCGAGATCGATAACGCGGACATTGCCCGCTCCCACGGGTTGTTCCGCGCGGAAGCTTCGCCATGCCGCGATTGAATCGTGCACGCTGCGCAAACCCAGGGCGCGGGCAAAGTCGTTGCCACTGCCGGCAGGCACAACGAGAACGGGCAGGCCGAGCCTCACGAATTGATTCAGATGGCGGTGAATGGTGCCATCGCCGCCGAAAATCAGGATGACATCGACTTGATCCGCATCGGAGGGCAAACCGATACGCCAGTCGACTGCATTTTCTCTGCGAGTCCCTTCGGTTTCGAAGGGCTTGAGGTTCTTCAGCGAACATCCCAGCCCGAAGATTGCAGCGGCGCGCATGTGCGCGGTTGAGAGTAGCAGAGTCCAGGCTGGTTCGGCAGCGAACGTAGCGAGGACTTGTCCGAGCGGCCAGCGCAATCGTTTTCCCAAACCGGGCCAAATTCCGACTATCGTAACCTTCCGTCCGCCCCAAAAGCAGCATCAGATGGCATGACTAATGATCAGACATCGGGTTCCATGGAGACGCGGAGTGAGATTGCGAACGCTCACGCATTCGGCAAGTTTTCTTGCAGTTAGTCTGGCTCTGACAAGCTGTGGCGGCGGAAGCGCTCAGCCTAGCCATCACGAACGCGAAGTTATCGACCAGCGCGACCGTGCAGACTTCCACCAGTTTCTCGTATCCCGGCGCCACGCCCAGCATCTCGGCCAATGGCACAAGCAACGGAATCGTGTGGGCAGTCGAGAACAACAGTCCGGCGATTCTTCATGCTTTCGATGCCACAAATCTGACGGAGCTTTACAACACCAACCAAGCCGGCATCCGCGACCAGTTCGGTGCCGACAATAAATTCATCACGCCGATGATCGTGAACGGCAAGGTATTTGTCGGAACGCCAAACGGGGTCGCCGTGTTTGGTCTGCTGCCCTAAGCCGCGCCAGGTAGAGAGGGTAACAGTGCTGCTGATCATCGTACCGTAGATTCTGAAGCTGCCTGCGACCCGGCTCAATCGAGCGGCTACTTTCGTTTCCCAACATACCATGGTGCGCTTACTGTGAAGATGCGTTCATTGCCGCGAGCAAGGAGCGCCCATTCCAGAAGCCTGCCACGCTGATTGTGGAGAAAGTATTCGTACCATCTGTCTTCCACAAGCTCCGGTATGACCACCACAATGCTGCGTTTCGGATTTTTCTTCGAAAGGTCGAGGACGAACTGTACCACCGGAATAATGACGAAGCGGTAGGGAGACGGCAGCATGTGAAGTTTGGGCGGCTCTTTGCCTGCAGAGCGAAAGGGCCGCTCGACATATTGTTCCCAGTCGTCTTCGAGTAATACGGAGTGCTCGTTCGGTTCGACATGCAAGGCAATCACTTCCGGCGAAAGGCGCGCGGCAAACTCAATTCCCTGACGTGTGATGCTGCTCCAGCGATCAATGGTAATCACCGCAATTGGATGCTGGCTGAGAGCTGCCGCGTCCACTGGGTCCTTGCAGGTGCTGAGCAACTTCACCGAATGATAGTGGCGGCGAACCATGGCGAAGAGGACAATCGTGAGCGGAATGAAAAGCAGGGTAATCCATGCGCCCTCTACGAACTTTGCCACGAGTACCACAAGAGCGGTAATACCTGTGACCAGCGCCCCGAGACCATTCACCATTGCGCTCTTTACCCAGTGCGGGCCACGCTTCTTCCGCCAGTGCATGACCATTCCGGCTTGCGAAAGGGTGAACGCCATGAAAGCGCCGACGGCATAGAGCGGGATAAGACGGTCCGTAACGCCGCCGAAAAGAACGAGTACGCCGCCGCAGAGCAGTGCCAGCACGACGATGCCGTAGGTGTAAACCAGCCGCCGGCCACGGTATCCGAAGACGTGAGGCAGGTAGTTATTCTGCGCGATGGCGCGGCAAAGACGAGGAAAATCGGCGAAGGCCGTGTTCGCGGATAGAGATAGAACGACGAGGATGGAGCCGATGGTCAAATAGTAGAAGAATCCTTTCCCGAACACCGCGGCGGCGAGCATGGAGAGAACGCTCTGATAGCCAGGCTGGCCCGGATCGGTCGCGGCAATCCCATACATTTTTACGAGATACGAAATTCCAGCGAGCAAAATCGCGAGAAGAAAAATGATCACGGTCAGCGTGCGCTGCGCGTTCTTAACGGTCGGCTCGCGGAAAGCCTTCACGCCGTTGCTGACAGCTTCCACTCCAGTCAGGGCCGTGCATCCGCTGGCGAACACCTTCAGCAGCAGCCAGTAGGTGACGGCTTCAGACACGCGCGGTGGAGGCGGAAGGGCAACCACTGGTGCGGGATGCCCTCCGCTAAGAAGCACGCGGATCACTCCTGCGATGATTGTAACCAGGAGGGTGCCCACAAAAAGGTAAGTAGGAACCGCAAAAGTACTTCCGGCCTCGCGCACTCCGCGGAGATTAAGAATCGTGATGACGATCAGAATGCCAACACAAAGCGCAACCGTGTGGGGCAGCAAAGACGGAGCCGCGGACACAAGAGCGCCCACTCCCGCCGAGATGCCGACTGCGGCTGTCAGAATGTAATCCGCGAGCAATGCCGCTGCGGCCAGCAGCCCGGCAGGTGCTCCCAGATTAAAACGCGCCACCGTATAAGAGCCGCCGCCTGCGGGATATGCAGCAATGGTCTGGCGATACGAGAAGTAGACGATCACCAGCAGCGTAATGATGGCCGCGCTGATGGGAACGATGTAGCGAACTCCAAGAAGTCCAAGCGGAATCAGCAGGCTCAGAGCTGCTTCCGGACCATATGCGGCGGAGCTAAGTCCGTCGAGACCAAAGATTGGGATGCCCTGCACGGGGCCGATCTGCTCGGCTCGTTCGTCGCTGGTCTTGATTGGCTTGCCGACAATCAGATCGAGGATGTTCATGGAAGGAGGACGGATGCTTCGAACCGGAAGTCCGCGCGACTGAGTTTACCTCGGGATTAAGACTCGTGCGTCACGCGCGAATTGTAGACGCCTGCATCGAAAGATTCACACCGCTTGGCGAAGTGTCCTGTCGACAGGAATGGTGGCGACCACATTCGTTCCCTTTCCCTGCGAGATGATCTCGAAGGTTCCTCCGAACTGCCGCATTCGTTCCTGCATTCCCATGATTCCGACGCCTGGGACGAACTTGCTGCCCTGCAGGGCTCGGTCGGGCATCCCTTTGCCTGCATCGATGATCTGCAATTGGATATTCTCAGGACTACTCGTCAATTCGATTGTGGCTGTCGGGCTGCCTGAGTGGCGATGAATATTGGTGAGCGACTCTTGCACGACGCGGAAAATGGCGATCTCAAGGTCATCGGGAAGCCGGCGAAGCTCCGGATTTATCTTCAAATCGACTTGGATGCCGCTGCGCTGCGCAAAACCTTCCGCATACCACCGCAATGCGGACTGCAAACCAGTTTCATCGAGAAGGGGCGGATGTAGCAGGTATGACATGGTGCGAAGTTGCCGGCTAATCTCGACAGTAAACGCAGTAGTCTCCGCCACCAGCTTGTCGACGGCCGCGTTCTTTCCCTGCATCTCTACCCCTATCGAATCCAGATTTATTTTCATCGCGGCCAGCATCTGACCGGTACTGTCATGCAGCTCGCGGGCAAGCCGCCTTCGTTCGTCATCCTGCGACTTAAGCAATCGCCCGGTAAGTTCGCGAATCTCCTCGCTCTTGCGGGCCAATTCCGCGGTTCGCTCTTGCACCCGCATCTCCAGTTCATCATGAGCGGTCCGTAATTCCTGCCTGGCTTTTTCGGCTTCCGCGGCTTGCAAACGGGCTTCTCGCTCTGCCTGCTTCATGCGAAGAAGGGCCCCGACTGTGGCGAGTAACTCATCTCCGGAGATTGGTTCCGCCAGAAACGCGTCGGCGCCACCATCGAGGCCGCGTACTCTGTGCTGCGGCTCTACGAACGTCGCGGAAATATGAAGTATGGGGATGTGCGCCGTCTGAGGATTGGCTCTGAGGCGTCGGCACACTTCAAAACCGTCAAAGTCGGGCAGATTCAGGTCGAGGGTAATAAGATCGGGAGACTGGTCCGCAAGCACCAGCGCTTCGGCGCCGGTGCGCGCCTCAAGCACTTTGTAACCTTCGCCACGCAGGGTTCTCGTCAGCGAGTAACGCAGAGCATCATTGTCATCCACGGTAAGAATTGTTGCCGTATGTGGCATATAAGCCTCTCATAAGTTTTAGAACGTCCGGTCCCAAGCCGGATTTTTCTTACCGCTAGACATGCAGTTCGCTCGAAGCGCCACGTCCGAAAGGCAAGCCGGCCCTGGTGAGCGCTTCCGCGATTCGAGCGCTCGTCAATTCCCGCGAACCTCCCTGCTTTTGAACAATATCGATCGCAGCGTGCAGAAGCGCGCGGTCCTGGCTTCCCAGATCCTGCGACGTGTGAATCACCACCGGAATGTCCTGAGTTTGAGGGTCACTCTTCAAAAGATCCAGCACCTCAAAGCCACTTAAATCTGGCATCGCAAGATCCAAAATGATGACTTTGGGTTTGGCTTCGCGCGCCAATCGCAGCCCTTCTCTGCCGCCCTGAGCTTCGAGCAGGCGATAGCCGCTCTGCGCGAGCGCGCCTTTTAGCAAATACCGTGAAACTTCATCATCGTCGACGATAAGTATTTGCTCGCCGCTGTACTGCTGAGTTGCTTGCAGTTGCTCCAACAGCCAGATCCGATCGATCGGTTTAGAGTGGAAAGCCGTGGCTCCGAGCGCGAGCGCCTTGTGCTGGTTTTCTACAACCGTGACCACGAAAACCGGAATGTCTCTCGTAGCTGGTTGCTGCTTTATCTCCTGCAGCAAGTTCCAGGAGTGTTCGCCTTGCAACAAGACATCCAGCACGATTGCGATTGGACGAAACTCCTGCAACGCGCGACGTGCCTCTTTGAGATCCTGAGCGGGAACAACCTGAAAGGGTGAGCCCTTCAGATATTTTTCGTAAATGAACAACGCTTCGCGGTTGTCTTCGACCACCAGCACAGGGAGTTTGGACCCATCCAGTTCCCGCCGCACGTCTGGAACGTAAACGGCTTCGGTGGCGCCAAAGAAATGAATTGGAATGGCGGCAAAAAAAGTAGAACCAACCCCGACTTGGCTTCTTAGGTAAACATTGCCGCCCAGCAGTTGAGCCAACTTACGGGAGAGCGGAAGTCCGAGGCCCGTCCCCTTCGCCACCTTCTGGAGCTTTCCTTCAACCTGGGTCCATTCCTCGAAGATTCGCTCGTGATTTTCTGACGCGATGCCGATGCCGGTGTCGGCCACTGCGAACACAACCGTATTATCGTGTCCTGTTTGGACCGACACCCGAACCTCGCCGCGCTCCGTGAACTTCAACGCATTCGAAATAAAGTTTCTGAGCACCTGCGAAATTTTGGCTTCGTCCGTGTAAAGCTCCGGAATGTCAACTGGGTCTTCGAACACCAGCGCAACCGAGGAGTTCTGAGACAACAAGGGCCGCAACATGCCGCGCAGAGCGGCAAACAAAGTCTCTACTGTGAAAACTGCGGGACGGATGGTGACTTTGCCGGCCTCCACTTTTGCCAGGTCGAGAAGGTCATTCACCAGATCCGTCAGGTCCTGTGCCGACCGGCGAATGAAGGTGACTTGCTTTTCCTGTTCCGCAGTGAGTTCGCCATCCATGCGATCGAGCAGGATTTGGCTGAGCGCGAGCACGGAATTCAGCGGCGTCCGGAATTCGTGGCTCATGTTGGAAAGAAAATGGCTCTTCAACTCGGAGGCCCGCTGCAGAAAATCAGCCTTATCGTTTAATTCCGCATAGAGCGCCACGACTCCACGATTGGTCTCGTCGAGTTCTTTGTTGAGCTGCGCCAACTCCGCCTGGCGCGCGCGCAATTCTTCCAGCGTGCGCATCAACTCTTTATTCTGTTGTTCCAGTTCTTCGTATGGATTTTCCGAAGGCTTGCGTTCAATGGTGGTCAGCAGCGCGTTCAGTTCCGTGTTCGATAAGCGGGTAAATTTTGCGGGGATGGTTTTGCCAAGCGTCACCACCGTGCCCTTGCCAGGTTCCGTCTCGACGTGAAAATCATCCATCAGGCGCTTTGCGCCGATCATTCCCAGGCCCATGCCTGTCTTGGAAACATATTTGCCGCCGAGAATCTCGTCCAAATTGCGAATGCCGCGTCCTTTGTCGCGAATCGAAATCAGAAACATCCGCCGGAGGCCGTTGTCGAGCTGAAATTCGATCGAGCCGCCGCCGCCGTATTCAAATGCATTCCGGACGATTTCCGAAACCGCGGTCGCGATTCGGGTCTGCTCCTGCACGTCGAACTTCAGAGCTGCGGAGACGTAGCGGGCGCGCTGCCGAGCCAATACGACATCATGCTCATACCGAACCTCCATGGTGAGCAGAGTCAACTTCACGGCGCACCTGCTTCTTGCCGGTTCCTGGCAACGAGAACGGTGACGTCGTCCCGCTCTCGCGAGAAATCGCGGTACAAGAGCGCGGCGATCAGCGCCGGGTGCTTGCTCCAGATGCCGGGATAAGGCTTCAGGTCCCAGCGGGTGTTCAACCCATCCGAATGCATAATCAAAAGACTCGAAGGATTCCAGGAGAACATGAATTCCTGAACTTTGTGCAACTGGTGCCCCAGAGTGCCGTTGTGCGAGGCCATCCCTCGGCCTCCATCTGGGTCGACGACCGAGGCTCCAATGTTTCCAACGCCGGCAAATGACACTACTCCTCGCTCAAGGTTCAGCGAAGCGACCGCCATTGCCGCTCCCCGGGTTTTCTTCAAAGCATCGTGAGCATCCAGCAGAATAGAGGAAGGCGAGTCGGTTTGCGATTCGGCAAAGACGCGTTCAGCCTCACGTGCTGCTTCCTCCGCCATAACGCCGTGCCCGAGTCCATCCACTATCATGAGAAGCATGGACTCCGCTGTTTGCTTTGCTCCCCAACCGTCACCGCAAACCTCTTCGCCCGCCAACGCAACTGAAATGACGCCTATCTCAAGGGGGAAACGGTCCGGTGACGATCTTCGGCTCGGCCAGAAATCGGCGAGAATTGCCGTTCCGACTCCGGGCATCGAATAGATGTCGAATGTATCGGAGAGCCGCTTGATGGCGCCCAGACCGTTTCCTGCGGTTCCTGCGGTTGAGCGCCCATCGGCCAGTGCTGCACTGATATCCCCAATGCCGGGGCCTTTATCCAGAGCTATAACTCGTACGCCGCGAGTCCCGTTGTGTCCCACCGAGTCAAGCACGATGGTTCCGTCGCCGGCATGTTTGATGAGGTTCGTGGCGATTTCGGTGACGGCAATGGCGAGGCCGCCACGTTCGCTCTCTCCGAGATTCAGCCGCTCCGCAAGTATCGCAGCCTGACGGCGAGCCTCCCCGGCATGGCTTGTGTCGGTGACTCGGATGATCATCGGATCCCTTGGCCCTACTTCCAGCGCGTAATGGTTACTCGCGTCCCTTGCCCCACCTTTGATTCAATATCAAACTCGTTGACCAGGCGCTTGGTCCCACCTAAACCCAAGCCCAGTCCCGAGCCAGTCGTAAAGCCGTCGCGCAGTGCTAGTTCGATGTCGGGAATGCCGGGACCGTTGTCTTTGAACGTCAAGCGGACCCCGAGGCGCGGGCCATTGAGGCTTTCCAGTTGCATGAAACCGCCGCCGCCATAAACAAGAGTATTTCGGGCCAGCTCGCTGGCAGCTGTGATTACCTTTGTCTGATCTACGAGGGATAACCCGATCTGGGCCGCAACTTCGCGGACGCGACGCCTTACGATCACGATATCGGGCTCGGAAGCCAGAGGCACCGTCTCGCTAAAAACGACGGCCATCGCTTTGTCCCTTGCCGCCTTCTCCGTGGCCGTTTAGAGATTCTCTTAGCAATTCCATCCCTGCATCCACGTTGAGTGCGGTGCGAACACCCGGCAACGACATGCCCAGTTCTACCAATGTGATTGCGACGGCGGGCTGCATTCCTACCACAACGGTTCTTGCATCCAGCACTCGCGACATGGCCGCGATGTTGCCCAGCATTCGGCCGATGAAAGAATCCACGATTTCAAGCGTGGAAATATCAATCAGGACTCCATGGGCATTGGTCTCGCTGATCCGCTTGGTGAGATCGTCCTGCAAAGTCATCGCCAGCCGGTCGTGCATGTCGACCTGAATGGTGACCAGCAGGAATTCGCCCATCCGGAGAATAGGAATTTTTTCCACTCGCGTCTCCTAGTTTTCTTCCTGCTCTTTGTTTTTCTTTTTCTCCAGCCGGACGAACGTGAATCCAGACTTCTTAATCGCGAGGGCGAAGGCGTCCGAAAGCGTCGCCTTGGTGGTGACATCGAGCAGATTGATGCCGAGGTGCACGATGGTTTGCGCAATCTGCGGACGAACCCCGCTGATGATGCAATCCGCGCCCATCAGGCGCGCCGCTGTCACCGTCTTGAGCAGATGCTGGGCTACGACCGTGTCGACCGTCGGAACTCCGGTGATGTCGATGATGGCAACTTGAGAATTCGTGCGCACGATCGCTTCCAGAAGTGACTCCATCACCACCTGGGTGCGGGCGCTGTCGAGTGTGCCGATCAGGGGGAGAGCAAGAATTCCCTCCCACAACTTAACCACGGGAGTGGAAAGCTCAAGCATCTCTTCCTGTTGCCGGTGAATCGTTTCTTCCCGCGACTTAAGATAAGCGTCGGTCGTGTACAAACCGAGACCGTCCAGCAATTCCGTGGAGTTCCACATCTCTTCCACCATGCCGGTCGGATCTTTGGAAAGTTCCTCGCGGATCGCGGTAAAAATGGGTCGCTTGATCGAAAAAACGAAGACAGCGGTTTCCCTGGGGGTGAACCCTTGCAATGCGCGGCTTCTGGAAATATCGGCGAGCAACTCCCGAAGCGGATCGTACGCCGCCGATTGCACTGTGGCGCCAGTTTGTGCCGTAGCGTCAGCCAGCAGCGCGATAAAACGGTTGCACTGAGACTGCAGCTCCGATTCTTTTATCAGGTCGCTTCGGCGGGTTGCTCCGCCCATCTCCCGAAGCCACTCGGCAAGGATCTGATCCCTATGCTTAGCGATAATCGAACTTAATCCGCTCGTCTTTTGGTTAAGAGTTGTCGCCATTTAAAATGCTCCTGTGTGATTAAAGAACACAACTACCTGATCCCAGCGGGTAGTACTGGCGCATCGCTTTTGCACCTGTGGCGGCTCAAAGCCTGCCGCCATATCGCTATTCTTGTCCTGCGAAATTGACCAGCAGAAGAAAGGAGAAATATCACCGGCTGCTACGATCGTTCAGAGACTAGCCAAAATAGGCGCGGCAGCACATACAGGATTTGCTGTACCCGCCGACCAAACCGGGCGCGGCATCGTAGCCGCAATGCCGGAAAGACGATGAGTACGCACCTAACCCGATTGACCTGCCACTGACCCACCTCAGGTCAGAGCGACCTACTGGTGACTTCTTGGACTGCAGGCGCAGCCGTAGCACATATAACGGGCAGAATGGCGGTCACGCGAGTTCCGTGGCCATTTGACTGGATTTGCAGAGTGCCACCTAGCTGCCGCAAGCGCTCGCGCATTCCACGAAGCCCGACGCCCATGCAACCCGAGGCCCCGAACGTGGACTGCTTTTCAGGCGGAATCCCTTTGCCCGCATCTTCGATCTCAACTCTTAAACAGGCGTCGTCTTGAATAACGCGAATTTCCGCCATGGGACTCCCAGCATGACGATGAATATTGGTGAGGCACTCCTGAACGACCCGGAAAATGGAGAGTTCCATTTCTTTGGACAAACTCGCAAAGGTCTGCGGGATGTCGAGCTTTGCGTCGATTTTGCTGCGTTCGGAGAACCCCTCAACATACCAACGAAGCGCAGAGGCCAGACCTACTTCATCTAGCAACGGAGGATGCAGCAGGTGCGAAATGGTACGAATCTGTCTACTAGCATCGTCGACCATCGCTGCGTTTTCAGAAACGCGTCGCGCCGCCTCAGGGCTTAGCTTATGAGACTCAGCCTCCACCAAGACACTGTTCATACTGATGGCGGCAAGTAGTTGCCCGACGCTGTCGTGCAACTCTCGCGCAATGCGTCTCCGCTCTTCGTCCTGTAATACCGTCATCTGGGCGTTAAGCGCTTCCAGTTGGTGCGTTTTACGATGCAACTCCGCAAACACTTTTACTTTTGCTCGCAGCAACTCTGGAACAACAGGAACAGAAACGTAGTCCACAGCTCCATGTTGATATCCCTTCAACCGGTCCAGGTCCGTCACATGAATTCCCGAGACGAAGACGATAGGCGTGTTTTGAAAGCGCGGGTGATCGTGGATCATCTGCGCCGTTTCGAAACCATCCATTCCAGGCATGCTCACGTCCATGAGCACGAGGGCAATGTCGGTTTTCAGCAGGTGTTCTAGGGCTTCCATCCCCGAATGAGCCTTGATCAGGTTCTCGCCTAGCTCACCGAGCATGGCTTCATAGCTGAGCAACTTGCCCGGCTGGTCATCAACCATCAGGATGTTTATCCTGTCATCCATGGCGCGCTTGAATTCTAGAAATCCACTGGGAAGCCACTGCAACTGCAGCGCACAGGGGTACTATACATTACTCTCGGTCCTCGCTGCATGGAATACAGGGATTCCCGTATTCGCCGTCGACTTGTGAGGCTGGACAGCAAACTTTACCCTGCGGCCTCTTACCCAGGAAATCGAACGGGTATAGCCAAGTTCCTGCTGCAGAATGATTTTGGGTCGCCAAGTCATTTGGCGGCACAATTGCTCCCTTACCTGCGTCGTTTTTTCCGAATTTCCACGAAGCGGCCTGGAGGTGCCGCCGACTGACGGACACGTCGTAAAGGATCGTGACTGAAGGCAACTGCTGAGTTTTGGAGGTGACAACCTTGCGAGGCGAAACCAAAGAACGTTGGAGAGAACTTTGCGAACGGATCGTTGTGGAGCAAGACCCGGACAAACTTCTAACCACAATCGAAGAGCTGCTTCAGGTATTGGAGGAACGCGAAGAAATTACCGCGCAACGCAGGGTACGCGTGCCACCCAGCGAAAAACCTTATATAACTCGTCCGGTCCCTTAAATACCCGTATCTCTCGGCCTGGTTTCGTTCGGTCCGTCTTCCTTGTCTTGGTCTTGTTTATTCACCGGCGGACTGTAGTTTCGGGTGCGCCGTTCCACTAGGAATGGATAAGCGCCAAAACGCTCCCGCATGCGTTCGATGTGCAGGTGCAATGCTTCCCGAAGTTCGACCAGTATCGGCGTGACTTCCTCGTCGTCTTTCTTGGAAAGAAGTTCCAAGCACAGCCTGCGAATCCTGTCTTCCATACGGAACATTGCGCACCTGCGTCGGACACGCAGCAGCGCTCTATTAAATTAGTTGGGCTTTCCCTATCTGCGCCATACAGCATTCCCGGTAGGCTACGTTTCCGGACCCCACGTTGGATTTTACTGTTGCCCGAGGCAAACAACCGACCGCGAATAGGTACCAGATCAAGAAAGGCGACAGTTCTTTAGCGAGGCCCGACCGCCCCCGCCACCAATATCCGGATTGATGACCAATTCCAACACGGTTACGCTAGAAAGCTCTATCCGATATTCTTCGACCTCGCGTATGGTCTCGGGCGGGCTGAAGTTCCACTGCTGGCGCACAATTTCCTTGAGTGTACCTTCCTGATCCGCAGACCACCGCAACACAAACTCTTGCGTGCGCGCAGCTTCGCTTTCCTCAAACACAAGCGATACACAGCTGAGCGTTTGCGGATGATCAAAAATCAGCCGAATGGTTTGGATACCCGCCGCTGCCGCGCGCCAGCCCCGCGCCTCGCCTGAGACGAAAGCAGACTCAATCAGATAATCCGGGTCTTCGGACGTGAACTCGACCACGGCCACGCGCTCGATGTCTAACCAGCCTTCACCGCGAGCCCGAATCTTCTCCCGAGTTGGAGTGATGAGACGCTTTCGCATGCGCAGCCAGTCTACGGGCGAGGAACCCGTCAAGGTTTCCCGCCGGCTCGCTCCGCCGACCACCGGGTTGCTACGAATTTCTAGAGAGACTAGCCAAAACAGACGCGGCGGCACATACAGGATTTGCTCTAGCCGCCGACGACTAAACTAAATATGGCCAAGTGTTGGATGCTAGCACCACTGGTGAAGGATGGTCTTGCGCTAAGCGACTTATGTTGTTAGTGCTCCGCCAACGGTCTGCTCCGTCTCTTTCCGCCAATTTCTTAGCTGGCGCTGGATGATTTCATAGCAATCACAGGCAGCCCCCTCAAGTTTTGGAATGTCGAGAAGGGTGACGTTGCCGCGTGTGTAGCGGATCATTCCCGCCTTTTGGAACATGCTCGCTGCCACGCTGACGCTTGACCGCCGAGTTCCAAGCATCTGGCCCAAGAATTCCTGGGTCAAAGGGAGTTCGTCAGAGCCGATGCGGTCCCGGCTCATTAACAACCAGCGTGCCAGTCTTTCTTCCACCTCATGAAGCCGGTTGCAGGCGGCGATCTGCGCGGCCTGCATGCCCATGCGTTGCCCGAAGCGGTGTAGCTCTGTTTCCAGTTGAGGGCAACGCGGTAAGAGTTGCCTGAAGGCCTCGACATCCACCCGGTACGCCGTGCCCGCGCCCTGAGTAATAACCCTGGTGGGACTCGTGCGAAAGCCCGCAACAATCGGCATGCCAACGAACCCTTCTTTGCCGATCAAGCCAACCTCCACGCTCTTCCCATCCGGCTGGACAGTGAGGACGGATTGCATTCCTGTATTTACGAAGTAAGCGGATTTGATCTGCTCCCCAGCTTCATGGAGCAGAGTGTGAAGCTTCAGCCTGACGAACTCCAGTTTCGGGGAAAGCTTGTCAAATTCATTGGCCGGCAACTTCAGCAGTATTTCGTTGGTTACGCTGTTACCGTCGATCTTGCGGATGTGTCCCGGGGTTCTCGATGCAGAAACAGAGGGCTTCCTGGCCACAGGGGGCTCCTTGGCGAAAACGCGTCTGATTTTCGCAAGGAACCGCTGCCCAGTTAGGCACGCGGCGGAAAGGTGCTAGAAGAGACTATCTAGAGACTACTCCCTTTATTCTCTTCCTGCTGAAAATTAAGATTTACCCCGGTAGGGGCTGAATTTGATCGGCACAAAATCAGGCCGAGCCATACCGACCACCTGTAAGGTTTGCATCACAGGTCATCGCGCGACCGCGATTTCAGAAAGGTCCGGACTGGCGTCCGGGCGTTTCTGTTTCAAGGCTGACCTTCATGTCAACATCTGGGCTGCTGCGGTTCAGGTGCAGCAGATCGAATTTCGTGCAAGCGCAGTCTTCGCTCCTCAATCCGAAATTCGATTACCTCTAGGATGCGGGTATCGCTGCAACCCTCGCGAGCGGCTTCAAGCCTTTCTATCTCAGCCTTGACCTTCGCTATTTCCTCTCGCAAAAACATGTCGCAAGTGTACGCTGCCGCACACAGGTGAGCAATAGTGAACAGTACCTGTTCCGCATTGGGAATATGCTGTCTGTGACCGTCCAAAGGAGGCATTTTATGGGTGGTCACCCTTTTCCAGAAATACCCTGCACAATTTGCAGCAAACCAGTCGATCTAACGGTCGATCTGTTTGCCGACGAACATGGCAAGTCCATACACGAAGATTGCTACGTCAAGCACCTTGCATCAGTAAGCAATTTGCCTACCAATACCAATATGACGGCTGATTAGAACCCAAATTCAGCCACTACCGATTTACCCTTAATGTATGTTCTTTATCGAACTTACATAGTTTCGATGTGTGTGTGCAGTACTCGCGGTATTTGCCCTTCTCAGGCCAAGGTCTAAAGTTAAGTTGCCTTTCCTTGGTTTGCCATCGGTCGTCACAGGTACGACTCCGGCCCGCAACCTGACCTAAGGCCCGCGAGGGTTGCGATGGCACACAGAATCCTGATTGTCGATGACAATGCCGCAATCCGCCAGTCTCTACGTTCTTCAATCGAGCGGCGAGAGGATTTGCAGGTTTGTGGCGAGGCCGAGAATGGCGAGCGTGCCGTAGTACAAGTCAAAGAATTAATCCCAGACTTGGTCATCCTGGACCTGCAAATGCCGGTGATGAACGGGCTGGACGCGGCGCGGCGGATCGCC